>Ga0247842_10000696_pt1 | contig 65812 bp, 63 predicted proteins | sample LaCruzMarch2015__3_FD_192411 | JGI IMG/M metagenome (GOLD analysis project Ga0247842, IMG submission 192411) | Freshwater microbial communities from meromictic Lake La Cruz, Castile-La Mancha, Spain - LaCruzMarch2015_19m | ecosystem: Environmental > Aquatic > Freshwater > Lake | place: Spain... | reverse complement strand
TGACTGTGGCATTAACCCAGCTAACTGGCACTATCTCGGCTACAAGCAACCCAGTTGGAGCAAATGTCTACGTTGATAACGTCTTAAAAGGCACAACCAGTTCAACTCCGCTCATAATCACCGGTGTGGCCCCAGGGGCGCGCTCGATCAAATTTACAAAGGCTGGATATTTAGACACCAACGTCGCGGTAACTATAGGTGCTGGCCAAACTTCAACGGTGACTGTGGCATTAACCCAGCTAACTGGCACTATCTCGGCTACAAGCAACCCAGTTGGAGCAAATGTCTACGTTGATAACGTCTTAAAAGGCACAACCAGTTCAACTCCGCTCATAATCACCGGTGTAGTCCCAGGATCGCACTCGGCCAAATTTACAAAGGTTGGATATTCAGACGCCAACATTGCGGTACCTACTGTAGTTGCTGGCCAAACCTCAATGGTATCTGCAAAATTAGTCCAGCTAAGCGGCGCTATATCCGCAACAAGCACTCCAGTGGGCGCACAAGTGTATGTTGACGGAGTATTAAAGGGGACAACCGGAACAACGCCCTTAACAATAAGCGGAGTGGCCATTGGAGCGCACGCAGTATTATTTTCAAAAATGGGGTATTCAAGTGTCACGCTGACAACTACCGTGTCTGCTGGCGGAACTTCGGTGGTATCTGCCACGTTGCAGTTGCCTGGTACTGTTTATGCGGTGAGCACCCCGATGGGGGCACAAGTTTATGTCGACAGAATATATATGGGTGTAACGGGCATAACTCCACTTATAATAACGGGTTTGATGCCGGGAACCCATTCGTTCATTTTTTATAAGCCTGGGTATGCAATATCAACAAAAAATGTGACGATATTGGTTCCGAGCGTGTTTGGAGGGCAAGTGCCCACAGTCTCGGCGGTTCTCACTCTTTTGCCAATGCGATAAAAGTAGTATTGCGTTAAAAAAATCTGCAAAGGAATTTTAAACAAAATTGTGGATTTATCACATTGTGTTAAAATTATATAATTAGGTAATTAATAAAAATATTATTAAGCAATATGGTCATAAACTTTTTTAGTAAAAAAATAAGTATTCAAGACTCCGCGCTTATAGTTTCTATCGCACTCCTCTTTGTGATGGCGATTTTTTCATTTACGCTGAGTAAAAATTATTTTAACTACGCGACCGGTGCTCTCGCAAATGTTATTCCCACCTCTGGCCTAATCGCATATTACCCCTTTGATAATGACTTTAATGACTATTCTGGAAATGGGAGGAATGGAATAAGTCATGGGGCAACCTTGGGTAGTGGCTTGAAAGGGAATGCCTCCAGTTTTATTGATCCAAATTATATCGACTTAAGTACAACAGGATCTTCGTTTAGTGGCACCACGCCCTTTACCATCTCAGCTTGGGTAAAAACAAGCGCGAATCAAGATCAAATAATAATTCAGCAAAGAGACTATAGAGATTGGAACGGGGAGTATATGCTGTCAGTTAAAGTCGGAGGCAAAGTAAATTTCTTTGAAACGGGAGATCAACAAAACGGTTATAATATTACTTCAGACATTTCTGTAGTCGATGGAAAGTGGCATCATATAGCCGCGAAAAGAGATCAGTACGGCGGTTATTTATATGTTGATGGCGTTGTGACCAGGTCTTTAATACCTCCTAAAAATTTGAACCCTCAATTGGGAGTTGCGATTGGAAGGGACATAAGGGATAATAATAATTCGTTTGTTGGTTCTATAGATGAGGTACGTATTTACGGCAGGGCTTTGACGGATAACGAGATTGGGAGTTTGTTAAACTATAATAACCAGGCCTGTGTTGATAACGACAAAGATGGCTACGGCGCCTTGGGAAGCCTTTCTTGCTCTAATGGAAGCCAGTTGGATTGTAATAATTATAACTCTAATATTAATCCGGGTATAAATATTTCAACGGATATAGAATGCGATGGTGTCGACCATAATTGTGATGGCAATGTAACTTGTTCGGCTTGTGTCGTAAAATCTGCTCCGGAGATTTTTTATCAAATGGGAGTCGATCCGCATGCAATATGTCAGCAATATCATCCTGGTGGTTATGCATATTGGACCTATGATGATGAACATAGGTTTGATAAGTTAGAGTGGATTTTTACATGGAATGTCGCAAAAATGCCGGATTCATATATTTATAATGCGTTTACTTTTTCGTTTGAATATGGCGGGGGCTATCTAGGACCAACAGTAACTACTGGGCCAGATGGAGTTGTTAAACAAAATAGTGTGGGTTTTACTGTTTGGTCTACCGCAGACACAACGCAACCAACAGGCACCCAGACAGTTTCTACCACTCATCCATACAATAGTCCGCAATGTCACACTGAAATAGAGCAACTTGAAGGAACCAATACGGCGTGTGGCTGGAATAATGAATTGCCAACGACTGATCCTAGGTATAAAGTGAATGTTTGGAAAAGTGGAGTTAGATATAAACTAACTTTGCAAAAAGATCTAGAATTATCTGATGGTGTTGTATGGAAAGCCACGCTGACAGATTTATCAACACTACAGGAGTTAGTGATTGGAAGAATAAAATTGGATGATCTAAAGATTCATCCTGGCACTAAGGGTTACGGAAAACTTGTGAATACCTCTACTTTTGCCGAATACTTAACTAATAATAGATGTTTGGTTCAAGAGCGTAGTACGTTTATCAAAGAAGGGCCTATGGGAGATGGAAAATGGATTCCTAAAAAGGCAGTAAGAGCATATCATGCGTGTTATAAATCTAAAGCAACTTCACCAAGAATAGGAGTATTAATTGATGAGGCGGGAAAAGGAGTGTCGAGGGAGGTAAATCTTAATGGATATAATGGGGATTGGTGGGAAAATGCAACTATATGGGACGTTGGGAGAGATCAAGTTTGTAATATGAACGGAAAGTGTGAAAACCTTGGCGGCGATCAGGAGACAGCATCATCGTGTCCATCAGATTGTGCGTCAATTCAAACTGGCACCATCTCGGCTACAAGCAACCCAGTTGGAGCAAATGTCTACGTTGACAACGTCTTAAAGGGCACAACCAGTTCAACTCCGTTGTTGATAGCTGGAGTAACTCCAGGAACCCATGTAGTCAAATTCGTAAAAACAGGGTACTCAGATAATACGAGGTCGGTAACCGTAACCACGGGCCAAACCTCGACAGTGTCTGCACCATTAGTGCAACTATCGGGGGACATTTCTGTTATAAGTACTCCGACAGGTTCGCAGGTGTATGTTGGCAATGTTTTAAAGGGAACAACTGGCGGAACTCCTCTTTTGATAGTTGGAGTAACTCCAGGAACCCATTTAGTAAAATTCACGAAAACAGGGTATTCAGACGTTGCTAGGACGGTTACGATAATTGGTGGCCAGACCACAACAGTGTCTGTGACATTAATTCAGCTGCTGGGCACTATCTCCGCTACAAGCACCCCAGTTGGAGCAGATGTTTATGTTGATAATGTTTTAAAGGGAAAAACTAGTGCGACCGCGCTTTCGATACTTGGAGTAACTCCAGGGACTCGTTCAGTCAAGTTTACAAAGTCAGGATATTCTGACGTTACTAGGTCGGTTACAATAACCAGTGGTCAAACCTTGCCAGTATCCACGGAATTGGCTCTGCTAACTGGTAGTATCTATGCTACAAGCAATCCAGTTGGAGCGAATGTCTATGTCGATAATATCCTAAAAGGAATAACTAGTGCAGCGACTTCGCTTATGATAACCGGCATAACTCCAGGAATTCATTCGGTAAAATTCACAAAGTCAGAATATTTAGATGTTGTTAGGTCGGTTACAGTGATTGCGAACCAAACCTCAACGTTTATGGTAACGCTTATTCGATGAGAGTACCATGCGCAGTTCTTTTTCTGATGTTAATGCGGTGATTTTTTGTCATTGCGTGACAGAAATTTTTAATGATTTCTGTTGTATACGAGAAGTTAGGACAAAGATGGCGGCAAAAAGCTTGACACGATCAGCTGTCTTTGGTAGTGTCAAGGTAAATTAATTTTTGAAATAAAATGACCGCTCGGGAAATTATCTGTAAAAACAGATGCTTTCCCGAGCGGTTGGAGGGTGTCACTCATGTGGGTGGTATAGCTTACAGAGCTATATGAAACTCAGGGAGCCCCTTTAGGCAACGTGTGGCGCGAGCCAAAGGAGAGCCGGCAAGGCGAGTAGAGGGGCTGCGCAAGCCCCTATCAAGCGCTCCGAAGCGGTCCTCTGCCGTGGGCTAGAGTTCCCTGTAGTATTCTCACCCTCCAACCGTTACCATTGCTCATTTGCATTTTCATTCGTCGTTCTTCGTTGGGCCACGCATTCTGTGTGGTCTCTTTTTTTATTAAAGGTTGCAAATAATTAATTTTTTTGCTAAAATCTTTAAATACGGGTGCGTAGTTCAGTGGTAGAACGCTATCCTGATAAGATAGAGGTCGAAGGTCCGATTCCTTCCGCACCCACCAGTACAATTTAATATATATCAAGAGTGCAGAGTAGGGAATTGGCCCGTTTGATTCTGCCAGCAACCTTCCATATTTGGAAAGGTGCTAACTCCAACCCGAAAGGCCTGCCTGCGCAGCCAGGGAAAGATAATTTTTTAATTAGCTTCCTTTTGGGAAGTTTTTTTGATTTAATGAGCAGGCGAATTAAATCATGCATCGATTGAAGCATGATATATAAAATGCGATATTGTTTCAATCGAGGCCATGCAATATTATTTAAAAATTTAATAGATGATTATACCAGAAACATATACCGTAGAAAGCGTAACAAGCGGGCACCCAGATAAAGTTTGTGATCAAATTTCAGACGCGGTTTTAGACGCGTGTTTAGCGCAAGACCCACTGTCTCGCGTGGCAGTCGAATCATTTGGCGGGCATGGGCTTGTTGTGCTGGGTGGTGAGGTGACTACAAATGCTAGGGTGTGCTATGACGCGATAGCGGAAAAAGTTTATAAAGACATAGGCTACACCCAAGATTTAAATTTCTTAGTAAATATTGTTGAGCAGTCTCCGGATATTGCTCAGGGCGTAAACACTGGTGGTGCAGGCGACCAGGGAATTATGTATGGCTTTGCCACAAACGAAACTCCGGAATTTTTGCCATTATCAATTGTAAAAGTTCATGCTTTGGCCAAGGGGCTTGAAACCTTAAGAAAACAGGGAGAGGTTAAATGGTTAAGGCCAGATGGTAAAACACAAATAACCGTTTTAAACGGAATTATTAAAACTGTTTTAGTAAGCACCCAACACGACGAAAATGTGTCACAGGAAGAAATAAAAAATACCTTGATAGAAAAATTAATAAAACCAATTATCGGCGACACATCAAATATTGAAATTCTTGTAAACCCGACTGGTAAATTCGTTCAGGGCGGGTTTGAGGCAGACACTGGGCTAACTGGCAGAAAAATTATGGTTGATACTTATTGTGGGCTAATAACGCATGGGGGAGGTTGTTTTTCTGGCAAAGACCCTACAAAAGTTGATAGGTCTGGCGCATATATGGCTAGGTTTGCCGCAAAAAATTTGGTGGCTAATGGATATGCGAAAGAATGTTTAGTTTCGGTAGCTTATGCAATAGGCAGGGCAGAACCACTAATGGTTGAGGCTATAAACGAAAAAGGTGAAAGCATAGCAGAAATTGCTAAAAGCAAGTTCAATTTTAGGCCGTCAGCCATAATAGAAAAGCTAAATCTGCGCAAACCAATTTATAAACAAGCAGCCGTCTATGGTCATTTTGGAAAAGAAGGCTTGCCATGGGAGCAGATAATTAAACTAAACTAATAGGGGATTGTCAAAATTTCTAGGTGATGTAAAATGAATTAATATTCATCATTTTATTTTATGAAATATAATAACCTATTAAAACTTTTTGTTTGTATAATAATTTGTGAATTAGCTGGGTCTATCGGGGCTATTTTTACAACGCCAGCTATAGGCTCTTGGTATGCAACCTTGAATAAGCCGTCTTTTAACCCGCCAAACTGGATTTTTGGTCCCGTGTGGACAACCTTGTTTGTTTTAATGGGAGTTTCTCTATATTTGGTTTGGTCAAAAAAATGGGTTGTTTTAAATGAAATTGGCTCTAAAAAAGCTATAAAGATAAATTCGCTGTCAAAGAAGTTTTTGTTGGGAAAATGGCAAAAAGTAAACATTATAATAATATTTTCAACGCAGCTTTTTCTAAATATTGTATGGTCGGTAATCTTCTTTGGGGCGCAATCTCCGGCCGTGGCGTTTTTTGAACTAATAATGCTTTGGTTTGCAATATTATTTACGATTATTAATTTTTACCGAGTTTCTAAAGCTGCAGCCCTGTTGCTTTTACCATATATTTTATGGGTTTCATTTGCTGGAATTTTAAATTATTTTATTTGGATTTTAAATTAACCATATATGCAAAAATTTTTTCCCAAAAACGCAAAAAAGTTTCAGCAAGAAAGAGAGGTTTATAGAACGGCTAGAAACAAGTCTATAAGCAGGTTTGCCGGAAACGCCTCGAGGTTAGAGCATTCTAATGTAAGAAACAAAAATAAGGGAAAGAAGGGGTAGATATAATTAAAGGCCCAATTGGGCAAAAACTATGGCAGCAGAGGTTAAAATTTTAGTAGAGGGCAAAACAAATGCCGATTCGATCGCCGAAACTGGTGAGGAAAGAACTCAGCCTACAATTACCTTGGTTAGAGACGGAGATACAATTATGGTGGTTGACCCAGGAATTTTAGATAGCCAGCAAGTTTTAATTGATGCTTTGGCAAGAGAAAATTTAATGGTAGACGATGTTAATGTTGTTTGCATTACGCACTCGCACCTAGATCATTATAGGAACATAGGAATGTTTCCAAAAGCAAAAACTTTAGAATATTATGGTTTGTGGGATAAAAACACAATTGAAAACTGGACTGAATTTTTTACCGACAGCATAAAAATTTTTCATACGCCAGGCCACGACTACACCGGCATTACTATTTTTGTAACAACTGGCCCAGAAAGCAAACACCCAGGAGTTGTTGCAATATGTGGAGATATTTTTTGGAAAAACGGGTATCCGCGCGATCCAAAGAACGATGTTTTTGCTTCAAACCCAGAGAAATTGAAAGAAAGCAGAGATATGATTTGTAGAATGGCAGATTGGATAATCCCGGGTCACGGCCCAATTTATAAAAACGACAGAAACACAGTACATTTTTGGGGAAAAACTGAAGAAACTCACATAGAGCCAAAAATTATTGTTAAATGTAAAAAATGTAGAAGCGTGATGCGTCAACATGACAAATGCCAGTGTAGGCCCTATTTGTGTTTTAGGTGTTGCTTGTGTGGTTTCGATTGCCCAGCGTGCGGCTGTAGCCACAAAAAATAGTTTATGAATAAAATAATTATTTACATATTCTCTATTATAATTTCAGCGGGGTGTTTTTTGAGCCCTACGGTTGCGTTTGCCGAGGGGAATTTAATGGGCGCTCAGGGCGCACTCAGATTGGTTTATCTTGAGTCAGGAGATGTGCAGATAACTAATCCAGAAATAATACAGTCTTTTTATGATGAATTAAAGGGGAGCCCAAGAGATTATTTTATTGAGTCGAGTGAAGATTTTGAGTTATATATTAATCTTTTAACTCCTAAGGCGGCTTCCGATGGAGGCATCTATTCCGCCGATGTATTCTTGTTAGGAGATCCTATTTTTGGATTAGAAGAAGTAGATAACAAGATTGTGACCATTGATGGTACGTCATCTAAGTGGGAAAGTTTTTATGAATCATCTAGCAGGGAATATTATTTAAAAGGTCCAGAGCTTTTAAAACAGCTTTCTGCTGGTAGTTATAAAATAGAGGTTTATTCGCCAAGCAACCAAGGCAAATATGTTTTAAGGCTTGGCAGGGAAGAATTTTATGATTGGAAATCAATATTAAATATTTTTTGGCAGTTGCCATTGTTAAAACTAAACTTTTTCAAAACAGATGTTTTAGAGTTTTTCCTTACGCCATTTGGAATAGCCGGTGTCGGGGCTGTGGGTGCGTTATTAGTGTTTTTAGCTTTAATAAACTATTTAGTTGGTGTTATTAAGGTAACCATAAAACACAATCAGGCAAAAACTTTGCTTTTGACCTCGGCTGGCATGCGAATGAAAGATGATATATTAAAACTATTGCAGAAGCCCGCATATGACGTTGAAGTTGCCTTTATTATGACAGCGTATAAATATAAACTAGAAGACAATCCGGGCTACAAAGACGAAGACATACAAATAATGAAAGACATTGGGTTTAATGTGGAAGAGGTTGACATCGAGGGCAAAAGCGAACACCAGGTTATGGACCTTCTAAAATTTAAAGATATAGTTTTTGTTGCTGGCGGAAATGCTTTTTATTTGTTAAAGGCAATGAGGGCGTGCAACTTCGAAAAAGTTATAAGAAAACTTTTGCAATATGGAAAAGTTTATGTTGGAGCTTCTGCTGGAAGCATTGTGGCCGGAAAAACTATTAAAACTGCCGGGTGGCTTGGCGACGAAAACTTCGTTAAATTAAAAGATTTGAGGGGGTTGGGCCTTGTGCGGTTTGATATTTTTGTGCACTACCAGCTAGAACACGCAGAAATTATAAAGAAAAATATAAAAAGCGCTAGAAAAAGGGCAAAAACTTTAAAAATTTTAACTGACGACCAAGCTATTTTGGTCCAGGGGAAAGAAGTAGATTTAATTGGGGAAGGGGATGCGGTGGTAGTCTAGTTCTCGCTCGGCAACAAACTTTTTTCCGTCTGCTGGTAACCCCCTTTGTCCTACGGGACAAGTGGACTAGGGACTGCAAAAAGTTCATTGCCTCGCTACCTATAAGCATGAAAATAAACGTAAAAGCAAAACCAAGCTCAAGAGAAGAAAAAGTTGAAAAAATAGACGATTCAAATTATGTTGTGTCTGTGAAAGAGCCACCGGTTAAGGGCAAGGCGAATGAAGCCATAAGAAATGCACTGGCAGTATATTTTAAAACCGGATCGTCTTGCGTTAAAATTGTTTCCGGATACACGTCTCGTAACAAAGTCATAGAAATTATAAATTTATAAAAATCATGGAAGAAATAATAATTAATGGTAAAAGGGTGGCACATGAAAAAGATGTAGAAGAGGGGATAAAATATTTAATGTTTAAAATAAGCGACTTAGAAGCAAAAGTTTTTTTTGACCAAGCCTATAAGTTTGGCTTTGCAATGTTTCAAGATAGGCTAAGGCATAAGTTTAAGTTGTCGTACCACGATGGTAAATATGCATTAGAAAAACAATAATAAAAATATGGACGTTATAACACTACTTATTTATTTTATGGTTGGAGTTGTGCAAGACTTCTTTTTCACATTGAATACAAAATATGTTGCTGAAAAAAAAGTTTTTTGGGCTGTAGTTTTTTCTTTTTTAACTGTTTTAATTTCAATGTGGGTTTTGTATGATATTGTAAGTAGCATTGACAGGAAAAACGGGATTTTGGCAATATTTGTTTACGCTTGTGGGATTGCAACTGGCACATACTTTGCAATGAAAATGCCAGGGTTAAAAGAAAAAAAGTAAATTTGGTATTTTAGCCGCCCCGCGGGTTCCCTTCTAGGGCCGGCGGTTTTTATTTTGACATTTTTGAGCTTTAATGTAGTATAAAAATACCAGTTTTTGCCTTGGCTTGTGCCTTGGTGCTGGCGTTCGTTGTAAATGTGTCAGTGGAGGAACTGCGATGCAGCCGAAAGATCGGATAATCGTGGCGTTGGACGTAGACACCCCGGAGGCGGCCATAAAGCTCGTCAGTGAGCTCAAGCCGCACGTCGGGATGTTCAAGATCGGCATGCAGTTGATCTATTCGATGTTCGCCGGCATGGTAACCGGCACGGACGGCGCGGCGCTGGAGATTTTCGCCAGGTCCAGGGAGCTTTTTGGCCTCGTTAAGGGTCAGCTCTTCACGGACTTGAAGTTTCATGACATCTTCAACACCGTGGCCGGCGCAGCAAAGGCGATATCGCCCATCAACTCGGCGATGTTTAACCTTCATGCGTCGGCTGACGTTGATGCAATGATGGGTGCTGTAGCCAACAAGAGTAACAGCAGGGTTCTGGCCGTGACAGTTTTGACTTCCCTCGGCGAAGAGGTGGTCCATTTGATCTACGGAGATCCGGCAAAGGGCAAGGTGCTCGAGTTCGCGCGTAACGCGAAGCTCGCCGGCGTTGATGGGTTGGTCTGTTCCCCGCAGGAAGTGACGATGCTTCGTAGTCGGCGTGAACTCAAGGGCATGATCCTCGTGACGCCGGGAATAAGGCCTGTCTGGGCCTCGAAGGACGATCAAACTCGAGTTGGTACTCCGGCGGGAGCCATTGAAGTTGGCGCTGACTATCTGGTCATCGGCCGGCCCATCACGAATCCCCCAGCGGAGATCGGATTCCCGGTTGACGCGGTCCACAAGATCGTGGAAGAAATCGTGGCGATCAGGACCGACAAGTGCGCGGTTCAATAACCCAAACCCAAGAAAGGAGGTGAGAACAATGTTGACTGCACAACAGTTGATGCAGTTGGATCCAGACAGGTTCCGAATGGACGACTTCACGCCCATTGTGGCGCTGGAGTGGTTTGCAGCCTTGCAGGCTGGTTGGGTGCACAACGGTGATCACAACAAGCCCCATGCCATACTTCACTCGGGTTTGCACAGCGACGGTTTCTTTTTGTGCAAGCGCGTGTTGGGGTTTGCCAACCTGCGCGAGATTTTGGCTGGCGCTATCGTCGTTCGGCTAGCGCGTGCGAACATGGACCACAACATTGGTGGCGTGTTTGGCTCGCCGTACTCTTCGATTCTCTTGGCTGCTGAGGTCGCCAGGATTCTGAGGGTGAAGGTCTACGTTCCGGAAAAGGATCCGACTGATCCCGCCGGCAAATGTATGATCTTCAAGTCTGACGATCCGATACCTGAAGGCGCCAGGCTTCTGCAAATCGAAGAGCTTGTCACAACCTTCGACAGTGGCGAAGCCACGGCAAATGCGATCGTTGGCGGTAACCCTTGCCCTGTGGCTTTCATGCCGTTCGTCGGCGTGCTCGTTCACAGGCCGAAGATCATCAACCGCACGTTGGCTGATAGGCGTGAGATCGTGCCGTTTATCGAGAAGCAGGTGAGTGCCTGGCCCGCGGATGATTGTCCGCTATGCAAAGCGGGATCGCCGGCGGTATTTCCCAAAAAGGACTGGGCCAAGCTCACGGCCTGACCTCATTTCAAGTTCGCAAAGGTCGTTGACACTCGACATGTCATCGGCCTCTTTTTTTACAAATTTTGTAAAGACTTGATTTAATTTTATAAGCGATTAATATAAAGGATAATATTGAATATAATATGGCTAAGCAAAAGAAGAGGAAGGTTGTGTTGAAAAAGAAAAAATCTAAGGTTGTTAAAATTGCAAAACGCAAGAAGGTTTTAGTTAAAAAGAAAAAGGTTGTTAAAAAAATTGTAAGACACAAAGCTATAAGTAAAAAGAAAATTGCTATAAAAAAGGTTCATCCTGAGCCACGCCGAAGGGCAAAGAAAGTAGCTTCTCGTAAAGTAAAAAAACATATTACTCAAAACGCAAAAAGCCGTCCCCTAGAAGGGTTTTCGGCTGAGTCTTTGTTTAAGGCAAAAATTAAGGTTATTGGAATTGGTGGTGGCGGAGGGTCAATTGTTTCTGAAATAGGCAGGTCTCTAGAAAAAGCAACCTTTGTAATCGCCGATACAGATATTAGGGCCTTAAAAAAGAAATCTGGAATAAAATATTTCTGGTTTGGCGAAGAATTAACTCATGGCTTAGGCACGGGAGTTAATGTAGATTTAGCAAAACAGGCAGCCGAGGCGGCCAGAGAAAAAATAAGCGGATTTTTTAGAGATCAAGATATTATAATTTTTGTTGCTTCGCTGGGTGGCGGGTTGGGGTCTGGAGCCACGCAGGTTTTTGCTGAAGCTGCAAGAGAGTTTGGTGGCATCACAGTTGGAATATTTACGATGCCTTTTAAATTTGAAGGTAAAAATAAATATAGAATTGCGCAAAATGCGCTAAAGTCGTTGCGAAAATCGCTTAATGTTTCATTGGTGATTCCTAATGAGAAAATTTTTAAAGTTATTGACGAGTCAACTCCAATAACAAACGCTTTTTCAACAGTAAACAAAAGCTTAATAGAATCACTAGAAAGTTTAATAGATTTAATTTACAACCCAGGCATTATTAATATAGACTTTGCAGATTTGAGAACAATTTTAAGTGGCACTGGAAATTCAGTATTTTTAAACACTGTTGAGGAATCAGGAAAAGATAGAATAGAAAAAACCTGCGAAAACATTTTTAAAAACCCCTTGTTGCAAACTAGCGCGTTTAAAGCAGAAAAGATATTGTTTGATATAGCCGGGTCAGAGAATCTTTCAATGTTTGAGGTAGAAAAAATTAGCAGTCACATAGCCAACCTAAATCCAAAAGCAAAAATAATATTCGGAATTTCTAAAGATCAAAAGTTAAAAAATAAAATCAAGACTACAATTTTGATGACCGGCGGTCAAGCCGTAGAAGAAAAGCTAAAAGTGTTGGCGGTTAAAAAAGACGAGGCCGCAGAACAGGTTGTTGTAAAAGCAGTAGAAAAGGATCAGCCCAAAGAAAAGAAGGTGGTAAAAAATAAAAAGAAGGTAGTAAGCAAAGACAAAGAAAAGGCTAAAAAGCAGATAAAAAGGCCGTCTAATAAGGTTAAAAAAAATAAAGAAAAAAAGGTGGAGGAGTCGGTTTCTTTTGTGCCAATATTTAAAGCTCCCCAACAGGTAATTCCTGTAATAGAGCAAAAACTAGATATACTCTCGGTAGCAGAACCAATTAAAAAAACAATAAGAAGAAGTGGATTAGAAATAAAAAAAGCGGAAGAGCTTGAAGAAAAAAAGCGTATAGCCCAAGAAAAAGAGTGGGAAATCCCCGCATTTTTAAGAAAAATAAAATTTAAGAGTTAAATTTATGGAGGAACAGAAAGATGTTAAAAAAGTAATTATTCCTGTTGCAGGACTTGGAACTAGGTTTATCCCAATGTCTATGGCTGTGCCAAAGGAGTTTTTCCCTTTGGTTGATAGACCAGTTATTCAATATATTATAGAAGAGGTTAAAAAATCTGGCATTAAAGAAGTAGTTTTTGTAACAAGTCCAGGTCAAAAAACGGTTTTAAATTACTTCAAAAAATCTCCAGAATTAGAAAAAACACTGGTAAAGAGAAAAAAAGATAATATATTAAAAGAATTAAAAGATTTTGAAGAAATGTTTGAGGGTATTTCTTTTTCATATGTTACGCAAAAAACACCCCTTGGCGATGGTCATGCCCTTTTACAGGCTGCAAAACTGGTGGGCGGTGAGCCGGTTGCAGTTTCTTTCGGTGACGACGTTGTCGACTCAGAAGAGCCAGCTTTGTCTCAGCTAATAAGCATTTTCAAAACATGCAATGCACCAGTGATTGCCTTAAAACAACTTCCAACAGAAAAATTACCCGCCTATGGAGTTGCCGCGGTTGAAAAGATTGCAAACCACTTATATAAAATAAAAAAAATAATTGAAAAGCCCACTCCATCTGAGATTCCTTCTAATCTCGTAATTGTAGGAAAATACGTTTTAACTCCTGAGGTTTTCCAATATCTAAAGAAAGCCACACCATCTAAAAAGGGAGAGATTATTTTAGCTGAGGTTTTTGATAAAATGCTTTCTGATGGAAAAATTATTTATGGTTGCGAGTTAAAAGGTGAATGGCTAGAGTGCGGAGATAAACAAAAGTGGATAAAATCGTTTTTTTACCTCGCGCTCAAAGATCCAAGGTTTAGAGACGAATTAAAACAGTATTTAAAAACAATAAAATATTAAAACAAGAAAACAGTCTATGCACAGGCTGTTTTCTTTTCTTGTAAACTATTGTAAAATAACGAAATATAACGAAATATAACGAAATATAACATGATATACGATTTGATTATTATAGGCGGAGGACCAGCTGGCATTACAGCTGGCATTTATGCTGGCAGACAGCGCATGAAGACTCTTTTAATTACAAAAGAGTTTGGCGGACAAATGGCAAAGAAAGCCACTGAAGTTTGTAACTATCCAGGTTTCGAAAAAATTTCAGGAATGGACCTTATTGGTAAATTTGTTGAGCACCTAGAAAAACAAGAATCGGTTGAGATAGAATTTTTAGAGGCAGAAAAAATAGAAAAAGAAGACGACATTTTTACGGTTACGACAACCAAAAACAGTAAATTGCAAGGCAAGGCGGTTATTATTGCCACGGGAGCTGACCCACGGCCACTAGAGGCAATAGGAGAAAAAGAATTTATTGGCAAAGGAGTTGGCTATTGTGTCACTTGTGATGGGCCGATATTCAAGAATAAAGACATCGCAATTGTTGGTGGCGGAAATGCAGGGCTTGAGGCGGCTTTATTTATGACAAACTATGCAAAAAAGATTTATGTTTTAGAGTTTGGCCCAGAAATAAAGGCAGACGGCGAAAATAAAAAAGAGGCTGAAAAGCAAGACAAAATTGAAATTATTACAAATGCCGCGGTAAAAGAAATAAAGGGAGAAACAATGGTGGGCTCGTTGGTTTATCAAGACAATATTTCTAAAGAAAATAAAACTTTGCAGGTTGAGGGAGTTTTTATAGAAATTGGAAGCCAACCAGCAACGGCCCTAGCAAAAGGGTTGGTTGATTTCACTAAAAGAGACGAAATTGTTGTAGAGTTTGAGACATTCAAGACAAAAACACCGGGACTTTTTGCCGCCGGAGATAATAATTCTGGGCCATATAAGCAAATTATCACAGCGGCTGGCGAAGGGTGCAAGGCATCTTTAGCGGTATACGATTATTTAAGAAATTTAAAGAAATGAGCAAAATAAAAGAGATAATAGCCAGAGAGATTAAAGACTCACGCGGAAAGCCAACCGTTGAGGTTGAGCTAGAAACCGACAAGGGAGTTTTTGTTGCTTCGGTGGCATCGGGCGCGTCAACCGGGGCAAATGAGGCGCTAGAACTGCGCGATGACGACGGAAGGGGAGTTTTGACAGCTATAAAAAATGTAAACGAAATTATTGCACCAAAACTTAAAGGAAAAGACGTATTAAATCAACAGGACATAGATAAAATAATGCTCGATTTAGATGGGACAGAAAATAAGTCTAGGCTGGGAGCTAACGCAATTCTGCCCGTTTCTATGGCCGTTTGTCGCGCCGGAGCCGGTGCTAAAAAAGTTTCTTTGTATAGGCACATTTTTGAATTATCGGGCCAAAAGGCGAAAAAACCGGAAGACCAAATACCTTTGGCGATGTTTAACATATTGAATGGTGGGGCTCATGCTAAAAACGATTTAGACATACAGGAATTTATGATAGTGCCCCAGAAAAAGACTTTTGCTGAAAACTTGGTGATTTGTAGTAAAATTTTCGATAATTTAAAGGGCCTTATAACAAAAAACTTTGGAGATGGTCACTTAGAGTTGGGAGATGAGGGTGGGTTTGCTCCTCCGGTTTCAACTGCCGAACAAGCGCTTTATTTGTTGAAAAATGCGTCAGAGGGTGAATCAGACATCAAAATTTCTTTAGATTGCGCATCTTCAGAATTTTTTGAAAATGGTAAGTATGTTTTAGAAGGCAAAGAGATGAGCCGGGCACAATTGTTAGATTTTTACGATAATCTGGTAAAAACTTTTCCAATAATTTCGATTGAAGACGGGTTTGCCGAAGATGATTGGCAGGGGTTTGAGTCTATTGTGCGACAATTTGGTAGCAAAATTATTGTAGTTGGCGACGACCTTACAACAACGAATATCAAAAAAATAAAAGAGGCGCAGAATAAATTAGCTTGTAACGGAATAATTTTGAAATTAAATCAAATTGGAACGGTTTCAGAAACAATTGAAGCTTCAAATTTGGCAAAGTCATATGGCTGGAAAACAATAGTAAGTCATAGATCGGGCGAAACAATGGACAGCTTTATTGCAGACTTGGCAGTTGGCACGGGAGCAGACTTTTTAAAGGCTGGGTCTCCTGCAAAACCGGAAAGAATGATCAAATACCAGAGATTATTAGAAATAGAACAGGAACTTAAATAACGCTCGGCAACAAACTTTTTTCGGCAAGCAGGAACTCGCTTTGCCCTTCGGGCAAGTCGACCTGGGCCTTCAAAAAGTTTATTGCCTCGCTTAAAATAAATGGCAAAATTATATTTACAGCGTCATTTAAAATCACAATGGAATTTAGATGATAGGTTTGCTGGCTGGACAGACGGGCCACTGACAAAAGACGCATCCGAAACAGCAAAACAATTTGCAGACGAAATTAATAAAATTAATTTTAGCAAAATTTATTGTTCTGCTTTGTTTCGCAACATGGAAACCATTGCGAAAATTTTTGAGTTTATTCCCGGCAAATACCCGCTTTTTATACACTTAGATGGGGGTAAAATGCAAAAGTGGGGTAATTACACAGAAATAAACAATAGCAACGCGGTTCCAGTTTATGTTTCAGAAAAAATAAACGAGAGATATTATGGCAGGCTACAGGGGTTAAATAAGGCCGAAACAAAGAAAAAGTACGGAGAAGAGCAGGTCCAACAGTGGAGAAGATCTTTTACGGCAACTCCACCCGGCGGAGAAACTATCAAAGAGACATTTAAAAGATCCATGGGGTTCTTCAAAAAATATATAGAGAGGGACTTGAAGGAAGGGAAGGATGTCTTGATAATTGCTAGCCACGGTAGCTTGAGGGCAATAGTAAAATATTTAGAAAATATTTCTGATGACGATATACTTGGGGTTGAATTGCCGTTTGGTGCATTGGTAAAATACGAATTTGACGGTAAAAAATATTCACACTTGCAGTAATTATTTTATATACTATAATTAACAATACTAATCGTTAGTTGTCGTGCTTCTAAATCATTAAATTGATTATAAATATCTAATATAACAATTTAGTAGTAAGGCAATATAGCAACAAAAAATGTCTATTTTAAAGAACATGAATAGAAACACTATTCTTATCATTATAGCAATAGTGGGCGTTTTGATAACTGGGGCATTAATATATGCTAACTCAAATCCCGGTTTTTCTTTGCCAAATATCAGTATTTTAGGGAAATCAAATGACAAGCTAGCTAAAGAGGCGGTAGATTATATAAACAATAATAAATTGGCCAATACGCCAGCCTCACTGGTTAGCGTTTCAGAGGCTTCGGGTTTGGTTAAGGTAACAATAAAAATCGGCACAAACTCTTTTGATTCATATGTAACAAAAGATGGAAAACTTTTATTTCCACAAGCATTTGAAATGGCACCTAAAAAAGCTGACGTCGTAGCTAATCAAGACGCAGGATCCAAAAAGCCATCAGTTCAAGACGCAGCCTCAGTAACAAAGGTAGATAAGCCAATGTTAGAAGCCTATGTTGTTGCAAGATGTCCTTTTGGACTTCAGATGCAAAGAGCCATGGCTGAAGCCGTAAAAGAACAACCGGCCCTAGCTCAATATATTAAGGCTATATATATGGGGTCTGTCTCAAGTGATGGAAAAAATATTACCGCAATGCACGGTGCTGCAGAGGCCACAGAAAACCTAAGACAAATTTGTATTAGAGAAGAACAGCCAACTAAATACTGGGATTATGTTTCTTGCCAGATGAAAGCCGCCGGAACAGAAGTAAGTTGTGAAAAGCCTTCTGGCGTTGATTCAGCTAAATTGAGCGCCTGTATGTCTGATCCAAGTAAGGGAGTAGCTTATGCTAAAAAGGACTTTGATTTAAACACAAAATATGGCATAACTGGGTCTCCAACATTAATTTTAAACGAAGCTCAAATTTCAGAGTCTGGGTTTGGTGGAAGGTCTGCAGATGGAGTTAGGGCAATGGTTTGCGCCGCATTTAAGACTCAGCCGAGCTTTTGTTCTACAAAGTTAAATACAGCAGCGGCTGCATCTTCTTTCTCGGCAGTATATTCTAAAACAGCGGCTCCCGCAGATGCTAACGCCGACGCAGCGGGGTGTGAGGCAGCTCAATAATTACCACCAACTATCCAAAAATGACGAAAATATATTCCACTCCTACGTGTGTGTATTGTAAAACCTTAAAAGGATATTTTAAAAAGAATGGGCTTGAATTTGAAGACATCGACGTATCAAAAGACGAAAAACAGCTTCAAAAAATGATAAAAGACTCTGGCCAAATGGGTGTTCCGGTTGTAGACATCGACGGGGAGGTTATAATCGGCTTTGATAAAGAAAAAATAGACAAACTATTAAAGATTAATCAAGCATGATTAAAGTTGCAATAAATGGTTTTGGTCGAATAGGCCGACAAGTGTTCAAAAATATTGAGCAGAGTCACCCGGGCCTAGAGGTCGTTGCTATAAATGATTTAACCGATAACCAAACACTAGCTCATCTTTTAAAATACGATTCTAATTATGGCAAATATGGTAAAGAAATAAGTGCTACAGAAGATTCTATTACCGTAGGAAAGAAAAAGTATTTGGCTTTAGCTGAAAAAGATCCAGAAAAATTGCCCTGGAAAAAGTTGGGTGTAGATATCGTTTTAGAGTGCACGGGCTTTTACACAGACAAAGAGGGCGCAAAAAAACACATAACAGCTGGTGCTAAAAAAGTTATTATTTCAGCTCCATGTAAAGAAAAAGAAATTCCAGGATTTGTTTTAGGCGTTAACGCCGACACATTTGATGCTAAAACAGTCGAAATAATGGACATGGGTTCTTGCACCACAAATTGCTTAGCCCCAATTGCAAAAGTGTTAAATGACGAGTTTGGTATTGTTAAGGGATTTATGACAACAGTCCACAGCTATACAAACGATCAAAAAATTCTTGATTTGCCTCATAAAGATTTAAGAAGAGCGAGGGCTGCCGCAATGAACATTATTCCAACTTCAACCGGTGCAGCTAAAGCCATTGGAAAAATGATTCCAGAGCTTAACGGTAAGCTAGATGGAATTGCTATGAGAGTTCCAACTCCAACCGTTTCAGTTTTAGATTTAATAGTTGAAGTAAAAAGGCCAACAACTAAAGAGGAAGTTAATGCGGCGTTTGTAAAAGCTGCTGCTTCTAAAAACTTTAAAGGAATTTTAAGAGTCGAAGAACAACCGCTTGTGTCAATGGATTTTAAGGGAGACACTTATTCATCAATTGTAGACGCAGAAGAAACGATGGTAAATGGAAATATGGTAAAAGTTATCGGGTGGTATGACAACGAATGGGGTTATTCGTGTCGGCTTGCAGATTTTGCAGAGTTTGTTGGAAAAAAAATATAGTAAAATAAAAAACAGTCCTTCGCGGGGCTGTTTTTGTTTAGTCGAGTAGCTGTTAATTATGGCTTCTTGTTAACAAAACTTTAACGCGGTATAATTAATAAATATAAAATCAAATTAAAATTATGAAAATTCCGGTTGAAGTATCGGCTAGACATTGTCATTTATCGAAACAAGATTTAGAAAAACTTTTTGGTAAAGATTATAACCTAAGTGTAGAAAGACAACTTTCTCAACCATCTGATTTTGCATGCAAAGAAAAAATAAATATACAGGTTGGTTCTAAAAAATTTGAAAATGTTAGAGTTGTTGGTCCATTGAGAGAACAAACACAAATTGAAATATCTTTAACAGATGCCATTGGCTCGGGAGTAATTCCTCCTGTTAGATTATCTGGAAATTTGGAAGGATCAGTTGGAGCCATTATATCTGGGCCTGCGGGGCAGGTAGAGCTAAAAGAAGGTCTCATTGTCGCCAAGCGTCACATACATTGTTCCTTAAAAGAGGCAAATGAATATAAATTGAAAAACGGTAAAGTGGTTTCGGTTAAAATTGATGGAGATAGGCCAGTAATTTTCGAAAATATAGCCGTTAGGATAAAAGATGAATATAAACTTTGTTTGCACATAGACACAGACGAGGGCAACGCAGCTGGTGTAAATAAAATTGGTGAAGGAAAAATTATATAGAATAATATATGATTTTAGTTTTAAACTGCGGAAGTCAATCAATTAAGTGGAAGGTTTTCAATGAAAAAATGAAAGTTGTCCAAGAAGGCAAACGTGCTGTTTTAGATCAAAATGATTTTCAGAAATGCCTAGAAGACGAAATGTCTAAAATTGACCTGACTGCGCAGGCGGGTAGGACAAAAATCACTTTGGTAGGACATAGGGTGGTTCATGGCAGGGACATTTTTAGAGAACCGACAAAAATAACGAATGAAAACATAAAAAGACTGGATGAATTAAGTCGTTTGGCTCCGCTGCACAACCCCTTTAATGTTTTGGGTATTAAGGCCTGCAGCGTTATTTTTAGTGATGTTCCACAAATTGCTGTTTTTGATACAGAATTTTTTAAGGATTTGCCAGAAAAGGCCTTTGCATGTGCATTACCAAGAGAAGTGGTAAAAGAATTTGGGTTTAGGCGTTTTGGATTTCATGGAATTTCGCATGAATATGTGGCGAGAAAGGCTTCAGAAAAAATAAAAAAACCATTTAATAAACTAAAAATCATCACGTGTCACTTAGGTGGAGGTGCTAGCATAACAGCCATAAAAAACGGTAAGGCGATAGACACTTCAATGGGTTTTACGCCAATGCAGGGCCTTGTAATGATGACAAGGGCTGGAGACATTGACTCGGGCGTTGTTCTAGAGATGGCGCATAAATTTGGCTTAGAAAAAACAAGCGAAATTTTAAGTAAAGAATCTGGAATAAGAGGAATTTGTGGAGAAGGCGATATGTTAAAAGTTTTAGAGCGAGTTAAGGCTGGAGATGGTGAAGCAAAAACAGCTTTTGACGTTTTTGTTTATTCGGTTCAAAAATATATTGGAAGCTACTTTGCTGTTTTGGGTGGCTGTGACGTGTTGGTTTTTACTGGCTCAATAGGTGCAGGTTTAAAAATAACTAGAGATAAAATTTTCAAAGATCTAAATATTTTAAAGAAAACAAAAATATTATCAATTGAAACCGACGAAGAATTAGCGATTGCCCAAAAAATTATTAAAATCATATAAACAAGATGGAAAAACCTAAAAAAAGTATATTGTGGTTTGATGAAATTGGAATTGAAGATGTGCCATCGGTTGGAGGCAAAAATGCTTCATTGGGCGAAATGACCAAGGCAGTGGTTTCAAAAGGTGTTAATGTTCCGTTTGGATTTGCAACAACTGCCGAGGCTTATTTTTATTTTTTATCATCAACGGGGTTAGATAAAAAGATTGAAGAAACCTTAAAAGATTTAAATATCCACGATTTAAAACAGCTTGCAGAAAAAGGGAAACAGGCCAGAAATTTAATATTAAATTCACAGCTACCGGCCGAACTTTCGCAAGAAATTTTAGTTGCTTATAAAAAATTATCTGAGAGATACCCTTCGGCGGACTCAGGGCAGGTGGGCACAGACGTTGCCGTTAGGTCTTCGGCTACAGCGGAAGATTTGCCTGGTGCCAGTTTTGCCGGACAACAAGAGACATATTTAAATATTGTGGGGCCAGAAAACGTTTTGCTTGCTGTAAAAAAATGTTTTGCATCGCTGTTTACCGGCAGGGCAATTGTTTATAGGCAAGAGATGGGTTTTTCACATACAAAAGTTGGGTTGTCAGCTGGCGTGCAAAAAATGGTAAGGTCAGACTTGGGCGCCTCGGGAGTTATGTTTTCTTGTGATACCGAGTCTGGCTTTGGAGATGTAGTTTTAATAAACGCAAGCTACGGATTAGGAGAAAATGTTGTTCAGGGGCGGGTTGAGCCAGATCAATATTATGTTTTTGAAACCACCCTAAAAAAAGGATTCAAACCTATTCTTGAAAAAAGAGTTGGAGGCAAACTTGTAAAAATGGTTTATACCACAAACCCCAAGTTGCCAACTAAAAATATTGCTACAACAAAAAAAGAAAGAGAAAGTTTTGTTTTAAACAACGAAGAAATATTGTCGTTGGCGAAATGGTCAATTATTATTGAAGAGCACTACAAAAAGTCTATGGACATGGAGTGGGCAAAAGATGGCAGAGATGGAAGGTTATATATTGTGCAAGCAAGGCCAGAAACTGTTCAAAGCAGAAAAGATTTAAAGGTTCTAGAAGAATATGTTATTGATAAGTCTAAAATTAATAAGGTGGTGGCCAATGGAATGAGCGTAGGAAGCAAAATTGGCTCAGGGCGAGCCAATAAGATAATGGATGTAAAAGATATCGGTGAATTTAAAAAAGGTGAGGTTTTGGTCACTAGGGCAACAGATCCAGATTGGGTGCCGGCGATGAAATTAGCAGCTGCTATTGTTACAGATTCTGGTGGCAGAACATGTCACGCGGCAATTGTTGGCAGAGAATTAGGGGTGCCAGTTATTGTTGGTTCAGAAACTGGAACAAAAGTTTTAAAATCTGGGCAAGAGCTTACAATCGATTGCTCGCAGGGCGAGCAAGGCAAGATTTATGAAGGCATAATTCCGTTTACGATTAAAAAAACCGACCTATCTAATTTACCCGAAACAAAAACAAAAATTTTAATGAATGTAGGCGAACCTTCAAACGCATTTACTTTAAGCTTTACACCGAACGATGGAGTCGGGTTGGCTCGCGAAGAATTTATTATTATAAACTCTATAAAAGTACATCCAAACGCATTAATAAATTATAAAACGCAAAAAGCAGTCATAAAGAAAAAAATTGATGCTGCAACTTTAGGTTATGATGACAAGGTTCAGTTTTATATTGATAAATTGGCCGAAGGCATAGGAACAATTGGGGCAGCATTTTACCCAAAACCAGTTATTGTAAGGTTTTCAGATTTTAAGACAAACGAATACCGTGCTTTGTTGGGCGGAGAAGCCTATGAGCCACAAGAAGAAAACCCAATGATTGGGTTTAGGGGAGCTTCAAGATATTATGATCCTAAGTTTAGAGATGCCTTTATTTTAGAGTGCAAAGCAATGAAAAAAGTTCGCGACGAATTTGGGTTAGATAACGTTATTCCAATGGTGCCTTTTTGCCGAACGCTCGACGAAGGCAAAAAGGTTGTAGAAATAATTGAAAAAAATGGATTAGGAAACCCGGTGGGACAAAAGGTTTATGTTATGTGTGAAATTCCAGCTAACGTAATTTTGGCTGAAAAGTTTTTAGAAATTTTTGACGGGTTTTCAATTGGCTCTAACGACTTAACTCAGCTGACACTTGGCTTAGACAGAGACAACGGACAATTGTCATATATTGGAAACGAAAAAAACGAAGCAGTTAAAGAGCTTATTGAAGAAGCCATAAAAGTATGCAAGAATAATAACAAATATATTGGCATCTGCGGGCAAGGGCCTTCTGACTATCCAGATTTTGCCCAATTTTTGGTAGAGCTCGGCATAGAATCAATTTCTTTAAACCCAGACTCAGTTTTAAAAACCAAAATAGCAATTGCCGAAACCGAAAAAAAACTAAATAATCAAAAAACATAACAAATGTACGATATAATTACTTTTGGATCAGCGGCACAGGACATTCATATAAAATCTAAAGCGTTTAAGATTTTAAAGAATGCGCAGGAATTTACAACGGGCGAGGGCATTTGCATGCCACTAGGATCAAAAATTGACGTCGAGGACGTGATTTTTACGTCGGGGGGTGGCGGAACCAATACTGCTGCTACTTTTTCAAAGCAGGGGCTTTTAACAGCATTCTGTGGCGCTATTGGTGTTGATATAGCGGGGTTAGAAATTATAAAGGAATTAAAAAGCTTAGGAATAGACACAAAGTTTGTTGTAAAAAAGAAAGAGAGACACACAAACCAATCGGTTATAATATCTAGTGCAGGACAAGATAGGACAATTTTGGTTTATAGAGGGGCCTCGGATGTTTTTGGCGGTGCAGATATTCCATGGAAAAAAATCAAAAAAACAAAATGGATTTATTTAGCGCCAATTACTGGTTTGTTGGGGGAGGCGTTTGAAGAAATAGTTAATTTTGCTAATGCAAATGAAATAAAGATTGCAGTTAATCCATCAGAATATCAGCTTTCTTTGCCCGCAGACAAACTTAAAAGAATTCTTTCAAAAGTTGATGTATTATTTTTAAACCAAGAAGAGGCGTCATTTTTAACAAAAATTCCTTTTGGTGACGAACAAAATATATTTAAAAAAATTGATGAAATATGCCCTGGCATAGCTGTTATGACTAGAGGAGGAGACGGGGTAATAGTTTCTGATGGAAAATATTTATATTCGGCCCCAACAAATCCTAACAGAAAAATTGTTGATACAACTGGCGCCGGAGACTCTTTTGCTTCCGGGTTTATATCTGATTATATAAAATATGATGGTGACATAGAAAAAGCTATACAAATGGGAATTGCTAACTCAGAGGCGAACCTATCTGTAATTGGAGCAAAAACAGGGCTTTTAGAAAAGGACGCAAAGTTTGACAGGGCTAATGTTTCGAAGGAAGAATGTGGGCAAAATAATTTATGTATGCCTAAATAACGCTCGACGCTCGGCAACAAACTTTTTAACGCTCGCCAATCAAATTTTTTTTCTTCTCAACCCGTCTTCGGACGGTGCCCATTCGCCTCAAAAGAAATTTATTGGCTCGCTAAAGTTTATTGCTTCGCTTTATTTTTTATGAAAAATATAAAATATTATTTTGAGAAGGCGCGAAGGGAGCACTGGGCCTTGGGGCAATTTAACTTTTCTGATTTTACCCAAATGAAGGCTGTGGTTAATAAAGCTGTTGAGTTAAAATCTCCGATTATTTTAGGAACTTCCGAGGGTGAAAGTAAATTTTTTGGCTTAGACGAGGCGGTAGCCCTAAGGAATATTTTAAGGAAAAAAACAGGTTTGCCAATTTTTTTAAATTTAGACCATGGCAAATCTTTTGAATATGTAAAACAAGCAATTGATGCTGGTTATGACATGGTTCACTTTGATGGGTCAAAATTACCCATTGAAGAAAACATAAAAGTTACCAAAGATGTTAAAAAGTACGCAAAGTGGCGCGGGGTAATCGTTGAGGGAGAAATGGGCAAAATAGGAACAGATGCCTCGAGACTTTATTCTGAGAAGTTTGAAATAAAAGAAGAAGATCTTACTAAGCCAGAAGAGGCTAAGGCATATGTGGATAAAACAAAGGTTGATTTATTGGCCGTAAGCATTGGAAACTTTCACGGCATTGAAATTTCTGGCATTGACCCTAATTTAAGGTTAGATGTGTTAAAAAATATTAAAGAGAAACTGGGTAACACCTTGTTGGTGTTGCATGGAGGTTCTGGCACTCCGGAAGATGATATAAAAGAAGCCATAAAGCTTGGAATTGTAAAAATAAACATAAACACCGAGCTGAGGCTAGCATTTTCTGGCAATTTAAGAAGGGCGCTTAGCAATGCAGAAGAGATTGTTCCTTATAAGTTTTTGGCAGACGCAAAAAATTCAGTAGAAAAAGTAGTTGGCCTGAAGATAAATTTGTTTGGTAGCGCAAACAAGATTTAGGCATTGGGCCCTGCCTGCGCAGGCAGGTATTTACAATATTCATATAATATACTAATATATAAACATTACTTTAAAACTTATGGCTAAAATAAAATTAGAAAGAGAAAAATGTATTGGTTGCGGTTCGTGTGCTGCTTTGTGTCCAAAGTCTTTTGAAATGGCAGATGACGGAAAATCACACATCAAGGGCGCAGAAAAGCAAGAGGTTGAAGCACTAGAGGTTGAAAAATTAGAGTGTGCCGAGTCAGCAGCAGAAGCGTGTCCAGCACAATGTATTCATATAGACAAATAGAAATTTCCGCAGGAAATTTATATAATTACGTCGCTCGGTCGGAATGAAAATGAATTTTCACTCCTCCCTCGCTAGAAATTATAAAATATTAAGATGATAAAACTATCAGCAAAAGTTAGGACAATAAAAGGTAAGAAGACCAGTGTATTAAAAAATGCCGACAGAATTCCTGCCGTTGTTTATGGTCATAAAATAAAAAATACTATATTAGATCTTGACTATAAAGAATTTCAAAAGGTTTACAGCAAGGCCGGCATGAGCTCGTTAATTGAGCTCGACTTAGAGGGAGAGAAGGAAAAGAAAATTGTTCTTATACACGACTACCAAAAAGACGCAGTATCAGACAAATTTATTCACATTGATTTTTTTGAGACATCAGCTAAAGAAGAGGTTGAGGTAAAAGTTCCATTGGTTTTCGAGGGAGTTGCCTTGGCCGTTAAAGATTTGGGTGGAACATTGGTTAGAAATATTTCAGAATTATTGGTTAGGGCTTTGCCACAAAATCTTCCGCACGAAATTAAGGTGTCTATTGAAAAACTAAATACTTTCGCGGACCGCGTTTTAGTAAAAGACATAGTTTTGCCAAAAGATGTCAAAGTCTCAGCAAAACCAGAAGAAATAGTAGTTTCTGTTGTTGAGCCATCTAAGGTTGAAGAAGAGTTAGCCAAAGAGATTGAAGAAAAGGTTGAAGATGTTGCTAAGGTTGAAAAGAAAGAAAAGGAAGAAGTTGTTGTTGATGACGAAAAACCAGCTGCAAAACCAGCCCCAGAAAAAAAATAGAAAATTAATCCAGCGCTGCCTGCACCCTTCGTATAGTAACTTTATAGAAGGCTGTGCAAAACGGGGCTGGATTTTTTTTACAAAAAAATAGATAATTAAGCCACATGAAAAAGTATTTGTTGTTAACGTTTTTTTGTCTTTTGCTAGCGGGCCTAGCGGGTTTTTGTTTTGCTGAAGACATTGGAGATCAGTGTGCTGCAGTTTCTGATTCAAATACTGGGTGCCCAAACATGAGTTCTGCTGATTGCAAGACGTTTCTTCAAAAATGCGCAGATTATTATGACCAACAATCTTCCCAATTAGCTCAGGACATCACTAAAACTACTGCCCAAAAAAGCACACTGCAAAGTGCAATTTCAAAATTAAAAAGCAAAATACAAGGGCTTGAGGCCAACATAAAGCAGGGGACCATCATGGTAAAAGACTTAAACTCACAAATAACAGACACGCAAGACTCTATAGATAAAACAGCAACTCAAATTCAAGAATCTCAAGACCAAATAGCAACTATTTTGAAATCGGTTTATGAAGAAGACCGAAAGCCTTCGTTTGTAATTTTGCTTGAGGGCAATCTTTCAGATTTTTTTGGTAATTTAGCTTATTTAGACAGCCTTAATTCAAAAGTTAGTAATCTTTTAGAAAGTAATATAAATTTGAAAGCATACCTTGAGACTCAGCAAATAAAAATGAGTGGAAGCGTAGACCAACTTCAAAAAACAATAGCTTTGCAAACGTTGCAGAAAAAGGAAAACGAAAAAAATCAAAAACAGCAGAGCAACTATTTACAGTTAACTGAGGCTCAATATCAGCAACAGCTAAAAGATAAAATAGAAGTAGAGCAAAAATCGGCAAAAATTAAGTCGATGTTATTCCAAATGGTTGGTGTTTCTAAAGTGCCAACATTTGGAGAAGCTTTAGAGGTAGCAAAAAGCGCCGCTGCGTTGGTTGGAATACGGCCATCGTTTCTTTTGGCCATAATAAGCCAAGAATCGGCAATTGGCAGAAACGTTGGTCAGTGCATGTTAACTGACCCAACAACGGGCGCGGGCAAAAGAGTTTCTACAGGGGCAACAGTTCTTAGAATTATGAAGCCAACTAGAGACGTTCAGCCATTTATACAGATTACAACAGCCCTAGGAAAGGACCCATATAAAACTCCGGTTTCTTGCTGGATACCAGCATATGTTCGTGGCATTCCAACTGGGTGGGGTGGAGCAATGGGGCCAGCTCAATTTATTGCTTCAACGTGGAATTTATTTGCTGACAGATTAAAAGTTTTGTTAGGACAAACGGCTGACCCATGGGGGGTCAAAGATTCGTTTACGGCAGCCGGCCTTTATTTGGCTGATTTAGGGGCCTCAGCAAAAACAACTGCCTCAGAAAGCAAGGCTGCTGCAAAATATTATGGCGCAGCAGGGTCTTATAATAGCATGGTTATGAAGCGTACAGCTTGCATACAAAGCTTTATAGACAATTCTACAATGACAACCGAGTGTCAAAACCTGATATTCTAATAGCAAAATAAAAAAGCCGTCCTTAGCTTGCCGAAGGGCGGTTTTTGTTTTGTGCGTCAAGCCATTGACATGGATTCAATAATATGCTATCATATATGTATTAACAATTTGAGGACAAAAGCCTGCCTGAGCAGGCAGGCTGTCCAGAAAATTGATAGTCATAATTCTGAGTTGATTAACTCTGTTTAAGATAGTTAGATCCTAGGACCTACATACTGTAAACGCATAGATGATTATCAGTTTTTTGGACAGTCGGCGGGTGGAATCCTACATGGTAGCCTAAGAGTGTTGCGATCCAACACATAGGTGTAATCATCTGCCCGCCACGTCCTTCTGGGGCGACCTGAGAACTGTACCACATCAACTTCGCGTTGGAGTGGAAAGTGGCTCCGGTCGCTCTCTTTTTTTACTAAAAAACCGCCTTTCGGCGGTTTATTTTATTTGTTTTCTTCTGGTTTGATTGGCTTTCTCATGGCCCGGACAATTGGTTCTAAATCTCCGTCCATAATAACTTCTAGGTTGTGCCAGCTTTTATCTATTCTATGGTCGGTAATTCTGTTTTGCGGATAATTATATGTTCTTACTTTTTCAGATCGTTTTGCCCAGCCAATTTGTTCTCTTCTTTCTTCGGACAATTTAGACAAATCCATTTCTTCTTGCCTTTGCAAAACTCTTGCAGCAAGTATAGACATGGCGGTTTCTTTGTTTTGTTGCTGGTTTCTTTCCGATTGGCAAGCAACAACTAAGCCTGTTGGCTTGTGCAAAATTCTAACTGCAGACTCTGTTTTGTTTACATACTGTCCGCCAGGGCCAGAAGATTTAAAAGCCGTTATTTCCAAATCTGAAGGAGAGATAATAAAATCTACTTTTTTAGGTTTTAATAACACAGCCACTGTTGCAGTAGAAGTATGAACCCTGCCTTGTTTTTCTGTTTTTGGAATTCTTTGAACTCTGTGTACTCCGGCTTCGTTTTGCAATTCATCAAATGTCCCAGGGCCAGACAATTCAAAAACTATTTCTTTATATCCACCAACGGTTGAGTTATTAGAATCTAAAACTTTTTCTCGCCAGCCTTTTGTTTGGCCATATCTTGAATACATTCTATATAAATCCTTAGCAAAAAGCCCAGCTTCGTCGCCACCTTGGCCAGCGCGTATTTCAATAATCACGGCCTGTTTTTCAGACTTTTCGTCTCCGGAATCTGCTGGAGTTTCTGGTTTATAGTTTTTCCAGTCTTCTGCAGTAAATTTTGAGTAATCAGTCTCCATATTTAGAAATCATATCATAAACTCTTGATTTTGAGAATAGTTAGTGGTAAAAATCAAGTAGCACAAGCAACGAGGTAGTCTCGTTAGTTGCTGAAGATCGGTGGTAGAATTCCTATAGAGGAGGCGGACATGAAAAAGACCGATGGTTGGAGATGGTACAGACTTAAGTTTGAACGAGTATGTGCAGCTGATGGCGAATCTGGGGGTAAACATGGATTCGTCGAATTTCGAGCGCACGACGACAAAGACGCTCGCAGAAGGCTTCCGACTGTGTACAAAAGAGTTTCGACTTTATTGAGCAGAAGGGAGGGGCACCTGGTCGGGGTTTGGCCGATGGACTTGTCTCATGTCTTTCGGCGCGAGCGGGCTCGCAAGGTGCACTTCGCTCAACCCGAGAATAGGGTCTATTCGAAAGCAGCAATTAAGCAGCAGTGTCTCTGAAATTGGAAATAGCTCATTTCGGCGAGTACGGTTCTCCGGGGGTCCCGCGCACTCTTCTTTATTCAGGGCGGCTTGCTAGTTAATAGCACCGCCACTTTTTTTCCTCAAATACTTGATATTGTAAAAAAAACATGTTAGTATTTACGATATACAAAATTTAATCAAACATATGAAATCCGATATACATCCAAAATATTATCCAAAGGCTTCAGCTCGCTGTTCATGCGGGAATAATTTTACTGTTGGTTCAGCAAAAGAATTTATAGAAACTGAAGTTTGCGCAAAGTGCCATCCTTTCTATACAAAGCAAGAAAAGGTTATGGACACATTAGGAAGAGTTCAGAAGTTTAAAGAGAGAGCTGCAAAGAAAACTAATACAGTTAAAAGGGTCAAAAACCCACGAGCAAAAGCAGAAAAAAAATAACAATAGAGAGGTGAAAGCCTCGCCTAGCGAGGTTTGTGTATTTTATAAGTTCTATATAGCCCTTATAAATACATTAGATCTTCTCAATATATAATAATGGCTAAAGAAAATAAGTTGTCAGTAGAAGAGATGGAAAAGTCAGGTGTAAACTTTGGACACAAAGTTTCAAAGCTACACCCAAAAATGAAGCAGTATGTAACAGGTGTCAAAAACGGTGTACACCTTTTTGATTTAGAAAAAACATCAGTAGAGTTGAAGAAAGCTTTAACTTTTATATCTAAATTAGTTTCAGAAGGCAAGTCAATAATCTTTGTTGGCACGAAAATTCAGTTAAAGGGCATTGTAGAAGCAGCCGCCATAGAGTGTGGAGTTTCATATGTTACAGAAAGATGGCTTGGAGGAACATTCACAAACTTTGAAACCATTCAAAAAAGAGTTAGCTATTTTAAAGACTTAGAGAAAAAGAGAGAGGTTGGTGATTTAGAAAAATATACTAAAAAAGAGCGTTTAGATTTTGACAAAGAAATTGCTTTGTTAAAAGTAAAATTCGAGGGAGTAAGGAATATGACAAAATTACCAGAGGCTGTAATTTTATTCGGTTTAGACAAAGACATCACTTGCGCCAAAGAGGCCAAGAGAAAAGGAATAAAGATTGTTTCAATTGTTGACACAAACGTAAACCCAGATATTGTTGATTATCCAATTCCAGCTAACGACGATTCAATTTCTGCAACTAGATATATGCTAGAACAAATAAAGGATGCTATAATTACGAGTAAGGAAGAAGTGAAAAAGTAATTTTCATTTCGACCGCACGAAGTAATTATATTGCGTAGCGATATAATTACGAGTAAGGAAGAAGTGAAAAAGTAAAAAAATAATTTTAGTTAACATAAATATTTAAAATGGTAACTATAGATCAAATAAAGCAGTTAAGAGAAGAAACAGGTTCAGCCCCTACGCAAATTAAAAAAGCGTTAGAAGAATCAAAAGGAGATGTTGATAAGGCGCGAGAGCTTTTAAGAATTTGGGGTAAAAATGTTTCTATTAAAAAGGTGTCAAGAGATGCAAAATCAGGGTTAATTGAGGCCTATTTGCACTCTAATTCAACAACCGGAGTATTGTTAGACATAAGGTGCGAAACCGACTTTGTTGCAAAATCTTTAGACTTTAAAAATTTAGCTCACGAGATTTGTTTACAAATTGCCGCCATGAAACCGTTATTTGTTTCAGACACAGAAATTCCAGAAGGATTTTTAGACGGAGAAATAAAAATTTGGTCTGAGCAGGTTGCCGGTTCAGGAAAGCCAGAAAAAATTGTTGCACAAATTCTAGAAGGAAAGTTAAATAAGTATAAACAAGAAATTTGTTTACTTTCACAGCTTTGGATAAAAGACGATTCTAAAAGCATTAAAAATTTAATAGAAGACACAACTGCAAAAGTGGGTGAGAAGATTGAAATTAAAAAGTTCGCCCGATACGAAATTTAAACCATGATAGCAGAATCTATCGCATTAGCCATTTTTATTTGCAGTCTTGGGGGAGCCCTATTAATTTTGTCTAGAAAGCTTCCCATTTTGCATTCATTGCCTCATAACGGTGGCAGTGGCATTAGAAACAACCATGTTGTTTTGCAGATTGAAAACAAGATTAAAAGTATTTTAGTTTCTTTTGAAAAACAGATATTTTTACACAAGTTTCTTTCGTGGGTGAAAGTAATGACATTAAAAGTTGAAACCAGAATAGATCACTTATTGCATAAAATTCGTCAGAAGAACAAGGCAAAGTAGCAAATTGATAAAGATAAAAAACAGACCTGCCATCTTAGCTCAGCGGTAGAGCAACTGTTTTGTAAACAGTAGGTCCCGAGTTCAAATCTCGGAGATGGCTCCATATCCCTTGCCTGCGCAGGCAGGTATTGACAAGGATTTATAATCGAGTAAGATGTATTGTATACATAGAATTAATTAAATTAAATAAAAATAATTTAATTCAACAATTTAAACTTCTATAAATTTTTATATAGAAGATATAAAACTTCCGCGAAGACATACAAACTCTTGTATATCTTCGCGGGTGTTTTTTTCAGAATTGATCGAACAGAAAGCATTTTGAAAATTGAAGACGGAGTTGAATTTTAAAACCATTTTAAAATTTAACAAAATAAACAACTATTAGTTTTTTAAAGTTGTTTCGAATTAGATTTATATTTTTCGCAAGAAAGATATAAGTCACACATTAAGTAGTTTATTCTAAAACTAGATTCAAACCAAATAATGTTTTATTTGAGAGTTTGATCCTAGCTCAGGGTGAACGCTGGTAACGTGGATACCGGCATGCAAGTCACGGGGGCCGCAAGGCAACCGGCGAACGGCTTAGTAACACACAGGTACATACCCCAAAGTGGAGTACAGCTCGTCGAAAGACGGGGTAATTCTCCATAGCACCGCAAGGTTAAAGCAGCAATGCGCTTTGGGAATGGCCTATGGCCTATCAGGTAGTTGGCGGTGTAATAGACCACCAAGCCTATGACGGGTAGGGGGCGTGAGAGCGCGACCCCCAAGAATGGCACTGCGATACGGGCCATACTCCTACGGGAGGCTGCAGTCGAGAATCTTCCGCAATGGACGAAAGTCTGACGGAGCGACGTTACGTGAATGATGAAGCCCTTCGGGGTGTAAAGTTCTTTTCTCTGGGAGGAAGTTATTGACAGTACCAGAGGAATAAGGGGATCCTAATTCTGTGCCAGCAGGAGCGGTAATACAGAATCCCCAAGCGTTACCCGGATTTATTGGGCGTAAAGGGTCCGTAGGTGGTAAAGAAAGTTGGAACTTAAATCTCATCGGCTTAACCTTTGAGGTGGTTTCAAAACTCCTTTACTTGAGGGCGTTAGGGGTTAGCGGAACCGATGGAGTAGGGGTGAAATCCGTTGATATCATCGGGAACACCAAAAGCGAAGGCAGCTAACTAGAACAGCCCTGACACTGAGGGACGAAAGCGTGGGGAGCAAAAAGGATTAGATACCCTTGTAGTCCACGCTGTAAACGATGGATACTGGCTATGTGAAGTGTCGACCCTTCACGTGGCGAAGCTAACGCGTTAAGTATCCCGCCTGGGAAGTACGGTGGCAACACTAAAACTCAAAGGAATAGACGGGGACTCACACAAGCGGTGGACCATGTGGCTTAATTCGACAACAAACGAAGAACCTTACCAGGTCTGGAAATCTGCATGAAAGCCTACAGAAACGTAGGCCCTCGCAAGACATGCAGACAGGTGCTGCATGGCTGTCGTCAGTTCGTGTCTTGAGACGTACCGTTAATTCGGGTAACGAACGCAACCCTTGCCCTGTGTTTTAAATGTCACGGGGGACTGCCCGAGATAATTGGGAGGAAGGCGAGGATGACGCCAAGTCAGCATGGCCCTTTGATGACCTGGGCCGCACACGTGTTACAATGGTAGGTACAATGCGCTTCGATGCCGCAAGGCGGAGATTAATCGCACCAAAACCTATCTCAGTTCGGATTGAAGTCTGAAACCCGACTTCATGAAGCTGGAATCACTAGTAATCGCCAATCAGCTACGTGGCGATGAATACGTTCCTGAGTCTTGTACTCACCGCCCGTCAAGCCAAGCGAGCTGGGGATAGCCGAAGATCCTCGCAAGAGGCCTAAGCTAGATTCAGTAAGAGGGGCTAAGTCGTAACAAGGCACGGGTAGGGGAACCTGCTCGTGGATCATTTTTTTTAAAAATGTAGTCGACTTGGGAAGTTTATCAGCACGGTTCAACTGGCTCAGTTCGATGAGCATGTTGAATCGCTCTGAATTCTAACCAGATGCGTTTTGAGGGAATCGCCTGAAATTCCCTTATTCGAAACAACTTTAAGTAACTAATATAACTCAACAAATTACCCAACCTTTTGTGTTTGGTGTTTTAATGAACACGAATACAAATATAGAGGGTTGAGCAGTTTGTTGACGCCGGCAATTGGCAGGCAATTTCCTGAGGTACACGCAGCGGCGTGCAGGATAGCCGATCGCGAGGTCTGCTAAGACCGATTGCTTGTTGATTGCCGGCACGTATTCGCCGGGTGGCTGGCGAGGGAGGAGGCTTAGGCCCCATCATTGAAGGACCGGATTTCAGGACGGTTATATGGTGTGGGTAAGTCCCGCTTGTCAGTCACCCGGTGGGTTCTTTGCCAAGTGGTGGCAGGTCGAGAGGTCGTTGTATTGCGCCTGTGGAAGCATGACTGCTCCGTCGTATTGCAGCGCTTTCCGCGCATTCTCCCTGTCACCACTTGGTCTTTTGCACATTGATTCGTCAAAAAAGTGTGGGCTTAGCTCAGCTGGTAGAGCACCCGTCCTGGCAACGAACGTCGACTGTTGCGAGAGACGGAAGGTCGCTGGTTCGAAGCCGGCAGCCCACTCTTCATATTTAATATAGGGCATTAGCTCAGTTGGCAGAGCGCCTGACTCGGTTGTCAGGAGGTCGGTGGTTCGAACCCATCATGCTCTATCTCGTGTCGCGTTTCGTGACTTTCGACAAGTTGCAATTCGCGACTTTTTTTTGCAAAAAATCGAAAAAATGATATTATGTTTGTATGGTCCAATACTTCACAAAAGACGGCCTACAAAAACTTAAAGAGGAACTTAAAGATTTAAAAGAGAATAAAATTCCAGAGACAAAAAAGCTTATTGCCGAAGCTCGCGCTTTTGGCGACCTAAAAGAAAATGCAGGCTATCACGATGCAAGAGACAAAATGTCTTTTCAGCTTGGAAGAATCGAACAGCTAGAGTGCGCAATAAACGAAGCAATAGTAAAAGAAAATGACGGCACAGGTTGCATACAAAGCGGTTGCAAAATTGTTATTTCTTTTGGTGGAGAAAAAATGGAATATGAAGTTGTTGCTCCAGGCGAATCAGACATTTTAAAAAATAAAATTTCTTATCAGTCGCCCTTAGGGCAAATGTTGCTTGGCAAATCAGAGGGAAAAGAATTTGATTTTATGGCTGGCAACAAAAAGGTTAAGGTGAAAATTTTAGAGATAAAATAGGTTTATGGTGCAATATTTTTTAGCTTCTTTTATAGGTTATAGCGCAGGAAGAATTGGGCACATTGTTGGCGGAAGCGTAGTCTGGATTCCGCATCATTGGATTTTTGGATTGATTATAATGATAGCTCCGTTATTTTTAAAAAGTTTTTCTAAGAAAGTCAGAATATTAATTTTATTGTTGGGCATTGGCGTTTTTGTCAGTGATTTTAAGGATTTTACAAGATTAGAAACATTTTCCCCAGACGACGTCACGGTTGTAAGGTTTTGGGGGATAGACTAAAAAATAGCACAATCATATGCTGTTTTTTAATGCAAAAAAAGTCCCCAGTCTGCGCGTGCAAACTGGGGTACGACGACGGAGGCTCATTTGTGTCGAGCTTTTGACCTGCCCGTTATCAGTGCAAAAGCGATTTTCTTGAACGAACGGTCGCAGGTTGAGCGATGCGGACAGCGTGGGCAGCGGCTGCAATTCGTGCTTGTAACAGCCTGTAACTCGCGCCGAACGCTTGTAAGCTCGGCTGTGGGCGCGCGCCTAAATCGCTGATCGATAGCAGCCCAGAAGGCAACTTCGAAAAAGTCGGAGTAGCGCGCGTGCGTGCTGCGGACGAGCAAGATGTTCGTGGCAGCCGACTGAGCTTCAAAAGTCTTGATGCGCTCGCCAAGCCACTGCAGGTTCTCGAGGGTTTCTCGATACACCGTGCAGAAACGGTAAGGCCCTCGATGAAGGCTTCTTCGCGAATGCTGATCGGCCTTCTTGAGAACGACGATGCGTCGAGCCCATCCCTTCCAAATGCTCATATCGAACCTCCTAAAAAGCTTGTCTTTGTTCTGCACAATGCAGAGGGTCAGGCAAGCTGAACAATACGTGGTTTGACGATGTACTAAATTACATATTACATCATAAATTTGCTATTGTCAATAATTCGTCTGGTTCAGTATAAACAAAAAACCGGCATTAGCCGTTTTTATTTGTGGACCTTGCGGGAGTCTCACCAAGTTGCCCGAAGGCATCGCTTCGCCCCTCGCTGTGCTCGGGACTCACGATTCGGGGAAGGCGGGTTCTCAATCCCACAAGCAACAAAAATATCCAGCCCGTGCTGGATATTTTCTGTTGTGGACCTTGCGGGAGTCGAACCCGCCTCTCGTCATTGCAAATGACGCGTGCTACCGATATACCAAAGGCCCTTTTCCTTATAGATATTAGTATACTTGTTTTTTGTATTTTTTCAAGTATTATAAATAAACAAATTATAATAATATAAATACGACAATGAATAAGCAAAAGATTTTATTTATAATACTTTTTACAGTTTTAAGCCTAATTGCTTTTCAAATTCCAATTTCTAAAATAATTGGATCAAGCCAATCGTTTACTTTGTTCGAATTATTGGCCCCAATAGGCGGAATGTTTTTAGGGCCAATCTTTGGCGCAATATCAGCCTTTTTTGTGAGAATGGCAAATGTGGTTTTATTTAATCAGCAATTAGATCTGTTGACTATACTAAGATTTCTGCCAGCAATGATGGCAGCAGTCTATTTTGGCTTAAAGAGCAAAAAATCAGCCATTATTTTTCCAATTTGTATTATTTTATTTTTGCTAAACCCAATTGGCAGACAAGCTTGGCTTTATGCAATGATTTGGTTAATACCCCTTGTAGCAACCCTCGGCAAAAAACGATTAATTTTAAACAGCTTGGGTGCTACTTTTGCTGCGCACGCAATTGGCTCAACAATATTTTTATACACTTTTGGGTTAACTCCTCAAATTTGGTTAGCTTTAATTCCGGTTGTGTTTATTGAAAGGGGCATATTCACAGTTGGCATTTGGGCAAGCTATTTAGCTTTCAACACCGTTTTAGATAAGCTTTCTAAAATAGCCTGCCTGCGCAGTCAGGAGCTCGCCGGATTTTTAGGGCAGTTTGTAAACAAAGATTACGTTTTATCTCCAAGTTTTTTTAAGTCTCACGCCTAATGGAAGTTAAAGCAATCAAAACCTCGATTTTTAAAGAAGGCAGCAACCTCCAAGATTTTATTGTGCGACATTTGCCACGGTTGAAAGAGAATTCGGTTTTGGTTGTAACCTCAAAAATAGTCGCCTTAGCTGAAGGCAGAACCGCTGTTATAAAAAATAAAAATACTAAAACAGAATTAATAAAAAAAGAAAGCGAGCTTGCAATAGAAACAAAATATTGCTGGCTTACAATAAAAGACGGGGTAGTAATGGCTTCAGCCGGAATTGATGAGTCAAACGCTAATGGTAAACTAATACTTTTGCCAAACGATAGTTATAAGTCTGCTAGCGACCTACGCAAAACTCTAAAAAAAATATATAAAGTTAAAAACTTAGGCATTTTAATTACAGACAGCAGGACAATTCCATTAAGGGCGGGAATTGTAGGAATGGCTTTAGGTTATGCCGGATTCAAAGGAATAAAAGATTACAGAAAAACAAAAGATATTTTTGGCCGGCCATTTCATTTTTCACGCACAGACGTTGCAGATAGTTTGGCCACCTCAGCAGTCTTAACAATGGGCGAGGGTAGTGAGCAAAAACCATTGGCGGTTATAGAAGACGCGCCAATCGAATTTTGTGAAAGAGTTTTGCCAAAAGAGCTATACATAGACCCCAAAGAAGACATGTACCGCCCGTTTTTTTCAAGGCTACCAAAAAGCTAATAAATATAGTATTATTCTGATATACCGGGCACAAAAATAATTTAGCAATATTTATGCAGGAAGGACTATCATGTGGCGAAAATTTAGATGAGGAAAAATCCCAAAGGAGGGAAGTGCTGGAAAAAATGAAAGAATTGGCTTATAGCGAAGCTCCAGAACCTAAAGAAGATTGGGATTTGGTTTGGGTTATTTCCGGCCCGCCCATAGATATTAAAGAGGATTTTAGCGATGAGTCAAAGAAGGTATTATTTAGGGAGGGAGATAAAATTGCAGGCAGGGATATAGCTGATAAAAGAAACGAAAGTAGAGAAAGAATGGAAACAGGATTAAAAATTGTTAGAGAGGTTACTGCTAAAAGATTGGGAAAAAAGGCAGAAGATGTTACTGCAGACGATATTTTAAATAATGGCCCAAACATTTATTGGAATGCAACTGATTGGGCGAATGATAATATTAGAGAAGCCATGGAAGAAGGGTTCTTCGAAGAAAAATACAAATTTCCTAGCAAGAAGATTGTTGTTGCCCCTCCTGATTCGGGCATAGAACACACCGGGCACCAATTTGAGAGGTTTCCAGAAGAGCTAGCTGAAGCGAGTAGAAAAATAGTTTTAGTGAGCGATATTTATCATTTGCCGAGAGTAGTTAGATATTTAGATGTGGACTATAGTAAAATACCTGCAGAAAAAGTTGTTGTGTACCCATCCGAACCAAGAAAGGTCCCAGTTGGTAAAGCCCTAGGAGAAACAAAAAAAATTCCGAGCTATATAAAAAAGGTATTTTGCCTAAAACGCCCCCCAAAAAATAAAATTTATGTCACTAACCATTGGAATAGTCGGGTTGCCGAACGTAGGCAAGTCTACACTATTTAAAACCTTAACTAAAAAACCAGTTTTGATTGCAAATTATCCTTTTGCAACAATAGACCCCAATGTTGGGGTTGTTTTGGTTCCTGATGAAAGAATCGACAAGCTTGCTGAACTATCAAAGTCAAAAAAGAGAATTTTTGCAACAGTAGACTTTGTTGATATTGCTGGTTTAGTAAAAGGTGCAAGCCAAGGGGAAGGTTTGGGAAATAAATTTTTGTCTCACATAAGAGAAGTTGACGCTGTTTTATATGTTTTACGAGCATTCAAAAAAGAAGACATTATAAACACCCAAAATGTTGTTGACCCATTGAAAGAAAAAGAAATTTTAGACGTTGAGCTTATTTTAAAAGATTTAGAAACTTTAAATAAGAGAATTGAAGGTTTGCAGGGTGATGTAAGGCAAAACAAGAAAGAAGCTGTTAAAGAAAATGAAGCCCTTAAAAAAGCACAGGCATTTTTAAAACAAGAAAAGGTTTTAATAGAGCAAGAATTTACAGAAGATGAAAAAGTTATTTTGCAGAGCTTTCAGCTTTTAACATATAAACCAAGACTATATTTGTTAAATGGCAAAGACGAGGAAGTTGCTCCAGAAATTTTAGATGTATTTAAAAAGAATAATTGGCAATATTTAATAATAGACGTTGCCACAGAATTTGAAGCAGAGGGTTTATCTAAGGAAGAAAGAACTCAGCTTGGCTTGCCACTAGACTCAGAAACAGACATTTTGATTAAAAAATCATACGAACTTTTAAGTTTAATAACCTTTATAACTACCGGAGAAGACGAAACAAGAGCTTGGACAATTAAAAAAGGCGACACGGCCCCAAAAGCCGGAGCCGCAATTCACACAGACTTTTTAGAAAAATTTGTTAAAGCAGAGGTTGTCTTTTGGCAAGATTTGTTAGACTGCGGTGGCTATCCAAAAGCCCGCGAGCAAGGCAAGTTGAGAACAGAAGGCAAGGAGTATATTGTTAAGGATGGTGACGTAATAGAATTTAAACACGGATAATGGACTTTACTATAAAAAATGTACAGGAAAATGTCGTGGGAGTGGCTAGAGCAATTAGCTACGTGATTATTGATACTAGAGAAAACGGGGAATATAATTTAGTAAGGAAGTTTGGACGCGACAACTATCCACGATTTCATATTTATGCAAGGCAACAGGGAACAGATTTTAGCTGTAGTTTACATTTAGATCAAAAGCAGCCTTCTTACGGAGGAGGTTCGCATGCGCATAACGGAGAATATTTTGGGCCAATAATTGACGAAGAGGCTAGTAGAATAAAAATAGCCTTAAATCACATCGTCAAAGAGTAAGATCTTAAATGTCGCTAACGTGCGGCATTTTTTTGTGCAGTTTGTTATTGACAATAAAAAATAAATATGCCATACTAAATAATTGAATTCGTTGTATTCAAACCCGCCATTGGTTTAATGGTATGTTCCTTCAAGGAGGTTTTATGGAGAAGTCATCAGCTGACCCGGACGTTTACGTTTTGCCGATTATAAACCGGAATGAGTTTCGTCCTAGCGACGCCCTGAGGGTCGTGCGAGGGAAGCTTGGTGTTCCGGAGTGGGAAGCCGTACTTGTCGTCTTTCTCGATATTCTTAGGATTCACGACGCGTGGTGTGGCATTGAGGAGCAGAGGTTCTTTCGCATTCTTGCACAGCGGCATCCGACGGGAAGCCACATGGCCGACCTACTCGCCGTGCAACAAATGAAGGAAGACGGATTGTTTGAGGTCCCCATAAAATATAAGGGGCGTTTTACTTACTGGCTCAACAACTTCGAGCCCAGGGTCATTTGTCCGACCCGGATGCTGATAAGGCGTCTGCGCGCTCCCGAACCGATTCTTTCTTAAGGACCTACACGCAATGGAGTAGCAACTCCCAAAACTGCCCCCGACAGGTCGTAAGACTTTTGTCGGGATTTTTTTTGAGTGACTTTCTTTTTATTTGGGGTTCTTGGTTTTTTTTAAGGATTATCCTATAATGTACCAATGAATATAAAAGTTTTGTACGAAGACAATCATATAATAGCGGTTTATAAACCGGCAGGAGTTTTGACGCAGGGCGACCGAAGCGGAGATTTGTGTTTAATGGACGACGTCAAAAAATATTTAAAAGATAAATATAAAAAGCCAGGAAACGTTTTTTTAGGTTTGGTGCACAGGCTCGACAAACCAGTATCGGGAATTGTTTTGTTTGGAAAAACTTCAAAAGGTGCCTCAAGATTGTCAGAACAATTTAGAAATCACACAATACAAAAAACATATCACGGAATTGTTGTTGGCAAACCAAAAGAAATGAAGGGCAGTATAAAAGAGCAGGTTAACAAAATTTCTTTTTTTGCCGAAGGTTTTACCAACAAAACCGACGAAGAGCTTTTAGCCGAAATTAAAAGGGCAACAAAAACTAGAACCGCTGAGCTAGATTATGAAGTTGTAAAATCTAACGACAAGTATAGTTTGTTAAAAATTTTGCCAAAAACCGGAAGATTTCACCAAATTAGAATTCAAATGTTACAAATGGGTTGCCCCATATTAGGCGATGCAAAATATAGCGCTCAAAAGTCTTTGCTCGACGGAAGCATCGCGCTTAGCGCGACAGCAATTTCGTTTAAGGCCGCCACAGATGACAAAACAATTAACCTAGAAATTCCTCTTCCCGAAGGTTGGAAAAAGTATATATAGGTTATCCACAGGCTGACACTTGATTTGCCTTCTGGTAATTGAGATAATTGATAAATATTATTAACTTAAAAATTTAAATATATGACATATACAGACTGGTCATTAGCGGTAGTACAACCTTTTTTACAACAATTAGTATCGTTTATTGCTAATTTGTTGTTGGCCTTGGTTGTATTTATTATTGGTTATTTAATTTCTATTGGAATTGGAAGGTTAATAGCCGAATTATTAAAGTCAGTAAAATTTAATAGACTATTTGAAAAAGAAGGTTGGAGAAAGGCTTTGCAAAGAGCCAACGTTGAAGTAAATCCAGCCGAATTTATAGGTGTAATTTTTAAATGGGTTTTTGTGATTGTTTCTTTGTTAATAGCCGTAGACATGCTTAAGCTAACAGCATTTGCAGGATTTTTAACAGAAGTGTTAAATTATATTCCAAATGTGTTGGTGGCGGTATTGGTCTTTGTTGTTGCCATTATTATTTCTGATATTGTAGAAAAAATTGTTAGGGCAACAGTTGAAAGATTAAAAGTTGGTTATGGCTATGTGGCATCTTCAATTGTAAAATGGGCAATCTGGATTTTTACATTCTTTTTAATTTTAGACCAACTTCTTCCAACAAGCCTTTTGATAAAAACCCTTTATACCTCAATTGTTTATGGCGCAGTGGGAGCCTTAGCATTGGGGGTGGGCTTGGCAATTGGACTTGGTGGAAAAGAAACCGCAGCGAAAATTATTTCTGGCATGCATAGCAAAATCGAAGAGCGCTAACCCATTCGACCATGCTCAGGGTTATCCTGAGTGAAATCGAAGGATAAATTTTAACAACGGACCGTTTTGTCATAGGGCAAAACATAAATAGAAATGCAAAAAGACGCGTACGTACCGCGCCTTTTTGTTTTGTCGTTAGCCATTGACACAATATATTTTATATGATACAATAAAATATCTAAATCAAGTAGTATCCCTTATTAGGAGTCGCAGAATGACAAGGCGTACTAAAATTGGTTTGGCAATATGTGTTGGAGCCGGTCTCTTGTTCGGCTTCGTTGGAAGTTGGGTGTTGGGCGCAGTTCTCTTCGTCGTCGGCGTGTCGATTGTTTGTGCCGACACTGCGCTTACAAAGCTCGAGAACCTGCGCAAGCTGCGCGACAAGAATCGCTGAAACACTCCGCGCAAGGGCGACCCAGGGGAATTGGTAGATAATATCTGCTAATATGCCCTGGGTCGCCACACTTTTCTTAATTTGTGTCGCAGACTATTGACATGGATTTAATTATAGAATATACTTGTTATTACATGGTAAATATTACAAGAATAAATTTTAAAAAACGAAGCGGATAAAAATCTGAATTTTTGTTTTTTCAGATTACCGCTTAGAAGCGGTTTTTCTTTTTTAAAACAAACAGTTGGTCCGCAAAAATATTTTAAAACTAAAATATTTTTGCGGGTTAATTGACGATAGGGAAGCTAAGAATGTAATTTGAAAATTCGACCCTGTTAAATGTTTTCAATAACAAATTGTATCTACTACAATTTTTAGCAGGTTGTTCCCAATTAAACTTTAGACGTGGGGTCTTTATTTAATTGGGCACAGGTAAATTAGAGCATACAAAAAAGTTCAAATCAAAATTATCCTCACCGATAATTTTGACTAAGATACATAAAATCTGTATCTATTAGAAACTTACGCGATTTTTCTGCTTTGCAAAAAGGGCAGAAAAATCAAAAGTGAAATCCAGAATATATTCAAAAGTTGAGTATATCGAAGGATAGGTTATAAGCGAATGGCGGATGCCTTGGGATATTGATGCTATGAAAGACGTGGCGTGCCTGCGATAAGCTTCGGGGAGCTGGCTAGCAAGCTTTGATCCGGAGATTTCTGAATGAGGAAACTCAATACTGTTAATACGGTATTATATCTAACGCAAGTTAGATAAGCGCACCCGGTGAAGTAAAACATTTCAGTAGCCGGAGGAACAGAAAACAATGAAAATTTATATTCTCTGCGTTGATTCTATATATAAATTAGAATCTATATGTGCGTAGGGATTATGAATTTTCGCATTCCCTTAGTAGTGGCGAGCGAAAAGGGAACAGCCTAAACCAGTTTTTATAACTGGGGTTGCAAGGGTTTAACGTCGGGAGCATTTTTCTGGAGTGCTGAGCGCAAGCGAAGTACGACAGTGAAATGTTTATCGAGGGAGAGCATTTAGATAAAAGTTTTAAAAGAAGCACTCTGGAAAGAGGCGCCATAGAGGGTAATAGCCCCGTACTTAAAAAGACTTTTATGCTCCTTGTTAGATTTCTTAAGTACTGTCGGGCATGATAACCTGGCAGGAATCGGGCCGAACTATCGGCCAAGGCTAAATAATCAATATCACCGATAGTGAACCAGTACCGTGAGGGAAAGGTGAAAAGTAGGGGGTTGACCCCGGTGAAATAGTACCTGAAACCATTTGCTTACAAAGAGTCGGAGCCTTAATATCCGCAAGGGTATTTGGGTGACGGCGTGCTTTTTGCAGAACGAGCCAACGAGTTTGAATATTCAATAGTCTAAGCCCTTATGGGGCGCAGGCATAGCGAAAGCGAGTGTTAATAGCGCGAAAAATTATATTGAATGTTCAAGACCCGAAGCCAGACGAGCTTACCTTGAGCAGGATGAACCCTGATGAAAATTGGGGGGAGGTCCGAACTAGTGAGGCGTGCAATCCTCTTGGATGACTTGAGGTAAGGAGTGAAAAGCTAATCGAGTTTGGTAATAGCTGGTTCTTCCCGAAACAGCTTTAGGGCTGGCGTCTTGAGCCAAAATATAGGGGTAGAGCACTAAATAGAATTCCTTGGAGTTTCTCCAGGTATTCTAATTAAACTCCGAATACTATATTTTTTGTCAAGGCAGTAAGAACGCGGGGGCTAAGCTCCGCGCTCAAAAGAGAAACAGCTCAGATCATAGTCTAAGGTCCCTAAATTAAACTAAGTATTATTAAGGAGGTATTTTGCCCTCGACAGGCAGGAAGTTAGCTTAGAGGTAGCTATCTTTTAAAGAGTGTGTAACAACTCACTGCCCAAACTTCCCGGATTTCCGGGAGGAGGGGCGAATTGCGCCAAAGATTTCCGGGATTTAAGTTTAATACCGAAGACATGGATTTATCCTATTTATAGGACAAGTGGTAGGGAAGCATTCCTAGTGCATTGAAGCAGACGGGTAACCAACTGTGGAGCGCTAGGAAGAGAGAATGTTGGCCTGAGTAACCGCATTGCAGGTGAAAGCCCTGCACACCGAAAGTCCAAGGTTTCCTTGGCAATGGTATTCAACCAAGGGTTAGGCGGTCCTAAGGCGAACCCGAAAGGGGATTGCTGATGGGCAGTTCGATTAATATTTCGACCCTTCGTTATTCCTTCAATAAAGTGCGGAATTTAGTACGCTAGGCGGTTTATTGGATTATCGTGGGCAATCTGACGCAAGAAGGATTGACCGGAAGCTGTATTTATACAGCGAACCTAGCAGAGCAAGTTCCCAAGAAAAGCTTTATTTAAATAGAATAATGAAACCGTACCGCAAACCGACACAGGTGGACAAGCGTAAGTATGCTAAGGTGAACGGGTGAGACCTCTTTAAGGAACTCGGCAAACAAGTGGCCGTAAGTTCGCAATATGGCCTGCCCCTGTCGCAAGACTAGGGGCTGCAACTAACGTACTTCAACCGACTGTTTATCAAAAACACAGCTCCGTGCTAACTCGTAAGAGGATGTATACGGGGTGATGCCTGACCAGTGTTGGAATGTTAAGCTTGGGGGTGCTAGCCGCAAGGTTAGTGCTCACTGAGTGAAGCACCAATGAACGTCGGCGATAACTATAATCGTCCAAAGGTAGCGTAATCCCTTGCCGGGTAAGTTCCGGCCCGCATGAATGGCCTAACGAGTTGAAGACTGTCTCAAAGAGGCGCCCGGTGAAAATGCAATAACAGTGAAGATGCTGTTTACCTGCAGCTAGACGGAAAGACCCCGGAAGCTTTACTGTATTTTGATATTGGTTATTGATTTCTGATACGTAGCGTAGTGGTGAGGATTTGAAGTGGTGGTTTCGGCCATCATGGATCCGACGATGAAACAGCCATTTTTAGAAATTAATATTCTAATCCCCTTAACTGGGGTGACAGTGTTAAATTGACAGTTTAAGTGGGGCACTTGCCTCCTAAAAAGTAATGGAGGCGTTTAAAGGTTGGTTAGCTTCGGATGGAAATCGAAGCGATAGGGCAAAGCCATAAACCAGCTTTACTGCAAGACGGCTATGTCGCGCAGTTGCGAAAGCAGAACTTAGTGAACCGACTCATTTTCATAGAAAATGAGAAGATCATCAGCCAAAAGCTACTCCGGGGATAACAGGCTAGTAGAGCCCGAGAGTCCATATCGACGGCTCTGTTCGGCACCTCGATGTCGGCTCATCTTATCCTGGGGCTGGAGCAGGTCCCAAGGGTCCGGCTGTTCGCCGGTTAAAAAGATACGCGAGCTGGGTTCAAACCGTCGTGAGACAGGTTGGTCCCTATCTACTGCAGGCGTTGAGTTTTGAGGAGATTTGTTCCTAGTACGAGAGGACCGGAACGAACTGACCTCTGGTGTACCAGTTGTTCTGCCAAGAGCATTGCTGGGTAGCTAAGTCGGGAATAGATAAGCGCTGAAAGCATATAAGCGCGAAACTAACTCCAAGATGAGAACTCTTAGATTCCCCGCAGATTACGGGGTTGATAGGCTCCAGGTGTAAGTCCAGTAATGGATTCAGCCAGGGAGTACTAATAAATCATTTTATCCTTCGATATACTTAGCATTTGAGTATATTGATTTCACAAGCGTAAGTTTAGGTTCACACTTCACCGTGTGGGCACTAATAGGTACAGATTTTATCTATCTTGAAATATTTGTAAGCTTTAAAAAGAAACAAAACCTCTGTTATTTGAATGCAGAGGTGGCAATTATACTGGAGTTGTCCCACCTGATCCCATTTCGAACTCAGAAGTGAAATACTCCAAGGCCGATGGTAGTGCTTTGCGCGAGAGTAGGTAGTTGCCACCCTTGCATTCAAAACTAAAAACTGATCTTAACCGGTCAGTTTTTTGTTGGCGCTAGCTATTGACAAGGTGTCTTGTTGTGTGGTATAATAAAGATATAGGATAAAGAGAAAAAAAGTAGTTCCTTGCTAATAAATTTAGTGAAAATTTCTGTGTGAAGCAGTTTGTTTATAAATTTTATTTTATAGATAAGCTGCTTCACATAGTGAAGCGGGCCAGCGTGGGGCCTAAAATCCGCGTTATTCGATCAAGCGACCATGACGGTTGCTTGCATCCCATTTATCAAAAGGAGATAAAGATGGGATTAGCATGGACTGAGATTCGTTTCCGTTGCAACACGCGCTACGGCGCCGTCCCTTGTGGCCCTCATCCACCCCTGGAAAGGGCGCTGGGTGATGGTGATTGCCGAGGACATGTACGGTGTCAGCGAAGTTCTCGCTGACGGCCTCTCAGTCAAAGAGGCCAAGGCCTTCATGAAGAAGGCCCTGCCGTTCATCGAAGAACAGTTCGACGGAGGAAACTCTGTCAAATATCTCAAGCGGGAAGAGGTGCGGGTAGCCATAGAAAAGGCTGCCTAGACAAGGTCGAAAGACCAAAACAACATGGGTCTGTTAGAAAGGCAGACTACAAGGGCTTTACCAAAGTGGTAAGGCCTTTTAACTTACAAAAGTTTGCATAAATAAATGCGCTGATGTAAAATGACATATACAAAATCCACAAAAGCAAATGAAGAGCGTGCGCAATTTATCTATATATAGAAAGGACAATGGCCTAACAAAAATAGTGATTGAGGGCGTTGTCTTTTTATTTTTAATATTTGTTTTAAATTTATTTATCTCGCCAATAAAAAATGCTTTTTATACAGTGTCGGCTCCCATCCAAAAAACTTTTTGGGTAGCAGGCGAGTCGTCATCTTCATTTTTTACCTCACTTTTAAAAGCAGGAGTTTTAACCAAAGAAAACGAAAATTTAAAAACAGAAAATCAAAGGCTTTTGTCGCAGGTTGCTTTTTTGCATTCGATAGAGCAGGGCAATCAGGCTCAAAGCGAAATTTCAACAACTTGCCAAAACAATGGCCTTAAATTTGTTATGGCAGGAGTTATTGGGTTAGATGGAAGTGACATTCTTTCTATAAATAAGGGTTCAGCCGATGGAATTTCCGAAGGCATGCCGGTAATTAACCAGCAAAACGTGCTTTTTGGTAAGGTTTTTAAAGTCTATAAAAATTTCTCTAAAGTAATGTTGGTTTCTAACAAGGGCAGCATTATAAACGTAAAAGTCCAGCAAAATTCACTTGTGGGAAGCGCGCTAGCTGAAGAAGTCAACGGCGTAATTAAAGGCAAGGGCGGGCTAACTGCTTATTTAGATTTAATACCAATTATCAGTGAAATAAATTTGCAAGATGTTTTGGTAACTTCTTCAATAGAAAAATCATTTCCGAAAGACTTATTAGTGGCTAAAATTACTCAAAAAGAAAAAAATGACCAAAAGCCATTTCAACAGGCGCAAGTGAGTTTATTCTTCGACGTTAAAGCAACCGATAACCTGTTTGTAATTACAAACTACAAGCAAGCTAACTAATATGTGGAAAAAGTTATTAATTATATTTTTCATTTTTTATTTTTTTGCCATTCTGCAAAACAGCTTTTTAACGCATTTTAGCTTGTTTGGAACTACCCCTAACCTAGTTTTTATACTTTTCTTTTTGTTAACTTTTTTTGAGAAAAAAGACGACAGCTACTCAATAATATTTTTGGCCCTAGTGGCCGGATTTTTTTCTGATATTTTTTCTTATACATACCTGGGGCCGTCTATCGCCCTGTTTATAACCATTGGGTTTTTGTTGAGGGGCGTGCAATCGTTGCTTAAAAACCGAAAAGATAGCCATCCGTTTATTTATTTTTTGCCACTTTTCGTTGTGTTTTTGTTGGCTTATAGCTTGTTGTTGGGAGCCTGTTTATACTTTTTAGATCCAAACAAAATTGCAATAGGTTTTGACATGAGGACTGTGTTTTCAACAATTTACAATATAGTTGTTGCGACGGTGCTATTTTATTTTTACAAAAAACTTGTGCAGGCGTTTGCCGACGACCGTCAACTTACCTTATTCATGAAATAGTATGAAAAATTACCGAGTAAAAAATACTTTTGCAGACATCGAGCCACACGAAGTTTTTTTAGATAAATTAGCCCATTATAAGGAAGAAGAGCTTGGGTTATCAGAAAATAAATTTGAGGTACCTCTTAAAGAAAGAATATCGTATATATTATTCGGTATTTTTTTTATTTTGGCTACAGTTTTATTTGTAAGAGTGTTTTATTTTCAATTTGTCGAGGGCGATAGCCTTTATACTCAAGCAGAAAATAACAAGGGAAGCGTAAATATTATTGTTCCAGTAAGGGGAATAATCTATGACAAAGACATGGAGAAGCTGGTGTTAAATTCGCCTGCTTATGACTTAGTTTGTGCAAGAGCCCAATTTTCTTTTGTTTCTGACGGGTTTCCATTTATTGATACGTCTATTGATAGTTCTTCTAAGCAAATTAAAGACATTTCCGGTATAACTGGCTTAACTCCGCAAGAAATAGCTGATAAAATTCAAAGCACCGATTCGTCCGAGGTTTTAATTGCTGAAGACATAACTCACGATAAGCTTTTGCTGTTAGAGGCAAAAATAAACGACTTGGCAGGATGCAGAATTCAGCAAAACACTGCTAGAGATTATGTTTTGGGCCCAGTTTTTTCTCAAGTTTTAGGCTATACCGGCAGAATAAGCAGAGAGGAATATTCTAGCTCAAATGGATACGCCATAAACGACTATATCGGAAAAACCGGGTTAGAAAAATATTACGAAAATTATTTAAGAGGAGAACCCGGACAGTCTAAGTTAGCCAAATCAGCCACCGGGGTGCAACTTGGAAACCAGGTGCTTTTAGCCCCAAATGCTGGAGACAATTTGGTGCTAAACATAGACGCCGATTTGCAAGAGCAGGTTTATAATTCGCTAGAAAAAAGCATTAAAAAAGTTGGAGCCAAAAAGGGTGCTGCGGTTGCTATGAACCCAAAAACCGGGGCAATTTTGGCGCTAGTTTCTTATCCATCTTACGACGGCAACTCTTTTTCTAAAGGAATTTCTCAGGCAGATTATAACAAAATAGCAAACGATCCATCAAAGCCTCTTTTTAACAGGGCAATTGCTGCTCAATATCCAACTGGGTCTACAATAAAGCCATTTGAGGCCTCGGCCGCCTTGCAAGAAAAAATAATTTCACCTGATAAATTAATTAACGACCCAGGGTATATTATAGTTCACAGCCAATATGACCCAACTATAACTTATAAATATAGCGGAGTTACGCCTCACGGGTTGGTTGATATGCGAAAAGCCATAGCGGTTTCTTCAAACATATATTTTTATACAGTTGGCGGAGGTTATGAAGACCAGCAAGGTCTTGGCCCTTCAAGAATTAAAAAATATCTTTCACTTTTTGGTTGGGATCAAAAAACAGGCATCGACTTGCCAGGAGAATTTTCAGGGTTTATTCCAGATCCTGCATGGAAAAAACAAACAAAAGGGCAGTCGTGGTGGGATGGAGACACCTACAACCTAGCCATTGGGCAGTCAGACTTGCAAACAACTCCTTTGCAGGTGGCAAGCGCATATTCAGCAATTGCCAATGGTGGAACTTTATATAAACCACAAATTGTAAGCAAAATTATTTCTGGCGCAGGGGCCACAGCAAAAACGGTTAAAGAGTTTAGCCCACAAATTATAAGAAGTAATTTTATAGACGCCGAAAACCTAAAAATTGTACGAGAAGGCATGAGAGATGGCGTAAACAGACCATATGGGCTTTCAGCTATTTTAAATGATTTGCCAGTGGCAGTTGCTGCAAAAACAGGAACCGCTGAAATTGGCTTAGAAAATCACTTTAATGTTTGGTCTTCGGTCTTTGCGCCATATGAGAACCCAGAAATTGTTTTAGTTGTCACGGTAGAAAATGTGCAGGGTTTTGGAGCCGTCACATTGCCCGTTGCCCACGACGTATTAAATTGGTATTTTTCAAAAAAATAATATAACAGTAAATCAATAAAATTTAAGGGTTTTAACATGATAAAAGAATCTTTCGAGCCGAGCCGTCCAGACGCTCGTGAAAAAAAATTTGGCATTAAATTTCAAGGACTTCTTTGTGAGTTTTTAGGGCAATCGTTGTCTGACATTTTAAGCGTTGAAGAATTTCCCCAAAATAGCCCAAACGACGCTGAGCACGTTGATATACTTTGTCGATTTGTGGGCAGGGAAGGATGTTTGCTTGGAGTAGACGCAACCGCCGATAGGACAAAACTTTTATCGAAAATTGAAGGCATCAGGAAGCGTCCTATAGCAAACCTAGAGGACGAGCACGCCAAGCCAACTGGAGAAAGGGCTCCTAAGGTTGTATATTTTGGGGGGAGAACGGGGCTTTGGGAACAGTATAAAAAAGAAGCACAAGAATTGGGGATTAAATTGATTGACGTAATGCCTCAAGATCAAAAAACAAGAAAACAAGTCGAATTTATAGAAGGGATACTATCGCAGTCTGGCGCGCTGGTTCATGGGTCAGATAAAGTTATGATTGCTGATTCAAGAAAAAGAAAGGAGTATGATGACATGATGTTGCCCGTTCGAGAGATTCTTCAAAAAAAATTGGAGGAACTCAAAGTAGTAGCTTAGTTAAAAAAATAGAGGAGCAAGTTCACGTGAACTTGCTCCTTTGTTACGAGGACAGGAATTCTCTCGGGATGCCGTACAGCTTGCCGTTTGGCATTTTCAGGCAGATAAACCTCCCTTTTTGCACAAGTGGCACTGCTCCGTTTTCTTCGGTGCCATGAAAAACAATCTCGTCTGGCCTTTTGCCAGGCTCGATGCTCACAAGCCCCGGAGGGAACGGCATCTTGCGCAGTGCCTCTATAAACCGACCTCGTAACCTGAGGATCTCAGCCGGGCTTCCCCGGATCGATGGATCCATACTCCCTCCTTTCTTTAGGGTTTTTGTATTATAACTTAATACGTGTGCATTGTCAATAGTATATACAATATTTACCTATGTTTAAAAATAATATATACTTAATAAATTAAGTAGAAAAAATATGCCAACATTTGAAGAATTGCGCGCAACAAGAATAGAAAAGTTAAAAAAACTACAAGTAGCTGGGCTTTTAGCGTATCCTGCAAAAACAAACAGAAACCACACGGTGGCGGAAGCTTTGGCAAATTTTGGGAAGTTTTTTAAAAGCCGAAAGACTTTTATTTTAGCTGGCAGAATAATGGCAATGCGAGGCCATGGTGGCGCCACATTTTTAGATATAAACGATGGGTCAGGTAAAATTCAGGTAATAATTAAACAAGATAAATTAGGAGAAAAAGGTTATCAATTTTTTAGAGATGTTTTTGATATTGGCGACTTTGTTGAAATAAAAGGCACTTTGTTTACAACAAAAAGAGGTGAAAAAACAATTGAGGCCGAAGACTATAAAATGCTTTCCAAGGCCTTAATTCCTTTGCCAGAAAAGTGGCATGGAATTCAAGATGTTGAAGAAAAACTAAGAAAAAGATATTTAGACATCATTTTTAATCCAGAAGTTAGGGACATGATTCAAAAGAGGTCTATTTTTTGGGCCTCTATGAGAGAGTTTTTAATTGAAAAAGGGTTTTTAGAGGTAGAAACTCCGGTTTTAGAAACAACTCCAGGGGGAGCAGATGCAAGGCCATTCAAAACACACCACAATGCCCTAGACATAGACGTTTTTCTAAGAATTTCAATGGGTGAGTTATGGCAGAAAAAATTAATGGTTGCGGGGTTTGAAAAAACTTTTGAAATTGGCAGACAATTTAGAAACGAAGGCATGGATTCTGAGCACTTGCAAGATTACACCCAAATGGAATGTTATTGGGCATATGCTGATTATGAAAAAGGAATGGAATTTGTTGAAGAAATGTATAAATATGTTACTAAAAAAACTTTTGGCACCTTAAAGTTTAAAATTAGAGGTTTTGACGTAGATTTAAGCAAAAAATGGGAAAAGTATGACTATCAGTCAACAATTGCAAAATATACTGGCGTAAATATAGAAGAAGCTAGTCTGCCAGAAATTGAAAAAGCTTTGCAAAAATTAAAAATTGATTACGATAAAAATGGTTTTAACATAACAAGAGCAATAGATAACTTGTGGAAATATTGCAGGAAAAACATTTCTGGCCCAGGATTTTTAATAAATGTGCCAATTGTTATGGAGCCTTTGGCTAAAAAAATGGAAAAAAATCCAAAACTTGTTCAAAGGTTTCAAGTGCTCATTGCTGGTTCAGAAATAGGTAAGGGTTATTCAGAGCTTAACGACCCAATTGACCAGGCAGAAAGGTTTACCGAACAACAAAAGTTGCGAGACGCCGGAGACCAAGAGGCACAAATGTATGATAAAGACTTTGTTGAAGCGCTTGAACACGGCATGCCGCCAACTTTTGGGTTTGGAGTTTCAGAAAGACTATTCTCATTTTTGATGGATAAGCCAGGCCGTGAATGCCAAATATTCCCATTAATGCGTCCAAAGTAAAAATATGAAAGAAGGCAGTCCAGAAATAAATATTATAGGATCAACCTCGGAAGGCGCAAAAGAAGATGTTAGGGGAATATTAGAGGAAGATGGAATGAGAAGAGAGATTATTCTTGAGGTTAGCAAGGGAGAAAGGGAAAAATCAGCCGAAGAAACTGAACTCGTGGTTTCAGTTTTAGACAGAATAAAAGAGTTTGTTATAAAGTATGGTGGAAAACCAGTTAATTGCAGTCCGGAAAATGTTCATTTTTTGAGGGACGATAGTGTAGTTCGCGAGATGCTCACTCAAGATCCGGGCTCTGTAGACGATCAAGGTTTTACTCCATTGTTTGGTAAAGATGCATATGTTGTTTGTAAAACGCCCGGCAATAATGCAGAAAACGCGCACGCGGTTGTGCATGAGGTTTTGCACGTTAATTCTTTTCAGTCGCTGACATGGTCGGAAAACAGGAAAGGGGTGCGGCGAGTTGGATTTGCCGTAAGAACTAAAAATGGAGAGTTTTTCACTGGCATTAACGAGGCCATTATAGAGGAGCTGACTTTGAAATTTTTAAAAAAATATTTTAGCGAATTGGCAGAGGAGCCAGTTATTGAAGAGTTTTATAAAAAAGAACGCGAGGTGCTTCTGGAAATTACTAACGAAATATATGAGAAGTCCCCGGGCAAGTTTAATTCCGATGAAGACGTATTTAATGTTTTTGCTAGTTCGGTGATGACAGGCAAACTAAAAGAGGTCGCTAGACTAATTGAGGGAGCGCGTGGCAAGGGTTCTTTTCGTGAGCTAGGAAAGATAACAAAAGACGGAGACAAACAACCAAAAAACATAACAAAATAATAACTTAAAACATGCTTGATATAAATTTTATAAGAGAGAATGCCGAGGTCGTAAAAAATGCGTGTAAAAACAAAAACGTCAACATTGATGTTGATAGGGTTTTGGCGCTAGACAAGGGCAAAAGGGAATTGATGACAGAAATGGAGGCTTTGCGGGCCGAACAAAACAAAATTAGTCGAGGTGGCACCGACAATAAAGCCATTTTTTCACAGGCAAAGGAAATTAAGGAAAAAATTAAGGAAATGGAGCCCGAGCTAGAAAAGTTAAGTGCCGAGCTTAAAGTTTTGCTTTTGCAATTACCAAACATTCCATTTGAGGGTGTGCCTGTTGGAAAAGACGACTCGCAAAATGTTGTTTTAAGAAAGGTTGGCAAGCCAGCAACACAAATGTTTCATGCTCCAAAAGATTATATGGAGTTGGGCGCAAACCTAGATTTAATAGATACAGAAAGAGCTGGAAAAGTTTCTGGCTCAAGATTTGGCTACATAAAAGGCGGGTTAGCTGTAATGGAATTTGCTTTAGTAAAATTGGTTATGGATACTGTGCAGAAAGAAGGATTTGTCCCGGTGATTCCACCAGTTATGGTAAAAGATCAAATAGCGCGCGGTACCGGATATTTTGAGGCAACAGATGAGAAAGAAGCCTATTATTTAGCTGAAGATAAAATGTATTTGGTTGGCACATCTGAACAGTCGCTTGTTGCAATGCACTCAGACGAAGTTATAGATGAGAAAGATTTGCCATTGCGATATGCTGCATTTTCAACATGTTTTAGAAGAGAGGCCGGCAGTTATGGAAAAGACACGAAAGGAATTTTAAGGGTTCACCAATTTGATAAATTAGAAATGGTTATATTCGCAAAGCCAGACGGCTCTGCCAATGAGCACAAATTACTTTTGTCCATTGAAGAAAAATTGATGAAAGCTTTGGGTTTGCCATATCAGGTTATAGACATTTGCACTGGCGACCTTGGCAGGCCAGCAGCCGCAAAATATGATATTGAGGCATGGTTGCCGTCAGAGAAAAGATATAGAGAAACACACTCAACCTCAAACTGCACCGATTTTCAGGCACGCAGATTAAACATTAGATATAAAGATACAGATAATAAAATAAAGTTTGTGCACACGCTAAATGGCACAGCCTTTGCAATTGGCAGAATTTTGATAATGATAATGGAAAATTATCAACAAAAAGATGGCAGCATAAAAGTTCCAAAAGCGCTTCAGAAATATTGTGGCTTTAAAGTTATAAAGTAATGGAAATAACAATTGATGGGTTAAAAGCAAATTACCAGGTTTTTGGAGAAGGCCTGCCTGCGCAGGCAGGGAAACCTTTTCTAATTTTGCATGGCTGGGGTTCAAACTCCGATAGGTGGGTGCCAATAGCCGAGCAAATTTCTAAGGGTGGGTTTAAGGTAATTGTCCCTGACTTGCCAGGATTTGGAAAGTCAGACGCGCTTTCAGCTCCGTGGAACACTAACAAATATATTGGCTGGCTAGAAAAGTTTGTAGCCGAATTAGATATTAAAGATTATTATCTTTTGGGGCATTCTTTAGGCGGTGCATTGGCCTCGAAAATGGCGGTAAAACACGTTCAAGATATAAAGAAGGTGTTTTTGGTTTCTGCAGCTTGTGTAAGGAAAAAAACAACTACAAAAAGCTTTTCGGCAAAAATTTCTAAGGTTATTAAGCTTTTTCAATTTATACCTTATTACGATCTTTTCAGAAAGGCTGTATACAAATTTATTATTCGCAGATCAGATTATATTTATGTAGATGGGGTAATGAAGGCAACATATTTAAATGTAATTGGCGAAGATTTGTCGTTTCATTTGCCGTTTATAAAAATTCCAACAGTAATTATTTGGGGCGAAAAAGATGAGTCTACGCCACTAGAAGATGGTCATTTTATCGAAAAGCAAATAAAAAATTCTAAACTTATTGTTATCCCCGGAGCTGGCCACGACCTAAATAGAAAACAGCCAGAAGCGGTAGCCGAAAGCGTTTTAAATAACATATAAATGTATATTTTATTAAGCACACTTTGGTTTATATGGATATTAAAATACGTCCTGTTTTGGCTTTATTTGTGGCAGTTAAAAGATTATCACATAGCTAGATTTATCGACCATTTTAGAACCCATAAAGGAAAAAAACTAATTTTTGATTTTTTTCAAATTGCTAAACTAATTTTACTTATGCTGTTTTTGGTGGCCTCGGGCTGGTTTATATATTTATTCTCGGCATTATTTTTGGTTTATTCGGCTGAATTTGCATTGTTTGTAAGGGGAATTGTTAATAAGTCTCTTAGGAAACCAGTTAGAACCTTAAAAACAATATTTTTGACTGCAATATCGTTTGCAGTTGTGGTTTGGCTGTGGTTTTGGGTATTAAAATTTAAAGACGTATTACAGCCATCTGTATATATAGCATTAGACATTTTGACACCAATAATTATTTCGGCAGTCGTTTTATTTTTCCAGCCATTTTTTGTTTTATTGCGAAACAAAAAGCTAAGCGAGGCAAAAGACAAAATAGAAAAGGTAAAACAGGTTAGTGGCCTTAAGATTGTAGCCATAACCGGTTCTTATGGAAAAACCACAACTAAAGAATTTTTATCAGCCATACTTTCTAGAAGATTTAAGGTTTTAAAAACAAAAGAGCATCAAAATTCTGAAATTGGAGTTGCTAATTGCATTTTGCAAGATCTAAAACCAAGTCATCAAATTTTTATTGCTGAGGTTGGCGCCTATGACAAAGGAAAGGTAAAAGAGGTTTGCTCAATGATAAAGCCCAAAATAGGCATTGTAACCGGAGTTAACGAGCAACATTTGGCTCTTTTTGGTTCGTTAAATAATTTGCTTTCAGCTGAGGGCGGTGGGGAATTGGCCGAAGCGTTGCCTAAAGACGGGCTTTTAATAGTAAATGGTGACAATAAATATTGCCTAGATCTTTATAAAAAGACCCTACCTAAACAATTTGCTAAAAAAATATATTGCTTAAACAATAATGCTGTTGATTCTGATATTTGGTCAGAAAGCATAACAGTTCAAGAAGACAGCATATCATTTTTGGCCATAAACAAAAAAGGCGAAATGGCACACTTTGGCGTTAAGGTTTTAGGAAAACAAAATGTTCAAAATCTATTGGGTGCGATATTAATTGCTAAAGAGCTTGGCATGAGTTTTGAAGAAATTTCTGAGGCTTGCAAAGATATTTCAGAAGAACAGGGAGGAATGTCTCTTAAAAAAGGAAAATATAATATTAGTATTGTTGACTCGTCTTACTCTTCAAACCCCGACGGAGTTTATGCAGATTTGGATTATTTTTCAATTTTTGCAGGGAAAAAAGTTATTGTAATGCCTTGCTTAATAGAATTGGGTGAAAAGTCTTCAATGATTCACGAAAAAATTGGCAAAAAAATCGGTAAAATTTGTGATTTGGCTATAATAACCACAAAAGACAAGTTTAAAGAAATTGAGGGGGGATTTAACGATACAAGAAAAGAAGGAAGCAAGATTTTATTGTGCGACAATGCGCAAGATATTTATTCGGCAGTTACACTTTTTTGTAAATCAGGCGACGCAGTTTTACTCGAGGGCCGAGTACCAAATGGACTAATCAACCTTTTAGCCTAACTATGTCTAAATACTTTAAGCCAATATCAATATCATTGTCTCCAAATGTTGAAAAAGACGATTTAAAAGTCGCCTTAAATTTGATTATACGGCCGTGGCTCTGGAAAAAGGGCAGGGCAATTGAAGAATTACAAAATCAGTTTAAAAAGTATTTAGGCGTAAAATATGCCTACTCTTTTAATTCTGGAAGAAGTGCTTTTTTTGCCATTTTAAAGTCGCTAAATTTTCCGAAAGGAAGCGAGGTTTTATCACAGGCTTTTACGTGTAATGCAGTTCCAAACCCTGTTTTGTGGGCAGATTTAAGCCCAATCTATGTAGATTGCAGTAAAGACGATTTTAATATCGACACAGGCGATTTAGAGGCCAAAATTACAGCTAAAACTAGGGCCGTGGTAGTTCAGCACACTTTTGGCATGCCCGCTGACCTAGACAAGATTAGGGCCATCTGCGCAGCTCACAACCTAACACTCATAGAAGACTGTGCCCACTCGTTGGGAGCCGAATATAATGGACTAAAAATTGGGGCGCAAAGCAAGGTCGCATTTTTTAGTTTTTCTAGAGATAAAATTATTTCGTCGGTTTATGGGGGAATGGCTGTTACAAACGACGAAAAAATAGGAGAGAGCCTTCGACGGGCTCAGGCCGAATTTGGTATGCCAAATTCGTTTTGGGTATTTCAGCAAATACTTCACCCAATACTGCTAAATTATGTTATTTTACCAATTTATAACTTTTTAGATTTAGGAAAGATATTTTTAGTATTGTCTCAGGTTCTACATATTTTATCTAAAGCAGTTAGCTGGAAAGAAAAACAGGGCAAAAAACCAGATTATTTTCCAAAAGCTTTGCCAAATGCGCTAGCAGTAATGGCTCTAAATCAGTTTAAAAAGCTTGATAAATTTAATAGTCACAGGCAAAAAACTGCTGAATATTATTATAATAGTCTTAAGGGCACTAAATTTGGGTTGCCAAGAACTTTCGATAATAGAAAAAGCGCTTTTTTGCGTTTTACAATAAACTATCACGATGCCAACGAAATAATTTATGATGCCTGGCACAAACAAAACATTTTGTTGGGTGACTGGTATACAACCCCAATAGCCCCATTTGACACAAACATGGCAGAAATAAAATATGAGAAGGGAAGCTGTAAAAATGCCGAAGACTTATCTAAAACAACGCTGAATTTGCCAACACATATAAACATTTCAGAAAAAGATGCAGAAAGAATTGTAAAATTCTTAAAAACATATGAATAGAATTATATCGGTTTCGTTGATTTTGCTAGATGGAGAAAATAAGGGAAAGATTGCTCTGCAAAGAAGAAATTTAGAAAACAAGAGTTTTCAATATGTTTATCAGGGCACATGGGAAGGAAAGTGCGAGGCTGGCGAAAACGACATGGCCGCTGTCAAAAGAGAGTGCGCGGAAGAGCTAGGGCAAATTTTTTTTGAGGCTTTTAACTTTTCTGAACTAAAGCTTATTAGCGAGGACGAATTTATTTTAGACTCTGAAAAATGGGCCTGTTCACATTATTTAGGAAGTTGTTCGAGTAATCTTTTGTGTAGGGCAAAATTGCACAAAGAAGCTTTTCCAGAATTTATTTTTGTCGATAAAAATAGTTTGATATATCCTCTTGATTCCAAATTGGATCCAAAAGATAATATAGTGCTGTTTAACGATCAATACAAAGTTTTAAAAAACATATTAAATGGAAATTAGAGAAATACAAAAGATAGAAGATTGGGATGGTTTTTTATTACAGTGCGGAGAGAAAACTTTTCTGCAGTCTTGGAATTGGGGTGAATTTAACAAGCAAATGGGAAGCAAAATATGGAGGCTTGGAGCATATAACCAAGAAAAAATGGTTGGTGTGGCTTTAGTTTTTAAAATTTCAGCAAGACGTGGAACTTTTTTATTTATTCCGCATGGCCCGGTTCTTTTGATCGGGCTGTCGGTGCAAGATAAAAAAGAAATTTTAGAACTAATCTTATTGCAACTTAGCGATATATCCAAAAAAGAAAAAGCTAGTTTTATTAGAGTTTCTCCAATTTTAAGCGAAACCGAGGAAAATAATAATGTTTTTGCTGACTTGGGCTTTAGGCAGGCCCCTATACACATGCACCCCGAAGTTACGTGGGAATTAGACATCACGCCCTCAGAAGAAAATATTTTAATGGGCATGCGTAAAACCACCCGATATTTAATTCGTCAGGCAGAGAAGAACCCGGATATTGAAATTACTATAAGCGATAAAATTGAAGACTTAAAATTTTTCTGGCCGGTTTATCGCGAAACGGCAAAAAGGCATCACTTTGTTGTTTTTTCAGAAAAATATTTAGAAAGACAACTTAATTGTTTTCTAGGAGACGGCCAGATAGCAATATTTTTAGGAAAATATAAAGGAGAGGTGGTTTCGGCTGCAATTTTTGTTTTTTGGCAGGGGATGTGTTTTTATCACCACTCGGGGTCATTAAAAAAGTTTAACAAAATTCCTGTTTCATATTTGTTGCAATGGAGAGCCATTCAAGAAGCCAAAAATCGTGGATGCACAACATATAATTTTTGGGGAATAGCTCCTGACATAAGCACCGAAGAAGATGCGCAAAAATCTAAACATCCGTGGGCTGGGTTATCGCTATTCAAAATGGGTTTTGGTGGATACAAAAGAGAATATGTCAAAACCCAAGACTTGGTCATTTCTGGCAGATATTGGATAAACTATATAATAGAGGTTATTAGAAAACGAAAAAGAAATTTATAAAAAAGTGTCTTACAGAAAGAAACACATAAAATCAAGAATCAATAAAATTAAGCCCAAGAGGTCTATATTAACTCGTCTGTGGTTTTGGGTTTTGATTTTAATATTAGTTGTTATTTTTTTCGGGTCTTACTTCGTATTGTTTTATTCTGGGTTTCAGGTTAAAGATAGCAACATAATAGTTTTTGGCAATGAAAGGGTTAGCACCCAAGAAATAAAAAGTCTTGCATTAAAATATTCAAATACGGGGCTGGTTAATTTTTGGAACATAAAAGTTACTTCTGACAGCATTTTTTTAATTGACAAAGACAGAATAAGCACCGATATTTTAGAAAAGTTTCCAGAAATAGGCAAGTTAACTATAAATAAAAAATTGCCCCAAGCGTTGCTTTTGGGCATCGAGGAAAGAAAGCCAGTAGGAGTTTTTTGCGACGATAAAAACAAGTGTTTTTTAGTTGACGTTAACGGAGTAGCCTTTGGGCCACAGGTTAACCTGCCAACCGACGTTACTATTGTGCGACAAAGCGCAGAGACTAGTTTGGTAAGGGGAGACATTTTTGCTGGCGAAAAGGTTATAGAGCAAAAAATCGTCGACAATATTTATAAGGTTCAAAAAAATTTAAAAGACAACTTTCAAATTGATCTAAAAGAAGCACTTGTTACAAGCCCCATAAGGTTAAACGTAAAAACAAAAGAAAACTGGCAAATATATTTTGATCTTTCCAGCGGCGCCGATATAAATTCGCAATTGACTAAGCTAGACTTATTGTTAGATGGGGGAATGTCGGCAAACCAAATGGAAAATCTGCGTTATATAGATTTAAGGCCAAAAGACAGGGCAATAATCTGTGATAACGCTGTTTGTGCCAAATAAGGTAAAAATTTCTACCACCAAAAACCCGACATTGACAAAGTGTATTTTTTGGTGTACTATAAAAGTATGGACTACTCTTTTAAAGAGGACGCAATAGAACATCTTTTCGAGAAGGTAAAAAACTTTTTTGCCTCTTCAAAAAGCATTGAATATAGACTAAAATTTTTGCAAAGCAATGCATTGGTTTATTGCGTTGTTTTGCTTTTGGTTTTTAAAATAGCAACCGTTGCAATTTCAATTAATCTTCCGCACAACATATTTTTTGCCGACATTACCAAGTCGGCCTTAGAAAGTTTTGCTAACCAAACAAGACAGTCTTTGGGGCTAAAACCATTATTAGAGAACTCTAAACTAAACCAAGCGGCTCAATTAAAAGCAGAAAACATGTTGCAGAATCAGTATTTCAGCCACAATAGCCCAACTGGGGTTACGCCTTGGTTCTGGTTTTTAAAGGCAGGGTATAACTATAAATATGCTGGCGAAAACCTAGCCATTGGGTTTTATGATTCTGAAGAAGTATACAACGCTTGGCTAAACTCTCCGTCGCACAAGGCAAACATATTAAACGCCAAATACACAGAAGTTGGAACGGCGGTTGTAAAAGGGTTTGGGCAAAATAATACAATTATTGTTGTTCAAGAATTTGGCAGTCAGTTGCCAGTCAAACCAGCGGCAACAAAACCCGTCACTACAAAACCAGTTGCGGTTCAATCGGCCGCCAGTAACAAGGCGTCTGAGGCTATTAGCCAAAGGGTAGAAGACAACAACGAAAGGGTGTTGTCTCAAACAACCGAATCACAAGGGTCTATAGAATCTTTAGGCACAAACGGTGCCAACAACTTGCCGTCTAAAGTGGTAAGCTCTGTTATATATAACTACGACGAGATATTGCAAAAAATTATTTACGGAGTTTCTTTAGTTGTTATAGGAGTTTTGCTGACGCTGATATTTTTTAATGCTAAGTTTGGGTTTAAAAAAGAGCTTGTTTTTAGGGCTGCCGTTGTTTTGATATTATTGTCGCTAGCAGCAGCTACCGATAGAAATCTTATAATATCAATTATTCCTCACCAAGTAATTATATAGTTGTATGAACGATAAACTCGCGGGGCACTCCGCAAAAAGTGTGCTTAAGGTGGCGTTGGTGATATTTCTCGCCAGTTTTTTTATTATAAACTGGACTAGTGTTTCTTGGGTTTTTAATTATAAAGAAGTTTCCGGATTGTTAAGCGATTTCTTTAATCCTTATCCGTCTATTGATGCAGCCACAATGAATGCATATTTTTATCCAAATCACAGTCAAAGTGGCGCGGTTGCGGTTAAAGATGTAAAAACAAGCTATACCGACAAGCAAAACACTTTAGAAATTCCAAAAATATCAATTTCGGTTCCAATTGTTTTTTCAACAACCACTAACAAGGCCGCCATTACTAAAGACTTAAATTCTGGAGTAGTTTATTACCCTGGTTCGGTGCGCCCTGGGCAAAATGGTCAAATAATTATTTTAGGACACTCGGCTCCTCCTGGATGGCCAAAAGTTAGACACGATTGGGTTTTTACAAATTTAGATAAGCTTGAGGCTGGCGATACAATTGCGATTGATTTAAATAACAAACAATATACATATATAGTAAAGGAAAAAACCATAATTCAAAGGGGCGCAGAAGTTCCTGATGATGGCTCAAGCCGAGATCACAATGTTTTGACGTTAATAAGTTGTTGGCCACCAGGAAAAGATTATCAAAGAATAACTGTGCGGGCAGAATTGCTTGTTGAATAAAATATAAAATTTTGTAAAAAAATGCGGCGGCTAGAATTAGCTAGTCCGCCGCGTTGTTGTTTTCCTGCCGAACCGAAGTCCGGAGGAACTACTTTACGATTGCCGTGGAACCAGACGAGGAGTTTGAGATCGCCGTTGCGTTTCCCCCGGTTGATTTGGGCATCTGATGTGCCGCAATTGGCAGTGCGGTGGCGATCAACGCGTTACCGATTGCGCCTTGGATGGCCTTATTAAACCATCCATCTCCACTTGCGCTACTGAAGGTAGCCACATGCACGTTAGTCAAGTACGGCGCTGGCGTCGGCTGATCCTGAGCCGGCTGCCGGATCACTGGTATTTCAGCGCATTGAGGTTGCTGATTAATGTCGCCCTCCATGCCCACTATTTGCGAGCTGTTTTGCCCGTTAGGATCCTTGTCCTTGGCGAGAATAAAAGTAATCCTCTTGGTCCCAACGTCGGCATAGCCGAGCGTGTGGACCCCGGTCCCGTATTTTGCGCAGCCGACGAGGCCGGAAATGACAAACGCCAACGTCACGATTGCGAACATCCTGAACATCTTCATTGGATTCCTCCTTCAGTTGATGGACAATACGGTGCTACTGCTGACTTGGCAGTTCGCTTTGAGCTGTGATGTACCCTGAGCCCTTCGGAGCGCAGGGAAATCCTCCCTTGCCGTCGTTGTAACGCAGCGTTCCGTCATCTGACGGAAACACGTTGTGTGGTGCCACGTTAATGACCTTCGCAGTCTCGCCCGGTGCCGGATTGTAAACGATACTTCCGGTCGTTGACGAGTGTGGATAGCTAATCGCAACCTCCCCGTTCCAGATGATGGGTTTGCCATCAAACATGAACTGGGTGCACTTTCCACTTCTGGAAATGCTCTTCTTGGGAACGCCCAAGAAGGCTTCGGGTACACGCCCGGACTCATCCAGCAGGAGTATGCCGACCGTCTCGTCAGGTTTCTGCACTACGGCCTCGACTGTTTGCTTTCTGACGATTTCTGATCGGAGGCTGATTTCGAAGGTCGAGATCTTACTTCCGACGGCGGCCATGGCAGATGCCAAGTCGTTCTTGGTGGCCATCGTTGCCATGCCGTCTTTGAGACTGGTAATGTCTCCGCCAAGTGATAGTACATCATCCTTGGTAGCCATCATCGCTAGGTCGTTCTTCAACCCAGTGATATCGGCTCCTAGTAATCGTACGTCTCGCTGCGTGGTGGCTCCGGCCTTTGCCATTGTGACTAGGTCTCGCCGTAGGTCGGCGAAATCGTTCTTGACGTCGCCGATTGCGTACGGCGCGCTTTTCGCGGAGCCGGACTTCGCCAGTGCGGCGAGGTCGGCCTGCAACAAAGAAGAAACGTTGGCTGGTTGGGCGATTTTTTTGTCGCCAGATTCCGCCAAAAGCCAAAGGTTGATCGCGACAAACGCAACGATCAACAATACTGCACCGATTTTCCACGCCAATCCATCTTTGCTTTCGATAATCTGCATGGTACCTCCTTTTCCTAGAGAATACATTAACTCGGGTGGTCACAAGACTTGTGCATCAAAGCTCCTTTCCTCATAACTCTTGAAGTTATATATTTCTAGAACCAATGCATACACTGCATCGGTCCGTTGCTTCTGTCAAAGAACATCCTGGTTGACTATACTACATATCAATAAACTTGTAAAGAGGGGCATCGTTTTAAATTACGCTAATATCCTATTGACATATTTTTATCAAAATGGTAGGGTCAATTAGAAATCGAATATGAAAAAAATAAACATAACAAAAAAAATAGTCGCAGCCTTCGTCACAGGGTTTGTGGTTTTGGTTTTTGGTTGCTTGGTTAGCTCGAGCGCATTGGCTGCAGATTTAATTGCTTCTTGTTCTGTCAGTCCTGGCTCAGTTAGTCTTAACCAAACCGTTACTTTTACCCTAGCGGTTTCAGGAGGAACAGGCTCATATACCTATTCATGGTCAGGAGCGTGTTCAGGGTCAACCACCGGTTGCACAACCTCATTTACAACCCCTGGCACAAAAACAGCTACAGCTTCTGTTATTTCTGGTTCGTCATCTGCGTCAGCCAGTTGTTCTGTTGAAGTAATCCCTGATCCCGTAACCACCGACCTTAAGGTCAACAATTCCGATGGTCCAATCACAGTTGCTTATCAAAACAGAAACGCTGTAAATCTTACTTGGACTTCTTCAAACGCTAGTTCTTGTACAGCTACAAGCACAGACGACATCTGGTTAGGGTCAAAATCAGTTACTGGTAGCCAAATCATTTCATTGCCAACTGTAAAAGCATATACACTTACACTCACTTGTACAAATAGTACAAGCGGAAGCTCAGTCAGTGACTCTGTACAGGTAACCTTGCAAGCGCCAACAGCTCCTACAGTAGTAACAAAGGGAGTGGTAGTGACTTACTAAACATTTGACAAACTTATTAATATTTTATAGTTTAAAATATATTAAAGGTCGGAAGCAAAAAATTAAAATAAAAAATAAATAATAAATATGACAACAAAAAAACTAATTTTCGCAGGCATTATCTGCGCAGTTATGATTGTAGCAATGGGAACCCAGACCGCCTTGGCAGTTACAGCCACATTGACCGGAGAGGTAACTAACGATGGAGGAGATCCAAGCTTATATGTTTGGTTTAATTATGGGTTAACTTCTAGCTATGGCTCTCAAACAGCTCAGCAATCAAAAACTGGCATCGGCGAGTTTACGGCAACAGTTAGTGGTTTGCAAAACTGTAAAACCTACCATTATC
>Ga0247842_10000689_pt1 | contig 66339 bp, 77 predicted proteins | sample LaCruzMarch2015__3_FD_192411 | JGI IMG/M metagenome (GOLD analysis project Ga0247842, IMG submission 192411) | Freshwater microbial communities from meromictic Lake La Cruz, Castile-La Mancha, Spain - LaCruzMarch2015_19m | ecosystem: Environmental > Aquatic > Freshwater > Lake | place: Spain... | reverse complement strand
GCCGCCTTTTCTAATGACAACGTACCGGAGGTTATATGAAGACCATTATCGCTTTTGTTCTGCTCGCTTTCAGCCTGTCTGCGTCGGCGTCCGTCGAACGCACTGAGGACAGATTCAGTGGCAAGACCAGCGTCGTATTGGAGGAGGAGTTTGGTACGGCCAAACGCTCAAGCAAGCCGTCGATTACGTTCATCACCGCCATGAGGAAAGACGGTACGGCACCGCGCATGTTGGTGTCGTTGGCGTTTGTATCTGATGGCTGGGAATATATGCGGTGTTCCAATGTCTCGATGCTGATCGACGGAAGGCCAGTGGACCTACCCGAGTTCGAGCACGACGGCACCGTCGGCCGTGGGTACGTGATCGAGTACCTGAAAGTCATGACCTCCACGGATCTGGCGCGGAAGATCGCAGATGCGCAGCGTTCAGTTGAACTGAAAGTTTGTAACGACGAGTTCGTGATGCCTCGCGCACTCATCACGAGTGCGAAGAAGTTCGTTTCGCTGGTTCCGGCAGGAGAGGCCCCAGTTTCTTCACCACCAACGACTCCACTCGACCTCCCTGAGTTGGAGCGCGCGGCAGGCATCACCCAGTGCAACATCGATAAGACCCGCTCCGGAGGCAGCCTCGACGACTGTGAAGGCACGTTCCGCGCCGGAGTGCTCTCAATCAAGGTCCCCAAGTGAGAATCCTTCCGGCGCCTGCGTCATGACGTGTGCAAAAACCACTCTGAAATGAACACGTCTGCTCGACGTGTTCATGCCGTGAACACGTTTCTAGTTTTCCGCTTCTCCGCTTCGGCGGTCGACCTCATCTGAGGAGGGCCCCTGCACCCCCTGAACACAGAAGGGCTTTCAGCAACGGAGTTGACAAAAAACGGTGAGCGTTCTGTTACTGTCGATCCATGAGCGCGATTCTCAACACGCATGCGGAGCGCCGATGGGTCACTGAAACGCTGTCGGACCGTTCTGGCGTCGTTCATGACCGCGTGATCGGGTACCTCCACATCATCGATACCATTGGCGGCGTCATCGACTCGCTCCAAAAGGAACGGATCGACGCGCTGGGTGCCCTCACGATGATCGACACGGGCACAGGCATCCCGTTGGCCGACAAGATCAACGAACTGCGCTCCCTGTGGGTTTCTGAAGCCCGCAAGCGGCAGATGCTTCAAGCCTCCGTTGAGGCGATGCTGGCGTGGCCATACAGCGAAGACCCTTCACTGGGTTGTGAGCAGGCGACGGCTCAGGCTCAGGCCGCGTTGGCTTCGGTAGAAGAGTCACCCGGGCCGAGTTACACCGAGGAAGAAGTTCGTCAGGCTGTGAAGTACGTCTCCGGACGGAACAGCGTCTTCGCCGTCGACGACACCATCGACTACCTCCGTTCCAATAGGACTGCGACATGACCGTCAACGACATCGCTGCCATCATCGACGCTGAAGTGACGATCGGTAAGAAGAACAAGGTGCTCGCGACTGCTCTCAAAATCGCTGCGGAGCGTGAGCACGCCCCCATCGTGCTCCTCGTTGGCGACAACGACGTCTGCCCGGTCGCGGGTCAATACAAAGACGACTACGAGAAGGACATGTTCGTCGCGGGCATCCAGCGCATCGCCGCCGCCATGAAGGCACACACCAGCGTGTTCATCCACGAGGCGTGGCTGACGGTCCTCCCTGCGGGCAAGAGGATTCCCACCGACGAAGAGATCACCCTCATGCGAACGTCTGGTGCGCTGCGGCAGGAAGCGCTCATCGTGTCCATCGAAAGGCGCGGGAAGCCTCCAATGGTCGTGTCAGCAATGATCGGCGTCGAAGGGGGTCTGGGAACCCGCAAAATCGGTCCGTTCGAGCGTCTCCCGGGGACCGCGATGACCGGACGCATGCTCGACATGCTGGGTGAGCTTGAGACTGGTGGGGAGACCGTTTGACTTACAACCACGTCATCCAAGTCGACCGAAGAGCGCGGGTTGTGTTCCCATCCGACTCGCCGTCTGCGTACACAGACCTCGCCAACGAAGTCGATCGCCTGAACGCGAAAAACGCTGCGTTGGAAGCTGAGGTCTCGGACCTCACCACGCGGCTCCGCGACACTGAGAAGGTGCGCGATCAAATTGCAATGACGAGGCACGGATGCGGATAATTGGAATGACCGGACGGAAGCGCAGCGGCAAGGACACCGTCGGCGCGTACCTGCGGATGAAGCACTCCTTCGCGCAGGAGTCGTTTGCCAAGCCTCTGAAGGAGGCGGTGCGCTACATCTACGGGTGGGGCCACGAGCACCTCGACGGTAGTTTGAAGGAGGTTGTCGATCCGTACTGGCAAACCACGCCCCGGGCCGTACTTCAGTCCTTCGGGACCGAGATAGGTCGGCAACTCGACCAGAACCTCTGGGTGAAATCGCTCCAGCGCAGGCTTGAGAGCTTCCAGACGGGACCGAGCGGGCCGTTCTCCTTCGTCATCACCGATGTCCGCTTCCCCAACGAGGCCGATGTCGTCAAAGCCTTGGGCGGCGAGATCTGGCGCGTCATCCGGCCCTCCTTGGGAGAACGAACGGACCTGCACGCCTCCGAGACGAGCATGGACGACTATGCCGTGGACCGTGAAATCGTGAACAACGGCCCCATCGCTGACCTCCACAATCAGGTGGATGTGCTGCTGTGGGCTATGGACGTTTCCTCGAAGGAGTGACCTGTGCCGATCCACGACTATGAATGCACCGGGTGCAAGACACGCATCGAAGTTTTCTCTCCAAAGGAGTCCCCTCCGAAGGAGTGCATGGGCTTCTACATCGTGCTCGACGAGAACCGAGAGCCCATCGGGGGCCGAAAGTGCGAGGGCCACTACGAGCGCACGCTCTCAGCATCGTCATTCGTCTTGAAGGGCAAAGGCTGGGCGAAGGACGGCTACTGAACCGTCTTCGAGGGGCGAGCCGTCCACGCGGACATCCAGTCCTCCCGGGAAGAGTCCACGCCTGCTGACCAGAACCGCTGGAGCGACTTCGACTGAACGAAGCGCTCCTCCTCAACCCAGTACCCGGTGAGGGCCCCGCCGTAGCAGCAGCTCGTGTCGATGCCGATCGTGTGGGCGGCACCGTATGGTCCCAGACGGCGGTCGTGCCGGACCGCCCTGAACGGCTGATGGCCATAGATGACCGAGACTTTCCCGGTTGCCCCGCCGGTGTAGCGTTCGGGCCAGAAAACGGTTCGTGGGGGCTGGGATATGCCGTCCGCCGAGCCCTTCGACTCTCCAGAGTCCTGCTCGACGTACCGGATGCGGCAGGAGTTCAGATGTGGGGCCTCGGGAGGAGAGTCCACTGAGAAGCCCCCGTGGACAACGACGAGGTCAGGGCGCAACCAGATGGTGAGGGGGAGCGCGCCCATCCACGCCCACTCCTTCCCCGTGAGGGTCTTGTGGACCTCGGGGTGCGGCATCTGCATCGGGTTCTTGTAGGTCTTGTCGAAAGACGCCTTCAGAGCGTGCTTGCGGTACCGCAGGTGCTTCTCCTCGTGGTTCCCCAGCACGCAGTCCGCGCCGATCTCCATCGCGAAGCGGACCACTCCAACAGAGTCAGGGCCCCGGTCGACCAAGTCGCCGACCAGAACCAGCCGATCGGTTCCTTGGCGGAAGCCTGCCCGCGAGAGCAGCTGCTTCAGTTCTTGGAGACATCCGTGGACATCGCCACACACGAAATTTCGCGTCATGACGCAGGTGTAACAGGATCGGGACGACGCCTTACGGGGCGCACGGAAGCCGTCGGGGGCTGATGACCGACCTGACCCGCCGTGGTATCGGTGGGGACTACAAGTTTTCTATCGAGGTGCCTGTGGCTGATGTCGACCGTGCGCTACAGCTTGTTTCCTTGGCCGAACACCGTCGCGTGGCTGCAACGGGTACTTTGGAGGTTGGGCAGGTCGTGTTGGGATCGACCGGGACTCTCACGGTCAAGACCCAGACCCTGACGGACGACCTGCTTTTCTCGCTGGGCGCAACAGAAGTTGGGCGCTTCTCCTCGGCGGGCCTCACGCTGCCCGGTGCCTCGAACATCATCTTCGGCAACGCTGCCAATCACTCGATCACGACGACACAGTCCGTCAGCACGGTCGGGAGAGCCCTGACAATCAGCGCAGGCAGCTCTCCAGCCACGGCTACGGCTGCGAGCCAGACCGGCGGCGCAGTTCAGATCATCAGCGGTGCAGGTGCCACAGCAGTGGACCTCACGTTCAGCGGGGGTTCGGGCGGGGACTTCACTGTCACGACCGGGGCAGGTGGGCAGGGCGCCGGGAACCAGTCAGGTCAGCAAGGTGGAAACATCCTACTGACTGGTGGGCTGGGCGGGAATGCCGGTGCGACGGGCTTCGGCGGTGGCTCTGGTGGAGCCTTTCAGTTCACGGCGGGTAACGGTGGCACGGCGGGAACGACTACCGGACCCGGCGGCGCGGGTGGTGGTATCACCATCACGACAGGCAACGGTGGAAACGCTTCGACTGGTTCCCAGTCGGGCGGCACCAGCGGCAGTCTCATCCTGACTACTGGTCTCGGAGGTGCAGCGTCGGCTGCTGCTGCTGCTGGCACCAGCAGCAGCATCACTCTCTCCCCGGGCAACTCACAACCTGCTTTGGGTACGAGGCAGGCAGGCAGCGCGGGAGGCGTGATCGTCAGTCCCGGTGCGGGCGGGGCGGGCGGTACCTCCACAGGTGGTTCGAGCGCAGGTCAATTTCTCACCCTTGGCAGTGCGGGCGGCATCGCGGGTACGGTGTCAGGGTCGGCTGGAAGCGGGAGCAGCTTCAGCTGGTCCGGAGGCGCAGGCGGCGCGGCCAACACAGGCACAGGTGCGGCTGGAGCGGGCGGTGCGTGGACGTCGACGGCTGGCGCAGGCGGCGCGGCCACGACAACGGGCGCGGCGGGTATCGGCGGTAGTTTTACACTCACGGCGGGTGTCGGTGGTAGCAGCGCCGCTTCGGTGAACGCTGCAGGCGTCGGTGGGAGCCTCACCTTTGCAGGCGGCGCGGGAGGCTCCAACGGCGGCGCTGGCGGTAACAACGGCGGCGGGGTCACCCTCCGAGGTGGTGCGGCAACCGGCGCAGGTGTTAGCGGCGTTGTGACCATTGGTGCCACGAACACGTCGGCAGTGAACATCGGCGCAGCGTCGATCACGACGACCATCTCAGGAACTGCACGAGTCTCGGCTGGGGGACGACCGGACCTCCTCTTCGTCGATGCAGGCACCGCCCGCGTAGGCATCAACCGAGCAGCTGGTACTCACGGGGCAACGCTGGACGTCGACAATCTTGCGGTCGCCGAAAGCATCCTTATCGCCCGTGACAACGGGACCGCAGTTTTTACGCTAGCGAATTCAGGTACGGTGACCGTAGCTCCAGTGGTTGGATACACAGGGGCCTCTGCAGTGAGCATCGTTGCAGGCACGCAGCCTGACGGTCACCATGCTTTGCGGGCGCAGACGACATACGCGAATGCTGATGTGCTTCCTGCAGGGGTACGGTTTCAGCTGACCACAGCTTCAGGCACAACCGCGATCAATACTCGTGGCGTCTACACTTCTATGGCCGACGGAGGCTACACAGGCACCGGCGGCACCTCTGCGGTGTCAGGAGAGAGCGTCGCGAAGGGTCAAGGCGTGCTGCTGATGGCTCTCGGCGCAGGACTAGAGCCTGCGGGAAACGTAGGGGTAGTCGGTGCGTCCACAGGAGTCACCGTTGGCCACAACGCGGGTCTGTACGGCCAAGGTCAGTCGTCTACGGCGCGAAACTACGGTGTCATCGGGAGATCGAGAGGTGCTGCGGGAACCGAGAACATCGGCGTCTACGGCACGGCCTTCGCCTCTGCAGGCACACCAGTTCTCACCGGTGGCTACTTCACACTCTACGGGCAAACTGACAGTATCTTGCCCGCCAGCGGCGCACTGGTGTGTGACAACGCGGGGAGCACAAGCCCCATCTTCCTTGCAAGGAACAACGGCGTCGCTGCTCATTCAATCGATGCTTCCGGTGTGTTGAGCATCGGCGGTATATCACCGTTCGACACAACTGTTGGGATTGGTCTGAGCGTCATCGCGCAAGGACCGGGACTGACCGCGCAACCGGCAAGTCAGGAGATCATCTCCTATCTGTGGAATTTCGCAGGTAACGCCCCTAGCAAAGTCATTCAGTACAACGCTGGAAGCCTGACAAACCAGCGGACATTTAGTGTCGGCCCTCAGACCTACGCATTTACAGCGGCATCAACGATCACAAACGCCGCCACTGTCGCCGTCCTTGGCGCTCCGATCGCTGGGACCAACGCCACCATCGTTGAGAACCGCGCTTTGTGGGTACAGGCAGGCACCACCCACCTCGGCGGCGGCGTAGAGGAACCGAAGCGGGCCCTCTACTCGTTTGAGTTCATCGACGACATGGTTCGGACAAGCGGGCAACCGATATCAAGCGACAGTCGGTGGGCAGCAGTCTCGACGGGGGCTGTCGCAGGTCAAACATCGGCGCCACTCCCGGGGCTCACGAACAACAGCTTCGGTATCTCGTCGATGAACACAGGCGTCGCTGCCACCTCAGGAATCCAGTACGTTTTCGGCACGACCGATCTGGTCCGGCCCAACTTTGGAAAACTTGTGTGCAGCGCGCGCGTTCAGTTCTCGCTGCTTTCCACAGCTTTGCAGGAGTATGTGTTTCGCTTCGGGTTCTCAAACACCGCTGGTCAGACCGCAGGTACCGACTACGCGATGTTCGAGTACAATCGCGCCGCGCTCGGTACAGATGTCTGGTTCACAGTGACCGGCAACGACGGCGTAAACACATCCTCGCAGGAGTCGGCGGTTGCTGTGAACACTTGGTACGTTCTTCGTATCGAGTGGGACCGCACCACCGCTTCCGTTCAGTACTACATCAACGATGTCCTTGTGCAGACCCAGACCGGCGCACCCGTACCGACCAACGCCGACCTGTTCGGTATCCAGCTCCAGCTATTCAAGCTCGTCGGCACCACTGCACGCACCGCGCTCGTCGACTTCGTTTACGGACACTGTTACTTCAACACTGAGCGGTGAGGTGATTCATGGCTTTGTACGCTGTTTTGCTTGTAGGTCCGGATGACCCACGTGGACGACCTGTAGGGAGTGTCGACAGTTCGCTGCTCCTCAGAGCAGGTGATGTCTGCCCGCCCAATCGCATCGAGATGGACGATGTCGCGCTTGAAGAGCTACACGCTGAGTTTTCGTCAGCTGTGGCTCTCTCCGTGGCCGCAGAAAGACTGGCTCGCACCAAGGAACATTGCATCCACCGACTCAAGTATGACGTGACTCGGAACGTCATCGAGGCGCGTTACTCCGATGCCCAGCAGCGTTCCCTGATGATGCTCTACCAAGAGGCCCAAGTGCTCGGGTACGTCAACCGTGTGGCTCTGATTCAGATGGCGATCGACTGGATCAAGTCCGTACTCCAGCACTACTACCTCAAGCGGGACGAAGTCCTTGCCGCTCCCGACAGCGCAGCAGTCGACGCTGTTGTTGTGGACCTCGCATCGTTGGCGGCAGCCGACCCTCAAGTCAGCCTCGAAGACGTTATCGCGCTCAACAACTGACGTCTGAGGTCTCCATGTCGTGCGAGAAACCGTCTTGGGAACAGCCTCAACCACTCAACGTCTACCCGGTGACCTTGGGTGGGCTGACTGAGGACACAAGCTCGTGCGATGTTCCATCCTATGAGCAGCCGCAGGATCTGAACGTCTATCCGGTGACGCAAGGTGCCTCGACGACCGTCGGTCCTCCGACGGGGCGCTTCTACGAGTGCATCGATGGGCAACCCGGAAGCCTGTCGGCCAAGCTTTCAAGTGTGCCAGCGCCGAAAGGTCGACTTTCAATTCTTTCGTACCCGATCGGGACCATCAAGGTGCTGCCATGAAGTTCACTCCACAACAGGCGCTCGACTCGATAAACGCCGAAGCAGCTAGCATCATCCGAAGCCCCATCATGGACGCATCCTCGACGAAGATCGCCGAGGCGCTGATACGGGAGTTCGTTCAAGGCAAGCTGGACTTCATGCTGGAGCGCGCGCACATAGATGCGAAGGTCCAGTTTTCTCTCACGCACGATCGAGAGACTGGTACCTTCATGGCTTCCCTGAAAGGAAGCTTCTGATCACTTCTTGATGTAGACCGCTCGGATGGCGACGGCGCGGTAGAGCTTCTGCTTTGGACCCCAGAACACGTCCGGCTTCTCCAAGTTCGCGTCGAGCGTGATCGTCTTGCCAAGCGCAGGGTCGCTACACAGGAAGCCGTCACCGTCGCGACCGACACATGCGATGGTGTGGTCGCCCTTCCCGTCACCATCGATGTCCACGCGCACTGCGGCCAGCCCGTGCGTCATCGCCTCGGCCAGCGTCCCGGCGAGGTCCGCGTTGTCGTCGACCTTCAGTTTTCCAAAGTCGTAGCGCGGCTTGAGCCCGGGAACCCCAGCGACCGACTCATCGCAGAGCACGCCGAAGGCTTTGCAGACCACCGGCCATACCATCAGGCTGCCGGGGGACTTCCCTCGGCTGTTGACAAGGGCACCGGGCGTTTTGCGACACTTGGTCAGCACGTCCATCGGTGTGATGACCTTCCCTAGCAACATCGAGAGAATGATGGCGGAGGTGCTGATGACGCATCCGCTTCCTCCCATCGAGACCCCGGGGAAGATCTGTTCAGTGCCCCACGGCTTTCCACCCTGCCAGTACTTCACGGGAACCATGCTCATGTGAACCTCTACGTCCAAAGCGGACCTGAGGACCCTAGCAGGGGTCAAACCACTTTCACGATATGGGTCGTTCGTGGCGTGTCTGATGATTCCTTGTCAGCGCCCTTCCAGAAGGGTTGGATCCACAACAGCTTCCGCAGGGAGTTCTGAGGGCCGTGAGGCTGCTGACGCCAGTGTCCTCGCACAGAGAAGCGGACCTGTGGGGATGCGCCAACAGCGCCGGTCCCGCTTGTCGAGGAGCGCAGAGCCTTCTGCACCGCTTCGCCGAGGATGTGGTAGCGGCATCGCACCCGCCACTCGCTCAGGTACTTCTCGCGGACGCGCCGCCCCTGAATCCGCTTCGCGTGCTCTATCTTCTTGGAAGGAACGCCGTAGTCCTCGTCGTGGCGAACGTCTTCGCGGACGTTGGCGACGTAGAGGAGAGCGTTGGCGACGAGCCGGGTCCAGATGGGGACTTGGGATGCGTTCGGCCCCATGATCTTTGTTGATATTGGGTCGAGTTCCTCCTTCGCGATCCACTCAGCGATGGTCTCTTTCCCCAAGCTGGCGAAGGTAAAGGACGCGAGTGCGTTGTCGTAGCTCGGGCGCCCGGGGTGAGCGAAGCCGCACGCGATGATGGTGAAGATCTCGTCGGAGAGCGTGACGTAGAAGCCATCGAGGTCATGGAAGCCCGTGGCTGCGTGCCATACCTCCAGGCCGAGGCTTGCAGGGACAGCGATGTAGCAAGTGCTCTCAGGGATGGTGATGTTTTCAGGGACGACGGTGAGGTCTGTGTCGAGGAAGGCTTGGGCGATCTCGACGGTGAGGTCATAGATGAAGCGCCCATTGGCATCCCAGCGGTGGTGCTGCCAATGGTGCAGGATGGACGAGTCTCGGGCGATCTCCTCTCGCGGAGTCATCGCCATGTCGTCGATGCCAAAGTCCTTCGCGTTTCTGTGCGCGCTGACTACTCCAAGCGTCAGCAGGATCTTGTTGTGGTCGATGTCCAGAACGCCGGGACGAGGGTTCCCGTTGAAACCATCCCGAATGAGGGACTGCGTGTACCGATAGAGGTCCCCGATCGTCTTGATCTGGAGCGAACCATCGACCTTCTCGTAGTCCATCGCAGGACCGATGGACCCCGGCTTGGTCCAGAGTGTCGATCCGTCCGGCATCACCGTAGTCGGGTCGCCTTCCATGTAGAGCGGGTACTTCGGGTGCTTCATGCCTGATCCAGTAACAGGCCCGTATGGTCCTCAGTCGTCGTCGACAACGCGTCCTCTGCAAGCCTGCCGCTTCGCGTGAGCCTTCTGATCCCGGTGCTGACCCGCACCATTCCGATCCCACGCTTGGCGGGCGACGTAGGAACGCGTCTTGAGCTTGATGGTTTTCACACCACCTCCGCAGTCGCCCACATGACGTCAAATTCCGCAAGGATCATCGAGAAGACAAGGTCTTCCGACCAGTCGGCCTGCTCGGCGAGCCCTTCTTCGACAAACCGGTGGAACAGTTCGGCCATGAGCGTCTCAGGGTCGGCCTCCGGGCACAGATGGATCGACCGCTTGATAACGGACCGCATCTCGCCGACGAGAGGCCGGGAGGCGATGAACTTCGGATTCTCGGTGGAATTCTTGCGTGACATGGGTGTCCTTATGAGCATTGAGCTTGTGGTCTGGAGGGTAGTAACAGCTCAGAAGTAGGCTCAGGACACCAGCTTCGCGCTACCTGAAGCGATATTTGCGCAGATTCTCCATCGCAGCCAAGCTTCAGTGCGAAGAACGACTGAACTACAACCCCCGGGGTCCTCGATGAATCCTGAAGAAGAAAACTCGGAACTCGAAGCTACGGACGGGCTGACTTCCGACGATCTCGCGAGCATCGCCGTCGACCCCTCGCAGGCCCCTGTGCTGGAGCCGGTCGTGGCGCAGGACTCTGGGCCCCTCGGCGCCTTTGTAGCGGTTGTCGTGTTGCTGTTGGGTCTCGGCAAGAAGCTGGAGACGGTTTTGAAGGTGCGGCACGATGAGCGCATGAAGGAGATTGCGGAGTCGGCTAGTGTCAACGCCCTCGAAAATGAGGCTGTTCTTCAGCAAGAGCTTGATGTTGTCGCGGAGCTGAAGACCTCGCTGGAGAAGGATCTCGCTGTCGCCAAAGAGGCACCTCCATGTGCTTGTGCGGACAACCGAGTTGCCATCGATGAGTTGGCGGCGAGGCTGAAGCGGCTGGAAAACTGGAAGAAGCGCGGCGTTCGATCCTCCAAGTCCAGCTGACCTCAGTCAGGATCCTCGCCTCGCCTGCGAGCCTCCATCCAGCTCTCGCCCTGTGCGCAGTTGCACGGGTAGCAAAAGCGCTCGCGGTGTTTCACAATAGAAAATTCTGACTCGCCCTTCCGGCGCCAGTGCGCGCTGCTGTAGCGCACGCACGAGATCCAAACGAACCCGCCGTCGTCGCAGACACCGCAGGCGATCCACGTGAGCGTCACCCGTAGAACCCGGCTCCCTCACACTCATCACAGTGCGATCTGTTGCATCCCGGGTAGCCACAGGCTCGCCACCCCTTCGAGGGGCGGGGAGCGGCGCGCACAGGGCCTGTCGAGGCGACGTAGCTGCCCTTTGGGCCTGCTCCTGTGACGAGCGCCATCGCGGCATCGAACTTATCGTCAGGGACGTTCCAGCACTTCTTCGTGCCATCCCATCGACCTCCGAGAGACTTGATCTGATCCTTCACGGGGAAGGTGTTTCCGGTGACGGCTTTCATGACATTCTCCAAGTCGGCATTCGTGCCGGGTTGTGGGAGGGAGTAACTTCAGTTCAACCGCGCGTGGCGCGGACCCGGACGTCGAAGATCTGCTCGCCGTCGCGAACCTCGAACCCCTCGGAACGGGTTTCAAGCCAGCACCCGTCGCGCTTGACGGCGGGCCCGCCCTTGGCGCAGAGGAAGGCCGTGGGGGCAGCGTCTGCGTCGAGCACCACGCCCGTGGCGCGTTCGACGATGTGAAGCTTGGTGGTCTTTGGGGTCCGCATGCTTTGCTCCTTGCGCGACAACCGTGCCGCTACGCCGAAACCCCGGGCTGACCGGGGGAGGCTGCGTTGCGCGGGGGAGGCTGCGGCTCACGCGCCTGCGTCGAGCGCCTCTACCGCGTCGATGTAGGGGGCGAACCGGCCCTCGCGGACCATCTCGACCGGGAGCGCCTTGTAGGCGTCCTCGCGGTTGCCGTGGCGGGCCACCACATCTCCGGTGGGGCAGATGTAGAGGTCGACCCCCTCGCGGACCGCCACAAGGCGGCAGTCAGCGCAGTCGTGGGTGAAGCGGGGGCTGAGGACGGGGCGATTCATGGTCGGTCTCCGAGCGGCAAACATGCCGTGTGAGGGTGGGAAAAGCGGCTCACTTCGCGTGCTGCTTCATGCTGGCCGCGAGGGCCCGGAGGTGCTTGCAGGTGCGCTGCGCGGGGTTGAGCTTCTGGAACCGCCATGCTGGGCAGGTGCAGTACACGTTGCCGTCGCCGCCGCGACGGATGGTGTAGACCACCTCGGGGTTCGACTGGCTGGGGACGGTGGCGAGGACAGTGGCGATGGCGATCATGGCGGGCTCCTTCGGTGCGGCATCCGTGCCGTGAACACAGCATAACACCAGCCCCGCAAAAGTCAACGCTTGTGGTGAGTTCATTTGAACTGATCTGCGGATCAGCCAGAAAACGGCTTCCGGGCGCGGTGATCTGCGAAGAAAAAATCCGCGAAAAAATGATTGCGCTCAGATCCGGATCTGCGAGCGATCACCGTTTCGCGCTGAAACGGCTTTGCGACGCGATGGATCTCGTGATGTACGGGGATCGGGGCTGCATGTGGGGCGATCGGGGCTGTACGTAGGCAAGCAGTCTCGGGTGCTTGCTCGGGATGTCCGAGCCTGCTGCCCCTCTCCGGGCTCGTGGTGTCCGAGTTTTCTGCCCCTCTGTTCGCGGAGTTGAGTTCCGCGACTTTCGACTGGTCTTTCGCTGAAGACTTTCCGCCGGATCTGTGAACGTGCGGGGAGCTGGTTACTCCCATCTCACCGGAACGGATTTCGGTGAGGAGCCTCAAATGAACGCAACGCCTGTCGCATCGAGTTTCAAGTCGCACACGGGCCGCTCCTGCTGCCGGTGCCGCAAAGACCTCACGGACATGGCGTCCATCGAGGCAGGCATCGGCCCTGTCTGCCGGAAGCAGGACAACAAGCTTCTCGCGAACAGCATCCCAGCGAACCCGCCAGAAGCACTCATGGCGCTCCTGACGATCAAAGCTGACGCCAGCATCAACGTCGACGCGCACGCGACGTATGCCGACCTGCTCGGCATGCTCACGATGAACATCGACGGAACTGACTGGCGCATCGCCATCCGCAAGATCGAGAAGATCCTGAGCTACGACGACACCCGCTGGAAGACGCTGAAAGCCTTCTCGGAAGTCGCTCGCTGGCTGGGGTACCTCGGTGTCGCAGCTCTCTGGAACGGCGAAGCCTCCACCGGGGACGCCGCAGTCACTTTCAACCCGCTCACCGCGAGGGGCCCTCGAATCTTCATCGACGGTCCACGCTGCCCAGCAGCGCGCCAAAAGCTTCACAACCTCGGCGCGGTGTACGTCCCATCGCCAAAACCGGGTCGTCGAATGATCGGCGTCGAACCAAAGCACCTCGACGCCTTCGCCACGATCGTCCAGACTCACTACCCGATGTCCATCGGGCTGTCGGTGGTTCGCGCTGAGGTGGACACGTTCCTCGAAAGCAAGACACCTGCGCCGACGCCGACGCCTGCACCGACGCCTGTTACAGTGCAAGCAACCCCAGCACCCGGAGGCCCGGTGTCCCCCTGCCGAATCGAAAAGAACGGGAACAGCCTGAAGATCAACACGCCCTACAGCGCGGCGTTCATCGCAGGGTTCAAGAACACGATCCCTTACAAGGACCGAAGCTGGGACGCCGCGACGAAGTCATGGATGTGCGACGCGGTCTACCTCCCTCAGGTCACGCACCTGATCACCTTCCACTACAAGAAGACACCGACCTACGTCGACGTCGCGGCGGTCAACGCAGACATGGCCAGCGTGATGAAGCACGTCGACAACGCGCAGGCTCTCGCAGACGCGGCCAATGCTACGAAGGCTGCAGCGGCTGCAAAGGCTACTGCGCTGAAGGCAGCGGTTGGGGAGGCGATGAAGGTTGTGAACGCCCCGCTCAAGGCGATTGGCACTCCTGCCCCAGCCCCGTACCTTCCAGAAAAGCCGACCGTCCTTCCCTTCTGAGGTGCCTCTTGAACGTGAAGAAAGGTGACCGAGTTCGTCTCGTCCACATGCCTGATGACCCGCATCCGATCCCCGTCGGTACCGAAGGCACAGTCCACACCGTCACGGTCTTTGAGCGGAGCCCATCTGGGGTCTCCAAGGAGTGGCAACTTGGAATCCGCTGGGACAACGGGCGCACGTTGTCGGTCATCTGCCCGCCTGACATCGTCGACATTATTCCGAGCCCGGAGGTTGTTTGATGAGCGACCCAGAGACGCCTGTTCCTCTGCGTGACGACCCGACCGTTCGGTTGCTGATGCTGCCGCTCTTCCTTGAGCAGAAGGAGGAGGTCGTGTGGGCCGCGCGGTGCTGCAACCGGGTCAGCGTCAACTGCCGCCAAGCGCCAACGAAGTGCGGCGTCTGTGGGAAGCCACCAGTGGACGTTGAGGCCCTTCGCCCCGATGTGATCGTGGGATAGGGTCCGCCAACCTCGATTCCCGGGGTGCGGAGTTTTCCATGAAGATTTTTCCAGCTGCGATCGCGGTCGCGGTTTTCTTCGCCGGGTGCCCAGCGCCTCCGGCTCCTTCCCCATCCCCAACAGCACCTGACGCGGGCCCAGCGCCTCTCGTGGGGCGCTCACTCAAAGTCCTCAACCAGTGCGCCGACACGGTGTGGATTCAACAGCAGGGACACACCGGCTCGCCAGACACGACGAAGCTCGCCAAGGGCGACACCGCGACGTACCCGATCCCAGACGCTGGCCTTCCATCAACGCGCTACTGGCCGAAGACCGGCTGTGACGACACCGGCAACAACTGCAAGGTCGGGCAGTCGTCTCCTCCTTGTCCGGTCAATGGCTGCGCCCCTCCCGTCGACTCAAAACTGGAAGCGACGTGGGGTTGTTCACTTGCCGACAAGACGAAGTGCGCAATCACGCAGCAAGGCAGTCCTGTCGGCAACACCTTCTGGAACGCGTCCGCTGTCGACGGCTACACCATGCCGTTCCGAATCGAAGCGTCCACTGAGTCCAACGGATGCATGGACGTGGACTGCTCTGGTCTTGACCTGAACCAGTGTCCGACGTCAGAGAACCTCTCGCAGGGTCTCGCGCAGCAGCACCCCGAGTTTTCGGCTGTTGACCTCCGGGTCGCTGGCGAAGCCGGGGCCTGCTTCTCGCCGTGCGCGGCGCTCACGTACCCGACCTTCGGTGGCAAAGGCCAGCAGCCCCCGGCTGCGGACGCACCAGCCCCGTACTGCTGCCCGACCCCGCCCATCTCCCCTGCTCATTGCAGCGGTGGGCCGGTCGTGAAGACCAAGTATGTGGAGGCGGTCCACGCGGCCTGCCACAGCACGGCCTATGGCTACGCCTACGACGACACGCTGGGCCTCCGTCAGTGCGACCCGAAGGTGGAGGTCACGATGATCCTCTGCCCGGGCATCCCAGCAGCAGTCGTCCCTTCCCCCATCGGGGACTGAGTTTTCTCGGACTCGCTACGAGCAGAATTGAAAAGACCCCGGCACCGTATGGTCCGGGGTCTTTCGTTTGTGGGCGCGGCTCAGGCGTCAGCGCCAGCCTGCATGAAGGTGCCGTCACCCTCGTGTTGGTCCTGCAGGTTCTGCATCTCCTTCGTGATGGCTTCAAGGCAGGCTTGGGCGAGATCGTTGGGGTTGGCGCCCTTCTCCAGCAGGAGGCCCGCGACGACATGGACCGCTGCGCGCATCGTGCGGCGTTGGTCCTCCTCGCGGTTGAGGTCGAGGCTGGGAACGGCGGCGATGGCACCGTGGATCGGGGAAGCAAGGATGGCTTGGATGGCGGTGCGGCGGACGATGCTGCTCTTCATGGCGTCTCCTATTGTCGGCGGGAACCGTCCCGCTCTGTTGGTGGAGTAACTCGGATCCGGGTTGTTCACCCGACCCGCTGTTGTTCAGAGAGTGGCTGCCAGTGCGCCGCGCAGCGCGGTCTCGATCTTGTAGACCGTCGCTGAGGTCACCTTGTGCTTGCTGGCGATGCTTGCGGCGCTCTGGGCGACATCGATCAGGATGCGCTGCGTGATCACGTCGTTGGCGAGAGCCACTTGCTCCCCTGCGCAGGCAGGGATTGCTTCGCGGAGGGCGATTCCGATCACGCGGAGGGTCTCCATCATCTCGACCTGCTGGGCAGGCAGGGGACGGGCGTCTTTGAGGTCCGCGTCGACCCATGCGCCGTCTTCGTTCTGCTGCAGGAGGGAGTCGTCGCGAACCGCCTGTCGGCCAGTGTGCTGGTTGTATGACCCCGATCTCGTGCTCACCACTGACTTGCGGCGGTTGGCCTCGCGGCGGGCGTACAGCTCCGCGTAGATCCATGCGGTGTAGCTCCATGCGCTCACCTCGGGCCCGCGCCATGCGCGCCAAGCGAGGAGGATCCCCTCGTAGGCAGCGGCGAGGAGGTCGTCCTTGTCGCTTGCGCAACTCACCCACTTGTGGTGGCGGCGGGCGGCTCGGGCCGCGACCGTCATCGCCTCCTTCATCGCGTCGTTGTAGGTGACGCCGAACTTGGCGGTCTGGTGTTCGGCGCGGGACTTGGTGCTGGTCATGTCTGCCTCCGTCTCGTGGGCCTGATCCGTCAGGCGCCCGGACTTTCTTCGGCCAGCATAGCGCGATCCGCATTGGAGTCAACGCTTGCGTTCAGTGCGCCAAGTAACCGAAAAATACGGCTACACGAAGCCATATAAGCGAAACATTTTCCCCATGAAAACCGGCGGATCCGGGATCTATTTTGAGGACCGTATGGTCCAGACGGATCACTTTCGGCGATCACACCAGCTGGGAGATCAGGGCCCGCACGCGGTCAATCAGGTCGATGTTTGTCTCCTCTGCGTACAGCGTAGAAAACTTCAATGCCCAGCCGTAGTCCGAGAAGTCAGCGACCCATCCAAGCACGTCATCCTCGACGAGATAGAGGCCAAACGCGTCTGCGTCAGCCTCTTCCACAAACGCAACCTCGCCTCCGTCCAGAAAAGCCACCGCGCGCAACTCAAGCAAGACAGACCTCTGAGTTCAAATGAGCTGATCTGGAACTTCCAAAACAGGAGTTACATCTCGTCTACCGCACGTTTGCGGTGCAGCCGAGAGGCAGAAAGCAGGCTAGGAAAATGTGGCTCTCGCGCAGCGTGGTGATTAGGCTGTCGGCGGAGGTCCACATGCACACCGATCACCTGCAACCGGGCGAGAACCAGCAGCCTATTCCGGGTTGGGACGGCTACTTCGTCACCGACTTCGGGCGCGTATTCAGTTTCAAGCGACAGGGCTACGGGAGTAGCTCTGTCCATCTCGATGCGTCTCCAAGAGAGCTGGGCCTGATAAACGCCTTCGTAGGCGTCACCAAACGTCGCGTCGTGGTTATCAGCCTCAACAACGGAAGGCTGGGGAAGCGAGTCTTGCACCTCGCGCATCTTGTCATGCTCGCCTTCGTCGGACCACGCCCTCCACACAGCGTGGTGTGCCACTACGACGACAACGTCGACAACAACGCCTTGGCGAACCTGAGATACGCATCGCAGACAGACAACGCAGCTGACGCCCGGCGCAACGGGAGAACTCCTCAAGGAGAAAGAAATCCGCGTGCGAAGCTGACTTCTGACGCCGCTCGCCGGGTCCGAGGATCTTCCAAGACGATCGCTGAAATAGCTGCGGAGTTCGGTGTTACTCGTTCATGCATAGAAGGCATCAAGCGCAACGAAAGATGGGCGCATGTCGGCGGACCACTGATTGTTTCTCCGTCGCGTAGAGGACGAAAACCCAAGAAGCTGTGAACAGCAGAAATCAGGTGTATTTTGTGGATTTTTTCAAGGGCAGGATTCTTCAGCGTCGTCGATAAGAAGTCCCAAGGTCGAGGCGTCGGCGAGGTGTGTGTCCGGACCCGCGTCCTTGCTGACTTTGAGAGCCTGCACCAGCTCTACTTCCCAGAGATGCCCGACGTCGTTGTCGAGGAGCACTCCGACTACCCCTATCGCATCTACGTCGGGAAGCGACAGTGGGCGAAGGTCGCCGCACTGATGTCCGAGGATGTCACCTACGACAACTTCAAGTCGATGGTTGGCAAGGTGCAGGGCTACGACCGCGCTCACCTCTACGGCGAGATCTGGAGCGTCATGTTCGGCGCCGAGCAGAAGCTCGCCCGTACCACCGCCACCAAGAAACGAGTCTCCAATGGCCACTGAAAAGACTGACCCCGATCTCACCGTCACCTTCCAGCGCTTGAGCAGCGGCAGTCAGATCAAAGACTCCGTCAACCTCGAAGCCACGTCGCCGAAGGACGTCGAGGTTGACTTCTGGCTCGGCGACGAGAGCCTGCTGGGATCGTCGCACGTCACTCTCGACGATGTGCTGACGGCGATCAAGCTCCTGCGCTCGCGCTGACTCAGGGCTGGTCAGCGTCAACGACGGGAGCTGGGGGCGCCTTGGGCGCTCTCAGCTTTCGTGGTGCCTTGACCGAGGCATCAGGGAGTGCCGCCTTGCCCTCGATCTCAGCTTGCAACCGGGACGTCTCTTCATGCAGCTCGGCGTTGGCTGCGAGCAGCTTTGCGTTCGTTGCGGTGAGTTCGCGGTTCATAGTCTGGAGGGCGTCCAGCTGAAAACTATGCTGGATGGCGTCGGCTTGCAGCTGGGCCACCAGCTTGTCGATGGCTTCGTGGGCGTGGGCGATGACAGCGTTCTGAACAGGCATGGGCAGGTCTCGTGGCTAGCGTTTTGGGTGAGTGGAAATCACAGATCCGGACTGTTCGATGACAAGGGGTCTTTTGAGGCGACCTCCGATGGACAGATTGAGATGATCGGCGCCCGCGTCAATGAGGATCGACCACGAGGAACCCATGTCCTCCATGTGAAGCGTCGCTTCACGGGCCACCACTTCGTCCAGAAGACCTTTGTCGTCATGCCGAAGTTCTATCTTGGGGATGCGCCCTTGGCTTGCGAACACCTCTTCGACGGCTTTGGTGTCTCGGGGGTAGCTACTGTCGAAGCTGTCGACCCATTCGATCGCACGCAAGGCGGCTGAGACCTTCTCCATCAAGTCGGAGAGCTTCTGGCGCTGCTCAATCTGGTGGTTGTTGAGTTCAAGTTTCTGGCCTCCGGTTGTCGTCTGATTGCGAAGAGCATCGACGATGTCGTTGATGCGCCCGTAGGCGTAGTCCCAGCTTCCACCGCTCACGATGTACCTCTGTTGTCCGTGTTCCAGTTGTGGACCGCGACGGCCTCGGTGTCTCCGGGCTTTCCAGAGATGTCGCAACCCATACAGTCGACAACAAAGCGACCATCGCGCTTGAGGATGCGACGTGGCGCGTCATAGGAGCAACGCGCACACCGCGTCGTTTTCCGCAGGCACCACCACTCGACGACGTTATTCCAAACAGCAAGCATGCGTGGGTTCCCTACTCCGGGCGGACGTAACACGAAAACCAAAGCCTCTCGCCAACTTTCAGAAGGGCACGTAAGGTGCCGTGTCTTTCAACGGAGGTTCAAGTGAAGCGTCTCAAGCTCGTTCTGTCTGGCTCTGGAACGCGGTACCCGGTTCAGATCGGCGCAGTCTGCGAACTGCTGGACTTGGGGTTCACGTTCCCCGAGATGGTCGGTGCGTCAGGTGGCGCGGTCACAGCTGCTGCTGCTGCGAAGTTCAAGACCAGCGCGGAACTGGAGTCGCTGGCGCTGACCCTCCTTCCCAGCACGTTCCTCACGAAAAACTGGTTTCCGTTCGGAGGTCAGGCGGGGCTCTACACGAAGGACGGACTGCTCAAGGTCTTCAAGAAGCACCTCCACCCGAAGGTCGAAGACGGTCACTCGAAGCTGCACATCGTCACAACAAACTGGACGAAGGGGGAGTCGAAGGTCTGGACGTCAGGCGACCTTCCCATCCGGCTGTTCGCGAGCATGTGTCTCCCGATCTTCGACATGGCTGAGATCGACGGCGACCTCTACGAGGATGGTGGCGTCCGCATGAACTTTGCGCTTGACTATGAGGGCTGGGCCAATCCCAACGACGGTGTCCCTGTGTTGGGCCTCAAGGTCCGCAGCCCCAACGAGTCGAAGCCGCGCAAGCCGCCCTTCACGAAGATCGATCGCGCAGAGGGCACCATCAGCAACATGCTGGCAGCGCAGGACCGCGAGCACATCGAAGACGCCAACTGGGCCAAGGTCGTCATGCTCGACACCAAAGCAGATGGCCTGAACCTCGGCATGGGCGAGAAGGAAGTCCGCGCGATGCTGCTTGAAGGGCGCGCAGCCATCAAGAAGGCACAAATCAAAGGCCAGCTCGGATAGTCGGTTCGGCAGCGTAGCTGGCCTCACGACCGGCTACGTGCCCGAAGACCAGCCCCGCGATGACCCCGGCCCGGCTGAGAGCGATGACGAGGGAGATGGCAGCCTCTCCCTTTGTCGTTCGAGAACACCCTCCGAAGGCGCTTGTTGAGGAGCTGGGTGGTTCGGTCGCCATTGAGGGGTAGGGGTACGTCACAGAGGCTCCGTCAGCCCGAGTCGGGCAGCGAGTGGTCGTCCAAGTGTTTCTGCAGGCCCAGCTCGATCATCTTCAAGGCGGTGTCGACGAGAACCTGCATCGGCGTGTCGTCGGCGAGGCTGAGATGAGCGGCTATGGCGCGCAGTGCTGCATCACGGCGCTCGACCTCGAACGTCAACTCGTCAAAGTCGCGCTGGCAGTCGGCGATCTGCATGCGCAGGATGGTGACCTCAGTCGAGGACAATTTCGACCTCCAGTCTCTCCAGCAGATCGGCGTTCTTTGGGTTCACGATGCACTCCCAATGAGCGACCTGCGCCCGTGCAATACGAGCGTCGTCCTCATCCAACGCAACGGGAAGAAGCCCGACCGGACTGTCGGGTGTGACGAGCAAGCCGCACAGACCACACTTCTCAGGGCGTCCGCACTCCTCAAAACGACGAGGGCGACAGGGGACCGGGCCCGTGACCGCCAAAGTCGCGATTGCTGATGGTTCGCCGTCGTCGTGGAGGGCCTCTTCTTTGAAGCGCAAAGCGTCCTGCACGCTCTCTGCAAAGCAGGCGTACTCAAAGCTAATCTTCACGGTGTAGAGCTTCTTGGTCATGGCTGGGAAGTAACTGGAACGAGCTTCAGAGCGGTGATCTCTTCCTGTGCTACGATTAGCTTCTTGTGCAGGTCGTCGATTGTCTCGATGAGCGTGACGACCGCAGCTTCGGGCTTCGGGTGTAGTTTTCGCTCCGCCGCAGCCCCGGATGCCCGGACTTCGGCCAGCAAGACCGCGAGGGCCTTGATGTCTTCGTCCACTCGGTCGTTTTCGTCTACGTCACTGTCAATCCAGTCTTGAACTACTCCAGTGTGCTTTCGCAGGTAGAAGCAAGCCGCTGCGCTCCGGTCTTCTGTTGTCGTCATGGTAGCTCCCCTTCTTCATGGTTCACGGCGAAGAACGCCGCGTCGATGACCTTCAAGTCTGCTTGGAAGACGTCGAAGGTGCATCGGCATCCCGGAATCCCAGTGTCGCGAAGGCGCTGGCATCGATCCTCGTGCCCTGCCGGAGCAAACTCAATGAGCCACTCGCGCGCGAGCTTGAGCGCAGCCTTGAGTTGGACTTCGTTCGGTGTCACGCCGAATCCTCGGTGTCAGGCTTATTGTACCAAGCAGAGTTGCCCCAGATCTTTCCGAGCGTTTCACGGATGCGATTGGACTCTCGCAGGGTGATGGCAGCACGGGTCGTGGCTCCTTTTGAGGATTGCACTGTGAACACCGTGCCGTCGAGGTCGCTCGTGTGGTGTTCGATCTCTTCGAGGCTGCTCTTGATGCTGTCGATGTTCCGTTCGAGGATCTCCCGCTCTTCGACTTCGTCGATCGCTCGGGTGCGGGTCTGCAGGCGCTGAATATCGGCGCTGATCTCAGCCATTCCCGAACCCGCTGGAAGACTCATGCAGGCTGCAAGCTTCTGAAGCTCAGGCGAAACCGGCACGGCTGGAAGCTCCTCGACCGGAACACCGCTCTCAGCGAACACGCCAGCGGCGATGGGGTCGTTGTACGCTCCTTCGCGCACCACTCGGACCACACCTGCGTTGATGATTCCTCTCGCGCACCACGCACAAGGGCTCGTGGTGACGTAGAGGGTGCTTCCCTTCACAGGCACGCCGTGGCGGGCAGCTTGGGCGATGGCGTTGCTCTCCGCGTGTGCGCAGCAGACGACGTCGGCTTGGGTTCCGCTGGGGATGCCGATGCGAACGCAGGTCTTGTCGTCCCTGTGAGGCGCACCGCGAGGCGGTCCATTGTAGCCCGTGGCGAGGAGCGCTTTATCCTCGGAGACGAGCACCGCACCTACCTGTCGCTTCACACACGGTGAGCGCGTGGCGACAGTGTGCGCGATGCTCATGAAGTATTGGTCCCACGAAGGTCTGGTCACTTTGGAGGCTCCGGGTTCTCGATATTGATCTTCAATCCGATGGTCACGACGAACGATGTCACTCGATTGGACATGCGGGCTCCGGTTTCTGGCGGATCACGTCTCGGCACAGCCGCTTCGCGCGTGCAAAGCATGCCGCTGCAGTTGTGAGGTGGTCTCTCTGGTCTTCAGGGTCTGAGACCGCCTCCGCAAGCTCGATGAACAAGCTCCCTGCGGCAGCCTGCTTCTTGGCCTCGGCTTGCTTGAGCCGAAAGAGCTGGTCCTTCTTGGACTGCTTGAGCAGCAACTTTGCCCGACCGTGCAGCTCTTCCAGAGCGGACTGTGTGTCGTTCATTCCGTGCGGTTCCGGCTGGCTTCGGTACTGAACCCGTCTGGGTACCGCTTCAGGAGCTTCAGGATGTTCGCTTGCGCGATGTCGTCCAGCGACAGGTTGTGCAGCGTGGCGAGGTCGGACAGGTACCAGAGCACGTCGCCCAACTCTTTCGACAGCTTCTCAGGGTCCGCGTCGTGCCCGTGGCCGATCTCCTTCTTGAGCAAGTCGACGACCTCTCCGGCTTCACCGGCGAGGCCCATCGCACTGACGGCGATCGAGAGCTTGGTGATGGGGCGGGACGAAGTGCGCGCAGCGGCCTTCTGGTACTCGTTCAGGTCCATATGGTCCTCGTCAGGTCTGGGGAGGCGCTTCTCGGCCCACAAGGGTCAAAGAGAACTCACTGTTGACGATCATCGACCCCAACGCCGCTGTCGGAGGAACATCGCGTGCAGCTTCGATGAGCTTCAGCAGGGCTTTCTTCAGCAGGTCTGTGTCGGCTCTGGCAGCCTCGACCTTGGGCCAGTACCGAGATCGCGCAGCTTCGTAGCCTTCGTCCCGCGACGCCTTGTGCTCGTGGAAGAACTGCTCCCACTCAACTGAACGCGTCCGCAGCGCTTCCATCTCGGAAGTCAGTCCGTCGACAAGGAATTTCAGGCGGCTGACCTCTGTTTGGAGGGCGATGTTTTCGGTCGCTACACGCCTGACTTCGTCTTCATCAACCATACGCCCTCCTGTAACACGGAACCCTCAGCGCTTCCCGCCGTCGTAGGCGACAGCGGCACCGGCCACGACCATGTGCTCGTTCAGGTTCAGCCCGTCGAGCCAGAGGGTGGCGAGGAACCGACCGTACTTGTCCTTGGGGTCTGGCTTCGCCGTCTTCATCAGGATGGCCGTTCCGGGGACGAGGAGCGTCGAGAGCAGGGCCTTGCTGGCCAGACCCTCCTTCGCGGTCGCCCCGGACGATTCTGGCGCGTTGATGCCGAGCATCCGCACCTGCTTTCGGATCTCCATATGGATTCCGAACCCCACGTCCTTCTGGATGTCGACCTCGACCGTGTCTCCATCGAGGACCCGCACCACCTTGGCGACATACTCGAACAGGGTGTGCCCAGTCGGCGGGGAGGATGTAGGTGCGATGGTAGCTGCCAGTGCGGGTGCGGGTTTCTTAGCCACGGAAAACTCCATCCCGCTCTCGGCGGGGCGTTGGGATCAACTCTGGGGGAGACATGCCTCGCGTCGCGGAGTGGCGTTCCACCCGGACAGGCTGTCTCAAGGGGATGACTCGCGTGCAGCCCGGGCATACGACTGATTCGCGATCCTCGTGCGGAGGTGGATGAAGGAAGTCCACACCAAGGCAAGTTGAACAGACTGCTTTCAGGTAGGTCACTTTGCCTTTCACATCTCGTCACACCCGGCTTTGTCAACCATGCAAGGTGTGTGCGTTTTCTTTCTACTGCTCTACGATGCGCGTGTCTTCACCCTTGGAGTCTACGTGGCTTTTTTCAAGTACCTCGGTGAACCGTCTCGTCCCGCTCTTGTCGAGAGCTACGGCCCGACAAAGAAGCTCTGCGTCCCAAAGATGGACGGGGTTCCGACCATCTTGGAGAATCCGACGGGGTTCCCGATCGGCGAGCAGATTCCCTTCGACTTTGTCGATGAACTTTCTCTGCTGATCCTCGACGCAGACCCCCGCTTCGAGCGCGTCTAGCGCTGCCCGTTCCCTCCACAGTCCCTCCTCCCAGACTTGACTGAAAGAAGGCCCTCCACATGCCAAATCAAACTGCTCTCGTTATCGATGGCGGAACACAGCGCCGGATCCTCTCGACTGACATCCTCCAAGTCGGTGCAGGGATCGTTTCGGCGGGGGCAACCCTCACCATCGGTGGCATCGGCATCACGACCTCGTTCCCCGGTCCGGTGGCTCTGGACGGCGGCATCTCGACGGTCCCCGGCACGACCTTCCAGACGAATGCGACCTTCCAAGGCGACGTGACCTTCGGTGTCGTTGGCGTTGATGGCCCCGACACCGTCACGCTCGTTTCGACCATCGTCTCCGACATCGTGATGGACGGTGTGTCGGCGGCTACGGGAACTGCAACGTCAGGCGGCGCGAGCACTCTCACCGACTCCGGTGCGTCTTTCGGCGTCAACGCCTTCGCTGGCAACGTCGTGCAGATCACGGCAGGCACGGGTGTCGGTCAATCGCGTGTCATCGCATCGAACACTGCCACGGTGCTGACGACTGCGACGGCGTGGACCCTGCCCGGTGTTGACAACACCAGCGTCTACGACATCCGGACGGAGAACTCGCGCCTGCGGAACATGGCCGACCCGACGCTCCCGCACGACGCCGCGACCAAGGCATATGTCGACGCTGCAAGCACTCCGGGCGGCACCGACGGCGCGGTCCAGTACAACAACGGCGGCGTCTTTGGCGGCGTGGCTGCACAGCTGTTCTACAACGACGGAGCCGCCCAGCTCGGTATTGGCACCAACAGCACCAACGAGAAGCTGACGGTCTCAGGCGTCATCTCCATCGGAGAGGGTGCAGCGCCGACCCTCCCAACGACGGCGTTCGGCAAGCTGTGGGCGAACTCGGCAGCGGACGCTCGGCCCTACTTCCAAGACGACTTGGGCCAGAGCTACAACCTCACCCTCGATCGGTTCAACCCTCTGGCGGCGGGTGGTGCGATCACCATCGACACCGACCCGATCAAGCCCATCTACAACTCGGTCACCCTCAACGGCAACGCAACCTTCTCGACGACCGGGCTCGGGAACGGTCGTGGTGCCTCGGTTCGAGTCCAGTGTGATGGAACGACTCGCACGCTCAATTGGCCTGCGGGTTGGACGTGGTTGGGGTCTGAGGCCACTGGTCCTTCTTCACTTGCGGCAGGTGACGTTGGCTACCTCTCGATCGTTGCCTTCGGTGGCCTCAACAGCGATGTCGTCGCAGCTTGGTCTTACGAGAACGCTCCTGCGATGGTCACGGGCTCAGGCACCGCGAACCAAGTCGCGTTCTGGTCGACGAGCAGCGCCATCGCTGGCGACACCCAGCTGACCTACAACTCCGGCACGGACACGCTCGCCTTGGTTGGCAGCCTCACGGTGACTGTGGGCACGGTGTCCCTGACGGGCGGCGCAGCCTCCACGCTGGCGACCACGGCAGGTGACTTGACGCTCGACGCGCAGGCGGCGTCGCTCATCCTCGACGGTGGTGAGGCGGCGGCTGACGCGGTGCGGATCGTGGCAAGCAACGCGGCGGGCGGCATCGATGTGGACGCCGGTACGGGCGGCATCACCATCGATTCGACGGGGACGTTCTTGATCGATGGCGCGACGTCGTCGAACGTCACTGTCACGGGCTCGGCCCAGAGCCTCACGCTTGCAGCAGCGGGCGGCGGCGCTCAGAAGGTGCTCGTCCAATCAGCTGGTACGGGTGTCGACGCTATCGACTTGGTCGCTTCGGCAGGTGGCTTCTCCATCGACGGTGTGGCTGCTTCCAACGTCTCGGTCACGAGCGCGAACCTCACGCTCTCGACCATCACGTCGGGCGTGGTCAACTTGACGGCAGCGGGAAATCTGCAAATCAGCGCCAACGGCAATGCGACGACGTGGCCGACGGCGGCTGGCGCAGCCAGTACGGTCTTGACGAACGACGGCGCGGGAACGCTGACGTGGTCCGCGCCTTCCTTTTCCTTCGTGGACGTGGCCTCGGTGGCTCAACAGAACCTGCTGCTCGGCGACTTGGTTCGCTACGTTGACAATGGTAGCACGCCGAACGTGCAGAAGGCCGACTCGAACGATACGGCCCGTCAGGGTCCGGTCGGGTTTGCCGTCGCTGCAGCGTCTGCCACGGCAGCGGTGACGATCCGGATCGCGGGTGTGGCGTCGGTTCCAGCAGCGCTGTTCGACGCAGCACCGACAGCGGCGGACGTCGGTAAGCGTGTGTTCATGTCAGCGTTGCTGCCCGGACAGATCACGCTCACGGCTCCGAGCGCAACGAACGACGTTGTCCAGCGTGTGGGCATCCTCACAGATGGTGGCGCGAACCCGAAGGTTCTTGTTCAAGTTGGCGAGCCCATCACGCTCTGAAGGTGATGTCCTCCTCAAAAGGGCTCCTCACGGGGCCCTTTTCTTTTGAGTAGTTCACATGATGGGAGACGAAAATTCTGTCGGCCTGTTACTCCTGCCTCAACAGGAGATCGCATGACAAGCACCGACACCCGCAAGGTCAAGATCGAGAAGAAGCTTCGCAAGAAGGTGACCGACGTCGTCGTCGACGCTATCTTGAGCAGCTCTGTGCAAGAGCTGGAGGACCGCCTCACACGGCTTGCTTCCCACGAGACGGACACCGAGGAGGCTCTGGAGGAAGACAAGGTCGTGACCGACCTGAAGGATCGCCTCGCCCAAGCAAAGGGTCCGTACACGGATACTCTGAAGGGCATCAAGTTGCAGCGCAACTTCATCGCTATCACCCTTTCGGAACGTGGGAAGACCCCCACAGTCATCTGAAAGTGGTCAACCTCCCCCCACCGTGACAACATCGTGGGGGAGGTCTTTCATGGAAAATCTTGAACACATTTTTGCTCTCGCCGGGGTTTTGGTCCCGTTGGTGTCGATGGTGGCCAGCCTTTTCAACACCAACATTCGACATCGGCAGCTTGAGGGGCGCGAAATCCCTCCGAAGCTTGCAGCGGCGGGAGCCGTCCTCAACACGCTGGCAGTCAACCTCGACAAAGCCGCCTCGCTCTCCGCAGCAGCGAGGGGCAAGCCTTTGGTCTCTGGGACTGTGACGGCGTCAAAGGCAGGACCTCGATAAGACACGCCCTCTTGAAGAGCCTTGCTCCTCAAGAGCGGTCATGCTCAGGTGCTTTGAGAGGTGCCTTTGCAGAGAACTGACCGGACCGCTGTCCTCGATGCAGGCTACGTTCAACTGATTGACTGGATGGGAGCTGAAGAGTCCATCATCGAGGCTGCTCGTATGTCGACGAGCGGCGGGTTCGTCTCGTGGGATCCATACCCTGACCACCCGAAAGGCGACGACGGGCTCCTGACCTACCTCTACCGCGAGGGGCACCACACGCCGTTCGAGATGTGCGAGCTGCTCGTTGAAGTGCAGCTCCCCATCTTCGTTGCTCGGGAGTGGATGCGGCACAGGACGCTCTCCTACAACGAGCTTTCCGCGCGCTACGCGCAGATGCCGAACCTGCACTACGTCCCGCCGATGGACCGTATGGTCCAGCAGTCCAAAGGGAACAAGCAAGGCTCGGCGCTTGAGCCTCTCGACCCTCTGCTGGCCGACAGCCTCGTGACAGGCTTCCGAGACGAGCAGCAGGACGTCTACGATCGGTACGAACGGGCTCTTGAATCTGGTCTTGTGCGCGAAGTTGCTCGTGTGAACACGCCGGTCGCTCGCTACACGCGCATGCGTGTGAAGGGGAACCTGCGGAACTGGCTGCACTTCCTTGGGCTGCGGATGGCGCCAAACGCACAACAGGAGATTCGCGTCTACGCCGAGGCGGTTGCGAAAATCGTTCAGCACAACTGGCCACGCACCTACGCTCTGTTCGAGGAGTGGGATCTGAAGGGGGAACGCGTGAGTCGGACGCAGCTGGAGCAGCAGAAGCTGGTCCGAGAACGCCTGAAGGACCTTGAGAATCACCTCGACTTGGTTGAGCCCGGCTGGCGGGGGTAGGTGCCCTTCTGAGCAAGTTTTCCGCAACCCTGTTACGGGAGGGAGAGCATGGCGTTCCGTGAGATTCTCTCGACGGTCGAATTTCGAGAAAAAAAGTCTCCGGAAACGGAGGCTGAAGATCAACACATCCTTGAGTGCCAATATCGGCGCGGGGTGTCGGGGTGCGGAGAGTGCAGCAACTACGACTCGTGCGAAGTGCTCAAGAACCACCTGCGCGCCAAGGTTGGCTTGCCACCGCTTGGCGATGGATCTCTGAAGGACGATGGATGACAAAGAAGAAAGCAATCACGGTTCCGGTCTCTAACGTCGAGTTTGACGAGTTCACGCAAGCTGCCAAAGACGAGAACCTCACTCTGGCGGAGTGGGCCCGCAGACGGCTCCGAGGCGACCTCCGGGCTTCTCCCGCTGTGATGGACGAAGCATTCCGCCAGCTCGACGTGAGCGACCGCAAGCGCGATCTGTCAGACAGGCCAGTTCCTCCGCCGTCCCCTCCTCCTCCACCCAAGCTCGTTGAGATTGGGGTTCGTCAGCCCACCAACCATGTCTGCCAGCACTTCGCGCACATGGTTCGCCAAGACGGCGGACCACCGATGGTCTGCACCTCGTCCCATCAGCATGGTCGTCCTTGCTACTTCTCGTCTGCCGGTGCAGCGGACTGCCCTCTCTTTGCTCCCCGGGCGCGCGGCTTTTCGGGAGTTTGAAACGGCGCGGTAGGGCGCCGAACATTCGCTTGCCGGGATGGGGGTTCAAACCGTCCTTTCTGGAGTGACGACGTCAGGATCGCGCGGTGAAGCCGTGAAAATCGGTGTTACTCCTCCAGCACGCGGGATGGCTCCCGCACGGAGGCAACATGACCGACAAGACACCCAGCATCGCCGCCATCGTCCACGTCCTCACGCATCGCGGCGAGTTCGAGAAGCCTACGGCTGAACTCTCGCTCGCAGAGCAAGTCGAGGCCTACGCCACCATCCACTTCATCGAAGAGGTCTCGAAGGGTCGACGCGAAGTCATCCGCGAGTCCCTCCTTGTTGAAGCTGACAAAGGCGAGGCGACTGAAAAGGGAGGGTTCCGGCTCCCGGTCGGAAACCACACCGTTATCAAAGAGCGGCGAGTCGCATCGGCGCCTGATGAGAAGCAGCTGATGGCACTTCTGGAGAAGAAGAAGATCGCCACCGCTCAAGCCTTCGACAAGGTCACCGTCCACGTCGCGAACCCCAGCAAAGTCGCGCTCCTCGTCGAGAACGGGCAGCTGACCGAAGAAGAGGCGAAGGCCCTCTACAAGGTGACGTGGGCGCTTGTGGTCAAGCCCTCCGGTGAGCTGGAAAGCCTGCTCGAAAGCAGCATCCCTCCCGGGGTGGTCCCCGCGAAGAAATCGCGGCGCTGATCTCCCGTTCACTACACCACATCACCAGTTACATCCCTGTCAGGAGCAAACCATGACCTCAGTTGAACGACTCCCGTCTACGACTTACGCTGCGCGTGACAACCTCCCCTACGCCGACGTCTGGGGCCTCCACGGACTCTTCGATGGGCTCGCCTTCCGGTCGAACCTCATCCTCGTCGGGCCCAAGGGCATCGGCAAGACGATGTCCTTCCAGAGCTACGCAGCGAAGGCGAAGACGCCGATCGTCACCTTCGACTGCAGCGAGGACGTTCGCCGCGCCAACCTCCTCGGCATGTACGTCCTGAAGGGGAACGAGACACCCTTCATCCTCGGCCCCATCACGACGGCGTTTGAGGTCGCCAACGAGGTCGGGTCCTGCATCCTCGTCCTCGAAGAGATCAACGGGCTCTCACCCCAGATGCAGAAGGTGCTCAACCCGATCGCCGACTTCCGACGCAGGATGGAGGTGCCCGAGTGCAACAGGGTCTTCGAGCTGAAGAAGGACGCGAAGCTCTGGGTGGTCGGCACGATGAACACATCGGCCTACGGTGGCGTCTACGCGCTGAACGAAGACCTCAAGAGCCGGTTCCGTATGCTCTCGCTGGGCTACCCCCAGCCCGAGGAGGAGGCCAAGATCATCGCCGCGCACTTCGCGGGCAAGGTCGACCCGGTCAGCATGAAGAAGGTAATGCTGCTTGCGCAGGAGACCCGACAGAAGGCCCTTGAGTACGCACTCAGCCCCCGCGACGTCGTTCAGGTCCTTGAAGACAGCGCCACGGTCGGGATGGAGCGCGCGCTGCGGATCGTCCTCGGCAAGTTCGAGGGTGAAGACCAGACGGTGGTCAAGGCGCGAGTGTCCTCGATCTTCGGTTACACCCTGACTGAGAAGGTGTGAACATGACCACTGAGCAAATCAACACAAAGCACATCACCCTCGCCTCCGACCTTGCGCTGGTCAACGACCTTGCCAGCCTTGAACGCTACGGGCAGCTGCTCGCGATGGAGTCAGAGGAGAGCGTCCTACGGGACCGACTCGTCGCTGCGACGAAAACGGTGACAACCTTCAGCCGCCTCTTGGGGCGCAGGTTGGACCTGATCGACGCGAAGTTCGCGTACACCGACGGCGTGAACATCGGAGCACCAGTCAGCCACCCCTACTTCTACGAATTTGTCGAGCACGAGATCTCGCACAACCTGTTCAAGTCGAACTTCGAGGCGAAGAAGACCTTCTGCGAGCAGTACGTCCTGCAGGTGTCAAAAGCCCTCGCTGCCTTCGGCACGGTGATGAATGACACCGACCGCAACCACCTGACAGGCATGGTCGCCACGATCTTGAACGTCATCGAAGACCACCGCGTCAACAGCCTCTGGGCCATGCTCTACCCGGGCAGCTACAAGCGCCTCGAAGAACACAGCCGCGCCATCGTCCAGAAGAAGAAGGCGACTGCCCACGACGACATCATCGGCTACTTCCTCTGCGTGGCCTACAACGCGAAGGTCCCTTCCGGCGTGTTCGACCGCTTCGAGCCTGCGATGGTCGCTTCGCTGAAGAAGGTTGAGCGCAAGGGTCCCGGGTCTACGTTCGTGATTGGCAAGTGGCTGATGACCCAGATCGTCTCTGAGATGATCCGCATCACCAAGAAGCTCCCGCCGCCTCCCAACGCAGGCAAGTCGACCATGAAGACCGACCTCGACGACATGGGGAAAGACTCCGGAGACGACGCTGATGGTGGAGACGACTCCCCTGATGGGGACGACGGTGATGCTGGTGACGGTGACGCCGGTGCCGCTGCCAAAGGCGGTGGCAAGGGGGCTCAACCTGACGACACCGCACAGTCCTCGACGCAACCTTCGTCCCCGGCTTCTAGCGGCGACGGGAGTGGTGCAGGCGGAGGAGCGGATTGGGAACCACCCAAGGTAGACGCCACTCCAGAAGAGCGGATTGACGCCTTCAAGAAGCTCCTCGACGCTGCAAGAGCGATCGGTCAGGCAGCGAAGTCACCCATGCAGACAGCCCTCGATCGGGTCAACAACGACAGACCCTCTGCTGTAAAGGACAACAGCTTCTCGACCAACGCACGGAAGCTCGTCGCAGACGCCTACGCGACCGACGTCTCCAACAAAGACGCCCTCGATGCCTTCCTCGACAAGTCCGAGGAGGACATGGTCAAGGTGATGGACACCATCCAAGAGGCCCTCGAACAGGTGGCTGATCCTTCGGAGCGCGACTGGAGCACGCGCAACGTGGGCGACCGGGTGGTCTTCAGAGACATCGACGTCGCGACACACAAAGTGCAGGCCCTCAATCCTGATGACCTCCGCACGGTGGCGCGCATGAAAGACATCTTCCGCCGCGTGAAGAACCGGAATGCGAAGGCGCTTACCGACGACGGTGTCGAGATCGATGTGCAGGCCCTCATCGCGCAAAGAGTGTCTGGCCAAGTCGGCCCGGTGTTCCGCACCGACATATCCGGGCGCGGGTTCAAGGTACTGATCCTCACCGACCGCTCCTCCTCGATGGATGGGCACCCCTCCGTAGCAGTTGAGCGCGCCGCTCGGATCTTGCGAGGAGCCTTGAAAATCCAGAACGTCGAGATGCACTCATGGGGCTTCCACGGGTCAAACAAGTCGGTGTGCATCTCACGCATCGCACCAAACATCGACGTCGCTGATAGCCACGAGATGCCTGCGATCGGAACGACGCCGATGGCGACAGCGATCCGGATTGCGCTGAACTGGTTGAGCGCAGGGTACGAGAAGAAGCACCTCATCCTACTGACCGACGGAGAGCCAAACCACGACGACACCCTTGATGGTAAGTCCGCCTACGATGCCGTTCACCGAGAGCTGACGCGCGCGTCGAAGCTGAAGGTTGAGACCACAACGCTCGTGATCGGAGATGGCATCGACACCGCCGCTTGCCACAAGATGTTCGGCAACAAGCGCCGATGGAGGCGTGTCAAGAAGGGCAAGAATTTCGAGTCCCTGACGAAAACACTGGTGGATCTGGTCTCGACATCGGTTGCCAACCACCTCAAAGGTGGTTGAGAATTCGTCTCACAAGTTCTTAGAAAAGCGGCGCTCTTTGAGGCGCCGTTTTTTGTCAACAGCGAGGCACGCCGAATCTGTTTGCGTGCCTTCGGGACATCCGGCAGGAATTGGCCCCCGCTGACCGAAGCGGGATCACTCTGGAGCACTCATGGCGAAGCAGGCGCGCGCACAGACTTCCAGCAGCGCAGTAGTTCCGACCGGCTTCGACCAAGTCCTCCACCTTCGCCATCGACTTCACCTACCATCCCTGCTGGGTCTGCAGACGCTCGCCGTCTACGACGCGCTACGTGCCTTCGTCTGGCGACAGGAAACATATGGTCCCGACGACCTTTGCGAGCGGACCGTGCTCGGCTTCCTCTCAGCCAAGGTCAGCCAGTCCCAGCTGGCGGAAGTCTCAGGCGTCTCGCGCCCCCGCGTGAACCAGCAGCTCCGAAAACTGGCCAACCTCGGCTGGATCGTGATGGGAGGGCGAACCGGGCGTGACAAAATCTACGAGCTGGGCATCAGACGCCCGCAAGGGTCGACATGGGCCGAAGCCGTCTACGCTGACGCAGTGCAGCAAAGCTGGTACGAGAAAGCCAACGACCACGCCAAGGCTTGCTGGGGAACGTCCTACCGCAAGCTTTCCCCGGCCAACCAGCATGCGACGGCAGCCGATGTCTTGAACAAGGCGGGGGCTCTCCCCACCGGGTACGTGATGCCGGTCGTCCACCTCAAGCCGACAGCCGGTCCCAAACTCAAGCAGTCGAAGCCTCAGCGCGCGCTCTCCAAGAGCGTCCTCCCACCCGTTGAAAGGCTCGATGTCCCGTTCTGGTTCCACCCGCCTCTGACCGACTCAGAAGCGTGCGATGTTCCCGGGAAGACCGACGGTATCCAACTCAATCTGCGGCAACCCCTTGAAAACGCAGCAGTCTGGAATTTTTCCGGTAACATCAGATGTCCGCAAGCGCTCGATGTCCCCGGCGAGCGAAAAGAGACCGAAACCGTCGAAAGCGCATCGGCTAAGTCCCTGAATTATCGAGGGTCGGAAAGCGACATCGCCGAGTTGCGATGTCCCCTCAGGGAACATCAGATGTCCCCTGAGAGAACATCAGAAACGGGGTACGACATCGACTTTCAGCCGAGTTTTCAGGGAGTTACGACGGCTGAAAATCCGTACATACATAGTGGACATAGAATGCCTTCCCCTACGGGGAAAGGCTCAAATACTTCGTATTTGATCCTTTCTCCCTTCGGTTCAGGCAGCGAACCTTCGGCAGCCTTCGTCTGCCTTGGTCGCAGTCTCGATTCAGGATTCTCAGCTTCGCCGCTCAACTCGTTTCCGCTGCTGAACTCGAACTCGTTGTTGAACTCGTTTCCGGAGCCGGAGCCGGAGCCGACCCCCAAACCCCCAGTTCCGCTCGCCCCCCTTTCCCCCGTCGAGCCGAGTCCACGGCTGTCAGCGGAAAACTTGGGAACCTCGGTTACAGGCTCGGAGGACCCACCCCGAAACGAGGAACCCCGCGTGACGCTCCCAAACCGCACCAGAGCCTCAGACCCGACCCAACCCCCTACCGGTACCCCTAGCGCGGCTCCCGAGGCCGTTCCCGGGGCTGGAGAGGCCCTTCCGGCTGTCCCCCCTGACCTCTCTGCGGTGATGGCGGTGGTGGAGCAGGCCAAGCAGCGGAGCCGGGCTGCGGTGGAGGCAAAATTTCAGAAGCAGCGGACCAAGGAGCGCAAGAAGGCCAACTTGACCAGCGATGCCCCGTACCGAAGCCAGAAGCCCGCAGCGCAGCGCATCGAGCTGGCGTGGCGCGAGGAGATGGGTGCGGCCTTCCCTGACGTGCCGCAGATCACGTGGTTCAAGCGCGAAGGTGGGAAGCTCCTTGCGCGCAAAGAGGGGAAGCTGATCACGGACCTACTCGAAGGCTACGGTGGTGACGAGGCCACGGTGGAGCACCTTGTGCGAGGGTTCGTGACCCACTGGGACAAGTTCGGTCCGCTTTTGACGAAGACCCGCGACGGCGTCCCGACCATCGGCCTGCTCTACGCATGCCACGCCTCGGTCTTCGCTGAACTGCGACGCCTCATCAAAACCCCGATGAACAAAACCGAGTACGCGGAGTGGCTGGCGACGGTCAAACACGATCCGTTTGCGGTTCCTCCTCCCGAGCTGCTTGCGGCTCATCGGGCGACGAAGGCGGGTGTCAAGAAATGATGGCTCCCCCGGCACCTCCCCAGCCTCCGCTGATGGTGTGCGACGAGTGGGCCCTGCGTCGCATGAACGTACCTGAACGCCTGTGGGGTTCGATCTACCAGAAGCTGACTCTGGAACTGAAGCGTCCGATTCACCGCTACGTCGCCAACATCCATTCGATGCTTCGCCGAGGGGTGGGCTTCTGGATCTTTGGCCCCGCAGGATCGGGCAAGACCTGCGGTGGCATCGTGATCCTCAAAGCCGGTTGGGAACACGGCCACGTCGGTTACTACACGACAGTGAAAGAGCTTCGGCAGTCCCTCAAAGAGAACGAAGACTTTGACTCGTCAGAGTCCATCATGTCTCGTGTACGCACGGTCGACATCCTCGTCATCGACGACCTTGCAGCAGACGACTTTCGCAACTTCACGTTCGGCATCAGCGACGTGGAGCATCTACTGAAAAGCCGGTCTGCGCGTGGGAAGACCACGGTGCTCTCTACCAGACTCGGACCAGAAGACTTTTCAATCGACTACCCGTCGATCCTTCATTCCATGCGCGGAACCTTCCACGCGGTCTCCTGTGAAGGAGCCGAGCGGCAAGATGAAGCGTCGTTGCAACTCCGAAAAGACCTTGGGGGCTGAGTGGCCGATCTCGACCTGTCGCTAGTCTCCGCAGTCCTCGCTGGAGGCAAGCAGAGCATCCGTCTTCTTGCTGAGAAGGGCTTCCGAGCTGACCTCCTCGAAGGGGATGGCAAGGTCGTCTACGACTTCGCCACAGCGTTCTACAAGACCTACGACGACGTCCCGTCGGCTTCGCTGGTCGAGCGAGAGACCGGGGTGCTCGTTCCTGCCCCGACGACCGATCCGCTCCCGTACCTGATCAACGCTGCCTACGACCGGAAGCTGCACACCACTCTGCACGGTGGGGTGAAGCACCTCATCAACCTCCTCGACTTGGGGGAGCCTGCGAAGGGTCAGGCTGCTGTCGAAGACCTGCTGCGCGAGATGCGCAAGCTCGACACCCGGACGGCTCTCGTTGAGAGCATCCCCGGCTTGGGTGGGAAGGTCATCGAGTACTACGAGAAGATCAAGCGAGGCGAACGCGGCATCCAGACCCCGTGGCCGACCATCAACGACTCGACGCTGGGGCTCTGGCCGGAAGACCTTGTCCTGTTCGTGGCCCGCATGGGTATCGGCAAGACGTGGTCGGCGATCCTCCTCGCGGGGACGGCATGGGATCAGGGCAAGAAGGTGCTCATCGCGACGACAGAAATGTCGAAGGAAACGATGGCGATGCGCTACCTCGCCACGAAGTTCAGGATCCCTTACGGCGACTTCAGACGCGGCAAGCTCGACTCGTTCACGGAGAAGCGCATCCGCGACGGCATCAAAGCGATCGAGAACAGCCCCAACCTGAACATCGTCGGCGGCGACTTCGACTTCAGCATGGACTCGTTCGCAGGCATCGTGATGGATGAGAAGCCGGACCTCGTGATCGTCGACGGCGCGTACCTGCTGAAGGTCCACGGGCTCACCCGGACCGAGCGAGCTGCCAACGTCTTCGACGAGCTGAAACGCATTGCCAAGCGCAGCAAGGCAGCGGTGGTTGCGACCATGCAGTTCAACCGCGAGGTGAAGGTCAACCAAGCCAAGACGGTGCAGGCGGACAGCATCGCGATGACGGACGTGGCAGGCTGGAACGCTGACCTCATCTTCGGCCTCATCCAGACCGAGGAGATGAAGAAGAACCGCCGCATGGCTTTCAAGCCGCTGAAGGTGCGCGAGGGCGAGAGCGAGGAGATCGAGTGCAACTGGGACTTCGAGCGTATGGACTTCTCTGAGATTCCGAAGGCGAACTTCGGCGGTTCCCCCGCGTTCGCCCCATCTGGCGTTCCGAGCGGGCCTGACGCGGCTGCTGACGACCCTATCGGCGACCTGTTCTAGGAGGTTGGTGTGGCTGAAGACGGCTTCAAGGTTCCGGATTACCCTTTCCTCTTCAAGCACATGGTTCTTGCCATTTTCTTGCGCGCGGACTTGCCTCGCGCGCGCCCTGCAAACAGTAGGAACAAGGTTCCTGTGAAGTCGTCACCGAACACAGACAACTTCGACCCGACCAAGTTCAACGCCGCGATGGACATCGCCCTCGCCCAGCTCAAGAAGTACCGTATGGTCTCTGAGTCGAGCAGCCGAGAAGCCATCTCGCTCACCTCCTACGGGCGTGAGCGGGACTCCGTTCACCGCCGCGAGCCAGGCGGCGCCACGAAAACTAAGCGGTTCGACAAATTCTACGTTCAGCTGCTTGTTGAAGAACGAAAGCGCGTCAACAAGTCGGTCATCGACATCACCTGATCGGTGTTACAGGGGGTGGCATGCAAGCCGAGGACATCACCTACCTCTTGGATAAGATTGGGTGCAACCGCATCCGACAGAACATGTCTGGATGGGTGAACGCGTCATGCCCGTTCGCTCCATTTACGAAGCTGCACAAGACGCGCGAAGACAAGAGTTCCTCCTTCGGCATCCGTATTGACGACGGGCCCAGCCACTACCGCTGCTTCACCTGCAACGCGAAGGGCTCCGTCCTTGAGTTGCTGACCCGGCTGCGGTCCCTGATGACCACCGGGGGCCACGACACCGCTGCGTTCTCGGAGATATTCCAGTGGGTTCTGGCGAAGGACCGTGACTCGATGTCGTCAACCGACATCCTGAAGGCTGCGCTTGAGAGGGCCGAACGTCGCCCAACCGGGCCGATGGACGTGGGCGGCATCCGGCTCTCCGCGAAGACCGCACAGGCTGCGCTTGGCTACGCCTACGACGTGCCGGAGACTGTCTTGGCAGAGGATGACTTGCTGGCCTTCGACCCTCTTGACGGCGAGTCGTTCGACTACCTCAAGGGCCGAGGGCTCGATGAGAAGTCCATTGCTGATTGGGAGTTCCGCTGGCACCGCACGGCCCGTCGAATCGCCATCCCCATCCGCGACTGCAAAAAAAGACTTGTTGGAATCTCAGGTCGTTCACTTGAGGGGGAAAGCAAACGAAAGTTTTTGCATTCTTTCGGCTTCCAGCGCGACCGCTACCTCTACGGAGAGGTCCGACTGAAGGAGGGCGGCGAGGGAACCGGCGTCATCGTCGAGGGATTCTTCGATGCGATCCACCTCTGGCAGCACGGCTACCAAGGCGTCGCCATCATGGGGACGCACGTCAGCCGCATCCAGATCGAGAAGCTCGTTCGCTTCTTCAAGAACATCGTGATCCTCCCCGACGGCGACACCCCCGGGCTTGAAGCAGCGGACCGGATGAAGGACGTCCTGCTCACGCGCATCCCCACGCGCATCGCAAAGATCCCGATGAACCGCGACCCGGACGAACTCTCGGCTCTGGAGTTGGCTGAGACCCTTGGATCACCGAACGCCGTTGGAACTCACTGAGACCCTGTTACATCTTGGGTGCTTGGACGTCCCGACAAGCACATCAACCAAGGGACAACAGCAAGTGCTTCCCAGACGGAAGCCGAAGGAAAAACAATGGCTGGAAAGAGTTGGTACTCGACAGGTTTCTCGAAGGACAGCGGCGGCGGCAAGAGCGACATGTTCACGTGGGAACCGGACCGGGTCTGGATGCCTGCCAAGGACTCTCGCGACTTCGTCTTTGTTGACGACGCACCGTTCACCTTTGACGAGCACAACCTGAAGCTCAACGGGAACTGGAAGAACTGGATCACTTGCCTCGCGCCGGTGACCGAAGATGGCGAGCCTGCCTGCTGCCAAGTTGCAGGAAAGGACTCGCGCTACCGCGTCTCGATGCTGACGATTGTCGACACCTCGAAGTGGACCGACAAAAAGGGCACCGTCCGCCAGTACGAGATCAAGGTGCTGCCTGCGAAGTTCAAGACTTCGCAGAAGCTCGACCGCAAGATGCAGGACTTGGCGAAAGACGGGAAGTCGCTCATCGGGCGGCTCTACAAGGTCACCCGCGAGACCGACAAGAGTCCTGCAGTCGGAGACGACTACGAGTACACGCGCGACGTCGACATGACGAAGCTGTTTGACCTCGTGACCTACAAGGGAAAGAAGCTGGCCGACCTCTACACCGCTGCTGACGAGAGCGCAGAGGCGTTTGCCAAGCTCTCGCGCGTGTTCGCCATCAGCAAGGGCGCCGACGGGAAGATCGTCCGGAAGCTTGTCCCCTTCCGCTACGACGCGATCTACGCCCCGAAGACCCCGAAGGAGGTCAAGGATCTGTTGGGAGGCTTTGACGCCTCTGAGAACACCCGCGACTTTGACAGTGGCAAGGGTTCAACAGCAGCTGTCGACGACGAAATTCCGTTCTGACGCGCTGCGTCTGAGCATGGCTCGTGTGCAGCAATTTCTGCTGCGCACGGGCTTTTTCACAGGGTGCTGCCATGCGTGTTTTGGCTGTCCGCCTCCATCGCGGACTGAACAAGATGGATGTCCTCGTTCAGTTTTCTGAGGGCTACTTGCGCATCCCAATCTCGTGGATGACCCGCGTACCGACCGACCTTCCTCCAGTGGATTGGTACGCAACTGTCCGTCGCGAGTGCGAGTTACACAATGCACGGACCTCATCTGCCCAGCATTCCTTGCGGGCGTTGCACAACTTTCAGGCAGGGCGCCTAAAATGAAGATCGTCGTGGACACGCACGCGTGGATTCCGTTGGCAGAGCTGACACACATGCAGCGAAGCGCACTCAAGGCCACGCTCACCGTCACTCCTCGCGCTTTCCCCGGGTATCCGGGCCCACCTCCTGCCCCTATCCCGCTCTACGTTGAGAAGCCCGACTTCATTGGGATTCCCCGTTCCTACTTCATGGAGAACCGTAAGGAACACCATGAGATCGTCGACATGACGACGACGGGTCGCCAAGACTTGTGGGACGGCCCCTTCACGTTCGCCGGTTCTCTTCGACCGACTCAGCAGGAGGCGATCGACAAGATGTCCGCTGCCTTTGGGAACGGCTTCGGTGGAGGCATCATCCGAGCGACCACCGGATGGGGGAAGACTGTCTTCGCGTGCGCGGCGATGGCTCGAATGAACTGCCCGACTCTGGTGATCGTCCACAAAGAGTTTCTGCTGAATCAGTGGCGCGACCGCATCGCTCAGTTTCTCCCCGGAGCGAAGATCGGGATCGTTCAGCAGGACCGAAGTGAGTTCAAGGGCTACTCCGTTGCCATCGCGATGGTTCACAGCTTGGTGGGCGACCGTGACTACGGCGAGGACTTCTGGGACTGGCCGGGGCTGGTCATCACCGACGAGTGCCATCGGACGGCGGCAGAGTCTTGGTCGCGCGCGCACACCCGGTTCCGCGCCCGCTGGCGCTTGGGCGTGAGCGCAACCCCTCGCCGCAAGGACGGGGCGGAAGAGGTCTTCCTGAAGCAGATCGGTCCGGTGATCTTCACCTCTGCCGAGCAGCGCATGAAGCCAAAGGTGCGGCGCGTGTGGACGGACTTCAAGCTCATCCAGACCCCGACCCTCAATCCTGATGTCATCTCGAAGAACGTCCTCCTCAAGTTCATGTGCAGCAACGCGGCGCGAAACAAGATGATCGCCGAGCAGATCGTCCTCGCAGTGGTCGCAGGCCGGAAGCCCATCGTCCTCTCAGAACGCCTCAATCACCTCGACACGCTGGAGGCGATGTTCAAGCAGCTGTGGAAGACGGGGCAGTCGACACCTGTGCCGACAACCGGCTTCTACGTCGGCGGCATGAAGGAGGAGGAACTGGAGACGGCTGCAGAGGCGCAGGTCATCTTCGCGACTCGCCAGTTTGCCGAAGAGGGGCTCGACATCCCCATGCTCGATTCGATCTTCTTGACCACGCCGTTTTCGGATGTTGAGCAGGCGGTGGGTCGCATCCTTCGCCCCATCGACGGGAAGAAAGACCCCATCGTGGTGGACATCATCGACCCGAAGGTCAACTTGTGCGTCAAGTCGGCGACCTACCGAGATCGCCTCTACAAAACGAAAGGGTGGGAGTGAGCCCTCGGGAACCCTGTTACTTCGACAAAAGCACGCAGTCACCGGGAGTTCCACATGCAGCCGACCGTCGTTCCTTCTGCCCTCGACCAAGCCGTTGACTCGGCCATTGCCGCAGTCAACGCGCAGGTGGCAGCAGCCGAAGCGCTGATCCAGCAGACCGCCGCTCCTTCTGAGCCAGAAGCGTCCGCTGCCCCTGCAGCGCCACCACCGGCTGACGCCACCACAATCACCACTGTCGCCAGTCTCACTGCCGGTGATGCCGTCACCATCAAGGGTGTTCTCGTGACCCCCGAGACGCACCTGTACGAGAACGGAGTGCCTCTGCTGACGCCTACGGGCCGTCCTCGGCTCAAGCCGGAAGCGCGCAAGACGAAAGCACCTCCGAGCGAAAGCATCCGTGTCTACCCGTCCGGCAAAGCAGCACGCGCCGAGCCTGTCGCTCTCACCGACTCTGGCGTTATCGGAGTGCCTGCCGCAACACCTCCAGCTCCGGCTGCCGCTCCTGCCCCGATTCCGCAGACGGTGAAGCCGACGACGGCGACCGTGACGACGGTGTACGGGAAGATCGGCCTCCCAGCGACGAAGGACGAGGAGATCGCGGTCCGGACCTTTGTCAGCACTCCAGCGATGGTTGAGATCGGCTACGGGCTGACGCTGAACATCGGCAACTACGAGAGCGCGCGCATCGACGTCCGCATCTCACTCCCCTGCTACCCCGAAGAGGCCGACGGCGCCTTCTCTTTCGCGAAGAAGTGGACCGAGGAACGCATCCAGACCGAAGTCAAAGCGATCCGCCAGATCGCATCCGGAACCAAGTCCAACACACCTTTCTGAGAAGAGGCCCTATGGCATCCAAGAAGAAGAAGCCTACTGACGTAGACGTTGACACTGACGAGACTGCATCTGCAGATGCGACGTCTGTTGCGGAGACAATCTCCGCTGCTGTTGACGATGCTGTTCCAGAGACCACGGCGGACGTCATCTCGTCGCGCATCAAACCCGGCTACGACTCAAGGTCGCAGCTCGGTGCTCTGCTGTCGTCGGAAATTATCGCGGCGACGATGAAGACCTACGGGAAGAAATCTCTCATCCAAGGGTCTGAGATCAAAGCCCGGAAGGTTCGTCGCATCCCGACGGGCATCTTCCCGATCGACTTTGCGTTGGAGGGCGGATGGGCGCAAGGCGGTGTCCATACGCTGATCGGCCACAAGTCCTCCTGCAAGACCACAGCCCTCTACTCGACCTTCGGAGAGGCTCAAAAGATGTGCGCTGAGTGCTGGATGTATATGGACCGATGCATCTGCAAGCGACCCCGAGAGCCAGTCATCGCTTACATCGACGTCGAAGGTGCGCTGGACGCCGCTTGGGCCAGTCGCTTCTGCGACCTCGACAAAGTGCTCATCTCCGTGCCCGAATACGCCGAACAGACACTGTCGATCGGCGAGGCTCTCCTGCGGTCTGGCAAGTGTGACATCTTGGCGATCGACTCCATCGCCTTCCTCACCCCTGCCAAGGAGATTGAAGAGGCCATCGAGAAGGACCTGATGGGCCAGCAGGCGCGAGTGCTCGGCAAGGGTGTACGGAAGTTCACCGCTGCCCTCAACTCGGTCATGACGGATACCGGGAAGAGGCCCACGCTGTTCTTCACCAACCAGATCCGAATGAAGATCGGTGTCATGTTTGGCAATCCTGAGACCACTCCGGGCGGACTGGCTCCCGGGTTCATGTCTTGGACCGAGATGAAGATGAAGACCGGCAAGTTCAAGATGGACGAGCTTGGCGAACGCCCCCTCTACGCGGATTTTGGCTTCTCTCTCGACAAGTCGAAGTCAAGCACCGCGAAGGTCGGTTACGACTTCCGCATGATGTTGTCGGACTCTGAGAGCAAGTCTCTGGGCGACTTCTACTACGAGGACTTCATCCTCGATCACGCGGAGCGACTCGGGCTTGTCTCGGGAGGAGGAACGTCATGGAAAATTCTCGGGGAGTCTTTTGGCAAGAAGTCGGAAATCGAGAAGCGACTGGTGGCGGACCCGATCTTCAAGCGGATGGTGACGGACGTCCTGCTGAAGTCGGTTCAGCAGGGAACTTGACGGACGACGGCGTCGAAAGCGCCGACCCGATGGAGGACTTTCTTCGGAGTGTGTTCACTCCACCTGCGATCGACCGTCAAGCCACCGATGCTGTCATCGCCGCGCTGCAGTCCGATTCCGTCGATCCCATCCCTGATGTTGACGAGTGCCCCAAGTGCGCCATGTCGTTTGTGACTGTCGAGCAGGGTGCAGGGCTGACCTTCCCCATAAAGGTCGTCTGCACCTGCAGAATTTGTGAACACACGTGGGAGCGCATCGATGAGTGAGGAGGATCCCCCGGAGAAGCGTGCGCTTCCAAAGTGGTTGGACCCCAACTACGACCGCTTCAAGCGATCAAAGAAGCACGAGACCCGGCTTGCCGACAAGCTGGGTGGCAAGCGCCTCCCGCAGTCAGGAGCCAAGCGGCTTTCAAGGCACGCCATCCGAGCCCAGACCGGCGACGAAAGACCTGAAACCATCACCCTCCGAGGCGACCTCACGATCGGAGACTTCTGGGTCGAGCATAAGCGTACTGAGACGGCGACCATGTCCATCAAACGGGAATGGTGGCTGCAGGTTGTTGATGGCGCTCGCGCTGCTGGACAAGACCCAGCGCTGTTCATCACCTTCGAGAAGCACCACAGTCCGTCTTCAAAGCCTATTGACCTCGTCGTCATCCCGCTTGATGTTTTCGAGCGGATGAGAAAACTCGCATCCGGCGACTGACGAGGCTCCATGACCCCCAGACATCCGTCCTCTCCCATGTGGAAACCTATAAAGAGCCCCGGGGTTCTTGAGGAAAAGTCCGCTGCTTGGAAGTGCGGTGGGCTGCTGGTGATCAGCGCCGTCGACCTGATGACGTCCCCGATCGACAAGGAAGCCACCACCCCAACGTGGCACGTCAGCGCATCTCGTCTCAACGCCGTCGTGAGCGACAAAGACATAGCGTTCGTGCGGAAGTCGTTCTCAATGCAGGAGGCCGAGGAGGACAACCACGAGCCCGGGCGTGCCCGACACCTATTCCTCGCTGTCAAACAGGAGCATCGAGCCGACTGCGAGTGCAACGACACCGAGGAGACCTTTGTCGAGCCGTCCGGGCATCGCTGGAAGTCCCCTGCATCCGAAGCTGGGAAACGGCGCGACTGGATGGACGTCCTCTGGGGAACGGTCGACTGAGTCTGTTACTCCACCGGACATGAGCCTTGCCAACGTACTGCGGGGAGAGACCGGCCATGGGTCGCTTCTCCGAATCATCTCTGAGACTTTTGTTCGGGATGAGCCGAAACAACCGCTCGATCCCGTCGCCAGCTACCTCCGTGCGTCTGGAATTCCATCGCTCTGCGCTCGTGAAGAGGTGCTCTGCACTCTCAACAAGATCGTTCGGAGGGACACCGTCGACGTCGGCCTCAACCTGACCTTCTTGCACGGAACCGCCCTCCATTGGGCTGTTCAGAACGAGCTGCTTGGCCAGTCGGGCGTGCTCTACGGGACGTGGGAGTGCTTGGGGTGCTTGAAGCGATACGGCGAATACATCGACGGTACACGCCCGGAGGACTGGTCCCGGCCAATGCCGAAGGTGTGCCTGAAGTGCGAAAGCGCAGCGTTCCGATTCATCGAGCACAAGTTCGTCGACCACGCGCTGCGACTGACGGGGCACAGCGACGGGTTCCTTGTGCTTCCCGGCCTCCAAGGCATGGGCATCCTTGAGATCAAAAGCATCGGGGAGCGCGGCGGACGGGAGATCAAGCAGGTGCCACAGATCGCGCACATGGTGCAGACCCACATCTACATGATGTTCACCGGGTTCAAGTGGGGGAAGATCCTCTACTGGCAGAAGGCCGAGAGCGGGCTTGGCAGCCTCGTGGAGCATCACATCGACCGCGACGAGGACACCATCGACCTTGTCCGCAACCTCATCAGGTCCGTATGGTCCGGTATGGAATCGAAGACCCTGCCCGACCGCATCTGCGGCAACGACTCCTGCGCTCGCGCTAAGGCGTGCCCGGTTTCCAAAGCCTGCTTCGGTAGCCCGTGATGCGCGACGACCCACTTGCATCTCTGAGCCTTGTCAACCCTCTTCCGCAGAAGCTGTGGGGCGCCCACTGCGCCAAGTGCGACAAGCCACAAGCCCGGTGGGGCATCACTGTTGGTCGACAGTCGCCGCTGTTCATCTGCGGCGCGTGCGTTCTCTACGAGAGCGCATGGGGGAAATCTCAAAGCCCTCTCGTACCGTCCACCATCGCTTCAATTGAACGAAACTCAGACAGACGCTTTGTTTTCACCGATGGGCGCCTTTCGTCCAAAGACGCTGACGACGTCCTTGGCGTAGTCATTCTCACAGAGCGAACCGCCGCTCGCATCCCACCGAGTCGACGATGAACGAGTCTCCTCTCGCCCCGCTTGGTTCTTTCCGGCCTCTCTACGTGCTGGGCATCGACCCGGGCTTCGCGTCGATCGGCCTCTGCGTCTACGCCGTCGGACCAAATCCACAGGACGACCGTCCGGTGAAGATGACTGTGTGTCGCACCTCAAAGGCGACTGCAAAGCGGAAGGTCCGAGCCTCCGACGACAATCTGGAGCGTGCCAAAGAGATCGCCTCGTGGCTGAACTCTGTGGTGTCGTCCTACGACATCAAAATCATCTGCGCGGAGACGATGTCCTTCCCCCGAAGCTCCTCCGTCGCGGCGAAGATGGCGATGTGCTGGGGGGTGATTGCGGCCTTCTCGGCGCTCAAGAGGATCCCTGTGACGCAGGCGTCCCCGCAAGAGATCAAGAAGACCATGTGCCAGAATAAGTCCGCATCCAAAGAGGAGGTACAGGCATCGCTGAACCTTCTTTTCCGTGCCGACCTCGTGGGGCCCACCGGCTTGATGACGAAATCTGGTATCCCAGCCAGCCAGATTGAGCACCCTTATGACGCACTTGCGGCTGTAGTCGCTTGCCGCGATAGTGCGGAGGTCTTGCTTCTGCGAAGGATGGTTGAATGCGCGGCCTCAACCGAGTCTTCATTGCTGGACACGTCACTGATCGCATCACCTTCTCCAAAACCCACGTCCAAGGCGCGGACGCCTGCACGTTCTTCATCGAGTCCGAGCGTCCCACGAACCGAGGAAGCTTGACGGTCTGCGTCAAAATCAACGTCTACATCGACGGGCTCGTTGAGGCGTGTCGCGGAAAACTGGAGAAAGGCTGTTACGTCCTCGTCGAAGGCGAGCTGATGAACCGCGACTCTCCCGTTGGACGAGCGACTGAGATACGGGCATGGGAGCTGTCTTTCTTTGGCCCGCCGCAGCCAATCCGTGGAGGAATCTTTGACGAACCCAACCGCCGCTCTGACGTTGATCCCGAACCCTGAAGAGGAGCCCAAGAACTACCGAGTCGACGTCGACGTGGGATCGAAGTCGTGGGCAGGTCGCATCAGACACCGGGCCCGGGTGCTCGCAGAGCAAGTCGAGACGGGCTACCTCGAACTCGGCGAGATTCTCTACCGCATCTACGACGCCCCGGTGGACGGCGATCCAAAGAACGGCTCCGTGCTGGCAAAGTGGGGCTACAACAACATCGGTGAATTTGCCGAGAAGGAGCTGTCCCTTCACTACAAGAAGGCGCAGCGTCTGGTACGCATTTTCTACCGCGTCGAAGTGGAACTGGACGGACTCGGACAGAACCCGGAACTGAAGAAGCGATTCATCCGCTTGGGTTGGTCCAAGGCCCGAGAGCTGGTCCGCGTTCTCACGAAGGCGAACATGGTCGAGTGGATCGACCGCGCAGAGACGGTGAACTACACGACACTGGTCGAGATCATCAAGCGCACCGTCGCGATGGAACAGGCCCGCCAGATTCAAGCCGACATCGCACGTCAGCCAGACCCCGTCTTGGCCTCCAACGAGATTCCTGAGGGGATGCTTCCAACCGAGAACTCACCTGAGATACCGGGCGCAGAGCCCAGTAAAGCAATACTTATTCCGCACTCGGTACCTCCAGCACCGAAAGCTCGCCCGACCGGCGACTACGCGGACACCGCCAGCGAAGCGTTCGTGGACCGGAAGTGGGTCAGCAAGGTCTTCCAGTTGGAGTCTGAGCAGGCTGAGACGGTGAACCTTGCCCTCAAGCGCGCACAGGATCTGGTTGGTCGCGACACCAAAGCGCCTTCCACGCTCATCTCGCTCATCTGCCTCGACTTTCTCTCGGGGGCGGACTGGAGTGGTGCGTCCATCGAGCAGCGTCTCCGCTTCCTCTCCAAGATCGAGAAGTCGGTGGGCCTCCGCTTGGTGGTGGTCGACGACGACGACGAGGTGGTGTATGGCCTCGGTGCCCTTGCTGCCGCTGCCAAAGCTGCCAAGTCACAAACCGACGAACCGGAGTCCAATTGAACAACCCGTGGCCAATCACCGCCGAACTTCTCGCAGGTGAACTGAACCTCCTCGCCTCGGTTGTCGAACGGTGGCGGTCTCGCTTCGGCGACGAGGCTTGGTTGCAGGCTCTGGACGCGTCATCTGACGCGGATCGCGACACGCTCTTTCACCAGTTCACCAATGAGATGAAGGTGGTTGCTTCCAAGAGCGCTACCCTCGTCGAAGTCATCCAATAGGACGCCCCCTTGAGCAATCCTGACGTCAAACCCGGTCGCATCGAACTTCGTCACATCCCCATCGACCTCATTCACCCGAACTCGTGGAACCCACAGGGTCAAGACGAGATCACCTTTCAGCGTCTCGTCGACGAGATCCGCGACGTGGGCTTCCTAGATCCCCTCGAAGTGGTGCCGATGGACGACGGCACCTATCGCATCATCGGTGGCGAGCATCGCTGGCAGGCAGCCAAGATCATTGGGCTCGACGAACTGCCTTGTGCGGTCCTTTCAGACTCGAAGTGGCAAGACGAGGATCTTCAGAAGTTCGTCACCGTTCGATTGAACGTGTTGAAGGGAAAACTGGATCCAGAGAAGTTCGCCAAGCTCTACGGAGAAATGGCGACGAAGTACGGCGCCGACGCTCTCCAACAGCTGATGGGCTACGCTGACACAAAGGGCTTCCAGAAGATCGTCGGCGATGTGAAGCGCGGGCTGAAGAAGTCGCTCCCGAAAGAGCTACAGGACGAGTTCGACGACAAAGCCAAGGAAGCCAAGACAGTCGAAGACCTCTCCAACATCCTTCAGCACCTCTTCGCCAAGCACGGCGACACGGTGAACCTCTCTTTCATGGTGTTTTCGTTCGGCAAGCAAGAGCACATCTATGTGCAAATGAATCGCAACACCAAGAAGGCCCTCGACAAGGTTCTTGCCTACTGCAAGCACGCCAACGAAGACGTCAACGACTTCTTGGCGCCCCTCATTGAAGAGGCAGGGAAGCAGGCTCTGAAGGCGCTCGACAAGTCCAAAGATACGGCCAAAGCGGTCCTTGATTCTTGAGAGGACTTCTGCGTTGGGGTACGGTCTCCCGTCCCGACCTCTCATCAGGAGTTTCGATGTCCGACCTCAAGCGCCTCGCCGATCAGACCCGCTCCATCCTTGAGGCTGCGAAGTCCAAGGGAGTCAAGGACGCTGGAGCCAGCACGGACATCCCGGGGGACGCTCTCAAGGCGGCGAATGGCTTCCGCGAAGCTGTGAAGTCCGGGGACGACTTGGAGGAGGCTGCGGCGAAGGTGGCCAAGTTTGCCGAAGAGGCAGCCATCGCGGACGGCGGCATTGCCGCGAAGCGGGCCGCGATGGACACCGAATCCGCCTGCCTGAAGATGAAGCACGCTGTCGACGGCATCTACGGGCCCTTCGCCGAGGCCCGTCAAGCGTTCTACAGCCTCGCGCTGGCGTGGGATCTCTACAAGGTGACGCCCTCCGTCGGGAAGAAGTCGAGCAGCGTCGACATCAAGACGATGACCGACAAGGACATCGCTGATGGCATCGCCTTCACGGCCAAGGGCCTTGGGCCATCGGTGAAGGACTTCCTGAACAAGTCGGCTCGCGCTCAGAAGCTCCTTCGCGATGCGGCGAAGAAGATTGGGTTGGAGAATGGTGAGCTGACCGACTCCGAGAAGAAGGCGCTCATCGACGCCTGCTTCGACGCTCGCGACTCGGCCAACCCACTGTTCGGCAGGACGCAAGGCATCAACCGTCGCGCCGTCGAGCTGATCGCCCGCGCCCGTGCGAAGGAGAAGTACGAGGCCAAGTCGAAGGGCATCGAGATCGCGCTTGCGGTTGAAGAGGACCCTGAGATTGGTGGCTTTGAGCTGGCCTGAGGACCATACGGTTCCGTTCACCACGTTCGCCTGAGGCTCGCATGACCGACTCCAGTCCGAAGCAGGCGATGTCGCTGCTTGAAGCCGTAGCTCTGGCGGAAGCCTCTGCGTTTCGGATCACTCCGAAGTTCGTCTACGCGTACAAACACAAGGACGGGAACAAGAGCCTCGGCCTCGTTCCCGTCCACATCAAGCACGCGAATGTCTTCAAGTACATCGACGACCTTGTAGACCCGGAGCCGGGGACGCCTCTGGCGAACACAGTCATCGGGGAGATCCCGAAGCATTACAAGGCGGCGACCGACCTCATCCTGAAGGATCTGAACAAGACCCTGAAGGACGTGCTGACGAAGGAAGGCCAGTCGAGCGCGGCGGAGCCCCTCCACGACCTGCAGCCTGCATCGGCGCCGGTACCTCAGCCCAGCCCCGGTCCTGCCGCCCCTGTGTCGCCACAGGCGATCACGAAGGCTGATGTGCAGGCTGCGCTCGGCGGAACAGCGTCTGTTCCGCTGGACGCCTACCTTCACGCGGTCCAATTCGGTCAAGACCCGACGACCGACCTCAAGCTGCTGAAGAACCCACAGGTCACTTCGGTGCTGCTGAAGGTCTACGGAGCAAACTGGAAGGCGCAGGCCGCTGCGCTTGGCTTCGCTGTTCCCGGGTTGAACCCGGTTGCGCCTGAGGTTGCAAACGCGGCGAAGATCCTAAACTTCGCGCCCGGATCAATGGAGTTCAAGGCGCTGGAGTCGCTGCACAAGCACGGCAACGACGTTGACGCGACTGTTGCCTTGGCCGGGGGTGACGACGCCTCCGAAGACGACTTTGCGAAAGCCGCGAAGACGGTCAACAAGGCGATTGCCTCAGCCAAGAAAGCTGGTCTCGTCAATGTCACGTCGGACGAAGACGACGACGACATCGACGTTGTGAAGTTCAAGCCGATGGCTGCATCACCAATGCTGACACCGGCTCCTGCTCCTGCAGCTCCGGTCCCGCTTCCGACCCCTGCCCCTGTGGCCGCAATCTCTCTTCCGACGCCTCCTGCCACCTCTCCGGCCCCGCCCGGTTTCGTGACCTTCAACCTTGCGGACCTGAACAATGGGCAGGAAGGCGTCACGATTCAGAACCCCAAAGGGTTCACCTTCGAGAAGATCGGTGGGAAGTGGTGGCTCGACGGCATTCACGCTGCCGACACATCCGCCCTTGTCGGACAAGCGTTCAGGGTGGTTGTCATCCTCAAGGGGCCTAAGACTCCCCGGGCAGCCCCGCCTGCTCCCACCACAACGACACCGACCGCAACCCAGACCGCTCCCGTCACATCGGGAGGTCTGGGCTTGCCTGCCATCCCGCCTCTGACGACCTTGTCTCTCGTCGGTGACGCAAAGGCTTCGTTGGGTGGAGCGCATCCAAAGCAGTTCGTCAAAGATGCAGCAGGAAACACCTTCCTCTTCAAAACGGGCGCGAATGCTCCTGCGCTCGCCGCTGCTGCCTACGCGAATATCGCTGCCAAGGTTTTCGGCGCGGAAGGCGCCATCCCTGTTGCTGTTGGAACTGTGAGCGGTGTTGGATCAGGATCCGTTCAGCCGATGATCCCGAACATCAAGACCGACCTCAGCAAGGTTGACCTGACGACGTTGACTCCCGACCAACTCGCGCGGCTGATGAAGGAGCGCGTCCTTGACTGGGCCCTTGCCAGTCACGACGCGAAGGCTGCGAACTTCATGCTCACCAATGACGGCAACGTTGTTGGGATTGACAAGGATCAAGCTCTCAAGTTCATCGGCAAAGACAGCCTCGACACGACGTACAAGCCGAACCCATCACCTCTGATTTACGGAGCGCTGTTCGACCTCTTCAAGAAGAAGAAAGTTGACCTGCCGGTCAGCGCCATGCTTCCTGCAATCGAGAAGATCGAGGACATCTCTGACGATGCTTGGCTCGCGAACCTCGGTCCCTACCTCGGTGCCAAGGGTGGCTCTCCGAAAGAGCTGACTGTGCTCAAGGACGAGATCCTCAAGCGCAAGAAGAACGTGAGGAAGGACTTGGAAGCCTTCCTCACCGGCGTGTTTCAGGAACGCGGCGACATCGGCATGACCGACACGTTCGAGTTCGAGGCTGGTAAGGTCTCTCTCGCCACAAAGGCGGGGAAGAAGAAGAAGAAAGACCTCGGGGGGATCTCGGTTCCTCCGATGGGCAGTATCCTGTCACCGCCCCAGCTACCGTCCATCAGCTCTCTCGTACCGGAGGGTGCAGCCTCTGGTATTGGAGGAGCGGGCGAGAAGTTCTTCTTCGCAGGTCCGGACGGGAAGTACCTCGTCAAGTTGGCCCGGTCGAAGAACAAGGCGAAGATCGAGCCTTTCCGCATCGCAGCGCAGGAGATGTTCTCTCAGGTCTCCAGCGTCGTTCGGCCCGGGAAGTCTATTCCTGTGGGCAATGTCCCCGAAGGCTACAAAGGCATCCCCGCCTCGATCCAGCCTTGGATGGCAGGTGCCACGCCTCTCGGCGCTGCAGGGACGAACCCTTCGCTTCTGACGGACAGTGAGCGGAAGGACGTTGCTGAGGAGCACGCCCTCGACTGGTTGATGTCGCAGCACGATACGCACGCAGCAAACTTTGTTCGTCGTCCTGACGGGGCACTACTTTCCGTCGACAAGGAGCAGGGCTTCAAGTTCATGCTGCCCGGCACCGCCGAATCGGCTGACGGTGACAAGCTCGCAATCGACTACCACCCGAACAAAGTCGAAAACGAACCCTACTACAACAAGTTCTGGAAGGCGTTCGCTGACGGCTCGATGTCCTTCGACCCGAAGGAGATGACTGGTGCGATCGAGCGCATCGAAGCCATCAGCGACAGTGACTACACGCAACTTCTCTCGAAGTTTGCCAGCGAGGCCAAGTTCAAAGACGACCCGAAGAAGGTCGCGGAGTTCCTCGACCTTGCGCTCGCGCGCAAGCAGAACATCCGCAAGGACTTCGAGTCGTTCATCGGCGGGCTCTACGCGAAGCGAACGAAGAAGAAGGGCACCTTCACGTTTGCAGGTGGTTGGGACGACGGGACGGGTGTCACGGCACCTGCGGCTCCCCCGGCAGCGCCTGTCTCAGGCGTCCAGCCTCAACTCGAAGTTGACGTGACCAAGACAGGAAAACTCGGTGCTTCCGGCGTAGACCTCTACAGCCCTGCAAACGCACAGGCTCCGGTCGCTCCGGTCGCTCCGCCGAATCCGTGGGGATACTCGGATCCGCCGAAGGGCAAGATGTGGAGTGTCAAGTCGGGAAGTACCTTCTTCTCGACCGGGCCAGACGGCAACTTCTACAAGACCAAGCCACCGAAGGGCCCCGACGGCGCCCCTGACGGCGCCTCTGAGAACGTCATCGTCAAGCTGAAGAACCTGACGCTATCTGAAGCTGAGGAGTCCCTGAAGCAACTCGGCTTGACGCCGCTGAGCCTGAAGGTGAAGGGCGAATTCGTCATTGCCATGATGCCGAAGACTGAACTGGCCAAAGGGCAGGCGTCTGGCAAGAACATCAGTGTTCTGGTCGACCTCCCTCCGGCGGCGCCTCCGCCATCGGGCAAAGGCACGGTGGTGCCCAAGCCCGGTGTCCTCAAGAACGTTGTGCTTGACGAGCAGAAGGAGACAGTCGCTCTCATCAAGAACATCGAGAAAGCCAAGCTGTCGCTCGGAAAGGTCATGATCGCCGACGGCAACATGGTCGAGCACAACTCAATGATGGTGCAGCGTCACAAGGACGCGAAGGGCAAGACGTTCTACCGCGTGTCCTTCAAGCTGCGTGAAGCGGCACAGAATAAGATGACCGGAGGGACCGCGAGCGAGTTCGATTACCCGAAGATGTCTTACGACCCTGCGACCGACACTTGGGTCGAGAGCGGTGGAAAACTGTCTGGCGGCACGTTTGAGACGAGGAAGTGGACCAGCGGAGACAGTCAGCTGTCTATGGGAACAGGCGAAAACGGACAACGCACGTTCCTTGGGATGGTTGTTGCGGACGTGTATCCGAAAGCTGGGCAGTCCGTGGAGGACGCCCTCGAAGGGCTGTTGATTACGGCCAACCCTGCAGTTGGCAAGGCTGTGATGACTCCACCGTCGAAGGACGATCTGGACGTCATGAAACTCTCCTCCATGCTGTGGGCCGTCGCTCCTCAACTGTCCAACTCTCTCCCTGAGAAGGGGCGGACATCGGAAAACCTGCGCGCCATCTTGAAGAAGAATGGCTACACGGACGCGGAGTTGAACTCGATCCGCTTGGAGAAGGTCGGCTTCAATGGACGCGTGGTGCCGGTGCTTCCCGGGAGGTCGAAGAAGATTTTGGCAGCCAATCCGAAGATGAAGTACGTCCGTCACGGCTTTGGCAGCGTCGACAAGGTGGTGAAACACCTTCTCAGCGGGTCCATTGCAGTCGGTGACCGCTTGCAGCTCGGCATCCCAACGTCAGGGACGACCAGTGGGTCCGCCGACATCAATACTGGCGGCGCGGACTACCTGTTCACCAAGCCCGGATTGGAGGACAACAAAGACTTCGCGTGGGGTGAAATTCAGATGGTTGTTGACCCGAGTGAACTGGACCGCTTGGACGTGTTTACGCATAGCGGCGACAACTACGGAAAGACGTCTGGGACACCCTTCGACAATCGCCAACCTCTCGAAAGTTCCAGTACGCAGGGCAAGACAGAGATGATGTTTCGCCACGGCTTCAGCCCGAACAAGGTCATCAAGATCCGAACGCAGTCGGCGACCGCCCGGAATCAAGTCATCGCTGGGTTGAAGGCAGCCGGTGTGACGGACTTCAATGGCATGCCGGTCGAAGACCTTGTGGTCCACTCGGATGATTTCTACACGGACCACTTGAAACCGGCGGGCTACTGATGTTCGACTACTTCACGTCCTATTGGCTGACGTCTGGCGACTGGTTGGATCGGCTTGTTTTGAGCGGGGCCTCCGACCGGGGAACCGAGGCTGGGCTCAGTGTCTGGCACTTCTGGCAATCTGACGAAGCACCGAAGACTGACTTCGACATCCCAATGCGGGACCTGAAGAAGCATCCTGACGGCGTGGTTACGGCGATCAGTGCCGACGGAAACCAGCTCACATTCACCCCAGTCACCGTGGACATGGTTCGACAGCACCCTGATCGGTTCGGTCTCTCCGACGCGACTCTGGCCTCTTTGAAAACTCAGGGCGACGTCTACCTTGTGTTGCACGCCGCAGAGGTGCCAGAGACCTACGCGCAGGAGTACGGGCCTCCAAGCGCCCAGAACGAGAGTGTCACCCCCGTCGTGTTCGACTTCGACGAGGCCCGAGGGGAGGAAGCTCCGGTCGGTACGGTTCACTTCTGGGCGTCGCGCGACTCTTGGTTCAAGAAACAGCCGAACGGATCGTGGCTACATCTCGGTGCGGGGATGGAGTGGACCGACGCCAACCCAGACCTGCCAACGGACACGCTCAAGGCGCACACTACGCCTGACGGAGTCCTGACCTCAGAGCGCCAACGTCTGCACAAAACGATTCTGGACGACGTCTTCCGAGGGAAGAAGCGCGTGCGGAATCCTGTAGCGGTCATCACGATGGGCATGCCAGCCAGCGGGAAGAGCACGCTGGCGCGCTACCTCGCGGAGAACCCCGACGAACTGGCTGTGCTCGACGCGGACGCGCACCGCACCAAGCTGCCGGAATACCAAGCGGCGGTGGCGACGAAGGCCCGCAACGGTGCCATCATCACGCACAGCGAGGTATCGAACCTCAACGACACTGCCATTGACCTCGCGATGTCGGAAGACCCTGATAGCCCCGGGGAGTACTACCCCTTCCTGCTCGACGGGGTGGGCACATCGACGGCCTACTACAAGGGTGTCATCAAGGAGGCTCGATCGAAGGGCTACGACGTCAAACTCGTCCTCGCCCATGTTCGCGACACCGACGATATGACAGGCTTGGATGCGGTCCGGATCAGGGCCGAAGACCGAGGGGTGCGCTTCGGACGCTTCGTGAAACCGGAAATCTTCCCAGCCGCCCGCATCAAGCTGCCTGCGTCGTTCGCTGAACTGGCCCCTGAAGCCTCATCGGCGATTGTTGTTAACGTGACGGATCCGACTGCTCCGAAGCAGATGTTTGCTCAGGCGGGGAACGACACGGTCGGCAACCCGAACTGGATGGAGGAGTCGATGAAGAAGCCGATGACCGCCGAGGCTCTGCTCGCACTCTACGCTGCAGCGACCAAGTGGGAGGCTGAACAGCTGGCAAAGACGGCTCCGACGTTCAAGCCGGGTGAAGGAACTGAAGACCCGGGCATCGATGCTGTCCCTGAGTCAAAGCAGGGCTAACGGTCCGTCGAAGATCTGTGTTACGAAGCGCGCAGTGCCCTTTCATGGGAGAACAACTTGCGCCCGTACACCGTCGTCACTGATGAGCATTTGCTCGCCGCTATTGCTCGTGAAATTGAGAGTGCCGATGTCATCGGGCTCGATCTGGAAACCGCAAAGATCGGCGGTGGGGGTAGCTTCGACCCCCGACAGGGCGTCCACGCCTGTTCTCGGTCAACACCGGACAGGGTCTCTACCTTATTGACCTCTACAAGACGAAGACGCTCGGCCCCGTTTTGGATGCCTTCAGGCGGACCAAGGGCGTCACGGTCGGTCAGAACATGAAGTTCGACCAGAAGTGGCTGCTCTGGCACTTCGATCTGGAGATCGGGAAGCTGTTCGACACCCTGCGCGCGTCGAGCATCATCTACGCGGGCCTCCCCGGGCTGAAGCACGACCTGTGGAGCCTCTACAAGCGCGAGCTGGGCGAAGCCGCGACCGTCGAAGACCTCGGCGGTTCCGATTGGGACGGGACGCTGACACAGCGACAGCTTGACTACGCCGCAGACGACATCGACAAGCTTCCCCGGCTCCGCGACGTCCTCAAGAAAAAGATCGTCGATGCGCGGCTGGTGAAGATTGCACAGCTGGAGTTCAATGCGGTTCTCCCCGAAGCGTGCATGGAGCTGAACGGGTTCTTCCTCAACAAAGATATGTGGCTCACGCGGACAGCATCGGACCGGGTTCAGCTGGAGCGGCTGCGGGCAAGCTTGCTTTCCAAGCTCCCGAACCCATCGAACCAGTTGGGCCTCTTCGGTCCTGCCAGCTTCAACCTCGACTCTACCGACCAGATCCTTCGGTCCTTCCACATGCTGGGAGTGAAGCAGAAGTGGAAAGACCCGGAGACCGGGCTGACGAAGACAGTCCCTTTGATGGACACGAAGGAGATGACGCTGGCTATGGAGGCTGACCGCTGGCCAATCCTCAAAGAGTTCATCGAGTACCGAGGTTATGCGCAGTCGGTGAAGGCGTTCGGCGAGGAGTACCTGAAGAATATCCACCCGACGTCGGGTCGCATCCACTCGTCGTACTTCCCTTTCACAGACACGGGGCGCTACGCGAATCGAGGACCGAACCTCCAGCAAGTACCTCGTGGGGGTGCCTTTCGAGACTGCTTCAGGGCCGAGCCCGGTAGAACCTTGGCCATCTGCGATTGGAGCAACATCGAGATGCGGATTGTTGCCGAGATCTCCAAGGATCCGGTGCTCATCAAGGTGTTCCGAGACGACCGCGATGCTCACTACGCGACGGCGTCCCTCGTGACCGGCAAGCCTGAGTCGGAGATCGTGAAGGCCGAACGCCAGCAAGCCAAGCCGGTCAACTTCGGCTTCATCTACGGGATGCAGGCCGCTCGCCTTGTGATGTACGCGAAGCAGGGCTACGGGGTGTCGTTCACGGAGAACCAAGCCCGCACGTTCCGCCGACGCTTCTTCGAGGCATACGCGGGGATCGACTCGTGGCATCGGTTGGCGATGGACTCAGGCAAGCGTCAGCGCGAGACCCGGACGGCTTGGGGTCGTCGACGCATCATCAAGGATGAGAAGGCACACAACGAGTTCTACAACAGCCCCATCCAAGGCACTGGGGCCGACGGCCTCAAGGTTGCCATCCGCAACGTCTACGACCGTATGAAGAAGCTTGCAGGGCGAACGCCCCTTCTCGGTAAGGGGGCGAAGTGCGCGCCGGTCCATATGGTCCACGACGAGATCGTCTGCGAACACGACGAGGATCCTGAACTGGAAATTCACGTTCGGCAGGAGCTGCACGACGGCATGATCGAAGGCATCGCTCCAATGCTTCCGTCCGTCCCGACGCGCGCGGAAGTCGGCGGGGGCCAAAGTTGGGGAAGCAAATGAAACCAGTTCCCCCGTTGTTGACAGCCCTTCCATCCTGTTAGGGTACTTGCATGAGCGAACCCAAGAAGGACGCGGCGCCGAAGAGCGCTCTGCCGAAGAAGGGCGGTCGAATCCGCCCCGTGAGCCGATCGACGAACTTCGCGTCGTTGCGGAACCTCAAGTGCTTCAAGGAACTGCACAAGAAGCTGGTGGAAGAGGGTGTTTCGGGACGGATTGTGGCTGCGTGGGTGCAGGACGAACGCAACGAGATGACCAACATGACCCCGGCTTCGCTGGTCAACCTCCTCACGGAGTACCGGATGTCCATCCCGGCGACCCAGCGCGCGGGGCCTCTGAACGTCGTGTTTGAGAAGTCGGTTGCAGAGGTGAAGGCCGGGCTCAACGAACTGGAGGAGATGCACCGTCTCTACAAGATCCAGATGGACCGGGTCGCCATCGACTTCAAGACCGAGCAGAACATCAAGAAGCTGCTGCCGTCGATGACACAGGAAATCCGAACCGCTCGTGAGATCCTTGCCTCTGCGGCCCAACTGAAGATGGACCTCGGCATCAACGACCGAAAACTTGGGACTGTGAGTGTCGCTGCGACTCTCATGGCTGACGTCGCAACCCGCTACGCCGACAACCCCGGAGTGGTCAAGGTGCTCGACAGTTCTGAGTCTCGACGCAAAGTGCTCGCCATCGCCGAGCGGCTGCTTTCCATCGCGGAGCGGTCCGATCGCAACCCTGAATTCGCGGGGGAGATGGACGAACTGTCCAATGATCCTTCCGGTGACCTCATCGACATGAACGACACGTCGAAGGACTGAAAGATGCTTGTAACCCGTGAAGGCCGAACTGTCAGCGTCCGCACAGCTTCGGAGTTGGACGAGTCGCTGAAGAAGGAGATGTCGACGCTCACCCCAGAGGAGCGCGAGGCCCTGCGCATTATCCTGCAGGACTTCCACCTCCCGACCCCGACCGGGTCAGCAGCGACGCAGTTCCAGCCTGCTCAACCGAACCTGCTCGCCGCCCTGTCGGCAGCTGAGTACAAGACGCCGCCAGTCGACATGCGGACCTTCATCAAAGACCCGAACTTCTTGGGGAACACCTGCGACTCGCTCTACCCGAAGTTCCTCGACGACCTCGTGGACCTGTTCTCAGGCGGCTACAACGAATGCATCATCACCGGGGCAATCGGCATCGGAAAAACCTTCGTCTGCACGATCGGTATCGCGCGCGTGCTCTACGAAATCTCATGCCTCAAAGACCCTCACAAGACTTTCGGCCTCGCCAAGGACACGAACATCACGCTCGCCTGCTTCTCGGTGAATGAGGAACTGGCGACCAAGGTCGTGTTCGAGAACATCAAGACGAAGATCACGGCGTCGCCGTACTTCATGCAGAACTTCCCCTTCTCTGCGACGAAGAAGGAGTTGCGGTTCCCTCACAACGTGTGGGTGGCTCCTCGCGCCACGACTGACACCTCGGCTCTCGGTCTCAACGTCATCAGCGCCTTCATGGACGAAGGTAACTTCTTGCCGAAGCGCGGGAAGTACTCTGCTGCAGCAGGCGTCGTCGACCACGCCGACCTCATCTACTCCTCGCTCAAGCGACGTATGAAGTCTCGTTTTGAGAAGGCAGGGAAGCTCCCGGGCATCCTCTTCATTGCATCATCGAAGACGACCCACGAAGACTTCGTCAGCCGCCGCCTGAAGGAAGCGCGCGACGACCCCACCCTGTTCGTCCGCGACTACGCGCTCTGGGAGATCAAGCCCGAGGACTACTACTCCGTCGACAAGTTTCATGTGCTCGTCGGCAATGAGACGATCCCATCAAAGATTCTCGATCCGGGCGAGGCGGACCGCATCCGTCCGTCACTCCCAGATGGAACGCTCATCATCGGTGTCCCCGAGGACTTCAAACTTGACTTCGAGCGCGATCTTGAGGGCAGTATAAAAGATATAGCTGGGTGCAGCGTTGTAAGCGTCAGTCCATTTATACAAAGACGTGAGAAGTTGGTGGATGCCGTCGAGCAGGACAAGAAGACATACGGTGCCGACCGGCACTTCTTCTCAAAGCCGGAGTACGACCCGTCGAAGGGCGGTCAATTCGTATGGGAGAAGGCCGTCCGGCTCACGCCGGACCCTTCGATGCGCGGCCAGACGGACATGATGAGACCCATCATCAACCCCAACGCGATGCGCCACGTTCACATCGACATCGGGCTGCGACACGACGCGCTGGGCCTCTGCATGGCGCACATCGGTAGTTTTCGAGATGTGGTCCGCCGGGGCCCGAACGGTGAGCAGCATCTGGAGCGGGCCCCCGTCTTCGTGGTCGACCTGATGCTTCGAGTGACTCCGCCGCCCGGAGACGAAATCATCCTCGGCGACGTGCGGCGCCTCATCTACGAGCTGGCACAACACGGCTACACCATCACGTCTGTCTCGACGGACTCCTACCAGTCGACGGACTTGGTGCAGCAGCTCAATCAGAAGGGCTTCAACGCCAAAATCGTCTCAGTCGACACCAGCACGGAACCCTACGAGGCCCTCAAAACAGCGTTCTACGAGGACCGGGTGTTCATGTACGAGCACGCCACCCTCCAGACCGAGCTTCGGCAGCTGCAGCGGGACTACCGGCGTCGGAAGATCGATCACCCGGTCCGAGGCTCCAAGGACTGCGCGGACGCCCTCGCCGGTGTGCTGTGGACGCTGGGGCAGCAGCAACTCACGACCCCGCTTCCGATTCTTCGCCAATCCGCTACAGGGGGAGACTCTTGGATGACGGACCAGTACCAAGGACAGGTCGGAGGCGGACATGCAGGCGCAGGCGCCGAACGCTGGGAACCGTTGCCTTTCTTCCGAGGAAGCAGCACAGGAGGTCGCGGATGAGCACCAAGGTCGACCAGCTGCGGCGTGAATTGGACACTCTTCTTGTCAAAGAGTGGGTCCCTGCAGGTGATGAGGGTCTTATCCTCCTGCGCGCAACCAAGGAGCAGCGCGAGACTGCTGTGAAGCTGGCCGAGGACTTTCCGCCATCTGTCGTGCTGACCGACGTCGCTGTGGTTGTTGCAGAGCGGTTCTGCGAGATGCTTGAGCAACAGGGAATGCGTCCCGCCGACTTCTGGCGTATGAGTTCCCTTGCGGACTCGGTTGCGAAGCAGGTATCGAAAGCGTTGGCGGAGAACCCTGCTGAGTTCGCAGGTGCGTTCGCAGCCACACTCAAAGGGAGAGGCTGATGGGATTCGCGGACGACGTCGCCAAGCGAATTTCAGCTGCGTTCAGCCGCGACAAGGACCAAGCGAACATCCAGCTTGCCAAGGGTGCGACGGGCGAATTGGGCGGTGGCGACGCCACAGCCATCGACCTGATGTCGGGTGTGGGTTACGACGCCCTCACGGACTACCTGCGCCTTGACACGGACCTCCTCCTCCGGTTCGCTGACTACGAGGAGATGGACGACTACGGGGAGATCGCCACTGCCCTCGACATCCTCGCGGACGACGCGACTCAGCCAGACTCCGTTCTCCACCGAACCATCTGGATCACCTCTCCAGACAAGACTCTGCAAAGCAACCTCGATGACTTGTTCAATCGAACGCTTCGCATGGACGAAGAGATCTGGGAAATTGCACGAACCTTGTGCAAGTACGGGAACGACTACGAGGAGCTTCTGGTCAACGCTGACGGCGTCAGAGGCATCAACTATCTGCCTCCTCCGACGGTCCGCCGCCTTGAAACCCCGAAGGGTGACCTGATCGGCTTCATGCAGGACTTCAAGGGGCGCTTCGACTTCACCAACAACGACTTCCAGCGAACCCTGTCTGCGAAGTTCGACTTGGCAACAAGCTCGGACCCGATGAATCAGCCGGTGGCGGCGTTTGAGAGCTGGGAGGTGGTCCACTTTCGCTTGCGCGGGAAGGAGCGCCGTTCGGTCTACGGCCACAGCGCCTTGGAGGCTGCTCGTTGGATCTGGAAGCGGCTCATGCTGCTGGAGGACGCAGCCCTCGTGTACCGCCTCCAGCGGGCCCCGGAGCGCTTTGCGTTCTACGTCGATGTCGGCGATCTGCCCCCGCAGGAAGCCCTCGCCTTCGTGAATCGTGTCCGCCAGAACTTCCGGAAGAAGCGGTTTGTTGACCCGGGCACTGGAAAACTGAACCTGAAGTTCGACGCGCTGTCGCAGGACGAGGACTTCTTCGTTCCTACCCGGAAGGGCGTGGACTCCACTCGCATCGAGACTCTCGGTGCCCCGCAGTGGCAGGCGATGGACGACATCGAATACTTCCGCGACAAGCTGTTTTCAGCCATCAAGGTGCCGAAGGCGTACCTTGGGCAGGAATCCGGTGTGGCCCGGGCGGTTCTGTCCAGCGAGGATGTCCGCTTTGCTCGTACCGTCCTCCGCATCCAGCGGGAGCTGAAGAACGGGCTCCGGAAGGTCGCCCGCGTCCATCTGTCAGCGCTGGGCCTCGACCCCTACGCTGTCGACTACGACATCAACATGACGGTGCCGTCGGCCATTTTCGAGCTGGCTCAGATGGAAGTTCGCACGGCCAAAGCGGACCTCGCGGCACGCATGCGGGACTTCGTCTCGCTGCAGTGGATTCTCTCGAACGTCTTCGGTTTGTCTGAAGACGAGATCGTCACCATCAAGAAGCAGCGCAGTGGGGAGTCTGCCGAGGACGCTGAAAATCAAGCCGCTGCACAGAACATCATCATGCCCCCGCCTCCACCGATGGAAGCTCCTCCGGGCGAAGCGCCCCCCGAAGAGGGCCCGTATGGTCCCCCAGCAGAGGCTCGCCAGCCGAACCGGGTGGTGAAGGCTCTCTCAAGCTCGCGTGACGCAGCCCGTCGTCGCGGGATCCCAACGCACAGCGGCTTCTCCGACCGAGAGTTGACCGAGGGCTACAACCCGAAGGACACAAAACGCATGGACGCCAAGCTCGACACCATCCTGAAGTCCGATCGAGGCTTGGAGTTGCGCTTGCGTGAAATTGGCGGTCTGCTCCGAGATCTCAACGCCCGAGGCGCGCGCTGAGGTTTCCGCTCGCAGGGCAAAACCGCCCTGAAACTCCTTTCGGAAGCGCGCGGTTCCTTGACGCCCCTTCCGTCCCCCGATAGCGTGAGGCCCAAATGACCCGCAGCGTCCTTCCTTTTGTTCCTTCGATTGAACTTGCCCAACTTTTGGCAGGTTCTTTTCAGGACACGACTGCTCGGGTCACTTCAGCCCTCCGCACTGAAGCTTCCAAGCTCTTTGCAGGACAGTCGGCCCAGCTGCTTGGAGTTTTCCCAAGCTTCATCGTTGCCCTCGTCGGCGAAGCTGAGTTGGTCCGGGTCAAGTACGCTTTGAGCGAGTCTGGTGAGGTCTACTTCACCGGGACGAGTGACGTTGACCTCACGGTCGTGACTGAGAAGAACCTGCATCGGTTCATCCGACAGGAAGCGCGCGCTGCAGCCGACCTGTTCTTGCGCGGGCTCGTCGACCAAGCCAACGAAAAAATCGTGGCGCTCGCTCCGTTGGTCGATCAAGCTTCGTCTGTGACGGACGAGGACATCCTGAAGTCCTTTGCAGAGAGCCGTGAAGGTCTTCTGTGGAAGACCACCTTGAGCGAACGTGCTGACAAGGTTCAGAAGTTCCTCGGTGAGGACAAACTTCCAGCGCCTATGGCGCCGAAGTTCGGGCGACTCTACGACGGGTCCACAGCACAAGCTGAGATGGACACCTTCAAAGCGCTCGTCCAAGACGATGTTGCGCACCTCCTTTCCCGCCTGTCGGCGGTCGAAGCGAGCACAACATCGGCGCTGCACGCCATCCGCCTCGTCCGAGAGCAGGCGATTCAGGAAGGCGGGGAAGAGGCGATCACCTCTCTGGAGGCGTTCGCGTCGGACCTTCTTTCCGATGTGACTCAAGTGCGAGAGTTCGTGGTTGAGGCTGTGGCTGAGTTCGGTTCTGTTGACCGGATCGCCAAGGTGTTCGATTCTGTCGCTTCCGAAGTAACCTCATTCGAGGTTGCCGGTGCCTTCGTGGCGAAAACAGTTGCGCGTCTCACTTGACGCCTTGAGGAGAAGTTCCGATGCGAAACCAGATCGTTGTCACCACCCTTGAAGAAGACTTCCGCAAGATCGGACTCATCCGTGAGTCCGCTCCGACCCCCGCTCCGGTTGCTCCGAAGGAGGAAGAGGAAGAGGTGCTCGACGAGGCGGGCCGCATCAAGTTCGCTCTGCGCGGTGGCAAGAAGGTCAAGCAGCAGAAGACGTCGATGGCTGACCGCCTCGCCGCGAAGAAGCAGCGCCGTTCGGCGAGCGGCAAGAAGTCCGCTCGCAAGCAGGCCAAGATGCGTCGGTCCGCCAAGGGCCAGCGCCGCATGGCGAAGGTCACGGCCAAGGCGATCCAGAAGGGCACGCGCCAAGAGGCTGTCGACGCCAACGAGACCCTCAAGTCGTTCGCCAACGCAGCCATCATCGCCGATAAGCTGGCTGGCATCTTCACCGAGTGGGTGAAGGCCGACGAGTACGAGGCCAGCGACGAGCGCATGTTCGCCAGCCTTGTTGGTGAACTCAGCGAGATTGCTGAGTCATTCGCCGACATCGCCACCGCGATGAGCGAAGGCAAGCTCGAAGAGTCCGCTGAGGACGTCGCCGCTGCCTTTGCCGAGGGGATGGAGACCATCCTCGACGCCGTTGACCTCTACGAGGACAACAACGAAGACGAAGACGAAGAAGAGGTCGAAGAGACCTCGGGAAACGACTGAACTCGTCCTCGACGGAGGAGGCATGGCGGAATCGTCGTGCCTCGTACTCCAGCGGGAGACGTGAGCTGATCGGCGCTGAAAAACGAGACCTGAACCCCTTTCGACGCAAAGCACGGAAGGTGCAAAAGAAGGACTCCGGCCAACTGGCCCGGACCCCTTTCCGAAGCAACTTCCGCTGGAGACGGTACTGATGACCAAGCCACTTCTGAGCGACGTTTCCATTGTGCGCCTCTCTCTTGCTGAGGGAGGCGAGGGTGGCCGCGTCAAAGTTCGAGGTGAGTTTGCCAAATGCGGCATCGCCACCGAGAACAAGCGCGTCTACCCGAAGGGTGTTTGGGAGAAGGAGCTGAAGCGGCTCGGCAAGGCTCTCAAGGAACGCAGGGTCATGGGCGAGATCGACCATCCCAGCGATGGCCAGACCAAGCTGTCCCGCGTCTCGCACATCATCACGGACCTCTCCGTCAAGGACGGGCTCGTGATCGGTGAGGCGGAGATCATGCCGACCGAGGCAGGGAAGAACCTTCTCGCGCTCCTCAAGTCGAACGTCCCCGTTGGCGTTTCCAGCCGTGGCTTCGGCAGCGTCAAGACCAACGAGAGCGGGAACGACATCGTGCAGGATGACTACAAGCTGGTCACCTTCGACTTCGTCGCAGACCCGGCTGACCAAGACGCCTACCCAGTGATGGGCGAAAGCCGCTCCCTGTTCGAGGGTGTGGAGTTCGACGCTGATGCTGAACAGGAGAAGGCGATTGAGTTCGCTCGGCGCATCGAGGCTGAGATGGTTGCCAAGAAGGCACCCCTCGAAGGCGATGCGGCGAAGGCTCAGGAGTTTGCTCGACGCATCGAAGGTGAGATGGGCGCCAAGCAGGGTTCCGGTTCGCGCAATGTCCGCGACGACTTCGCGAAGGCAATCCTCGACAACCTCTCGACCGTCCGTGCCGCAGTTCGCGATGAACTGCGGAAGGAAATGATGGAAGACCCGGAGATCGGCAAGGCCAAAGCCGTGCTGGAAGCTCTGCGTGGTGTCCTCCGTCCGTACCTCCTCCCCGAAGACGCCGCTGAGGTCGTTCGTGGCAAGGACGTCGAGATCCGCGACCTGCAGAAGCAGTTGGCGGAACGTGACCTCAAGCTGAAGGATCTGGAGTCGGAAAACACGGCTCTCGCTGAGATGGCCAAGGAAGTCGGCTACCGCTTCTACCTTGAGAAGATGGTTGCCAACGACCCCGACGCCGACTCCATCCGAACCCTTGTCGGCGACCTCAAGAGCTTCGAGAGTTCGGATGCGCTCAAGCAGCGTGTCACCGAGGTCAAGGATGAGATGAGCCGCAAGACCGAGGCAAAGAAGGTCGAGCAGGAAGCCAAGGCCAAGGAAGTCGCAGAGGCTCGGAAGGTCGAGCGGAAACAGCGCGACGCTGTCGAGTCCAAGTTGGCTGCGATGGAAAAGAAGATGGCCGAAGAGAAGGCCCTTCGCTTGGAACTGGAAGATGACCTCGCCGAAGCCAAGCGTTCGACAAAGGAACTGGAGACACGCCTCTACGCGGAGGAGCGTCTTGCCAGCCATCCGAAGGCGACCAAGCTCCGTGGCCTCGTGGAGAGCACCCGTCCGTCCTCTCGCCGAGCGGTTGACTCCCTCGTGGAGAGTGAGCGCGAAGTTGAGCGTGACGAGGACGACCTCCAGTCGGTCCGCGCCCGCATCCGTGGCCGTATGAACGGCGGCGTCGAGCGCACGCCGACGGAAATCTCGGAAGAGACCGAAGCTCCCCGGACCCGCCGGACCATGGCCGAAGGCCAAAACTGGCAGGGTCTTGGAATCAGCCTCGATCGAGTTCGCGCTTTGGCTGGTATCAAAGGCTGAAGTTCAGCTAGAGTTCAATCTGTAGAGTGGCGGTGTAGCCGCTCAACCCCCGAAGGAGAGTGTGATGGAAGCTCGCAACATGGTTCTCGAAGGTTCGACCCGCACGATCGCCGACAAGACCTACGTCGGTGCCCTCGTTCGCAAGTGGAAGGACTTGCTGGAAGGCATGCCCGACCGAACGGAGCGTGACCGCTACGTCCTCGGCGTCACTGCCGTGCTGATGGAG
>Ga0247842_10000688_pt1 | contig 66370 bp, 81 predicted proteins | sample LaCruzMarch2015__3_FD_192411 | JGI IMG/M metagenome (GOLD analysis project Ga0247842, IMG submission 192411) | Freshwater microbial communities from meromictic Lake La Cruz, Castile-La Mancha, Spain - LaCruzMarch2015_19m | ecosystem: Environmental > Aquatic > Freshwater > Lake | place: Spain... | reverse complement strand
TATTTAATTTGTATTGTTTTTTTATTCACACCCTCTTTCAACAGTTTATAGCAATTAACTCTTCCCATCGTATATACTGCTTGTTGTATCGGGTATATTCTTAAAATTGGAAACAATTCCGGTGATATACTGGCTCAATCCTACAACATCGGCTCCCATGTTGATAAATCTGTATCCCATATCTATTAATTCTTTAAGGTTGCCTGCTGAACCTACCGTGCCAGCGAATTTACCATGCTTTATAGCTACCTCAGCAACTCTTTTCCTCGCCTTTAAAAGCGCTGGATGATCCCATTGCCCGGGTGCACCAATTCCCTGGCTGAAGTCCCCTGGTCCGAAAAATAGCATATCAATCCCTTCAAGTGCTGCAATTTCTTCCAGCTCATCTAAAGGCTCAGGATCTTCGATCTGAACTGATATAAATCTCCTCTCATTAGCCTGTTTAATGTATTCTTTAACATCGATAGTGCTATAGGCACCATCTGCATTTCCTCCATCGAGGGGTCGCCTGCCAACTGGATGAAAGCGGGTCATCTTTACTACATTCTTAGCATCAGCAAGACTCATGATATGAGGAACCATTATTCCGGATGCATCCATTTCCAAAGGTTTAATAAGATCACTATAGCTTCCCCTGGGAACCCTCACCATGATGTCGGTATTATGAGCCTTGGAAGCCAGGATCTGTTTTTCAACGGCTGAAAAGTCATTCGGTGTATGTTCCATATCAGTCCATATACAATCAATACCCGACAAGGCTGCTACCTCGCAGACACGTGAATCAAAAAGGTTAAGCTTGATACAGCTGACAATCCCTCCTGTCCTTAGTTTATCCAAAACTTTACTTTGTCTCATTTCCATAATTAAAAACTCCTATATTATAATTTAAATTTAGTAAGTATATTTTCCCCTGTTCGGCTTTATATTACCAGGCTGTCCAGCCACCATCGATAATAATGTTTGATCCTGTCATATAGCTTGATGCATCGGATGCTAGAAGTATTAATGCCCCTGCCAACTCCTCCGGTCTTCCTGCTCTTCCCATCATAGTTTTTGCATGTAATTTCTGTTTGAAATCTTCGGTCATGTTCCCTTGTGGGTTGGGAAATGGTCCTGGTGTAATGCTGTTTACCCTGATATTTTTACCGGCAAGATGGCCTGCACAGTATCTTGTAAATTGCAATACTCCGGCTTTCGCCGCACCGTACTGTGGTGGATTGTTCAGCCCGCTCGTACCATAAATCCCCGGATCAGGAGATACTATCCCGTACATAGATGCGATATTGATAATATTCCCTACTCCATTTTCATAAAAATACGGGAGCACCTCCCTTGTGCATCTGAATGTTATATTAAGTGTACCATCTATGCCTGTTTCCCAGATTTCATCGGACATCTCGTCGATGCAATGAGTGGCAACCTTTTTCCCGCCAGCTCCTCCTCCGTAAACCGCACAGTTAACTAAAACATCGATCCTGCCGTGCAGGTTTTTTACCTTTGCAAACATTTCCCTTGTTGAATCTGTACTTGAAAGATCACATTTGAGTACTTTCAGATTCTCAGCCAGATCATCTCCACCTGCAATTTCAACAGGCTTTTTTTCTGCAATGTCAGCTATCACTACTGTCCCTCCGGCTTCAAGAAGGGCTTTTGACATGGCACTTCCAATGTAACCGATGCCTCCGGTTATGAGAATAACTTTACTTTTTAGGCTTAATAAATCTTTAATGTTCATAATATCTGAAATTTAGTTTATTATTACAAAAGCCGGTCAAGCATCCCGTGCTCTTCTTCTGTGCGGCGAGTGGCGATGGGATCATCAGATTGTAGGCGATGATCATCATTGTCAATAATCTTTTCATAAAATTTATTTTTAATTGTTACAAGATCTAAGGAAAACAGACAGCAGATACTACTGACCTGATTTTTTCATTATTATAATCATTATTGCTCACAAAATCAATCTCTAACGACATCCATTGAATACCTGTCAAGTATAACGGTTTGTGCTTGTTTATGCATGAAGTAACTGAAAACAGCAGGAATAATATTACAGTAAATAGCTTCATTATTCTGTGCCTTTTGATTTAAAAACGTCCCTCACCGCCTCCAGGTATTTCATTCCATGAATGGTGTCGGGCTCGAGATAGCTGCCTTCGGTCCATTCGTTCCAGCAGTTAATGTTGAGGATACGGGGGCCATTGGGATCGGCTGACAGTTTTTCTTTGGTCAGTTGCAGCGCTGTCTTAAAATTTTCGGGAGTGTTGTTCCCGATGGTGTTCATAAAAGGATAACCAACATTGGCCCATTCCGACTTCAGGTCGCATCGCGGAGTGGCGTCCCAGCCCATGGTTACATTCGGGAAATAGGAAACACCATAATCTGTTTTTGCCTTCTCCCAATGTTCGAAATAGCGGTCTCGAACCCAGTTGTAATCGGTTTGTGTTTCAGGCAATTCTGTGTGATGAATCCAGACATAAGAAGTTGCAGAATTGAATCCCAGTGCTTTAATGAGAGCAGGGGTGTCGGCGGGTGCATTTTCAACCGGAAGAATCGGATTTCCCCAGGCCACCAGGTTCCAGTGTACCCCTTTCAACCCTGCTTTTTCTGCCTTTTTATTCAGCACTTCCATGGCGGTTTTTGTGGCTTCCAGACTACCAAAACCTTCCACAAATTTCTGAACATCGTAAACCGAGAAATAGGGTTTGCCGTCAATTTTCCAATAGTTGGGTTTGCTGAAATATTCTTTGATTAAAAAGTCTCCGATTTCTTCGAACCTTTCAGGAGAAACTTTCCCCGGATAAAGAAGTTTTTGTTCAGCGCCTCGTGTATAAGGATGAATATCAACCCAATCATGGTTAGCCCACATCAATGCAAATTTTATTGAATCGCAGTTTTCAGCTTTTAAAAAACCTTCGTCAATGCACCGGTTTAAAAAAGGGCCATCTTCATACATGTACCAGTCGAAAATAAAGCAGTCGATGCCGTTACTGGCTGCCGCGTCAATTTTTTGTTCCATCACTTTTGGGTCTTTTTCATCGGTGTAGCCCCAAAGCGGAACATTGGGCTGGTGGTGTCCCGGGAAACGTGGTATAGCTGTTTTCACCAGTTCCCACTCCGCCCATCCTTCGCCCTTTTGCTTTACATTTCGGGGATCGCCGGTATGATAGTTTGGGAAATAATAGGCTGCCACGGTTATCTTTTCTTCCCCGTTGTTAGAAGCAGACTTTCCTGATTGTTTGCAGCTTGAAGCAAGTGCAAAAAGGAGGATGATGATTAAGGTATTCTTCATAGGTAATAATTTCATGTGTTATGATTCCATTTATTAAAAATCTCATTTGAATTTTCTAGACCGGAGATTCCCCATTTTTTGTTGGGATTTGGCCCCATTTGCAGAACAAGCGAACCACCTGCCACCAGCTTTTTAAAAAAAGGGTCGTCATCAACCGGATGAACGACCCTTTTACATTAACTAACTAAACTATTAAAACGATGCGAAAAACTAATATCCAGGATTTTCAACCAGGTTTGGATTGTTTGAAATCCGCGTTGGAGTAATCGGGAAATAATAGTTCTTTTCGTAGAATGTAGGACGGTTGATACCCGTACATTTTTCAAGTAATTGCACTCTGTATTTTCCGGTTGTAATATCGAGATTTAAGTAAAAACAGGAGTAATCACCGGTTATTGCCGTGACTGCCGTTCTCCAGCGGCGCAGGTCCCAGTAACGGTGCAACTCAAATTTCAACTCCACATTACGTTCCTTCCTGATGGCATCGCGGGTGATGGCTGACAGGGCTGGAATACCGGCACGTGTGCGGATTTGGTTGACGGCATTGAGTGCTTCGTCAGGCTTGTTTAATTCAAAGGCAGCTTCGGCAAAATTCAACAAAATCTCTCCATACCGGAAAACAATCCAGTCCTTTGACCCTGCATCGTAATCAGGCTTTACAGATGTATCTAAAAATTTATATACACCCCACGGTGCGGCAACTCCACGCGTGGCGTCTACTCCGACATAGTTTTTTCCATTTACCGCGCCAGAGGTTACAAGCTTTCCGGTTGCATCCAGAATGCCATAATACATCTCCAGGCTTTTTCCAAACATCACTGTCCCCTGGGTATAGATGGATGCGTGAAAACGCGGGTCTTTTTTACCCCAGAGTTCAGCCATAGTGTACAAATTAGTTTTTATTGCCTCCCTGTCCAGTTTTCCTGGCGTACCATCAATATTTTCATATTCGTCAACCGTTTCAAGAAAAGGAACTGTTGCGTTTCCGTCCTGTTGTGGGTTAGAGGTCGAGACAACCTGAGCCACTGTAATGTTATTAAAAATGGTACCCTTTCCGAAATATAGTTTGGCAAAAATTGTTTCCACGTTTCCTTCCTCCAGCCAGATGCTCTGGTAGTTTTTAACCTTGTCAGCAGGGTATTTGTTAAACAGTTGAACCTTGCCTGCATCCATAATTGCTTTGGATGCATTGTACGAAGCCTGCCAAAGCGATTGAGCCTTGGCGGAAGGGATACCCACCACCCCATTTAGCTGGACAGTGCCCCACTGGGCAATACTTGCTGCATACATAGCTGCCCTGCTTTTTAATGCCAGCGCAGCATATTTCGTAGGCGCTCCGTAATCGTTGCTGCCATAAGTTTCAGGCAAATCGGCTGCAATGGCGTCACATTCAGATTGAATGAAATTATAAACATCTTCTTCCTTGTCGCGTTTTGGGAATAAAACTTCCTTGCTGTCGTTAAGCTGTGTGGTTTTTGTAATCAGCGGGATTCCGCCATACCGTTTAACCATAGTGAAGTAAGCAAAAGCCCTGAGGAAACGGACTTCGGCTATTCTCTGTTTTTTATAGGCAGCATCCATAGCGGGTGCAGTTGACGCCGTAATACGGTCTATAAAATCATTGATGATACGCACAGCAGCGTATCCCTGTTCCCACCATTCAAGACAGCCACCTGACAAATCCAAATTTCCATATTCAAATGCTTTGGCATACCCCTTATCCCTATTGTAGCCCTCGGCACCTAAAAATTGTTCATAATATCCCTGAAAGAAAGTTACGGAACTGTAATTACCTTCCCCAAACAGAAATGGTATTGATTGATAAACGCCATTTAGTTTGGCATCCACCAGCGCCTTATCATTCCACACAACATCTTCTGAAATTATATCAAGCGGCTTCCTGTCCAGAATATCTTCTGAACAACCAAGCGAGGCTAAAAATATGATCAGGTATAAAAATTTTATTTTTTTCATAATTCCTATGTTTTATAGTTAAATGATTTATAGTGATATATTTACCCCAAACGACAATGTCCGCTGCTGAGGATAATAACAGTCTTCGAAACTTGCTCTTACGGGATAGGGAGCCTCCGGGTCGGTCTTAAATTTTGAGATAGTGCTTAAAGTAAACACATTGGTTGCTGCGAAATAGAAACGCACACTTTCCCCGTTTATCTTTTTTGTTAATGCGGCGGGTAAGGTATAGCCAACCGACAAGGTTTTTAAACGCACATAAGCAATATCCTGTATGAAATGATCAGATTTAAAATTATTCCAATTTCCCCCCAGTCTTGGAATATAGGCGTTGAGATCGGGGTTTGCCGGTGACCATCTGTTTTCATAAAATTTTACATCGGCATATAACCTGTAATTAATTAAGTTAGAATAACCGGCAGCACCCTGGAATAACATGGAGCAATCAAACTTTTTGTAGGTCAGATTGGTGTTAAGACCAAACAACCAGTGTGGGAAAATGCCCTTGCCAACTTCTGCCTGATCTCTCCAGTTGATTACTCCATCTCCATTCAGGTCTTTGAGTTTTATGTCGCCGGGACGCAGGGTTTTGTTTTTCGGATTCTGCCCATCCTGGTTATAGGGCAGGTTATTGATTTCATCCTGCGAGGCAAAAAGTTGTTTTTCAGCGACATATGCGATAGTCCTGTCAACCCATTGGCCGGTTTTCTTGTTCAGCCTGATATCATCCGGATCGGTATAATTGGGCTCGTCGAAAGCCAACCATTTTGATCTCGCCCAGGCAACATTCACGCTGATATCATAACGGAAGTCATTCTTCGAACCTGCGGTGCCCAGCGTGGCTTCAAATCCCCTGTCATCGGAACTGTTGAGGTTTTCCTGCGGCGCCGATGCCCCGAAAGTGGAAGGAAGTGAAGCAACCCGGGTCCCCATAATACCTTCCCTTTTTCTGTAAAACACATCAAATTCGCCATACAACTTCCTTTTCCACAACGACATATCCAGACCCAGGTTGTATGTTGTCATTGTTTCCCAGGTTAAGGTCGGATTTGGCAGTGACATGTCATATAACGCTGATTGGGCGGTAGCTCCTATTGCATAAACCTGACCAAACTGATACCCGGAGAGGTATTGGAAATTACCAATGGCATCGTATCCCGACTCGCTGTAACTTGCACGAAGTTTCAGGTTATCCATCGATGGTATGCTGTTTTTCATGAAGTTTTCTTCCGACAATCTCCAACCCAGCGAAACACTTGGGAATAATCCCCATCTGGTGTCCCCTGGGAATTTGGCTGAAGCATCATAACGTAAAGTTGATTCAAACAGGTATTTCGATTTATAGGCATAATTCAATCTGCCGGCATAGCTGGCTCTTCCCATCTCGAAAGCGCCATCGTTGTTCTGCGCAGTTGAGGCAGTACCAGCAAACAGATAATCAACGGCATTAGTGATATATCCTGACCTGGTAGTCCAAACGTTGCCACCTTTATAATCGGATATTTCATACAGGGCGAAAGCTGAAACAACATGGTCTTTAGCAAAGGTACGTTCGTAATTTAAAGAAAGCTGACCGTTAATAGTTCTGGATGTATAGTTATTGTAAGACTTAGCCGTTGTCCAGATATTCGCTGTCTGAACATACTGATTCGAGCTATACAAATATTTGTAGTCTTGAAAGTTTCTAACCATATTATCATTTTGACCGTTTAACTGATAATAATCAAAAAACGCCCTGGCTTTTAATCCTTTAACCCATTTAATATTCCAATCCATCGCCATGTTTCCCTGAATTTCCGAGTCATTGGTACGGTTGTAACCAGAAACATCTTGGTATAAAAAACTTTTCCCGACAAAAGAAAGCTTAGTTTTATCAGGCAGCGAAGCTTGAGTAGTTGGCGCAGCCTGATAAAGATCCTGCCAAACACCATTACCCAAAAGATCACGCTGCGGATAATCCTTAATCCCAACAATGTAGGATAAATCAACCTGCATTTTTAAGTTATCGGTAATGTTTGCCTCCAGGTTTGATCGGAAGTTATAGCGTTTATAACCACCGCCAAATATCTCTTTTTTAATCGCGGTTTCCTGGTTCAGATAACCCAGGTAAGCATAATACTTTATTTTCTCACTACCCCCGCGAAGTGATAAATTATGCTGTTGCATCGGGATATTGGGCCTGGTAAGCTCTTTGATCCAGTTTGTATTTGGATAATCGGGATCAGTTCCGGCATAGTATAATTTAACCTGATCCTCAGTAAAGCGACCTGTTCTCCCTTGATTCATATCATATTCACGCAGCATTTCGGCATACTGGCCCGAACTCACTGGGTCCATGATAGCTGGCATTTGATTGATACTATACGAACCGTTATAGGTAAGAACAGGTTTGGAGATGTTCCCTTTTTTGGTGGTTACCAGAACTACCCCGTTACCTGCCCTTGAACCGTAGATGGCGGCTGCCCCGTCTTTTAAAACAGAAACTGATTCGATTTCGTTGGGGTCAATGCTATTGAAACTTCTTTCCACACCGTCAACAATGGTTAAAGCATTTCCAAAACCACGGATACTTAACTTGGCTGCATCACTGCCCGGCGCACCGTTTTCCTGTTTTGCGAATAGACCCGGCAAACGCCCCGCCAGACTGTTGGTGACATTGCCCACCGGCGCAAGTGTGATATCTTTTGATTTAACTGATACCACAGAACCGGTCATATTTACTTTTTTCTGGGTACCATATCCAATTGCGACCACCTCCCCTATACCAATGGTCTCTTCAGCCAGGGTAACATTAATTGTCGTTTTAGTACCTACGGCAATTTCCTGAGTTTTCATTCCCACAAACGAGAATTGTAATGTACCATTCTCAGGAATATTAGCCAACGAGTAATTCCCGTTGTTATCAGTTATTACGCCCGTCGTTGTCCCCTTTACTACTATAGAAACACCGGGAAGCGATGCCCCTGACGAATCGGTTACTTTTCCTGTAACCTTCTTTTGCTGTTGCATGGTCATTGCCGGATCGGCAGTACCTTTCTCTTTTACGACTACATAGCGGTCGATAATCTTGTATTCCAATCCTGTTTTGGCCAATACCTGATCGAGAACTTCAGTCACAAGTGCATCTTTTAGTTCAACCGAAACAGGGTCCTTTGATTTTAGGTCTTCTTTTTTAAAATAAAAATAGAATTCACTCTGATCCTCGATTTGCCTGAAAATATCGATTAAAGAGGAGTTCTTAGCCGACAGGTTTAGCTTTGTGTTCTGCGAGTAAGTTGATGCACTCATGGCCATCAAGCTCCCAAATAACAGAATTACAGTTAGTTTCATAATTCTAAAAATTTGTTTCCACGGCCTTTTACTACCGTGTGTAATTCGATAAAATTTCATAAATTTGAATGATTTAAATTTAACATTAAGGGTTTTGTTTGAATCGATTAATGCGGTGGGGATGGTACGAACATCTTCACCGCTTTTTTGTGCGTTTTAGTTCATCATAGGCAGATTTGTTTTTAAGTTCTTTTATAAATGGTTATTTTATCTTTCCCGATTGCATTAACCTGGTGCTTAAACTGTATGGGCGCGAGCAATTGCAATGCCTGCATAATCTGATCAACCGGTTTGTTTTTCAGAATAGTTCCTGTAAACCTTTGCGATTTAAGTTTTTCATCAGCAAAGTTGATCTCCACATTAAACCAGCGCTCCAGCTTCACTGCTATCTGGTCCAAAGGCTCGTCGTCAAAGAATATTTTTCCTTCTGTCCACGCAGAATAAAAACTTGTTTGTACAGTCTGAATATCTATTTTAGCTTCACTTTTGTTTTTAGTGGCTTTCTGCCCGGGAATTAGCTGGGCAACCGTTTTGCCTGCATTGTCTAAAACCGTCACCTTACCTTCAACCAAAGTAACGGATGTGCCTTTATCTTCCTTATAAGCAGACAGATTAAATGATGTACCTAGTACTTCAACCTTTATATCGGATGTATTTACGATAAAAGGTATGGTTGGCATTTTGGCCACTTCGAAATAGGCTTCCCCCTCGATAGAAACGGACCTGTTAGTCCCTGCAAAACGGTCAGGATAACGAAGGGTTGTGCCCGAATTTATCCAGATTTTTGTACCATCACTTAATTTAATCTGGCTCATTTGTCCGTAAGGTACTAAGATTTCCGAATATCTGATTTCCTGATCGGCTGGTGCCGGAGGTTTTAAAAGATTTCCTGCAATAAATGCCATAACAATAATTGCTGCATATTTGAGCACTGTCGTTATCCAACCCAACCGGTGAATTTTAATTCTTTTTTCAACTTTTTTCCACGAATTCACTTTATCGTTTGGAGAGATTAATCCAGTTTTAGCAAGGTTATCATGTATTTTTTGAGCCTTTTCAAATTCAAGGAGATGGGTATTGTCAGTAATCATCTCACTGAATTCAGTTTCTTCCTCACTATTCAATTCTCCGTGAAGTTTTCCGGCTATTTTTTCCCAATATGCATCGTGATCTTCTGTCATCATTCTATTTGTTTCTATCCATAGGACGTAAATGGGAGTTGAAAGGGTGACAGGGGAAATGAAAGAATGAAAAAATTTAAGAATTTGACAATGAGGCAATTTGAAAATTTGAAGATTCGGAAATGATTAAATTATTTAGGTTTGATAATGATGAAAAATAATGCTCCTATATTTAATTAGTCCTTGCTGAAATACTATTGTAAACGATGCAGTGGTTTAATTTGAATAACCCCTGGTGATGCTTACGGAACCGGGGGTAAGGGTACAAAAAACAAGCCAGCTCCGAAGTGGGCTGAACATTGCATTGTGGTCTTAATATTGAGCCCTTTGACTTCGTCGATTTTCAACTCCGGGCTTAGGTTCTTTTCGTCTTCTCATTTGGATATGTAATGGAACGCGGATGACGCAGATGTAAACAACGCGGATTTTTACAAATTTAATTTTGAAATCCGTTTTTATCTGCGTTTGAAAATCAGTGTTATCCGCGTTCTAATTCATCGAAAACTTCGACTGGAGCAGAAAGAGCAGGTTAATACTCCTGGGGTCGAGCTCTTCCTTAAGAAAACGGTAGGCCCTGCCGATCTGGGTTTTTACCGTATTAACGGAGATATTTAGTCTTTCGGCTATCTGAGCATAGCTGTACGACTCGAAAACTGCCAGCTCCAGAATACGTCGTCGTTGTTCGGGAAGTTTTTCCAATGCAGTATACAACCGGGCGTAGTGGTCAAACTCATTCTCAGCTTCGATATCAGGAACTTCCGGCAGGGAACTGACTTCAAGAAGTATAATATCACGCTTTTTGCGGATAAGATCAATTAAACCGTTTCGCAGCATCAAAAAAAGGTAAGATTTTACTGATCGCTCAATAAAAATTTCAGCCCGTTTAGTCCATAATTTGATAAAACAGTCTGAGACAGCTTCTTCCAGTCCGCCCTGGTTGTGATATATTTTTATGGCATAGAGACGCATCTGCCAATAATACCGGTCGTGCAACACTTTTAATGACCTGGTATCGCCATTGCGGATATTTTTCCATAATGAAAGGTCGTCTTCCATAGAAGTCAGGTTATCGTCCTGGCAAGTTTGTTATTTTAAATGAATAGTTTTGTCTTTGTAAAGATACAATTCTTTTGAATTAGCCTTTAATCCATTCATTTATTCCCGAATACTTTTTTCAGCAAGGTTGTGACCCGGGCATTGGCGCTGGTCCGGATCTCCTTTTCACGCTCTCCTATTTTGAGAAACATCCCTTTTAACGCCTGTTGCAACAGGTAATCTTCGAGTTTTGTCTCAACAATTTTCATTCCGGCTATTTGTCCCAGCGGCGAACCCGCCAGTTTATTCCACCGGTTGGTAAGGTTATTCCAGGATTGTTGTGTAGATACTCCTGCAATGAGATTTTTGTTCAGTGATTCGTGGATTTTCGGACGATACAGTTCGCTGAGCTGTTGACCGGTCTTCAGCTCGAAATACTTTGTAGCTGCATTATCCGGCCCTTTCAGTATCTGCAGGGCATCAGTAAAAGTCATTTCCCGGATACTATTTATAAAAATGGGCTTTGCCCCTTTTGCCGCATCTTCTGCAGCACGGTTAATCCGGATTATGACATCTTCAACTAACTTTGACCCTCCGGGAAGTTTGGATAAATTATCAGTAATAGTTCTTGCTTCAGGCGGAAGCAAAATTTTAACTGATAAATCCTTAAGGTAGCCATCAACTGCTGATAAATGTGTAACGGAACTGTCGGTTGCCACCAATAGAGCATCTTTCAGACCGCCAATGATTTCAGCATTTGTGAGCGGCTGACTCTGATTTGTAATTTTTTTCAGAAACTTTGTGATCTGGGCTCCGGAGTTCAGAGTGAATAATAAAAAAATAAATATAATCAGGGACGCTTTTTTCATGACGAAAGTGATATGAATTAATAGTTGTTGTATTCTTGATGCCCATCTGTAGTTGACAATGATTTCTGATAATAACTGAATTATCAAATTAATTTTTAACATTCACTAATTTTCAGATTTCAATAAATTGATTGACTAAAATAAGATGACATTAATTAATTTTCATTGGTTATATATGAAAACAAAAGTAACTAATCCCTGGAATTGCAGACGGATTTCATTAATCACGCGTTATTTTTCAGTTTTTTTTGCTGCACAATGTGAAAAAATACTGTAATTGTATTATTGCTATTTTATAATGATCAGTTATATAATCATTTACGTTGACTAAAAAAATAGTCAAATAATTAACAAAACACTTGGATGACTATAAATATAGTCGTATATTTGTATCAGAGGATTGACAAGAAAAAGTGACAGCTATGCAATTAACAAAAGCAGAAGAGCAGGTGATGCAGATCCTGTGGGGAATGGGTGAGGGACTGGTAAAGGATATCCGCGACCGGTTCGATGAACCAAAACCTGCGCGGAATACTGTTTCAACTGTAATCAGGATTTTAGAGAAGAAGGGATTTGTTGGTCACAAAGACTATGGCAAAGTGTTTGTTTATTACCCTCTGGTGATGAAGAAAGAGTACTCCGGGAAGCAATTATTTGGTCTGCTAAACGATTACTTTAATAACTCATTTCCTGCAATGGCATCATACTTTGTCCGTGAGAAAGACCTGTCGATCAAAGACCTCGAACAACTGCTTGAGGATACAAAATTGGAACTATCGAAACGCAAAAAAACCGACTGATATGGAATCGTTTGGATTATACCTTTTAAAATCGGCTGTCTGGCTGACGGGTTTCACAATTGTGTTCCTGGTGCTATTACGTAATGAGCGGTATTTTCGGCTCAACCGGGCTTACCTCCTTTCGGGGATTCTTGCGTCGGTCGTTTTCCCTTTTTTTACCTGGCATTATGCTGTGATTTTACCTTCAGTACCCTCCGCAGAAATTGCCATTCCGGAAATTTCAACCCAGACAATGGTTTATACCGGTAGAACCATTACACCCGGGATTCCTGTGTACTGGTGGTTTTACCTGGTTGGCATAACCTGGTTCGCTTTCCGCCTGTTCAGACAAACATGGATTGTGGTCCGGAAATTGCGAAAAACCGGGTATGTGATCAACGGGCCTGTAAAACTGGTCCGTACTCCCGAATATGTGGCATCGTTTTCATTCTTCTCTTTCGTCTTTGTCAATCCTTCAACATCTGATATTGAGACTGAAGAGATCGTGAACCACGAATGCGGTCATATTCAAAAATTGCACTGGTTCGATCTGTTGTTTGTCGAATTGGTTTGTATGATGCAGTGGTTTAATCCATTCGTGTGGATCTATTCGCACCTTGTCCGCCAGAATCATGAATACCTGGCCGACGAAATGGCTTTGCAGCGTACTTCAAACCCTGCAATCTACAGGGCAACACTCCTGAACCAGATGCTTGGCGTGCCTCTAATCAGACTTGCCAATTCATTTAGTTACTCACTAAACAAGAAAAGATTTAAAATGATGAAAAAAAGAATAAATTCCCCTTTCAGAAAACTAAAAATGCTCCTGGTAATACCTTTAATCGCGTTTGTTTTCTACGCTTTCGCGAAACCAGAGTATATTTCTTCAACAAATGTTGTCCAATCGGACAACATTATGCAGGTTGAAAAAGGCAATGTTGAAAAAGGCAATGTTGAAAAAGGCAATGTTGAAAAAGGCAATGTTGTAATCAACAATGTTCTAAAAGATAAGGTGGTAAAAGGTAAGGTTGTGAAACCTGACGGGAACCCATTATGGGGAACGTCGGTTATCATTAAGGGTACAACTATCGGGACGATCACAGATAAACGGGGAAACTTCAGATTAAAAGATGTTCCTCAGGACGGAGAACTTATATTTTCGTTTGTCGGGTACCAAACTGCAAAGATGAAACCAGATTTTGAAAAGTCAATGGTTATCAGGATGGATGCGGCTACAATCGGGATTGATGAAGTAGTAGTTGTTAGTTATGGAACCGATAAAACGCCGCCTTCAACACCTACACTTCCTATAAGAACAATTTCCAGCCCTATTGATTCAATAAATCCTCCTATGTATGTTGTGGATGGAACAATTGTCACAGAAACTATTATTAAATCCATTAATTCTGAATCAATTCAATCGGTTAATATTTTAAAGGATCAATCAGCGATAGAAAAATATGGCGATAAGGCGAAAAATGGTGTTATTGAGGCGACTTTAAAAAAGGATGCCAAAGGTTGGATTACTTCCGACTCTTTGAATCATACCAGAGTTTCAGTCGGGTCTAACCCATTCAATAAGGATATGAATTTAAAAAATTTTCCCCTGATCTATCTTGACGGGGTAATTATTGATAGATCCAGTATGACTGCAATTAATCCTAATAATATTGAATCAATCAGTTGCTTCAAGGATAAATCGGCTATTGCAACGTATGGGGAGAAGGCGAAAGATGGTGTGATACTGATTACTTCGAAAAGGAATTTTTCAGGATTAGAAAGCAACAATTCTACTGCAAATCCATCCAAAATTGAATCTTTTAATCCAAAGCATCCGCCATTGTACATTGTTGATGGTGTTATTACTGACACACGCAGAGCACAATATTTTTTAGAAATTGGAGCTGAATCTGTTACTGTTCTGAAGGGTAAATCAGCGATCGATAAGTATGGAGAGAATGGAATTAATGGAGTAGTAGAGATGGTTTTAAAGAAAAAGGTTGGTGCTGGCCAGACAACAAAAAAAGCTGAAGTCTCTGTTATTTCAGAAACCCAAAAGAAGGACAAAGACATATTTGTTGTAGTTGAGGAGATGCCTGAATTCCCGGGTGGAAATGAGGCTTTAATGAAGTTCATTATGGAAAACATCAGATATCCGGCGGAAGCAGGGAAAGTAAATGCCCAGGGGAACGTCATTGTTAATTTTGTCGTTAAGAGCAGTGGTAAAGTTGAAAATGCGAAAGTGGTAAAGAGTGTTCATCCGGCACTGGATAATGAAGCGCTTAGGGTAATCGGTTTAATGCCCGACTGGAAACCGGGAACACAGCGTGGTAAAGCAGTGGATGTTTCGTATACTCTGCCGATTCAATTTACACTTCAATAATAGAAGCCCTGACAGGTTTTGGAAACCTGTCAGGGCTAATTCCCGACGGTTATTTTCCAAAACCTGTCAGGTCTAACATTTAATTCAAAATAAATTCATTTCCTGATTCCGGAATTTCGATATCTCCAAAACCGGCTTCAATCATCCTTTCTTTATAAAACAATTGTGCCTCATAATCGCCATGAACAAGAAATGTCTTCTTAATCATAGACTTATTCTGGCACTTCAGATACTGTAACATCTCATTGTAATCACCATGGCCGCTGAATGCTTCTATCCTTTCAATAGTGGCATTTACCTCATATTGGGTTCCGAATATGGATACTTCTTTATCTCCGTTGATAATCCTCGCTCCAAGGGTCCGTGGGGCACAATACCCGACTATAAGAATTGTATTTCTCGGATCGGAGATATTGTTGGCCAGATGGTGTTTAATCCGGCCGGCTTCCATCATTCCTGATGCAGAGATAATTACACACGGCTTCTTAATGAAATTCAGCTTTTTGGATTCCTGGGTAGTTTTAACATAGTGCAACGAATTGAAACCAAAAGGATCTTCATCCCTCTCAATCACCTCCAGAACATCGTTGTTGAAACATTCGGGGTGCACCCTGAAAATTTCGGTGGCGTTCACAGCAAGAGGACTATCAACATAAATTTGAACTCTCGGCAATTGTCCGTTATCGAAGAATTTGTCCAGCGAATATACCAGTTCCTGTGTCCGGCCGATAGCGAAGGAAGGAATAATAAGTTTGCCACCCCGGTAAACACACGCTTCAGTAACAACACGCAGCAATTCTTCTTCTGCAATATGAAGCTGTGAATGTAACCTGTTGCCATAAGTTGCTTCTGTGATCAGGTAGTCGCACTGGGCAAACGGTGCGGGGGCTTTTAATATACGACTGGAAGGACGCCCGATATCGCCTGTATAAGCAATTTTAGTAATTTTCCCCTTCTCGGTTATCTCAATCAACGCTGCTCCTGCTCCAAGTAAATGCCCGGTTGTGGTAAAGCGTACTTTAATGCTGTCACTGATGTAAAATTTCCGGTTTTGGGCAGTACCGATAAAAAGCTCCATACAACGGACGGCATCTTCTTTAACATAAATAGGTTCAACCGGTTCCAATCCGTGCCGGGCCCTTTTCCTGTTGTGCATTTCGGTATCACTTTCCTGGATGTGGCCGCTGTCGGCCAGCATAATTGCACACAGGTCGCGTGTTGCATTAGTGCATATCACTGAACCTCTGAACCCCAGCTTATAAACAAACGGAATTAATCCCGAATGGTCTATATGGGCATGAGTAAGTATTATATGATCGATTTCGGACGGATCGAATCCCAGGTTCCGGTTCATCTGGTCAGTCTCCTGACCTTTCCCCTGGAACATTCCACAGTCGAGAAGAATCTTTTTCCCATTATCAAGCGTGATCAATGTTTTACTTCCGGTTACTTCGCGTGCTGCGCCTATAAATTTTATTTTCATGTTAAGAGCGATTAAATTAGGATCTAAAGGTAATGGAAATAGGGATATTTACCGAAATATTTAGCTATATTAAATTTTATTCCATAAAAAAAGCCGCCACTAAAACAGTGACGGCTCATTAGTTTATTGATATATAATACTATTCTTCAGCTTTTTGTTCAGCTTCGTAGGCTTTGAGCAACTCTTCCTGAATTTCGGCAGGAACTTTTTCGTAGTTTGCAAATTTAAGTGTGAACATTGCACGGCCCTGAGTTATGGAACTTAACGAAGTAGCGTATTTGTTCATCTCTTTCAGTGGCACTTTAGCAGAAATCTTTTCGAAACCTTTTTCCGAACTCATCCCCATGATCAATGCCCGGCGTCCCTGAAGGTCGCCCATCACATCTCCCAATCTGTCGGCCGGAACCAAAACTTCGACATCGTAAATTGGTTCAAGGATTTTCGGCCCTGCATTTTTAAAAGCTAAGCTGAAAGCATTACGGCCTGCTAATCTGAACGATATTTCGTTTGAGTCAACAGGGTGCATTTTCCCATCATAGATACATACCCTGATATCGCGGGCATAGGAACCGGTTAGTGGCCCTTCCTCCATTTTTTCCATAATCCCTTTCAGAATTGCAGGTAGAAACCGGGCATCGATAGAACCGCCAACAATACAATTACAGAATACGAGTTTTCCGCCCCATGGCAGCTCGGTTATATCAGTACCGCGGAGGCTTATTTTCATCTCCTTCCCGTCAATTTTGTACATTTCAGGAACGGGCATACCTTCAACGTAAGGTTCAATCAACAGGTGAACCTCTCCAAACTGTCCCGAGCCACCACTCTGTTTACGGTGACGGTAGTCCCCCGGAGCTATTTTTGTAATGGTTTCGCGATAAGGGATCTTAGGTTTCAGAAATTGGATGTCCATTTTGTAAATATTGTCGAAATACCATTTTAACGTATTAATATGGTATTCGCCCTGGCCATGAAGAAGAATCTGCTTTAACTCCTTGGAATATTCAATTATATAAGTAGGATCTTCTTCGGCAAGTTTGTGAAGATATTCCCCCATCTTTTCTTCGTCTGATTCGCTTATAGCTTTTATAGCGGTTGTATAACGCGGGGCAGGATAATTTAATGGGGGGTAACTGATATCTGCGTCTTTGTCGCAAAGTGTGTGATTATGTTTTACATCTTTCAGCTTCACAGTGGCACCAATATCTCCGGCCACCATTTCCGGTACTTTTGTACGGCTTTTTCCTGCTACCGCATATATCTGGGAGATTCTCTCTTTCGAATTTTTGGTGGTATTGATAAGATCCATTCCCTCTTTCAAAATTCCTGAAATAACCTTAAAGTATGTAACCTCGCCAACATGTTGTTCAATTGATGTTTTGAAAACAAATATTGAGGTAGGGCCATTTACATCCATTTTAATGAATTTCCCGTTTACAGTTTCAACGGGTGCGAGTTCACCGGGATTAGGAGCTACGTTACAGATAAAATCCATAAGCCGTCGGATTCCCATATCGCGTGAAGCGCAGGTACAGAACACCGGGTAAAGGCTTCTGCTTAACATTCCCAATTTCAATCCCTTACGCATTTCATCTTCGTTGAGGTTTCCCTGTTCGAAGAAAAGTTCCATCAGCTCTTCGTCATTTTCGGCAGCCATTTCAACCAATTGGTTGTGAGCATCTTCAGCTCTTGCATGTTCGGTAGCAGGGATGTCGAGGATCTCTGGTGCCCCTCCGTTTGGTCCCCATTGGAGCATTTTCATTTTTAGTACATCTACTACTTTATTGTAACCTAAACCCGGATTAACCGGATATTGTACTATTGCCAGTTTGTTGCCAAATGTAGTCCTGGCCATTTCAATCGTATTTTCCCAGTTACTGTTTTCGTGATCAAGATGATTGACAACGAAAATCAGTGGTTTGTGGAATTTTTCAGCATTCCGGTTCGCGATTTCGGTACCTACCTCAACCCCGTTGACCGCATTGATAACCAAGAGCCCGGTGGCAGTTATACTCAGTGCAGGAATTACCCCTCCAACAAAGTCGTCCATCCCCGGCGTGTCGATGATATTAATCTTGCAACCTTCAAATTCGGTGTAAAGTACAGTAGCGTGTACCGAATTGCCATACTCCTGTTCAACAAGATTATAGTCTGATGCAGTGGTTTTGCTTTTTACATCACCTCTGCGACTTATAACACCACCCTCGAAGAGCATCGACTCTACGAGGGTGGTTTTTCCAGCACCGGAATTTCCAATAACAGTAATATTCCGGATTTCTTTAGTTTGATATACTTTCATGTGATAAAATTTAGATAAAACTCAGCAATCCATTAGATAGAAAATCAACTTTCCCCATCAAAAATAGACGTTTTTTAAAAAGTTCCAACTTAATACAAAAATTGTTCTTTTTTTATATTCACAATATTTGGTTTAGCTATTTGAGTATAAAATTGAATATTAATTCGTTAACGCGGTAATAAGAGTAAATGACCGACATAGTTCTTTTCAATAAATATTTTTTTTAAATATATTTTAACTTTATTGGCGTTAATTTCTTCCATCGTTATAGTGTTTGTTTCCTGAGATTGTCAATTTTCAGGATAGTATTTCAGGAATGAATTTTGTCTGATTATCTGGTCCTAATCTTAAACTTTTGATTAAAAACACTTTTTTTTTGCTGGTGTGATTGTTTTCCGATTGAATTGTGTACTTTTGCAGTCCATTTTGGGGAAGATTCGTACAGCTCTTAACCAGTTCTAACGTTGATTTTTCATTTATATGGATCGTATCTGAGTTCATTTTCGTATGTAATATTATAATTCAAAATTTTAAAACGTTTATGCCTACTATTCAACAGCTAGTTAGGAAAGGGAGAACAAGTATCGAGGATAAGAGTAAATCTCCGGCACTTAGCTCTTGCCCGCAACGAAGGGGCGTATGTGTTCGTGTTTACACAACGACGCCAAAGAAACCGAATTCGGCTATGAGAAAGGTAGCCAGGGTTAGGTTGACTAATCAGAAAGAGGTGAATGCATACATTCCGGGCGAAGGACACAATCTTCAGGAACACTCTATCGTGCTGGTTCGCGGAGGACGTGTCAAAGATCTTCCGGGAGTGCGTTACCACCTTATTCGCGGGGCATTGGATACTGCAGGTGTAGAAGGCCGTAAACAACGCCGTTCGAAATATGGTACTAAACGACCTAAACCAGGACAGGCAGTAGCCGCTACAAAAAAGAAAAAGTAATTGATTAGAAATTAGTTATTTGTTTGGAGGTTTGGTTGAGTAAGGGTTTGCCCGGAGCAGGCTATTTAAACTGAAGACTGAACAACAACCGATTCGAATAACACAAACAATGTGTAACTAAGATGAGAAAAACAAAACCGAAGAAAAGGATCATCTTGCCTGATCCTAAATTTAAAGACGTACTGGTAACAAGGTTTGTCAACAGTCTGATGATAGATGGCAAGAAATCGATCGCTTTCAAAATTTTTTACGATGCACTTGACATTGTTGAAAAAAAGATGAAAGATAGTGAAGTTTCCCCGCTTGATGTTTGGAAAAAGGGTTTGCAAAACATTACCCCCATGGTTGAAGTAAAAAGCAGAAGGGTTGGAGGTGCAAACTTTCAGGTTCCCATGGAAATTCGTCCGGAACGAAAAGTGGCAATTTCAATGCACAATTTAATCCAGTTTGCAACCAAACGCTCAGGCCACTCAATGGCCGAGAAACTGGCAGCTGAGACAGTCGCCGCTTATAACGAAGAGGGTGGCGCATTCAAAAAGAAAGAAGACACACATAGAATGGCGGAGGCAAACCGGGCTTTTGCCCATTTCCGTTTTTAATAGAAATAGACAGTAGATATCTGGATCAAATATAATGGCTAAAAGGGATCTTACAAATACCAGGAACATTGGTATCATGGCGCACATAGATGCCGGTAAAACAACAACTTCCGAGAGGATATTGTTTTATACCGGTAAAACTCACCGTATTGGTGAAGTTCATGATGGCGCAGCTACAATGGACTGGATGGCCCAGGAACAGGAGCGAGGTATCACCATTACATCTGCTGCTACTTTCACGGAGTGGAAGTATAATGATATTGTTCACCAGATAAATATTATTGATACCCCCGGGCACGTTGACTTCACTGTTGAGGTTGAGCGGTCTCTGAGGGTACTGGATGGTGCCGTTGCTACATTTTGCGCTGTAGGCGGCGTCGAAGCGCAATCAGAGACTGTTTGGCGGCAGGCAGAAAAATATGGTGTACCTAAAATAGCGTTCATCAATAAAATGGATCGGGCCGGTGCCGATTTCTTCCGTGTTTATAACGATATTAAGGATAAACTTGGAGCAAATCCGGTGCCTGTACAACTTCCGATCGGAGCTGAAGAAAAATTTTCAGGTATTGTTGACCTGATCCGGATGAAAGCAATCTATTGGCATAATGAATCAATGGGAGCCGACTACGATATTGCCGAAATCCCGGAGGAAATGATGGAATTATCACTTGAATGGCGCGATAAATTGGTTGAATCTGTAGCGGAGCAGGATGAAACGCTTATGGAGAAATTCTTTGCTGATTCTGACAGTATCACCGTTGATGAACTAATTGCAGTAATTCGAAAAGCAACTATCACTGGTGCCATTATCCCGATGCTGTGTGGTTCGGCATTTAAAAATAAAGGGGTCCAAACATTGCTTGATGCTGTTTGTGCCTTCTTGCCAAATCCGCTTGATATTGGATCTATTGAAGGGAAGGATCCGGACACCAACAAGATCATTGAGAGAAAACCATCTGTTGATCAGCCTCTTGCAGCTCTTGCTTTTAAGATTGCCACCGACCCTTTTGTAGGGCGACTGTGTTTTATCCGTGTATACTCAGGCAAGATCGATGCAGGATCATACGTACTGAACATGCGGACCGGGAAAAAGGAACGAATTTCACGTTTGTTCCAGATGCACGCCAATAAGCAGCAACCCCGCGATCTGATTGAAGCTGGCGACATTTGCGCAGCTGTCGGGTTCAAAGATATCCGGACAGGCGATACACTCTGTAGTCTCGATCACCCGATTATCCTTGAATCGATGACTTTCCCCGAACCTGTAATTGGTATCGCTATTGAGCCTAAAACTCAGAATGACATCGATAAGCTGACTAACGGGCTGATTAAGCTTGCCGAAGAGGATCCAACGTTTCAGGTCAGGACCGACGAAGACAGTGGTCAGACTGTTATCCGTGGAATGGGTGAACTTCACCTTGAAATTATTGTTGACCGTTTGAAACGTGAATTCAAGGTAGAATGCAATCAGGGTGCACCACAAGTAGCTTACAAAGAGGCTATTACCAAAGAAATTGAGCTGCGGGAAGTATTTAAGAAACAGACCGGAGGGCGTGGTAAATTTGCTGATATTAGTATAAAGATTGGCCCGGTAGACGAAGGTGTAACCGGACTCCAGTTTGTCGATCTGATAAAAGGAGGTACTATTCCACGCGAATTCATTCCGGCTGTTGAAAAAGGCTTTAAAGAATCACTTAACAACGGCCCGCTTGCCGGATTTAAAATAGAAAATCTAAAAGTCACTTTATTAGACGGATCTTTTCACCCGGTTGACTCCGATGCCCTTTCATTTGAGCTATGTGCAAAACAAGCTTTCAGAAATTCGGCTTCCAGGGCAAAGCCAGTCCTGCTGGAGCCAATTATGAAAGTTGAGGTAGTAACTCCGGATGACTATATGGGCGATATTGTTTCGGATCTTAACCGTCGTCGCGGACATGTTGAAAGTATGGACTCCAAATTCGGAGCCCGTGTTCTAAAAGCAAAAGTTCCGCTCGCAGAGCAATTTGGTTACGTAACAACCTTGCGTACACTGTCGTCGGGGCGGGCAACCTCATCAATGGAGTTTTCACACTATGCCGAAGTACCTAAGAATATTGCACTTGCGGTACTCGAAGGTGTTAAAGGCAGAACAGATTTGTTATAAACAACACAATAAATACGTTCTTATCATGAGTCAGAGAATCAGAATCAAACTGAAATCGTACGATCACAACCTGGTTGATAAATCGGCAGAGAAGATTGTAAAAACCGTAAAATCTACCGGGGCAATTGTAAGCGGCCCTATTCCGCTTCCTACGCACCGGAGAATTTTTACTGTCCTGAGAGCAACTTTTGTAAACAAAAAATCAAGGGAACAATTCGAATTGTCTTCTTACAAGAGGTTAATTGACATTTACAGTTCCACTGCTAAAACGATTGACGCCCTTATGAAACTTGAGTTGCCAAGCGGTGTCGAGGTAGAAATTAAAGTGTAATTAAAAACTGCTTAATCAGTAAAAAATGCCAGGATTAATTGGAAAAAAAATCGGAATGACTTCCGTATTCAGTGTTGAGGGGAGAAATATCCCATGCACTGTGATTGAGGCAGGTCCATGTACTGTATCCCAGATTCGTACCATTGAAAAAGATGGTTATGAAGCGATTCAGTTAGGCTTTCTCGATAAGAAAGAGAAGCATGCGACAAAGCCTGAAATCGGCCATTTTAAAAAGGCCGGTTCTGCCCCGAAGAAGAAAATTGTAGAATTTGGCGGATTCGGGAATGAAGTGAAACTTGGGGATATCATTACAGTTGATCTGTTGGAACCTGCAGATCTTATTGATATCACAGGGTTTTCAAAAGGTAAAGGATTTCAGGGTGTTGTCCGGCGTCACGGATTTGGCGGAGTCGGCGAAAGCACGCACGGTCAGCACAACAGGCTGCGTGCTCCCGGATCTATTGGAGCTTCATCTTATCCTTCGCGCGTTTTCAAAGGAATGCGCATGGCAGGACGTCATGGGGGCATTAAAGTGACCGTTCAAAACCTTGAAGTTCTGAAAGTTATCACTGAAAATAATCTTGTGATTGTAAAAGGTTCCGTTCCCGGAGCTAATGGTTCATACTTAATCCTTGAGAAGTAATGGAAATCGGAGTCTTTAATAAAGCAGGACAGGAAACCGGAAGAAACGTAGAGCTTAATGCAGAAATCTATGCGGTAGAACCTAATGATCACGCGATATATCTCGACGTGAAACAATACCTTGCGAACCAGCGCCAGGGTACCCACAAAGCAAAAGATCGCGGTGAAGTTTCAGGATCAACCCGTAAAATCAAACGTCAGAAAGGAACCGGGGGAGCACGGGCTGGTAGCAGAAAATCGGGGACAATTCGCGGTGGAGGCCGTATTTTCGGACCTCAGCCAAGAGATTACAGTTTTAAACTAAATAAAAAGCTGAAAGAACTTGCACGTAAGTCTGCCCTTACCTACAAAGCCCGGTCGAATGAAATAATTGTAATGGAAGATTTTTCTTTTGAAGCCCCAAAAACAAAAGAATTTGTGGCTATTCAAAATAATCTTAAGATTGGTGATAAAAAATCACTGATTGTGTTATCAGAAGCAAATAAAAACATATATTTGTCCTCCAGAAATTTACAGAACGTTGAGATTGTAATCGCTTCAGAATTAAGCACATACAAGATTATGCGAGCCCAAAAAATTATTTTGGTCGAAAGTTCTGTGACTAAAGTGGAAGAATTATTTAAGATTTAACGCCTAAGACTATGATTGATATTTTGATTCGGCCTATCGTAACCGAGAAAATGAACCTCTTATCGGACAAATATAACCGGTATGGTTTCAGGGTTGATAAGAAGGCTAACAAGCATGAGATCAAAAAAGCCGTGGAAGAGGTCTATGGCGTTAAGGTTAGCACCGTTAATACAATGGTGTATGCCGGGAAATTAAAATCGCGCTTTACAAAAGGCGGGGTTATAACCGGACGTATGAATGCCTATAAAAAGGCAATTGTTACGTTAACCGAAGGAGAAAGTATTGATTTTTACAGCAATATCTAAAGTAAGAGATGGCAGTTAGAAAGTTAAAACCAGTAACTCCGGGACAAAGGCACAAGATAATTGGTGCGTTTGAAACCATTACAACTGGCAACACACCTGAAAAATCATTGTTAAGGCCCATAAAGAGTACCGGTGGCCGTAATAGTGCCGGTAAAATGACAATGAGGTATATAGGTGGAGGGCATAAAAGGCAGTACCGTCTGATCGATTTTAAGAGAGAGAAAGACGGTATTCCTGCACGTGTGGATTCGATCCAGTACGATCCCAATCGTACTGCCCGGATTGCACTATTAGTGTATGCCGATGGGGAAAAACGTTATATGCTTGCTCCGAACGGTCTCCAGGTTGGACAAACCGTTCTTTCAGGTAATGAAGCGGCTCCCGAAATCGGAAATGCGCTCCCTCTAGCAAAAATACCTCTTGGTACAATCGTTCACAATATTGAGTTGCATCCCGGTCAGGGAGGCATAATGGCCCGGTCAGCCGGTACTTATGCACAACTCACCTCGCGTGAAGGACGATATGCCATCGTTAAACTCCCCTCTGGCGAATCCCGGATGGTGCTGGTTACATGCCGTGCAACGGTAGGCACCGTCGGAAACTCGGACCATGGCCTTGAAAGATCAGGTAAAGCCGGTAGAAGCCGTTGGCAGGGACGTCGTCCCCGCGTCCGCGGTGTCGTTATGAACCCTGTCGATCACCCTATGGGTGGTGGGGAAGGACGTGCTTCCGGTGGTCATCCACGTTCACGTAAAGGATTGCTTGCTAAGGGTTTCAAAACCCGTTCGAAGAAAAAAGCTTCAAGCAGGTATATCATTGAACGTAGGAAAAAGTAATCACTAATTTTAAATGAAAAGTAGATTATGAGTCGTTCGCTAAAAAAAGGCCCTTTTATAGACTTTAAGCTGGAAAAGAAAGTTCTGGTTCTTAATGAAGCAGATAAAAAGTCGGTTGTTAAAACCTGGGCAAGACATTCAATGATTTCGCCTGATTTTGTTGGTCATACCATTGCTGTTCACAACGGGAATAAATTCATCCCCGTTTACGTAACTGAAAATATGGTTGGTCATAAATTAGGTGAATTCGCTCCTACCCGCACCTTCAGGGGACATGGTGGTAACAAGAAAAGATAAGCCATGAACGCGGAAATGTATAATTGTAGTAAAAAGTACCAAGATGGGTTCTAGAAAAAAGAAAAGCGCTGAAATGCTTAACAAAGCAAAAGCCGAACGATTCCAGGCTGTTCTGCGCGAAGTCCCAACTTCACCGCGTAAGATGCGCCTTGTTACCGATATGATTCGTGGAATGATGGTAAATCGTGCAATTGACGTACTGAAGTTTTCCTCAAAAGAGGCTTCCCGCAGGGTGGAAAAACTCCTCCTTTCAGCTATTAAAAACTGGGAGTCTAAAAATGAAGGAGTCAGACTTGACGAAAGCAAACTATATGTGCAGGAAGTTTTCGTAGATTCCGGCCGTATGCTCAAGAGGCTTCGCCCTGCCCCGCAGGGCCGCGGACATCGGATAAAAAAGCGTTCGAATCACGTAACTATTCGTTTGGCAAGTAAAAATGTTATAGAAGAAAATACGAAATAATAGTATGGGACAAAAAGTAAATCCGATTTCAAATAGGCTTGGAATCATTAGAGGATGGGATTCCAACTGGTTCGGAGGTAACGATTATGGTGAAAAACTGGTCGAGGACCATAAAATCAGGGGATACCTGAATGCAAGGCTTTCAAAAGCAAGCATATCAAGGATCATTATTGAGCGCACATTGAAGCTTATTACCATTACCGTTCACACTTCAAGGCCTGGTATTATTATTGGTAAAGGTGGCCAGGAAGTTGACAAGTTAAAGGAAGAACTCAAAAAGATCACCAAAAAGGAGGTTCAAATCAATATTTTTGAAATCAAACGTCCTGAACTTGATGCCCAAATCGTGGCAAGTAATATTGCCAGGCAGGTGGAAGGTAAAATCGCATACCGTCGTGCTACCAAGATGTCAATCGCATCTACAATGAGAATGGGTGCCGAAGGGATTAAAGTTCAGGTCTCCGGTCGGTTAAATGGTGCCGAAATGGCCCGGTCTGAGATGTACAAGGATGGAAGAACACCTTTGCATACCCTCAGGGCCGATATTGATTATGCCCTTGCAGAAGCCTTAACCAAAACAGGTTTAATAGGTGTGAAAGTTTGGATCTGCCGTGGTGAAATTTACGGCAAACGCGACCTCTCACCAAATGTAGGCCAATCTGCCCAGCAACAACGTGGACCAAACCGTCCTGCACCGGCACCCGGAAAAGGTGGGTTTAAAAAACGTAAAAAGTAACCATCGACAAAGCAAAACAAGATGTTACAACCAAAAAAAGTTAAATTTAGAAGAGTACAAAAGGGCAAACTGAAAGGTAACGCTCAACGCGGAAATCAGTTATCATTTGGTTCTTTTGGAATAAAATGTCTGGAAACAGCATGGATTACAGGCCGTCAGATTGAGGCCGCCAGGGTTGCGGTAACGAGGCATATGCAACGGCAGGGCCAAATCTGGATCCGTATTTTCCCGGATAAACCAATTACCAAAAAACCTGCAGAGGTCCGTATGGGTAAAGGTAAAGGTGCACCCGAGGGATTCGTTGCCACAATTACCCCGGGACGTATTATAATCGAGGTTGAAGGAGTTCCATTCGACCTCGCCAAAGAATCATTACGTCTGGCAGCCCAGAAGTTGCCTGTGATTACCAGATTTGTTGTAAGACGCGACTTTGTTGAATCTTCAATTATTGAATAATGAAAAATTCTGAAATCAAAGAATTAACAACTGCTGAAATCATCGAAAGGATTGCAAACACAGGAGAGGAATTAGTACGTATGCGTTTGAACCACAGCGTAAACCCTCTTGAAAATCCGATGAAAATCCGGTTTACCCGAAAGGATATCGCCCGCTTGAATACCGAATTGCGTAAACGTCAACTTGAAAATTAATTATGACTATGGAAACAAGAAATCTTCGGAAAGAGCGTATTGGCGTTGTTGTAAGCAGCAAAATGGAAAAAACCATAGTTGTTGCTGAAAAAGGGAAAGAGAAACATCCTATTTACGGTAAATTTGTAAACAGAACGACCAAATTCTATGTGCATGATGAGAAAAATGATTGCAATATAGGTGATACCGTATTAATTATGGAAACACGTCCGCTATCCAAACAGAAGGGATGGAGATTAGTTAAAATTTTAGAAAGAGCGAAGTAACCATGATACAGCAAGAATCACGTTGTACAGTCGCAGATAACAGCGGCGCTAAAGAAGCACTGGTAATCCGTGTGTTAGGCGGGACCCGGAAGCGTTATGCCACTGTTGGGGACAAAATTGTCGTGACTGTTAAAAATTCCCTCCCCGGAAGCGATATGAAAAAAGGTACTGTTTCTAAAGCAGTAGTGGTACGTACTTCCAAAGAGGTGAGACGCGCCGACGGATCTTACATCAGGTTCGACGATAATGCAATTGTATTGCTCAATGCTGCCGGAGAGATGCGGGGAACCCGTATTTTTGGTCCTGTTGCACGTGAATTGCGCGACAATTTCATGAAAATAGTTTCATTAGCCCCTGAAGTACTTTAATCTATTCAGACTATGCAGAAAAAGTTACACATTAAAAAAGGAGATACGGTAGTTGTGATTGCAGGCAATTCTAAAGGACAGGAAGGGAAAGTTCTTGAAGTTGTACGTGAAAAGGAACGTGCTATCGTTGAAGGGGTGAATATGGTGTCAAAACACACCAAACCCAATGCTAAAAGTCCCCAGGGTGGCATAATCAAACAGGAAGCTACAATTCACGTTTCCAATCTGATGTTGAAAGATCCTAAAACAGGCAAACCAACCCGCATTGGTCGCCGCCTTGGTAAAAACGGGAAATTAGTTCGATATTCAAAAAAATCAGGGGAGGAAATTAAATAATGAATTACATACCTACATTAAAGCAGAAATTTCGCGACGAGATCATTCCTGTTATGCAGAAGGAATTCGGATATAAATCCATTATGCAGGTGCCCCATCTTGAAAAAATTATTATCAACCAGGGCGTTGGTTCTGCTATCGCTGATAAAAAAATAATGGAAGTAGCTGTCGAAGAGCTGACAACAATAACCGGACAAAAGGCTGTTACTACCATTTCAAAGAAAGACATTGCAAATTTTAAGCTTCGTAAAAAAATGCCTATTGGCGTGAGAGTTACCCTGCGAAGCGATAAAATGTACGAATTCCTTGAACGGCTTGTTTGTATTGCCCTTCCCCGTATTCGCGACTTTAAAGGTATCGGGGATAAATTCGACGGACGTGGAAATTATACGCTTGGCGTTACGGAACAGATTATTTTCCCCGAAATAGTTTTGGATAAGGTGGCAAAAATGAACGGATATAATATCACTTTTGTTACTACTGCCAATACTGATGAAGAGGGTTATGCCCTGCTCAAGAATTTTGGATTACCTTTCAAGAACGCTAAAAAGAACTAATTGATATGGCCAAAGAATCATTAAAAGCCCGTGAGGTAAAACGCGCAAAACTTGTTAAAAGGTATGCCGTTAAGAGGGCCCGCCTGAAAACTGAAGGCGATTTCATCGGATTAAGCCAGTTACCCCGTAATTCTTCTCCGACCCGCATGCACAACAGATGTATGCTGACAGGTCGTCCTAAGGGGTATATGCGCCAGTTTGGTGTTTCGAGAATCCAGTTTCGTGAAATGGCTTCTGCCGGACTAATCCCCGGAATTAAAAAAGCTAGTTGGTAATCGTTTAAATTTATAGCAAAGATGACTGATCCTATTGCAGACTATCTGACCCGGCTTCGCAATGCCATTAAGGCAAAACATAAAGTCGTGGAAATACCTGCATCGAACATTAAAAAAGAGATTACCAAAATTCTGAAGGAAAAAGGGTATATCCTCAATTATAAATTCGATGATGAGGTAAATTATCAGGGAAGTATTAAAATTGCCCTGAAATACCATCCTGCCGATGGTACATCAGCGATTAAATCGCTGAAACGTGTTTCAAAACCCGGTCTCCGCAAGTACTGCGCTACCGAAAAAGTTCCACGTGTATTGAACGGCCTTGGTGTGGCTATAATCTCGACTTCAAAAGGTGTTATCACTGATAAAGAAGCAAAAGATTTGAATGTGGGAGGCGAAATTTTATGTTATGTTTATTAATTAAGGAGGAATTATAATGTCAAGGATAGGAAAACTACCAATTGAAATCCCTGCCGGAGTTACGATAAACGTGAGTAAAGAAAATCTCGTTACCGTTAAAGGCCCGTTGGGAACACTTAATCAGAAGGTTGATGCCGATATCGAAGTTGCTGTTGAAGCATCGCAGATCGTGGTAAAACGTCCGACTGAACAAAAACGTCACCGTGCTATGCATGGTTTGTACCGTTCGCTTATTAACAACATGGTTGTTGGAGTGTCAAAAGGTTATGAAGTTAAACTTGAACTTGTTGGTGTTGGATACCGTGCTGAGGCCCAGAACCAGATTTTGGACCTGGTGCTGGGACTTTCTCACCACACATATCTGCAGATCCCTTCCGAAGTTAAGGTCGTTGCTGTTACAGACAAACGAACTAATCCGATCATCACACTAAACAGTGCCGATAAACAATTAATCGGCCATGTTGCTGCGAAAATCAGGTCATTCCGTTCTCCGGAGCCTTATAAAGGGAAAGGTGTTAAATTTGTTGGCGAAAAACTTCGTCGTAAAGCTGGTAAAACGGCTTCTAAAAAATAATTGACTTTATAGCTATGGCTCTCACAAAATTTGAAAGAAGAGAAAGAATCCGTAAACGAATAAGAAAAGTAGTTTCCGGTACTAACGAGGTTCCCCGCTTAAGTGTATTTCGCAGCAATATACATATTTCTGTTCAGTTTGTTGACGATGTAGCGGGAAAAACCTTACTGTCAGTTTCTTCATTGAATAAGGACATTGCTTCTGTCCCAGGTACTAAAACCGCCAAAGCTCTCCTCGTCGGAAAGCTGGCCGCTGAAAAAGCACTTGCAGCAGGTATCAATGTTGTTAAATTTGACCGTGGTGGATATTTATATCATGGACGTGTTAAGGCAGTTGCCGAAGCGGCTCGTGAAGGAGGTTTAAAATTCTAAGCATTATGGCGAAAAATATTAAAAAAGTTAAAACCAGCGATCTCGAGCTTAAAGATAGGTTAGTAGCAATTAACCGCGTCACAAAAGTCACAAAGGGAGGTAGAACATTCAGCTTTTCAGCTATCGTCGTGGTGGGCAACGAGGACGGAATTGTTGGCTGGGGCCTCGGTAAAGCAAGCGAAGTTACTGCAGCCATTGCCAAAGGTGTTGACGCTGCCAAAAAGAACCTGGTGAAAGTACCCGTAATTAACGGAACAATCCCTCATACACAGGAAGCTAAATTCGGCGGGGCAAATGTTTTACTTAAACCTGCATCTTCAGGAACAGGGGTTAAAGCAGGGGGTGCTATGCGCGCTGTACTGGAAAGTGTTGGCGTACACGATATTCTGGCCAAATCGAAAGGATCGTCCAATCCTCACAACCTCGTTAAAGCCACCTTTGCTGCATTGCTCGAACTACGAGATGCTTACACTGTGGCAGAACATCGTGGAGTAGCTCTGGACAAAGTATTTAACGGATAAATTATTTATAATGACAAAAATTCGTGTTTCACAATACAAGAGTGCGATAGGCGCAACAAAGGCACAAAAGAAAATTATAAAAGCCCTGGGGCTCGGAAAATTAAACCGTCCGGTTGAGCACGAAGCTGTCCCCGAAGTCTTAGGTATGGTAAGAAAATTACAACACCTTTTAAGGGTTGAAGATGTTAACGAATAATATTCTTAAGATATGGAATTGCATAATTTAAAACCTGCCGAAGGCTCCACCAGAAAAGAGAAACGCATCGGACGTGGACAAGGCTCCGGTCACGGTGGTACCTCAACCCGCGGACATAAAGGCGCTAAATCACGGGCAGGATACAAATCGAAACGTAGTTTTCAGGGCGGTCAGATGCCACTGCAAAGAACCGTACCAAAATTCGGTTTTAAAAACGTAAACAGAGTTGAGTATAAAGGGATAAACCTTAGTTCCTTACAAAGTATGGCTGACGAAAACAACCTGACGGTTATTGATTTTCAGGCACTTCAGGATGTCGGTTTTGTAAGCAAAAATGACAAGGTTAAGATCCTGGGCAAGGGGGAATTAAAGTTGAAACTTGTTGTGAAGGCGCATGCTTTTTCAAAGAGTGCCAAAGAAGCTATCGAGAAACTGGAAGGAACTATTGAAATACTTTAATCCGGATGAAAAAACTAATCGAGACTCTTAAGAACATTTATAAAATTGAAGATTTAAGGTCACGGCTTGGAACGACGATTTTGCTTTTAGCTGTATACCGTTTTGGCTCATTTGTTATACTCCCCGGGATCGATCCTAATCCTGCCAATTTTGAATCTCTGAGAAGTCAGGGTTCAGATGGGATTCTTGGATTATTAAATATGTTTTCAGGAGGGGCCTTCTCAAATGCCTCAATTTTTGCACTGGGAATTATGCCTTATATCAGTGCCTCGATTGTTATCCAACTTTTGGGTTTTGCTGTCCCTTACATCCAGCGCTTACAAAAGGAGGGGGAGTCTGGCAGGCGTAAAATTAATCAGATGACCCGTTACCTTACTGTAATTATCCTTGTCTTTCAGGGTTGGGCTTATCTCGCCAACCTAAGGTTCCAGCTTCCTGAATCCGCATTTGTAATGGGCACCTTCGCATTTAACGTTAGCTCAACAATTGTGTTAGCTGCCGGTTCAATGTTTATCATGTGGCTCGGGGAACGCATTACTGATAAAGGCATAGGAAATGGTATCTCGATGATAATCATGATCGGTATTATTGCCAGGCTTCCGCACTCATTGGTCCAGGAATTTGCAAGCCGGCTGGCCGAACAGGGGAGAGGATTTATAATGATAATTATCGAGTTGATTATCTTCCTGTTCGTTATAGCTGCTACAATACTCCTCGTTCAAGGTACACGGAAAGTCCCTGTCCAATATGCCAAACGTATTGTTGGAAACCGTCAGTATGGCGGTGTTCGTCAGTATATTCCACTTAAGGTAAATGCCGCCGGGGTAATGCCTATCATATTTGCCCAGGCAATTATGTTTGTTCCCGTCAGTCTTGCCGGACTATTCGGATCGGAAACCATTAGTCATATGCTTTCGTCATTCTCAGACTATACAGGTTTCGGATATAATTTTACAATGTTTTTAATGGTAATTGTTTTCACTTATTTTTATACTGCAATTACGGTTAACCCAAATCAGATGTCTGACGATATGAAGAAAAACGGCGGATTTATTCCTGGTATTAAACCGGGTAAGAAAACGTCTGAGTATCTTGATACTGTGATGTCGAGAATTACCCTGCCCGGATCCATATTTCTGGGTATGATCACAATTCTCCCTGCTTTTGCAATGATCCTCGGAGTAAATTCGGAATTTGCGCATTTTTTTGGCGGTACATCATTGCTTATCCTTGTCGGTGTTATTCTGGATACACTTCAACAAATTGAAAGTCATTTGTTGATGCGCCATTATGATGGATTGTTGAAATCAGGTCGAATCAAGGGTCGTTCGGGTGTTTAATAGTATGTTTCCCCCTTCAGGCAAGGAAACATACATTGATTGGTAAATTTTAATATTACGGCTGCATAAGCGAAAAGTGAGAGTTTACAGGTCTTTCAACACATTATGGAATTTTGGAGAAGTAAATAGTTTCTATGTCAAAACAAGCATTTATAGAACAAGACGGAACCATAATTGAAGCATTGTCAAATGCAATGTTCAGGGTGGAATTGCAAAATGGTCATGTCATCACAGCCCATATTTCGGGTAAGATGCGGATGCATTATATCAAAATTCTTCCCGGTGACAAGGTAAAGGTTGAAATGTCTCCTTATGACTTGAGCAAAGGGAGGATATCATTCAGATACAAAAATTAAAACGTAGAAAAATGAAAGTAAGGGCATCAATTAAGAAACGTAGCGCAGACTGTAAGATTGTCAGCCGTAAAGGCAGGCTCTATGTTATCAACAAAAAAAATCCTAAGTTTAAGCAACGACAGGGATAATATGTTAATTTTGTAAAGTTTTTTTAATTCGTATAAGAATATGGCTCGTATAGTTGGCGTAGATATACCGAATAACAAGAGAGGCGAAATTGCCCTGACCTATATTTATGGGGTAGGCCGTAGCCGCTCCCAGATGATTTTGGAAAAGGCCGGTGTTGATAAAAACATCAAAGTCAATGACTGGAATGATGAACAGTTAGGGGCAATTCGTAAGGTTATTACGGAAAGTTACAAGGTTGAAGGCGAATTACGTTCTGAGTATCAGATATCTATAAAGAGATTAATGGATATTGGGTGCTACCGGGGTATTCGGCATCGTATCGGGTTACCGGTTCGGGGGCAAAGTACAAAAAACAATGCCAGAACCCGTAAGGGGAGAAAGAAAACAGTTGCAAATAAGAAAAAGGCAACTAAATAATTTTAAGTAAAATGGCAAAAAAGACTGGAGTATCAAAGAAAAGAGTAGTTAATATTGAACCTGTTGGCCAGGCTCACGTATCTTCTTCTTTTAATAATATTATTATTTCGATGACCAACAATAATGGAGAAGTTATTTCGTGGTCGTCAGCAGGGAAAAAAGGTTTCAGAGGATCAAAAAAGAATACTCCCTATGCAGCACAAACTGCATCTGAAGAGTGCTCCAAAACAGCTTTTGATCTTGGACTACGTAAAGTTAAGGTATACGTTAAAGGACCGGGTAACGGACGTGAGTCTGCTATTCGTGCAATGGCGAACGTCGGAATTCAGGTTACTGAGATAGTAGATGTTACTCCATTACCCCACAACGGATGTCGTCCTCCTAAACGTCGTCGTGTTTAATTAATTGATACTTATTAACGCAGAATCACATGGCAAGATATATTGGTCCGAAATCCAAAATTTCAAGAAAATTCGGGGAAGCAATTTACGGTCCCGACAAAGCATTTGAACACAAAAATTTCCCTCCCGGAATGCATGGCAACAGCAAACGCCGGAAAAAAGTTTCAGAATATGGGACTCAGCTAAAAGAAAAACAAAAAGCTAAGTACATGTATGGTATCCTGGAGCGCCAGTTCCGTAACCTTTTCGAAAAGGCCCATTCGCATAAAGGAGTTACAGGTACGGTCCTTCTGCAACTTCTCGAAAGCCGGCTTGACAATATTGTCTATCGTCTTGGCATTGCACCCAGCCGGGCGGCTGCCCGCCAACTGGTATCACACAAACACATTGCTGTTGATGGGGCTGTTGTAAATATACCCTCTTATACACTTCGCCCTGGAGAAGTTGTTAGTGTCCGCGAGAAATCTAAATCGCTTGTCGCGATTACTGAGTCACTTGCTATTCGCCGCTACAACAAATATCCCTGGCTGGAATGGGATAGCGAAGCCAGGTCTGGCAAATTTCTGAATGTTCCAAACCGCGAAGAAATTCCGGAAAATATTAAGGAACAATTAATCGTCGAATTGTATTCGAAATAAATATAATATTTAGGTTTATGGCAATTTTAGCTTTCCAAAAGCCGGATAAGGTGATAATGATCGAGTCGGACAATAAAATCGGAAAATTCGAATTCCGTCCGCTTGAACCTGGATATGGTATTACAATTGGTAATGCATTGCGCAGGATCTTGTTATCGTCTTTAGAAGGGTACGCAATCACAACAATCAAAATTGAAGGGGTAGAGCATGAATTCTCTACAATCACCGGTGTAATAGAAGATGTTACAGAGATGATCCTTAACCTGAAACAGATTCGTTTCAAAAAAGTAGTGGATGACTTTGACAGCGAAAAAGTGTCGGTGACAATTTTCGGACAGGATAAGTTTAAAGCTGGGGATATTAATAATTTCATCACTGGTTTCAGGGTACTCAACCCTGAGCTGTTGATTTGTAATATGGAACCAGATGTGAAACTTCAGATTGAGCTTTCTATCGAAAAGGGTCGCGGATATGTTTCCGGAGTGGAAAATAAACCCTCCGAAGAAGAATTTGGAGTTATCCCTATTGATTCAATCTTCACTCCGATTAAAAATGTTAAGTATGAAATCGAAAACTATCGTGTAGAACAAAAAACCGACTACGAGAAACTGTTGATCGAAATTACAACTGACGGATCTATCTATCCAAAAGATGCATTAAAGGAAGCAGCTAAAATTCTTATATACCATTTCATGCTTTTCTCTGACGAGAAAATTACACTCGACTCAGATGAGAAATTTGCCAATGAAGAATTTGACGAAGAAATTCTGCATATGCGGCAGCTTCTCAAGAACCGTTTGGTTGATCTTGATCTGTCTGTCAGGGCATTAAACTGCCTTAAAGCAGCTGATGTTGATACATTGGGTGAGTTGGTAACTTATAATCGAAACGATTTGTTGAAATTTCGCAACTTCGGAAAGAAATCATTAACAGAACTCGACGATTTATTGGTTAACCTGGGATTGAGTTTCGGGATGGACATCAGTAAATATAAATTAGACAAGGAATAATAGAAATGAGACATAGAAAAAGTTTCAACCATTTGGGTAGAACCAGCTCACATAGGCATGCTTTGCTTTCAAATATGGCAAATTCACTTTTATCGCATAAAAGGATAACTACAACTTTAGCTAAGGCAAAAGCACTACGCGTAATTGTGGAGCCAATCCTTACCCGTGCAAAAAGTGATACTACCCACAACCGGCGTGAAGTATTCAGCTTCCTGCAAAGTAAAGCAGTTGTTACAGAGCTCTTCCGGGATATAGTTATTAAAATTGGTGATCGTCCGGGAGGCTATACAAGAATTCTGAAGACCGGAAACAGATTAGGCGACAATGCAGAAATGTGCATTATCGAGCTGGTCGACTATAACGAAAGTATGTTATCTACCACCAGGAAAGAGGTCGGTAAAAAACGCAGATCAAGGAAAAAATCAGATTCCGCTATAGCTGACGGGTCTAAAAAAACGGTGAAAACTCCGAAAGCCGAAACTAAAACCATTGAAGTTCCCTCTGTTGAAGTTGAAACAGAAGAAAAATCTGAATAAATAATAATTCTTACTATACAAATGAAGAGGGGTGTCCAAAAGGGCATCCTCTTTTTTTTCATAATGATCAACCTTTTATCCTTCAGAATTGTTAAAAGATCGTTATTTGTCTAATCAGGACACATTTTTGAAAATATTACATATATTTGAACGAACTTATTGGCACAAACATGGACTACATTAAAAGAAAATTAATTGAAAAAGGGGAAAAAGAGAGGGCTGTTGTAAAAAGATTAATCAGCGAATTTGGCGATACCGTGGTGGAATCTGTTAATATCGACCAGATCCTCACCGGAATGAAAGGGATGACCAGCCTTTTGACAGTAACATCAAAACTTGACCCGGAAAGCGGAATCAGGTATCGCGGACACACAATACCGGAATTGCACCAATTGCTTCCTAAAATCAATGCTGAAGGCGAACCATTACCTGAAGGGCTTTTTTATCTGATGTTGCTCGATGAAATGCCCACGCGCGAAGATGCCGATTTTCTTAGCAGGGAATGGATTAACCGGAGCCACGTGCCTTACCACGTTATAAAAGTAATCGAAGCAATGCCAATTACAAGTAAGCCCATGACGCAGTTCAGCACAGGGATTATTTCAATGGCAACCGATTCAATATTTCAAAAAGCACATAGGACAGGCTTAAATAAAAACGACTACTGGGATACAACCTATGAAGACGTGATGAACCTGATCGCCCGTCTTCCCGTTATCGCTGCATATATTTATCGCCGTAGTTTCAAAGACGGGAGTTTCATAGAACCAGATCGCAATCTTGATTGGGCAGCCAACTTTGCTCATATGATGGGTTATAATAGTGAGGAAATTTATCGTTTATTCAGAATGTATATGTGCATCCATGCTGATCATGAAGGGGGAAATGTTTCAGCACATGCTACCCACCTTGTTGGCACTGCCCTTAGTAATCCTTACTATTCATATGCTGCTGGCATGCTCGGCCTCGCCGGTCCTTTGCATGGCTATGCCAATCAGGAAGTAATGTATTGGATATCACAAATGTTAATTGACATTGGAGATGATAGGGATGATAAAGTTATCCGGGGAAAAATTGAAGCATACGTTCGTAAAACAATCTCCGAAGGTAAGGTAATCCCTGGCTACGGCCATGCAGTATTAAGGGTAACTGATCCGCGGTTCACAGCACAACAATTATTCGCCCAAAAATATGTTAAGAATGACCATTTGATTGATATTGTGAATATGCTTTATGAAATTGTGCCTCCGATTTTAAAATCAATTGGTAAGATTAAAAACCCATGGCCCAATGTGGATGCATTTTCAGGGGCACTTCTGCATCATTACGGAATAACAGAATATTTTTTCTATACTGTCATGTTCGGGGTTAGCAGGGCATTAGGTGTATTGGCCCAGTTAATCTGGGACAGAATGTATAACCTGCCTCTCGAAAGGCCGTCATCCGAAACACTCGAATGGTTCAAGGGGAAAGCCGGAATCTAAGCCAGTTATTTATGACCGAAATTAAATAAATATGGCTTTTAACGGATTGAGAGAGTTTATCAGGTCGCTTGAAAATGGAAACGAATTAATCCGGGTTTCAATCCAGGCGAGCCCCGAATTGGAAATCACTGAAATAGCTGACCGGATATCAAAAAGTCGGGGTGGCGGCAAAGCATTACTATTCGAAAATAATGGAACCGGTTTCCCCCTTCTAATCAATGCATTTGGTTCCGAACGGAGAATTGCACTGGCTTTAGGTTGCAAAAACCTGGATAGTATTGGGGCTGAAATTGAGGCTCTTTTTAAGAAATTGTCAATACCCCGTACCGGATTTTTAGACAAAATTAGATTTCTCCCCTTGTTGTCCCAAATGGCATCATGGATGCCTAAATCACTTGCCGGGCGTGGAAAATGTCAGGAAATAGTTATGAAAGAACCTGACTTATACAAGTTCCCCATCCTTAAATGCTGGCCTGCCGATGGTGGGCGATTTATTACCCTGCCTTGCGTCATTACACGCGACCCTGAGACAGGAATTCGAAATGTCGGAATGTACCGGATGCAGATTTTTAGCCCCAACCTTACAGGCATGCATTGGCATAAACATAAAACCGGGGCACGCCATTTTGAAAGATATAAAGACAAGGGGATGATAATGCCTGTTTCAGTAGTGATTGGCGGGGATCCGTCTTATACTTACGCTGCGACCGCCCCACTTCCGGATAACGTTGATGAATACATGCTTGCAGGATTTTTACGAAAAAAAAGCGTCGAATTGGTAAAATGTCTTACAAATGATATTGAAGTACCGTGTGATGCAGACATTATTATTGAGGGCTATGTCAATCCTCAGGAAGAGTTGATATGGGAAGGGCCATTTGGCGACCATACCGGGTTCTACTCTTTGGCTGACTGGTATCCAAAGTTTCACGTGACATGTATCACACATCGTAAAGACGCAGTGTATCAGGCTACTATTGTAGGCATCCCGCCTCAGGAAGATGCATGGATCGGCAGGGCAACCGAAAGAATATTTCTGGCCCCTATGAAGATGACGCTTATTCCTGAGTTAAAAGATATTTCACTGCCCCCCGCCGGGGTTGCTCATAATATCACTTTGGCAAAAATAGAAAAAACCTATGCAGGACAGGGAGTGAAAGTTATGAATGCCTTATGGGGAGCCGGACAGATGATGTTTAATAAGATACTAATCGTCTGTGACCAGATGGCTGACATTAAAGATTACGAAGCTTTTGCACGATTCGTGTCTGATGTTTTCAATCCGCTTCAGGATATCACCTTTTCTCATGGACCGATGGATGTCCTGGATCATTCATCAGCCAGATTTTCGTATGGTTCGAAACTTGGTATTGATGTGACATCCAAATTTGAGGAAGAACAGTATACTTTGGAAAAATGTTTTGAAAATAAAATAGATACAGATATTTGCAGCTCTAAGATTTCTGAAATACCTGGAATTGTATCCTGCAATCTTAGGCTGATCGGGAATGGGATTTCTGCTATAATCCTGGGTATTACCAAAAACGATTCCAAAGCACTGGATCGCATTGTCGCTGATCTGCTTTTTTTAGATGAATTAAAGGGGGTTAAACTGCTGGCTTTTGTCGATCCCGGATTAAATATTTATGATTTGGAGGCCGTTTGCTGGTATGTTTCAGGAAATATTGATCCAAAGCGGGATTGCCGGATTCTTAAACCGTTCAGGAAGGATGAAGTGGCTCATTTTGTGATGGATGGAACCCGGAAATCTTTTAAGGTTGACGCTTTCGGGCGTGAATGGCCTAACCCAGTTGTTTCCTCCCCTGATACTATCGCCCGGATCGATAAGCTTTGGCCTGATTCAGGTTTGGGCCCATTTGTACCTTCACCTTCACTTAGATATACTTCACTCAGAAAAGGCGGTGAAGCAGTGAGCAAATGATCATAAGTATTTTAAAACTCAGAATTTTCTTTCTCAGAATAAAACTTTGTTTATCTTTAACCATTGTTTCGCAAAATATTATGGTTATTTAATAAAATCTGATATCTGGTTTAACTTAAAATATCTGTGTTATGAAAAGCATCAAAGGATCCAAAACAGAACAGAACCTTCTCAAAGCATTTGCCGGCGAATCACAGGCCCGTATGCGATATGATTATTTTGCCCGGCAGGCAAAGAAAGATGGACTAGAACAAATGGCCGCAATTTTTGAGGAAACCTCAATGAATGAGCGCGAACATGCAAAACGTTTTTTCAAATTCCTTGAAGGGGGACCGGTCGAAATTACAGCAACATACCCGGCAGGAATTGTCGGAACTACCCTCGAAAACCTTAAGGCTGCTGCAGAAGGCGAAAATGAAGAATGGACATCTTTGTATCCCGAATTTGCAAGAATCGCGGACGAAGAGGGTTTTAAAGAGGTAGCCGCTGCTTTCAGATTGATTTCAAAAGTTGAAAAGGCCCATGATGAACGCTATAATTCACTCTATGCCAATCTGAATGAAGGACGCGTTTTCGAAAGGGAGGGAAAAGTCGTTTGGAAATGCCGGAATTGTGGTTTCCTGCACGAAGGATCCAAAGCCCCCCTGAATTGCCCTGCCTGCCTCCACCCCCAGGCATACTTCGAAATTAAAGAATCGAATTATTAATCTGGCCGGATTAAATTCATTTAATATGTTAAATGAGGATTTGGTTAAGTTTATCGAAGGCTTGCCAAAGGCGGAGCTTCATCTGCATATTGAGGGTACCTTCGAACCTGAATTGATGTTTACAATTGCCGAACGAAACAATATAAAACTGAAATTCAGCTCTGTCGAAGATTTGAAGCAGGTTTACCGCTTTGATCGGCTTCAGGATTTTCTGGATTTATATTATGCCGCGACAAGTGTTTTACTGGAGGAACAGGATTTTTATGATCTGACCTGGGATTATCTTATTAAAGCCAAAGAAAACAATATAATTCATGCCGAAATTATGTTTGATCCACAGGCTCATACTTTGAGGGGTGTGCTTTTCGGAACAGTAATTGAGGGTATAAACAGGGCTTTGGTTGACGGTCAGGAAAAACTGGGCATTAGCTCGAGGTTGATAATGTCGTTTTTACGTCATTTAAGCGAGGATGATGCATTTAAAATTTTGGAAGAATCATTGCCCTACCGCAAAATGATAACTGCAATAGGGCTTGATTCTTCAGAACAGGGTAATCCCCCCGGAAAATTTGAAATGGTAATTGCCAAAGCACGCGGGTACGGTTTCCTCATCGTCGCCCATGCAGGTGAAGAGGGACCACCTGAAAATATCTGGGGTGCCATTGACCTTTTGCATGTTTCCCGTATCGACCATGGTAACAGCTCTGTGCTTGACAGCGAACTGATCGGAATCCTTTCGGAGTTACAGATTCCACTGACTGTTTGCCCGCTCTCCAACCTGCGGTTAAAAGTTGTCAGCGATCTTTCTTGTCATCCGCTGAAGGAAATGTTGGACATTGGATTGAGAGTCACAGTCAACTCAGACGATCCGGCATATTTCGGCGGATACCTGAACGACAACTTCATTGCAATCGCAATAGCACTTTCACTGACTAAAGAGGAAATTGCCTTATTGGCACGAAATTCGTTTCATGCATCATTTTTACCTGAAAGTATACGTGAAAAATACATTAACCTCGTTGATAGTTATCAAATTAATGAAAATAAATTCTGATACCTGGTGAATTATTCTTTTCGGATATTTCATCCTATTGGGCTCTATATAACCAGGCTCTTAATTTTATTGCCAAATTTTCGCTTAGATTTTATGTTAATTCTGCAATAGTATTTTATCGGGAACTGACTATTCCTTATCGAATTTATGATTGATTTGTTCAAAAGTTCGTATAATGCTGTAAGTCAATCAAAAACATTGTTTATCAAATTGTATTATTTATATTTGCATTGCTAAATAAAAATCAAATAAATGAAAAAGCTAATTGTATTTACAGGAATTGTATTATGTTTTAGTCAGGTATTTGCGGGTGGGCTGCTCACTAACGGTAACCAGAGCGCGCAATATATCAGAATGTTATCTCGAAATGCATCCACCTCGGTTGATGCGGTTTATTTTAATCCGGCAGGTCTGATGAAGATGGATAATGGTTTTTATTTATCCCTGCAAAGTCAGAGTTTATTTCAGACAAAAACTGTTGAGAGTGGATTTCCATTACTTAATTCCGGAAAATATGACGGGAAGCTGACTGTCCCTGTTTTTCCCACAGCATTTGCTGTTTACAAGAAGGATCGGTTTGCGCTATCGCTGGGATTTGGTCCCAACAGTGGCGGTGGCAGTGTTGAGTTTGACAAAGGGTTGCCCTCTTTTGAGAAGGATATTTCAAAGCTTGTTCCCGGATTGGCTGAACTAAGCAAATTGGGTCAAAGTGTAAGTGGTTACGGTGTTGACATTTATTTAAAAGGGGAATCGGTTTTTTGGGGTATTCAGGGTGGTGCATCTTTCAAAATAAATGATATTTTGTCCGTTTATGGCGGGGCACGATATCTCCCTGCAACTAATAAATACAATGGCTACCTGAAAAATATTCAGGTTAAGGTAAACGGACAATTCAAAAATGCGGCGTCGTTCCTGCGAAATGATATCACCCCTCTTTTACAGGGATCTGCCAATCAGGCATCAGGAGCGGCAACCAGCGTCCAGCCGCTGATAATTGCCGGTGCCGGATCTTTTAATCTTGCACAGGTTCAGGGTGCCGGATATATCAACGCTGCTACCCGTACTCAGTTAGAACAGGGATTACTTGGTCTTGGAGTATCTCAGGCACAAATTAATGCGATGAATATTACACAGATACAGGGAGCTTTTACTTCCGGGGCTGCAACTTTGAATGGCAAGGCCGCAACTATGCTCGGAACTGCAGCGGCACTTAACGATAAAAATGTGGACGTGGAACAGACCGGTACCGGGATTACACCAATACTTGGAGTGAATATTTCTCCTGCAACAGGATTAAACATCGGGATTAAATATGAGTTCAAGACCAAATTGACCTTAACTAATGCTACCGTGGTTGACGGAATAGGCCTGTTCCCCGACAAAGCAGAGACAAGCAGTGATTTGCCATCACTTTTTTCAATTGGGGCTGATTATAAACTGACTAAAAAAGTTAATCTCTCAATATCATTTAATTCATATCATGACAAAGGGGTTAACTGGGGAAATAATGTTTATAAGGAACCACGTACAATAGCCTCCAATTCATGGGAAGTTGCTATTGGCGGTCAGTATCAGTGGACTGAAAAATTTGCAGTAAGTATGGGCTACCTCCATACTGAGATGGGGATTACCAAACAGTTTCTGAGCGATTTCAGTTACTATAATTCCGGAAATACATTTGGTGGCGGATTTGAATTCAAGCCATTTGCAAAGTTTACTGTGGATGCCGGAGTCCTTTATACTAATTACGAAAACGCTCAAAAAACATTTACGGATCCTGCATTGGGTTCCTATTTCGAGACTTACAAGAAAAGCAACCTCGGATTTGCCCTTGGCCTCGGATACCGCTTTGGGGGCTTGTGACCGGAAATTTATTTGCCGGCATCATTGGGATGCGGAGTTAATCAAATGATCCTGTCAGGTCCCGGACTTACGGAACCTGACAGGATCAAAACAATGATACCTGAATAATTCATGAATATTTTTAACTTAGTGAAAATTAAAGTTTTTGTGATTTAGTGGCAAAAATTATCCCTGCCACAAAGACACAAGGGCACAAAGGATTCACAAAGTTTGTGCATTATTCAGGTTATACCGCAAAAACCTAAAATAAATATTTTTTTAACCGGACAACAATAATTTTCAATATTATACTATTGCAGTATCATGCACTATAATTGAATGAGTTACCGGCATTGCTTTCCGGTAAACTGCCAAAACCCCGCAGTAGCGCTCATGGGAAAGGTTGATTGCTTTTTCGAGTTTTTCAATTGGAAGATCCTTTCCCCAAAACTCATAAACTATATGCATACCCGTGTAATGAACCGGCTGTCCTTCAGATAGCTCCCCTTCAACACCGACATCAAAATTCTCAAGCCCAACCCTCATTTTACTGAGTATCGAAACAACATCCATGGCGGTACACCCGGCTAAAGCTACCATCATGAGCGATTTTGGTTTTGGCCCCAGATTGCGCCCACCGAATTGCTGGCCGGCATCCAGAATTATTTTATGTCCGTCAACTTTCCCTTCAAATGCCATCCCGTCCTTCCACGAAACGCTGATATGTTGTTTCATAGAATTTATCATTAATTGATCGACACTTTCAACACATCGTTAATTGCACTTCTTAAAGTTTCCTTTGGTAATGCACCCAAAGCCATTTGAGGTTGTCCTTCAGTGGGAACAAATAAAATAGACGGGATGCTTTGAATCCCAAAAATTGCAGACAACTCCTGTTGCTCTTCAGTATCTACCTTGAAAATGTTAAGTTTATCGCCATATTCAGATTGCAACTCTTCCAAAATGGGAGCAACTATTTTACAGGGGCCACACCAGCTTGCGTAAAAATCGATAATTGCAGGTACTTTACCTTCAAATTTCCATGCTTTATTCAGTTCAAAATTGAATACCTTCTCTTTGAAGCTTTCCTTTGTTAAATGTTCAAGTGCCATAATATTTAAAATTTAATGTATTAATCAAAACAATATGCCAATAGCAATAATTGTGATGCAAAAATAATTAATAATCCGGAATAAAAAAACTTTTCAATAAAAAAATATGCTATTAGCAAAAAATGTGCTTGTAAATAGTTGTCTTATTTGTAGTTTTGTATAAAAATATCTGAAAGATGAAAATGTCCTCCGGAATAATTAATTTGGTTTATGAACTTAAGAAGAAATGCCTGCAAGTTGATCAGCAGATGACAGATGATCTGGGGATCTCACAATCGGAATTGCTTTTCTTTTCAGCACTGAACAATTGTCAGGGAATTAGCAGTCATGAGCTCGCTAAAAATATGGGCCTTTCCCCATCACGCATAAGCCGGGTAATCGAAAAATTAGTGGTGAACGGATTTCTGGACAGGAATAACGATTCTACTGACAGGCGTGTAATTACATTATGCCTTACCTCCAAAGGGAAAGCAATCCGTGGCAGGATCGACAAAGCAAGAAACGAATGTGAGTCAAGACTATTCGAATCAATTTCCACAGAGGAAATCGAACAATTCAAAGAAACAGTTTCCAAAATTGTAATGAATATGTGATATCTGCTTTTGATTTATAAAGTAAATGAGGTAAATCTGTTTTAAATGTTCATTGAAATGCTATGTTTTGATTTTTTTTATATTTTTGCTATCCAGCGTCATATGGTATCTTGACGTAAGACTAATTTAGTAAACGCAGATGTTTAATATTCCAGCTTAACTGGCAGAAAAACTTATTATTATGATTAAATGTATTGTTGGTTTTCTTCTTTTCCTGCCAATGATGGCAGTTTCACAGGAAGTAAAAAAAGAGAGTCCCGTAACATTCTATGGTTTTGTAAGAAGTGATTTCTATCTCGACACCTATAAGGGGTTAAATGCTTTTCAGGACGTTTTTTACCTTTACCCCAACTATATCGGGACAGATGCCAACGGGAAGGACATTAACGATCAGACAACTGCGAATTTTGTTTCAGTGGTTACCAGGGGTGGAGTCAACATTAATGGTCCCGAAATTTTTGGTGCAAAAACTACTGGCTGCCTGGAAGCCGACTTTGCAGGCAAACCCGAGATTTTTCTGCTCCGGCTCCGAAAAGCCTACACCATATTCAGCTGGACAAAAACTAAACTTCTGATCGGGCAGACCTGGCATCCGTTTTGGGGCAATGATGCTTTCCCCCGTATCGGATCTTTGAATACCGGTACTCCTTTTCAACCGTTCAACCGCAGCCCGCAAGTGCGGCTTGATTACAAAACAGGCGCATTAACATATTCTTTATCAGCTGTATATCAACAACAATATGTATCGGTTGGTCCTTTAGGTTCATCAAATTTGTATAAAAGGGATGCTGTTATTCCGGAAACGGTTTTTAGCCTTGAATACGGTAAAAAGGCGGTAACCCTTGGTGCCGGTATAGGGTTTAACAAGATTAAGCCACGTGTTTCCACCAGCGGCAGTGATAATAAGATTTATGTAACCCGCGAATGTATAAACAGTACCTCTTTTATGGCTTACGGGAAATATGCCCAGGGAAAACTGATGATGCTCCTTAAAGGGTATTATGGCCAGAATATGGCACATCTCACCATGATCGGGGGATACGGAGTTGCCACGTATAATTCTGTAAACGGATTTGAGACTTATACCAATTACAACAGTTATTCAACTTTATTTAATATTACTTACGGCAATAAATGGAGACCAGCTATTCTGATAGGCTATATAGGAAATCTGGGAAGTTCTGATCCCCTGGCAAACAAAAGTGGAAAGGCTGATGTATGGGGTTTGGGCACTAACATCATGAATATGTACCGGTTCAGCCCTTCAATTTCCTACAGTATTCCCAAATTTCTTCTTACAGCGGAATATGAAATGACAACAGTCGCCTACGGGGTCGGTCAGTTCAATTATAACGACGGATTATATGCAGATAATCATTCAGTAACAAATAATGGGGTAAGGCTAATCGTTACCTGGTATTTTTAAGCAGTAACAAGCATTTGGTTATTAGATAGAACTTTATGTACTGGGAAGAAGACATAGAAACGCTTGACAGGATGGAATTGGAACATCTTCAGGCTGAACGGCTGAGAAAAACGATCGGACAGGCCGTCCTTTCCCAGTATTACGGTAAGGTATTCGGAAGCAACGGATATTCAAAAATTATTATCAGTTCCGTTGATAATATTCGTGATCTCCCTTTTACCACAAAGGAAGATTTGCGTAACAATTTTCCATGGGGATTTATGGCTGCTGACAAAAACGATGTGGTCAGGCTACACAGTTCGAGTGGAACTACCGGTAATCCAATAGTTGTTTATCACAATCAACATGACCTTGATAGTTGGGCCAACCTCATGGCACGCTCGTTATATTGCGCAGGCATCCGGAAGAGAGATGTTTTTCAGAATATTTCGGGTTACGGCCTCTTTACTGGAGGTTTGGGGTTTCAATACGGGATTGAAAAATTGGGCTGTCTGAGTATTCCTGCCGGTGCTGGTAATAGCACGCGTCAGATCAAACTGATGCGAGATTTCGGAACTACTGCGGTTCATGCTATTCCGAGTTATCTGGGCAGGCTTTATGATGTCTTTATGGAGGAGGGACTGGACCCTAAAAAAGACACTCAGTTAAAAAAATTTGTTATTGGGGCTGAACCTCACACCGTGGAACAGCGCCTTCGAATTGAAGAAATGTTCGGAGTTAAGGCATATAACTCATTCGGGCTTTCAGAGATGAACGGTCCGGGTGTGGCTTTTGAATGTGCAATGCAAAGTGGCCTTCACATCTGGGAAGATGCTTTTATAGTTGAAATTATTAACCCGGTTACATTGGAGCCTGTTTCAGAGGGTGAAGTCGGTGAACTTGTTATGACTACCCTCGATCGCCAGGCAATGCCTCTGATCCGTTACCGCACCCGTGATCTGACCCGTTTCATTCCGGGCGAATGCGGATGCGGACGGACACACCGCCGTCTTGACCGTATTTCCGGACGCTCAGATGATATGTTCATAGTCAAGGGTTGTAACATCTTTCCGATGCAGGTTGAAGGTATATTGCTGCGCTTTTCTGAGGTTGGTGACGATTATCGTATTATCCTTGAAACAATTGATGAACAGGATGAGATGATTGTTGAGGTTGAGGTAAAGAGGGAGTGGTTCCGGGGCGACCTGAACCTGCTTGAACGTCTGCAAAAAATGATTGTCCACAAAATTCGCGATGAAGTCCTGATTCGTCCCCTGATAAAACTGGTAGAGCCAGGCTCAATTCCTAAAACTGAAGGGAAAGCTATCCGCGTTTTTGATAACCGGAAGAAATAGTTACTTTCAACTAATCCAATACAAATATGACTTATCAGGTTTCAATCTTTTTGGAAAACAAAATTGGGCATTTTCAGCGGGTTACATCGATATTGCGCGAAGCTTCGGTTAATATCCGGTCAATGACCCTAAACAATACAGTCTCAGGATGGGGAATACTTAATCTTGTGGCGGATGATCCTGAAAAAGCATGCGAAGCTTTGACTTCAAGGGGGGTTTCTGCTGTTTTACGCGAGATAATTATTCTTGGTATGGAAGACAAACCAGGAGGCCTTGATGAAGTTCTGAGTAAAATTGCAGGGGCAGGTGTCAGTTTTGAGAATGCTTATGGGATCAATAGCAGCAAACTTGCCTTTTTAATTATTGATGTTGGCAATATTAGTGATGCCCGGGCTAAAATGTTAAATGTTGGCGTCACCCCGCTTACCGCAGAAGAAAGCTATATGAAAAAATAACAATTTAAAAATTAATATCATGTTTGGAATAAAAGATCCAGGAATCTGGCTGGCATTTTTGCTTATATTTTTAAGTGTTGTATACTCAATTTATTTTGGTTTTAAAAACTGGAATACCGGTCATGAACCTGATCCGCTTGAAATTAGCGAAGATATCAGTTGGGAGAAGGTTGATGATAAAATCAAAGAGGAAATTCTTTAATTGCAAATCCATAAACATCTAAATTATGAATACTGTAGTACTTGGTACGGTAGTGATCATCTACTTACTCACATTATCCTTTTTAGGCTTCCTTGCCTACAAACAGACAAAGAATTCCAAAGATTATTTACTTGCGGGGCGTGAGGCTCATCCTTTCCTGATGGCAATGTCATATGGGTCAACTTTTATATCCTCCTCAGCTATTATTGGCTTTGGCGGAATGGCCGCCGTTTTCGGTTTAGGCCTTATGTGGCTCCCCTTCCTGAATATTGTTGTCGGTATAATAATCGCATTTCTGATTTTTGGCCGTAAAACACGGCGTATCGGGCATCATCTTAATGCTCATACTTTTCCCGAATTCCTGGGAAATTTTTACAATTCAAAAACGATACAATTGCTTGCAGGGTTGATCATTTTTATTGGTATGCCAATATATGCCGCGGTTGTGCTGAAAGGTGGCACTGTATTCATGGCCCAGATTTTTAACATTGATTACAATATCGCCCTCATAATCTTTACCCTTGTTGTGGCGTCATATGTTATCACAGGTGGGATGAAGGGAGTTATGTACACCGATGCATTTCAGGGGGTTCTGATGGTGTTGGGAATGGTCATCTTAATGATCCTGACCTACAAAATTATTAATATGGGTTTTATTGAGGCTAATCATACGTTGGAAGGATATACATCGCTTATTCCCGAAAAATTGAAAGCAACCGGGCATCAGGGATTCACATCGATGCCTGTATTTGGTTCTCCATGGTGGTACACTCTGGTCACATCACTGGTTTTAGGGGTCGGAATAGGTGCCCTTGCACAGCCGCAGCTCGTTATTCGTTTTATGACTGTTAAAAGTGATCGGGAACTTAACCGCGGAGTGTTTGTAGGTTCCCTGTTTATTTTTTTTACTGTCGCTTTTATTTTTGTCATAGGAGCAGCATCGAATATCTTCTTTATGCAAACTGAAGGCAAATTAGCAATGGCAGTCGAAAAAGATATTGATAAAATTATACCGCTTTTTATCAGCAAAGCCCTGCCGGTATGGTTTGGCGGTGTTTTTATGCTTACTATCCTATCGGCGAGTATGTCAACATTAAGTTCCCAGTTTCATGTGATGGGTACCTCGCTGGGCCGTGATATGCTAAAGAAATTTTCTGCCAGCGACAATCAGGTGACCTTATTTACGCGGCTGGGTATAACGGTGTCAATAATAATCAGTTATGTTATTTGTTTGTACCTTCCAGAGGGTATCATTGCACGGGGTACTGCAATATTCTTTGGTATTTGTGCCGCATCTTTTCTTCCGGTATATTTTTCTGCCCTTTATTGGAAAGGAGTGACTTCAAAAGGGGCAATCTGGAGCATTTTTGCTGGTATTATTTCCAGTATAATCGCCATAGTATTTATGCACCAGAAAGAATCAGCAGCTATTGGTCTTTGCAAGGCATTGTTTGGCCGTGATGTGTTGATTGAAAAATATCCATGGCCGGTAATCGATCCAATGTTAATATCTCTGCCCTTATCAATTCTTGTGCTGATAGTGGTTTCAAGACTTACTTTTACAAAAAATAATTAATCCTAAACAATGATCTGGAACGAGAAAATTGAATGCGCAAGTCATGAAGAGATGCGGATTATTCAGTCCGAAAGATTGTGCGAAACAGTAAAACGCATTTATCACAACGTCCCTTATTACCGTAAAAAAATGCAGGAAGTAGGACTTAATGCCAATGATATTCACGATGTTGATGATCTTCAAAAACTCCCGTTTACTACGAAAATCGATTTACGAGATAACTATCCGTTTGGACTGTTTACCGTACCAATGAGTGAAATTGTCCGGCTGCATGCCTCATCCGGAACTACAGGAAAGCCAACGGTTGTAGGTTATACGCGCAGAGATATTCAGATGTGGTCGGAGGTGGTTACACGCTCGCTTTGCATGGCAGGGGTCCATCGTAATGATATTGTGCAGATTGCCTATGGTTATGGATTATTTACCGGAGGACTGGGGTTACACTACGGGACCGAAAATCTTGGTGCCTCTGTAATTCCGATTTCCGGAGGTAATACCCACAAACAAATTCAGCTGATGGAAGATTTTGGCAGTTCAGTTCTTTGTTGCACCCCTTCCTATGCCCTCAACATAGCTGAGGTGATGAAAGAGATGAAGGTCGATATAAACAATCTGAAGCTCAGGGTCGGGATTTTCGGTGCAGAACCATGGTCGGAGGCTATGCGTAAAGAGATTGAGTCGAAACTCAGGATTAAGGCAATTGATATTTACGGGCTCAGCGAAATTGTCGGTCCGGGTGTGTCGTGCGAGTGTGAGTATCAATGTGGAATGCATATCAACGAAGATCATTTTCTGCCTGAGATTATAAATCCTGATAGTTTACAACCTGTTACTCCGGGAGAAATCGGAGAACTCGTTTTTACTACTATAACCAAAGAAGGGATTCCGCTGATAAGATACCGGACACGGGACCTTACCCGGCTGATCCAGGAAAAATGCGTTTGCGGACGTACTATGGTAAGAATGGAGAAATGTAAAGGCCGCAGTGATGATATGCTGATAATCAGAGGAGTAAATGTGTTCCCGTCTCAGGTTGAAACAGTCCTTCTGAATATGAGTGAAGTTGAGCCCCACTACCTGATAATTGTCGACAGGGAAGCATCCCTCGATATGATGTCAGTGATGGTAGAGGTTCAGGAGCAATTTTTCTCGGACGAGATTAAAAAACTCCAGGAGTTAAGGTTGAAAATTACACGGAACCTCGAGAGTGTACTTGGTATCTCAGTTAATATTAAACTTGTTGAACCAAAGACCATTGAGCGGACTGCCGGGAAAGCAATACGGGTTATTGACAACCGGAACATTTAATGATATCTTTTGTTTATTTAATACTAAAAATTTATCTGTATGTTAATAAGACAATTATCAATTTTTCTTGAAAATAAATCAGGAAGGTTGAACGAAGTTTCAAGTATATTGGGAACTAACGGAATCAATATGACGGCGTTCTCAGTAGCCGATACATCTGAGTTTGGCATTTTGCGGATGATTGTCTCAGATCCTGAACGTGCCTGCAAAATTCTGCGCGATTCCCAGTTTGCGGTCAGTCTGACCGATGTGGTTTGCCTAAACTGTCCAAACGAACCTGGTGCTTTAGCCAAGGCACTTCAGATTTTGTCTGATAATAAGGTTTCGATTGAATATCTCTATGCTTATTCAATTGGCGACTCAGCTAACGTAGTTTTAAAACCAGACGATCTCGATTTGTGCATTAAGATTTTGCAGGATCATAAAATGGAACTCGTTAAAGCGAGCGAATTGTATAAAATCTGATTTTATTCCCATCAGTTAATAGTATTTCAGATTCCTGCCTTTACCCGGGCTAAAATCGTCTGATATCCTGCTTTATTAATTCAATTAATGACAAATCACAAATAACCTATATTTCCGGGATTTTTTTTACATTGCGTCGAAATTAGAGGAGGTTGTTTATAATAATTCAAAAGTGAAAAAAGTTTCTATTCAGGGGATAAAAGGATCGTTTCACGAAGATGCTGCAAGACATTATTTTAGTGAAGATATTGAAATAGTTGAGTGCAAATCTTTCCGCAGTGTCTGTGAACTGATTGATGCAGATAAAGTTGACTATGCCGTGATGGCTATTGAAAATTCGATTGCCGGTAGCATCCTTCAGAACTATTCACTGATACGCGATTATCACCTGCGCATTATTGGCGAAATTTATATCCATATTCAGATGAATTTAATGGCCCTGCCCGGAGTCCGTAAGAAAGATATCACAGAGATCTATTCGCACCCGGTTTCATTTCTTCAGTGTGCCGAGTACCTCGAAAAATATTTTCCCTCCGTAGAAACCCGGGAACTTGGTGATAATGCTGCTGTAGCAAGACTTATTGCTAAGGATAAGATAACCTATGCAGCAGCCATCAGCAATCTGAGGTCGGCTGAACTGTATGGACTTGAGATACTTGAAAGAGGAATAGAGAGCAATAAGAAAAACTACACAAGGTTCCTGATTTTGGCCAAACATGCCAATTCATCAGAAAATGCTAATAAAGCTTCAATCTGTTTTGAAGTTGGGCACTTTCACGGTGCTTTGGCAAAAGTTTTAAATACCTTTGCTGATCATGAGATTAACCTGACTAAAATTCAATCGTTGCCTATTATTGGCAAACCCAACGAATACTCTTTTCATGTAGATATCGAATGGGATTCGATTGAGAATTACGAGAAAGCCATACATATGGTGCTTAAAAATGTCTCCAGTCTTGCTATACTTGGGGAATATGTCAGGGGAGAAGTCGCAATACATAATCAATAAATGTTTAGATATGAGTAAGATAGCTATTTTTTTCGGACCGGAAAACGGAGCTGTACACCGTATTGCCAAAATGCTGGCATCAAAAATAGAGAACCTGAAACCGGATATGATCCTGCTCAATGACGCATCAGCAGGTGATCTTGCCCGGTATGATACAATCATATTCGGGATATCGACGATCGGTCGTGACACCTGGGACCAGAAGTTTGGAAATGTCGATTGGGCGAGGTTTATGCCAACAGTTTCATCGTTCGATTTTTCAGGTAAGACGGTTGCAGTTTTTGGCCTGGGCGACCACATAACCTACGCTTACCATTTTGTTAATTCAATGGGCGTCCTTGCTAAAACTATAGTCAGAAACAGGGGAAAACTCGTGGGTAAAATAAGTCCTGAGGGCTATACATTTCAGGACTCCGAAGCACTCGAAGAGGGTCAATTTCTGGGACTTCCAATTGATGAAGATTTTGAGCCTGAGCTGACTGAAGACCGGTTGAATAGTTGGGTTGAACAGTTAAAAAAGGAATTTTGAACCAGGTCATCCCAATGGGCACACCAATAAACCGTGAAATTGTAGACAGAAAAATTGAAGAACTTGATGTTCCTGATATAGGGAAAGCTTCGATAAGGGAAATTGTTCAGCTAATCAGCAGTATCGAAGACGCAACCGGAACCCGGTATATCCGTATGGAGATGGGAATACCCGGGCTTCTACCTTCAAAAATTGGTGTTGATGCCGAAATTGAGGCATTAAAAAACAATGTCGCGGCTGTTTATCCGCGTATTGATGGAATCCAGCCGCTTAAAGACGAAACCGCCCGTTTTGTTAAACTCTTTATGGATATTGATGTCAGGCCTGAAGGTTGTGTTCCTACTGTGGGCTCAATGGAGGGAAGCTATGCGGCATTTCTGGTATCCGGAAGCTGTTACAGGAAACGGGATACAACGCTGTTTATAGATCCCGGATTCCCTGTTCAGAAACAGCAGTTGCTTGTCATGGGACAGAAATACCTGACTTTTGATGTGTTTGAATATCGCGGGGAAAAATTAGGTGCAAAACTTGAATCGTATCTTTCTAAAGGAAATATAAGTTGCCTGATATATTCAAATCCGAATAACCCTTCATGGATATGTTTCACCGACAGGGAACTTCAGATAATTGGTGAGCTGGCAAATCAGTATGATATTGTTGTAATAGAGGATCTCGCCTATTTTGGAATGGATTTTAGACTGGACCTGTCGCTTCCCGGAGTTCCCCCGTATCAGGCCACTGTAGCGAGATACACAGGTAATTATATATTAATGATTTCCAGTTCAAAAGTGTTCTCGTATGCAGGACAACGGATCGGTATGATGGTTATCTCAGACAAACTTTATCATCGGCATTTCCCTTTTCTGGAAGATCGGCTAAAAGTTCATGGGTTTGGAAACGCTATAGTACACAGGGTATTATACTCATTGACATCCGGCACATCGCATTCTGCCCAATATGCATTAGCCGCAATGTTTAAAGCAGCATGTGATGGAACATTCAATTTTATTGGTGCGGTAAAAGAATATGGCGAGAAGGCAAAAATCATGAAGAAGATTTTTGTGGAGAACGGCTTTACAATTGTTTATGATACTGATATTGAACGACCTGTTGGTGACGGCTTCTATTTTACAATCGCTTATCCCGGAATGACAGGGGCTGATCTGCTGCACAATTTACTTTATTATGGAGTTAGTGCCATATCCCTGGGTACGACAGGGAGCACAAAAGAGGGGTTAAGAGCGTGCGTCTCGCATGTAAAAAGAGATCAGTTCGATGATTTGAAAATCAGGCTCAGGCAATTTATTTCTGATTTTCCTGTGAAATTCCAACAGGTATGATTACGTTTGCAGTCCAAATCAGAAAAATTAGTAATAAACAAACACCAGATTAGATGGCAAAAGTCATAGGGGCAGTAGTTGTAGACATCGAAGTGTGTAAAGGATGCAACCTTTGTGTTGTGGCTTGCCCTTCACTTACTTTAGCACTTAACCGCAATGTAAACAATAAGGGATATCATTTTTCGTACATGGAAAATCCCGGTAACTGCAATGGTTGTACAAATTGTGCCGCAGTTTGCCCCGATAGTTGTATCACTGTTTACAGGGCAAAAATAGAATAAAAAAATAATAGAAAATCCTAAATATGGGTGAGTTAAGATTAATGAAGGGTAACGAGGTAATTGCAGAGGCAGCAATCCGGAGTGGATGCGATGCATACTTTGGGTATCCTATTACACCACAGTCTGAGGTTATGGAAACCTTAATGGCACTGCGTCCCTGGGAAGAAAGCGGCATGGTAGTTTTACAGGCCGAAAGTGAAATTGCCGCAATACACATGGTCTATGGAGCAGCCGGTGCAGGGAAACGGGTGATAACCTCCTCTTCAAGTCCGGGTATTAGCCTTATGTCTGAAGGAATATCATACATTGCAGGTTCTGAACTTCCCTGTGTAATTGTAAATGTTCAGCGTGGCGGTCCCGGCCTTGGCACAATACAACCGTCGCAGGCTGATTATAATCAGGCTACCAGGGGTGGTGGACATGGTGACTATTCTTTACTTGTCCTTGCCCCTGCATCAGTACAGGAGATGCACGACTTTGTAGTGCTTGGATTTGAGCTTGCCTTTAAGTACCGTAATCCCGTGATGATACTTGCCGATGGCGTTATTGGACAGATGATGGAGAAAGTGGAATTGATCGACCAACGTTCGCGCTGGAGTGACAGCCAGATCGCCGAAATATCGGGAAACTGGAACACTATCGGTAAACCAGCAAATCGCAAAAAGCATGTAATCACCTCATTAGAGATGGATTCTTCTATAATGGAACAAAATAACCTCAGATTGCAGCAGAAATACGATCAAATGAAAGCAGAAGAGGTTCGTTTTGAGGCCATTGAATGTGAAGATGCAGAATATATTATGGTTGCATTCGGATCGGCAGCCCGCATTTGTCAGAAAACTGTACAGATTGCGCGCAAAAAGGGGTTAAAAATTGGACTGATCCGCCCTGTCACCCTATTCCCATTCCCGGAGAAAGTCATATCGGAGTATGCCTCTAAAGTGAAAGGCTTTCTTTCTGTCGAATTCAATGCAGGCCAGATGGTTCATGATATCCGTCTTGCCGCCGCCGGTAAGACAAAAGTTGAATATTTCGGAAGGATGGGAGGTATTCTTCCTGCCCCTGATGAAGTAGAAGCTGCACTCCACCAAAAACTTATAAGAGAATAATTATGGCTGAAGTATCTGATAGAATAAAAGAAATAATTAAACCCGGAAATCTTGTTTACGCTAAATCGCCCGTTCTGAACGACGATATTATGCATTATTGTCCGGGATGCAGTCACGGCGTAGTCCACCGCCTGATTGCAGAGGTGATTGATGAATTGGGAATTCAGGATCGGACAATTGGTGTTTCACCAGTTGGATGTTCTGTTTTTGCCTACAAATATATCGACATCGACTGGCAGGAGGCTGCACATGGTCGTGCTCCGGCTGTTGCAACAGGAATAAAAAGGGTAATGCCCGAAAAGTATGTTTTCTCTTATCAGGGTGACGGAGATCTTGCTGCAATAGGAACCGCGGAGACTTTTCATGCGGTTAACCGTGGCGAGAATATTGTTATGATCTTCATAAATAATGCTATTTATGGAATGACCGGGGGACAAATGGCTCCAACAACATTAATTGGCCAGGTAACCTCAACAACTCCCCACGGCAGAAATGTGGATTTAAATGGTTATCCTTTACGTATTACTGAATTATTGGCCCAATTGCCGGGAGCTGCTTTTGTAACGCGTCAGAGTGTACACAACCCGGCAGCTGTCCGCAGGGCTAAAAAGGCGATCCGCAAAGCATTTGAAATTCAGGCTATGAAAAAGGGAACTGCATTTGTCGAGATTGTATCTACCTGTAGTTCAGGATGGAAACTTAACCCTGTTGATTCGAACAATTGGATGGAAGAGAATATGTTCCCGCAATACCCTTTAGGTGATCTTAAGGATAGTGCCCGTACCGATCCTGGTTTGTACAGTATCAAAAAATAATTTTATTTCAAGCACAACTGAAAAAATGACTGAAGAAATCATAATTGCAGGATTTGGCGGACAAGGGGTACTCTCCATGGGGAAAATTCTTGCATACTCCGGAGTGATGCAGAACCAGGAAGTAACCTGGTTCCCATCGTATGGTCCTGAAATGAGGGGTGGTACAGCAAATGTAACTGTTATCCTTAGTGATGAGCGGATAAGCTCTCCGATCCTTAACGAATATGATACTGCTATAATCCTTAACCAGCAATCAATGACCAAATTTGAACCCCGCGTAAAATCCGGAGGCACATTGATTTATGATCCAAACGGGATTGTGGTTCATCCTACCCGAATGGATATCAATATTTTGAGGGTAGAAGGCTCCAAACTGGCTATCGAGATGGGGAATCCCTTAACATTTAATATGATAGTCCTGGGGGCATTTCTTAAGGCTAAACCTGTAATCAAATTGGAAAACGTTAAAAAGGGACTTGAGAAATCATTGCCCGAACGGCATCACAAACTAATTCCCATCAATCTGGCAGCAATCCAAAAAGGACAGGAAAACCTTGAAGTGGTTCATAAAATTTAAAGATTACGGTTTTTAAAATATTATATCTATTTTTTAATCCCTGAAATTAATATCTTTTCATTACCCATTATAATGGAGGGCTTTAATTTAGGATCCATCCAATTCAATATCCATTCCATATCCCGCTGGTTCATTACAACACATCCGGCAGTTGGGTTCGGTGTTTCCTTTTTTGTCAGATGAAGAAATATAGCACTACCCATACCTTTTACTACAGGATGCATATTGTACTCAATAACCATACAATACTTGTATTCATTGTCGCTTAATTTCAGATTTTCCCACGATTTAGCCCGGGTCAAACCCCTGATATGAAGATTGTAATCATCTGAACCGGGGTCATCAATCCACTTATCTTCAGAAGTAATCTGCATATATGGCATCTTCGTTTTAACGGCTTTGTCATTGCAAAACAATTGACCTAAACGAAAAAAACCGCTTGGTGATTTGTGATCACCTTCCCGTTTTGTGCCGGGGGCCGCAAACCCATCTCGTCCAATACCTACATTTATGGGAGTATAAACTGGGGTCCAATCGTTCTCTTTTTTCTCTAATACCACTAGTATTGCCGAATTATTTTCAGGCAATTTATTGAAGACAACCAGTAATTGCTTAACACCATCAAGTAGATAGCCATTGTTTTTGACAATAGTGAGAGCTGTACCTGATTGATATTCTGATTTTTGTGCATTTACAGAATCGCCCGGTCTGCTTCCTGAAAAACATTGAAACACTAAAAGATAAAAGATTAATTTCACTTGAACTTATTTTCAAATTATTCCCGCATCGATCTGCCAGATAATATACTCAATCATACGATCTTCGTTAACCGCATCATATTCCGATTTCAGGTTATGCCCAAAAAGACGGGCAATATTTTGCCAGAAAAAAGCACTGAATCCCCCTTTAAATTCTTTTATAATTTCGAACGATGACTGACCGGTTTCACGGTCGATCAATTTAATTAATATTCGTCCCTGAGAAATTGACATTGTCCTGATTTCGGTCTCGAACTCAGCAAAAAGGTCTTTTTCAATCTGTCTGACATATTCCCTCCTTTCCTTATCTTTCTTAAAACCGAGATAGGCCTTGTTGTATTCTTCGAGTTTTTTTGCCGCTACTTTTGCAATCGGATAAACTTTTTTAACTTTTAGCTCTAACGAAGTGTACTGTCGGAGAGCTCTGCCGGACAGATCCTTTGGAAGGGGGTAAATGGCAATCTCGGGTAAATTAACATGTGGTATTGAGTCGGGGGTGGTTGTTAAAACTTGATTATCATGCCGATGAGCAGGCAGGTCATTATTTTGGCCCATACCCCCAAACGGTAAACACAAGAACATAATGAAACATGAAATTTTAAACATCGAATAATACTTTTTCCAGATGACAAAAGTAGTAAACGATCAGTTAAGAGATAATATTTCTTAGATTATTAAATTTCTATCTTTACAGACACCGGATTTTTAAAACGATATCTTTGTAACTTGTTTAATTACATCTTTTGATATAAAAAAATGGATAAAATTAAAATCGGGGTATCCTCCGAAATCGGTGTGTTGGAAGGGGTCATTATTCATACGCCAGGTCATGAAGTTGAGAATATGACGCCTGAAAATGCAGAAAGGGCACTCTACAGCGATATTTTAAATCTTTCGGTCGCAACAAGGGAGTATGTTCATCTGAAAGGAGTTCTTGAAAAAGTATCGCGCATTTATGAAGTCAAAGATTTATTGAGCGAAACTCTTCAGGATGCAAACGTGAAAGAGGATCTTGTACGTAAAATATGCAGACAGGAAGATGCTGCCACAGAGGTTGACTTTTTACTTGGTACTCCTACTTCATCACTTGTCAGCCAGCTGATCGAAGGGGTGGTTCTAAGACGCGATAATCTCACCCGCTTTTTGAGTAAAGAACGTTATTTAATGCGCCCGTTACATAATTTTATTTTTACTCGCGATGCTTCCATGGTACTTTGGGATGAAATTCTGATCAGTAAAATGGCAACTAAGGTACGTGAGAGGGAGCCGTTGATTATGGAAGCAATCTTCAGGAACAATCCTTCATTCAGCCTCAGTACCGTAAATACAGCTACCTCTCTCAATACTTTTACCAATCTGCCAAATGCCACAATTGAAGGAGGCGATGTTCTGATAGCCCGTGACGATGTACTTGTTGTAGGAACAGGTTCACGGACTTCAACAGAGGGAATTGACTACCTTATTGAAGTGATCAAGGCAAAGAAATCTGGCCTGAAACATATTATAGTTCAGGAACTTCCGGACAGCCCTGAATCATTTATCCATCTGGATATGACATTTACATTTCTTGACAATAATGCGTGTATGGTTTACCGGCCACTGATATTAAAAAACGATAAGTTTCATACAATACTCATTTCTATTGATAATGGAAAAGTCACAGGTATTAAACAACAGAAAAATATACTGAAAGCACTAAAGGGAATCGGGTTTAGTCTGGAGCCAATTTTTTGCGGAGGTAAACTTGACCCCTGGATCATGGAAAGGGAACAATGGCACAGCGGTGCTAATTTCTTTGCTTTTGCCCCGGGTAAGGTGATTGGTTTTGAACGCAACGATTATACTCTTGAGGAGATGAACAAACATAGGTTTGAAATTGTGAGGGCTGCCGACATAATTGAAAACAAAGTTAACCCCGGCGATTTTCAAAGAATTGTTGTTACTATCCCGGGTGCAGAATTAGCAAGGGGAGGTGGTGGTGCACGTTGCATGACAATGCCTGTTTGCCGGCAAAAAGTTGACTGGCTGAAAGGTTGATAAGTTGATAGGTTGATAAGTTGATAGGTTGATAAGTTGATAGGTTGATAGGTTGATAAGTTGATAGGTTGACGAGTCAGACATTCGCAAAAGTGACTGTGCAGGGTGGGAAAGAGGCAATTTGGTCGGGAATAATCGGAAACGACCCATCGGTTTACAGACGACAATCTGACAATGCAATTTTTCTTTGCCCTGTCAGGGCATTATATTGGTAGCCCCGGGTAAGGGAGCATAGCGACCGCCACCCGGGGAAGAATGACCCCGACGATAAAGGCGCATCCATAAAGGTTAATTGAAATAGAACTGTTCTATGCGCCGCAAATTGAAACTTCGTCGTAGAAAGAGAATCATGAAATAGACGAATGAGAAATAAAATATTAAAAAGGAAATGGAGTATTAACAATAAAATTGTAAACAAAATTCAGGACGAGTCAGTCAGCACATGGGCTTCTGCGTAGTCCTGTAGTGGCAAAAATAGACCGTAGCCGCAGACATTCGCAAGGACGAACGGATCAAATATAAATATGGTAATTAATCCGCCGGCAGTCGGGCACTAAAAAGACAACTCGACAATGCTTTTCTAACGCACTGTATCGGCAATATATCGGTATCCCCGGGTGATGGCGCATGGCTAACGCCACCCCGGAGGAAGAATGATCCCGATGAAAAATGCGCAAGCAGGAAAGCTGTCCGTCAGCAACCAGGTTCTATTCACCACAAATCGAAACTTGCACCATGGAAACTTTTATCTTTTTACTTTTATCTTTTATCTTCAAAAATCAGAGATTTCAATTATGCGTAAACTAAGAAACGAAGAACTTCCACGGCTTAGCATTGATGATTTCAGGAAGAGGGGAAAGATGCCATTTGTTTTAGTACTTGATAATGTCAGAAGCTGTAATAACGTTGGCTCAGTATTCCGTACGTCAGATGCCTTTCTGGTCCGGAAAATTTACCTGTGCGGTATTACAGCTACCCCTCCTGATAAGGAAATACATAAAACAGCACTTGGCGCCGAGAATTCTGTTGACTGGAAATATTTTAAAACAACGGAGGAAGCAGTTGATGCCTTAAAGGAAGAGGGTTATATAATTGTTGCTGTTGAACAGGTTGAAAGTAGCATTTCCCTTAATGAATACAGACCTGCACCTGAGGAAAAACTTGCACTTATCTTTGGCAACGAAGTAAATGGAGTACAACAGGAGGTTGTCAACATGTGTGATATAACGATCGAAATCCCGCAATTCGGAACCAAACACTCATTCAATATCGCAGTAAGTGCAGGAATTGTGCTTTGGGATTTGTTTTATAAGATGTAGAATTTAAGTCTCTTTTAATTTCAGATTTTTCAAATCTTTTTCTGTTAATCTTATCCTTAACTCTGCCTTCCTTTCAATTGTGTCTTTTGCTGATTTTAATGCATTTTGCAAATCAAACTTTCTTGTTTTTGAAATTTTTAATTGATTATTATCGTGGCTTTGCAAAATATCCAACTCTTCTTCATCCATTTTTGTTTTCATCTTTGTCGCTATTTATGTTTTTTTGTCGCTTTTCTACTTGGTATTATTGTCTTCAAAAATAATTCATCGTCGCTTTCAATAAATGGAACCAAATAAATATAGCCATTTATTTCAATTTCATAAATTTCTGACCCGTATATTTGTTCTGGTTAGAATGTTCGTAAACTTCTTTTATTTGATGATGGGCAATCGCTAAAATTACTTCCTCAAACGAAATGTCACGATTCTCCTTTAACCAATTATTCTTTTCAATATTCCAATTATAAGGTTTCATCTCCTAAAATTACCACAACAAACTTAGTGATTTCGTGTTTACATTTATTAATTTCAAATAGTTTTATATCGGCTCTGTGATATATGTTTTTTTCAGTATCCTTTATCGTAATTTCCCGATTGTTTTTCGGGAAATAATTCTGCCATTTCAAATGCCAATCAGTTATAGGTTCATACCAGTTATCGCAAGACTTCTCTTTATGACTCCAATATTTGGGGCGAACTCTCCTTTTTCCCAATTACAATTAAATTGCAATCATAACAATAAGCTTTTTCTCCTGATTTAGAGACTTTGATTCTTTCGTTGTTTTTATCAATGGCGAATCTCATATTTTCGAATAGATAATACCTAATTATAGTAGATAAGTGGTTAGTTTACATTGTCAACAGTAATTCCCTCAAGCCACCTTCAGGCAAAATGATCGAGCAATTCGATCCGTTCGCTGATTGGCGGGTGGGTGGAGAAAAAGTTGCCCAGGGAAAACTTTTTCTCTTTGGGCTGAGGATTTTCAATAAAGAGTTGTGCTATATCACGGCGTTGCACCGCTTCGATATACGGATCCTGATCAATCTTGCGTAAGGCATTTGCCAGAGCGTAAGGTTTACGCGTCATCTCAGCAGCTCCTGCATCAGCCATATATTCGCGGGATCTTGAAATGCCAAAACGGAGTAGAATGGCAATCAGATAGCAAATGGCTGAAACTACTATTATGACTAGAATTGCAGCACCGCCATTTTTCCCCTTTCCCCGCGAGAGTGCCCCGAACCGCAGACTTCTGAATGCCATTTCTGCAATAAAAGCAAAAATTCCCACAAAAATAATGGAGATGATCATGAGCCTTACATCACGGTTACGGATATGTGAAAGTTCATGGGCAATCACCCCCTCGAGTTCATCGTCTTCCAGTCTGGCAATGATTCCGCGTGAAAGGGAAACAGAATAGGTCCGTTCATTTATGCCACTGGCAAAAGCATTCAGTGAATCATCTTCGATAATAAAAATCTGCGGGATTTTCATCCCTTTTGAAATGCAAAGATTTTCGACCAGGTTATAAACCCGTTTATTTTCCATTCGGGCAAGTGGTTTTGATCCTGTGGCAATCCTTATCATCGAATTGTGAAAAAACCAGGCAATAATAAACCAGACAGAAGTGCCGATCACAACAAACGGAACCACATTTACAAACGTATCATTAACGGTTTGCAAATCCTGTTGTTGCGTGGTGAAGAATAAAACAGCATATACCATCCCCAGCAAGACCAGAGGGAAAGCAAAAATCAGGAGAAGACTGTTGAAATTGTTCCTCCTGATCTGTGTCTGTATTCCAACGTATGCCATTAATTAAAACTTATTTTAGGCGGTTCTTCCAGGTTTGTCCTTTCCTGGCCAAGATCAAACATGGTTTCGCGTCTGAACCCGAAATTATTGGCAATGAGGTTAGATGGAAATGTTTCGATACCTGTGTTATACTCTGTGGTGGCAGCATTGAAATACCTGCGGACTGCGGCAAGTTTGTTTTCAATATCGCTTAACTCTTCCTGGAGTTGCAGGAAGTTTTGATTGGCTTTCAGATCCGGATAAGCTTCAACAGATACCTTCAATCCCTGCAGGGCAGATGAGAGCTGGGTTTCAGTTTTGATTTTCTCATCTATCGTAATTGCTCCCATTGCCGCAGTTCTTGCCTGGGTTATCCTCATCAGCAACTCTTTTTCGTGAGTAGCATAGCCTTTAACTGTTTCAACGAGTTGAGGAATCAGATCATGCCGCTGTTTAAGCTGTACATCAATATCTGCAAAAGCATTTTGCCTTGTATTGCGAAGACGAATCAGGCTGTTATAAATTCCAATCAGCCAGAAGACAATCACAACAATAACAAATAGAATAATAATGAAGGCCATAACGATGGGTTTTAGTTAATTATTCAACAAATTTATAAATTTTATGATCCAATTCCATTCTTTGCCACAACATTTAAAGGTAAAAAATATTTTTGTTCAGGAAATCCTCCGGCATCGGATTTCAATATTTGATTAACTCCGGCAAAAATAAATCTTTGCAAAAATTTATTCATACGCCGGAAAGTTTTATTTTTACAACTAATATGGTTTTTCAAATTATACAATGATTAATAAAATTCAAAGAAAATGAGTAAGCGACTTATTGGTGAGATGCCTAAAATCGGCATCCGTCCCGTTATTGATGGCCGTCTTCAGGGGGTGAGGGAATCACTTGAGATTCAAACAATGAATATGGCAAAGGCAGCTGCTCAGCTTATTACAGAGAATCTGCGATTTCCTGACGGACAAAAAGTGGAGTGTGTAATTGCTGACCGTACAATAGGCGGTGTTGCTGAGGCTGCTATGTGTGCCGATAAATTTGCCCGTAGTGGGGTTGGTGTATCACTGACAGTTACCCCGTGCTGGTGTTACGGCACGGAAGTAATGGATACTGATCCGCTTATTCCCAAAGCAGTATGGGGGTTCAACGGAACTGAACGGCCCGGGGCTGTTTACCTCGCTGCTGCTCTGGCGGGGTATGCCCAGAAAGGATTACCGGCATTCAGTATCTATGGCCGTGATGTGCAGGATTCCCGAGATACTTCTATCCCTGAAGATGTTAAAAATAAGGTGTTGCAGTTTGCAAGAGCGGGTCTTGCCGTGGCACAAATGCGAAATAAGTCATATCTTTCAATAGGTGGTATGTCGATGGGGATCGCCGGGTCGTACGTTGATCAGGAGTTTTTCCTCGATTATCTGGGTATGAGGACTGAAGTTGTCGATATGTCAGAACTTGTTCGTCGTGCTGAACGGGGAATTTATGACAAGGATGAATTTGATAAAGCTCTTGCGTGGGTTAAGATCAACTGTAAAGAAGGGAAAGATCCCAATAAACCTGATAAGCAGCTTTCTGCTGAACGAAAAGAATGGGAGTGGGAGATGGTTGTCAAGATGACCCTCATTGCACGCGATCTGATGATTGGAAATCCGCGACTGGAAGAATTGGGTTTTGGGGAAGAAGCTCTAGGGCATAATGCCATTGCAGGGGGATTCCAGGGACAGCGTCAATGGACTGATCATCTGCCAAATGGTGACTTTATGGAGGCAATTCTGAACTCTTCTTTCGACTGGAACGGAATCCGCGAAGCATTTGTCGTAGCGACTGAAAACGATTCGCTTAACGGTGTTGCAATGTTGTTCGGACATCTTTTAACAAATACTTCACAGATATTTTCTGATGTTCGGACCTACTGGAGCCCGGGCGCTGTTGAACGGGTGACGGGAAAGAAACTTACAGGAAAAGCGGCAGATGGAATCATTCACCTGATCAACTCAGGATCTACAACCCTTGATGCCACTGCAAAACAACTCAAAGACGGACAGCCTGCCATGAAACCTTTCTGGGAGATATCTGAAGCAGAAGCCCAGGCCTGTCTGAATGCAACCGACTGGCCCGCAGCCGATCTTGGTTATTTCAGGGGTGGAGGTTTTTCATCTCATTTCAAAACTGATGGTGAAATGCCTGTTACCATGTCAAGGGTGAATCTCGTAAAAGGAATTGGACCGGTCCTTCAGATTGCCGAAGGATGGACTATTCAATTGCCGGAAGATGTCCACTTAGTTCTTGATGCCCGAACGAGTCCGACCTGGCCAACTACGTGGTTTGCACCTCGCCTTACCGGTAAAGGGGCTTTTGCCGATGTATATAATGTGATGGCTAACTGGGGTGCCAACCATGGCGCAATCAGCTATGGCCATATTGGTGCAGATCTGATCTCCCTGGCTGCCATGCTACGGATTCCGGTTTGCATGCATAATGTTCCTGAAGAAAAAGTATTCCGCCCGGCGGTTTGGAATGCCTTTGGAATGGACAAGGAGGGATCCGATTATCGTGCCTGCGACACTTATGGTCCGGTTTACGGCAAGACTAAATAAAAAGAGGGGCTGTATCAAAAGCTGAAATGAAGAATTTTAAACTTTCAATTTGTAAATGAACCTCCTATTACCGCAACATTGAAGTAATTTAAAACTCTGTGGTACTCTGTGAATTCTCCTTGGTTCTCTGTGTAATTAATTGTATCACAGAGTATCACAGAGTATCACAGAGTGTCACAGAGAAAAAAATACTTATATTCGACTTTTACATTTTCCCTCGAAGTCCCCTTTAAGGGATTTTAGAGGTGCTATCAACTACTGTACTTACAAAATGAAAGTTTTTAGAAATCAAAATTCCGTTTTGATACAGCCCCTT
>Ga0247842_10000684_pt1 | contig 66468 bp, 51 predicted proteins | sample LaCruzMarch2015__3_FD_192411 | JGI IMG/M metagenome (GOLD analysis project Ga0247842, IMG submission 192411) | Freshwater microbial communities from meromictic Lake La Cruz, Castile-La Mancha, Spain - LaCruzMarch2015_19m | ecosystem: Environmental > Aquatic > Freshwater > Lake | place: Spain... | reverse complement strand
GTCTCCACCCGCGCAATCCTGTAACGCATTTTCACCATGCCGTTAAGATCGAGATCCGCGGCCCCAGTTATCGACAGCATCAGGGCATGGAACTCCAGAAGAAATATGAGAAACACAAGCAAATACCCCATAGAATCACTCGCCCAATCATCAAGGGCTCTGATGAAAAACAAAGCCAGGCTGTCAGAGATGACGGCCTTTTCTTTTGATTACCAGCCTAAACATCTGAAAATAAATCAATGCTTATCCCATATACTTGATATTCAGATAATTACAAAATGTTGCACCTATGCTGCACCTAAAAAGAAAAAACCCTTGTAAGTGTTTAATTTACAAGGGTTTATAGTGTGATTTGTAGCCCGTAGGGGAATCGAACCCCTGTTACCAGGATGAAAACCTGACGTCCTAACCCCTAGACGAACGGGCCAATGTTTGATTTGGGAGCGCAAAAGTACTAAATTACTTTAAACTAAACAAGAAAAAAATAAGCGCCCCCGTTATTCGTGATCTGCATCAGGCTGCTCAAGGCGAACCTGCAATTCATTGCGTTCCATTTCCAGGCTGAGTATTTGTTTCTGTTTGCGTTCAATACTGCGTTGTGCCGAACCAATCCTGGCCTCCAGTCCTATTTTAGCGCTTGATTCCCTGCCGGCTGAAACAATGATATCCAGCTGGTCCTCCAACTCACTCAGGTATTCCTGCTCCTTTTTCAACGCCTCGCTGAGTTCGAAGATTTCCACTTCAAACTGGGAGAGTTTATATTGCATTTTAACCGACCAGTTTTTCTTCTTATTCCGGAAAAACTCATCCAGCCGTTTTCCCAGGATATCGAAAGCCGTTTGCAGCCGGGAATAAAGTTCCTCCCGCTGTTCGTGTGCCATTTTTATTCCCTTGAATTCAGCCTGGATCTTTTTCAGATACTCCCGGGTGTCCTTATATTCATGAGTCTCCTCTGCCTGGATAAGACCTTTTTCTACAAGGGCTTTCAAATGCAGGTAGTTCTGTTGTGCTTCGTTCTCGAATGTCTGTCTTTCCTCGTCTCGCCAAGATTTTACAGTCGTGAAAGCATCCTGTAACCCGGTAAACAATTCTTCACGCTGCTCCCTGAAAAGTTTCGCTGCCTTTATCCGGTTCTGAATACCGATCAGGAAATCCCAGGTTGCCCTGAAATCACGCGATTTCACCGCCAAAGATGATCCTTCAGCCACCACTGCCTTCAGGTCAGCATAATTGGCTAAGGCTTCATATTCAAACTCCAGTCGCTCGTCTTCAATCTTTGCATTCACTTCAGCAAATGCGTTCTGTAGCTTCGTATATAGCTCTTCCCGATCCTCGCGGCGGAGTTTTAATCCCTTAAAATGACTCTGTATCTCTATTAGGTAACCCTTCGCCTCACGTAAATCTTTTGCCTGTCCGGCTCTGACCAGCCCAATTTTCATGGTCTCCTTCAGAATCAGGTAATTAAGTGTCGATTCCTCTTCGGGATTTCTGTCGGCTTCCATTCGATTATTTCTTCACACACCTGACACCAAAAGCAGAACTTTTATCATTGGAACTCTTTCCGATCGATTTATCCCCACGGGCAAAAAGGTAATTGTTTGCAACATCGCCGACAACAGTGGCCGACCAGAGCCCACCCCATAATGAGACCCCGGTGTATGTGCTATCGCTGTGTCGTACACCCCCCAGTAAAGACGAAAGTGTCGTCCCTGCGACCGGGGTAATTTTATTTGCATTCCAATAAACAGAATCCATTTCCTGCAACTTTCCGCCAGCTGCATCAGCGCCTCCCAGCTTTTCGATCAGCAGGGTCCAATCACCATCAGTTGGTAAGACCCAGCCTTTGGGACAAGCCGTTGTTGCTGCGCTCCAGCTGTAGAGCCGACCATGAAGCGGTAGGTTTGCGCTGTCATTATTGTAAATCCAGCTGCCAGGCTTGGCATTATATTTAAGATTTTCGGCCAGCCAGCTCTTTTTTCCAACTTTTACCCATTGGTAAATATGGCCATCCCTGGCATCTTTTATGGTTCCTTTGTCCTGTGCCTGGGTTGCATGGCAGAAAAAAACCAATACAATAGCGATCGAGGCATACCTGATTGTCCCGGATAATTGTTTTAAGGTGTTCATTTTAGATGATTATTAGACAGAATTAATTTTAGAAAGCATTAACGGTGTAAATTTATACCAGATTCACCTACCACGCAAATTTATCTGGGCTTTATTTATCTTCGCATCCTAATCTGTAGATTATGCCCGGATATCCCCTCCTGAAAGGTAATGATGGCCGCAATTACCTTTTTCCTTTTATTCTAATGACTAGTCTTTTCTTTCTGTGGGGTTTTGCCCACGGGTTACTCGATGTGCTCAATAAACATTTCCAGGAAATTTTACATGTTTCCCGCGCTGAATCGGGACTGGTCCAGTTTTCAGTTTACGGAGGTTATTTTCTTGCAGCCTTGCCCGCAGGTTATTTTATGAACAGGTTTGGGTATAGGAAAGGAATCATACTTGGGCTTTTACTTTATGCAGGCGGTGCATTCCTCTTCTATCCTGCAGCAGCATCACAGTCATTCGTACCTTTCCTTGCAGCATTGCTCATCCTTGCGTTTGGACTCGCATTCCTCGAAACAGCCGCAAATCCTTACGTTTCTGTGCTGGGACCCAATGAAACAGCCGAACGCCGGTTAAACCTTTCACAATCTTTTAATGGTCTGGGATGGATTTTCGGTCCACTCACCGGCGGATTGATCATTTTCGGTTTGCAATCATCCGGCGAAAATTCTTTCAGTTCCATTGCATGGCCATACCTGGGGATAGGCGTTGTAGTTTTACTTGTGGCCCTGTTGTTTTTTCGTACACGGCTCCCCGAGATTAAAGAAGAGGCTTCATCAGGCTCAGAAGGCAGCGCCTATCGAGATTTATTGAAACACCGGCACTTTGTGCTCGCTGTTATTGCCCAGTTCTTTTATGTGGCTGCACAAACAGGTATAAATAGTTTTTTTATAAATTATACAACTGAAATAATCTCCGGTATTTCCAATGCGCAGGCTGCGATGATTCTCTCCATCGGAGGAATGGGCCTCTTCTGGGCAGGCCGTCTTTCGGGCAGTTTCTTGATGCGCAACTATCAGCCACACAAATTATTGTCACTTTATGCCGGAATTTGCCTGATACTCATGTTAACGGTGATTGCCGGACTCGGATGGGTATCGGTTTCAGCTCTGTTTATAACCTATTTTTTTATGTCGATCATGTTTCCTACAATCTTTGTTCTGGGGTTAAAAAATCTCGGGCCCGTTACTAAAAAAGCCTCCTCCTTTCTCGTAATGGCTATAGTGGGAGGTGCATTATGCCCGATGCTTATGGGATATATAGCTGATCACTCGGCTATGCAATGGGGTTTCGGGGTCCCAATGTTATGCTTTGCCTTCGTTTTTTACTTTGGAGTGAAAGGTTATAAAACTGAATAAAATGGTTTAATCCAGCGAAAATACCTGTTTCATTAATTTCCATTTTTCTTTTGCCTGTTCATTCTTCCCCGAGTTTTGATAATGCGCTACAAAAGCCTCCCATTCCGATTGTCGCGGGAGATGGGATAACCGTTCCATATCACGTTCGAAATCAAATTCAGGACCCGTGTCGATGATCATGAATAACCGGTTGTCGATTCGATAAATCTCCATTGACAAAATGCCAACGGATCTGATTCCAGCCGGAATCTCCGGCCAGATATGATCTTTTTGGTGCCAAAATTCGTATTCCTTAGTCATGATTGGATCATCCTTCAGATCAAGTGTCAGACAAAAACGCTGGTTTTGGTTCATTTATCCGGAATTAAATGACAAAGGAAGAAAATTACTCCTGAAAACCTCCTATTTTTGAAAAATAAATATACCTTCCATTTATGGATATCCTGCTTACCGTACCACCCGATTTTGCCCGTCATATCAGTAGTAACAAAAAGGATTTCAGCTCCATAACCCTTGCTATGTCCGATCCGGCGAACCACAAACTTGGTTCGGGTGGAGGAACTGTAAATGTTCTTTGGAAAAACGGCGTGCGACCTGGATTCACCGGAAACAGACAAATAACGAATGAGACCCGGCCCCGAAGCATCATTATTCATGCCGACGGTCAAAGCCGGCGATTACCTGCCTATGCTCCTGCCGGAAAAAGTTTTATCCCAATTCCCGTGTTTAAATGGAGCCGGGGTCAGCGGATTGATCAAACGCTTTTCGATATTCAGCGGCCATTGCTTGAAAAGATCATCAGTAAGGCGCCCGCTCGACTGAATACCCTGGTTGCCAGTGGCGATGCGCTGGTTTGGGCCGACTCTTTCAATGATAGTGTACCGGATGCCGACCTGGTTTGTATTGGCATATGGTCCCAGCCTGAAGTGGCCTCAAAACATGGCGTATTCGTGTGTTCAAGGCAAGACCCAACGATACTTGAATACATGCTTCAGAAACCATCCAGCATGGATTTGCAGGAGTTGACTGGTGATTTTCTCTATCTGCTGGATGCAGGAATCTGGTTGCTTTCCGACCGTGCCGTTCGACTTCTGTTTAAAGCAGCAGGATGGAATGAAAAAAAGCAGGAATTCCGGAATGGCATACCTGATTATTTTGATCTGTACGCTGATTTTGGCAGTAAATTAGGCAAAGCCAAACATGGAAGCGCTCCATTCACCATCAGGATTTTACCACTGGAACATGCTGAATTTTATCATTTCGGCAGCAATGCTGACCTGCTTCGATCAACAGGCGCGCTTCAGAACAGGGTTATTGACCAAAGGGAGATTTTGCATAAAAAAATTAAACCAGGTCCTGAAATATTTGTACAGAATTCGGTTACACGAATCCCATTTAATACGGATCATTCCTCCATCTGGATCGAAAATTCATGTATCCCCGAAAGTTGGATACTGCATGATCACCATATTATTACCGGAATTCCTGAAAACACCTGGCAAATCAACCTCTCACCGGGAATCTGCCTGGATCTCATACCGGTTGGAACCTCCGCATTTTGCATCCGGCCATACGGGTTCACCGATTCCTTTAGCGGTATGATATCTGATCCAAAAACACGGTGGCTCAACAAGCCGGCATTGGACTGGTTTGAAAAGCGGGGTATAAAAAAGGGAGAGTTAAAGGTTTTTTCCGGGAAGGATATTTATGAAAGCCCGATCTTTCCCGTTGTTGAGGCAAATGATTTATCCGGTGAATTTATTCAATGGATGCTGATTCCGGCCGAAATCGATATTTCTATATACGAAGCAACCTCGCCGGGATCAAACAACACCCACAAAAGCAGGTGGCTGAATGCGCCGCGTCTTTCTGCCAGGGAACTCATTGGGAATGCCAGTCATGCCCGTTTGACTGCACAAAAACGACTAAACATGGAAGGTGCATTGCTTTCATTGGCAAAGAATTACAGGCAAAGTATATTTTATCAGTTGGATCTCGATCGGCTTGCTGTTGAATTCAGAAGGGGCCGATTGGCATTGCCGGAGCCACTGGAACCCGGAGCAGGTGTGATGACCCACATCCATGATCTTATGTTTCGCTCAACATTCAATCCACCCCGATCAAATGCAAAAACGATTTCGCTTGAAGACCAGGCGTTCGCAAGGTTGCGTGAAGGGATGCTGGAGGAAATCAGGGGACAGAAACTACATCCGAAATTAAATGTTCAGCACGACCAGATCCTGTGGGGACGCAGTCCGCTGCGACTCGACCTGGCCGGAGGATGGACCGACACGCCCCCATACTGTATTTTATATGGTGGCAGGGTGGTTAATCTGTCAGTTGAATTGAACGGACAACCACCTATCCAGGTTTATATTCGTCCTGCCACAGCGCCGTTCATCGTGATACATTCCATCGACCTGGGCGTTAGCGAAGTGATCCGCAGCTATTCCGACATTGCAGTGGTATCGAAAGTGGGCTCAGCGTTTTCAATTCCAAAGGCCGGGCTTATGCTTGCCGGGTTTCATCCTGATTTTTCATCACAACAGTTTAAAACACTGCAGGATCAATTACAGGAGTTTGGAGGTGGCCTGGATATTTCACTCATGGTTGCCGTTCCGAAAGGAAGTGGACTGGGCACAAGTTCTATTTTGGCCTCTGCGATCCTGGGTGGTTTATCTGAGTTCTGCTGTCTAGGCTGGGATCGCCATGAAGTGGCATATCGCACCTTATTACTGGAACAGTTGCTCACAACCGGCGGAGGATGGCAGGATCAATTGGGTGGTATTTTTGAAGGGGTGAAACTATTGGAAAGTCAGCCCGGGCTCATTCAAAAGCCGCTCATACGCTGGGCTCCCGATCACCTGTTCAACAGAGTTGAATCTGCCTCGCTTATGTTGCTGTATTATACAGGCATCACCCGTGTCGCAAAACATATTCTGAAGGATATTGTGCGGGGTATGTTTTTAAATTCGGCGACACACCTGGATATCCTGTCTGATATGAGACATCATGCCCGTTACACCTACGACACCATCCGGAACCACGACTGGGAAGGACTTAATGAGGCAATCCGCTATTCCTGGGAATTGAATCAAAGATTGGATTCAGGAACCAATCCGCCTGAAATCGCATCCATCATCTTCACGATCAAAGATTATATAACCTCTTGTAAACTGCTTGGAGCCGGTGGAGGAGGCTATCTCCTGATTTTTGCCAAGGATGTACATGCTGCCAGCCACATTCGTTCACTATTGCTTTCCCATCCTCCCAACTCCCGAGCCAGATTCGTAAACTGGAAACTATCATCAACCGGCCTGGAGATAACCAAAAGTTAACGCAACCAATCTCTTCATCTACCCAGCGCCGCATGCCCCGTGCCCTGCGCCCTGCGCCCTTTGCGCTGCGTAATTAAAAAAATCATCCCCCCCGGGCAACATTTTAACAGTTTGTATTGTCATTGTATTATGTCAAACTTAAAATTAATACCATGGAAATCACTTTAAAAAAAACAGGGTGGATGGCATTATCTCTTCTGGCCTTGACGGCAGGAGCATGTATAAGTATCTTTCTATACAATGGTCTGATGGAAATTGATTTGCCGGTCAATACCGACAATGCTGCTCCGAAGGAATCGGCAACCTCCTTGCCGGCAATTCTGAACGACAATGCCTGGTTAAAACCGGCCTTGATGTTTATGATTATGCTCGCCGGGATGTTCTTTAACCAGGTTTTTGAAAACCTGAAGATTCAAAAGGAGGCAGGAGAAACGCGAACCAATGTGTTCAGGTTATTAGCCGATGGTTTTACCGGGATAACTTTTTGGATGGCCTTTTTCGTTTCACCGCTGATATTTTATGCAACCTATTACCTGGTTGATAAAATGCCCGGCGGGGCTGTTGGATATTTTTATGCTTTTCAGAGCGGTTTTTTCTGGTACAACCTTTTTAACAGGCTGGAACTGAAAAGTAAAAAATAACTGTTATAGGCTCCAGTAAATCATTTCCTTTGTTTTATTGCGGTATATGCCCTTAACATCGACCAGGATTCCATTCGGGGAGCTGATTGATTGAAAATAGCTCTCGGTGAGTTTCATGTATGGTTTATGATTCACCGCAACGATAATAACATCGTACTTTTGCCGGGCTGATGCATCACGATTGTTGTCATCATTAACGTTTACTGTCAATTCAGTGAGTCCAAAGCCATATTCATGCAACAACTCTTCACTGCTGGCATAAGGATCAGTTACATCCACTGATATTCCATATGTTTTTAATTCACTTATCAGGTCGGCTACCCTGGAATTGCGGATGTCGCTTACATTCTCTTTGAATGTAGCTCCCATCACAAGCGCTTTTGAGCCCAGCACATTTTTTCCGGCCTTAATGAGTTGTTTAACACATTGTTTTGCAACATAAAAGCCCATGCTGTCATTTACATACCTGCCGGCATTGATCACCCTGGCATGGTAACGGTACTCTTCAGCTTTGTAAGTCAGGTAATATGGGTCAACGCCAATGCAATGGCCACCTACCAAACCGGGATAAAATTTCAGAAAATTCCATTTTGTTCCTGCCGCCTCGATAACGTCATAAATATTGATTCCCATTCGGCCAAAAATGATCGATAGTTCATTCATGAATGCAATGTTTACGTCACGCTGGGCATTTTCGATGATCTTGGCTGCTTCGGCTACCTTGATTGTAGGTGCACGGTGAACCCCGGGCTTCACGATCAGTTCATAGGTTTTTGCAATCTGATCCAGTGATTCGGCATCACAGCCCGAAACAATCTTTACCACAGTAGTGAGCGAATGCTCCTTGTCGCCGGGGTTAATGCGTTCAGGAGAGAATCCAACTTTGAAATCGTCAATGAATTTCAGCCCTGACAACTCTTCAAGGATAGGGACACAATCTTCTTCAGTAGCCCCGGGATAAACGGTCGATTCGTATACAACATAATCGCCTTTTTTTAAAACCTTTGCAACGGTCCGTGTTGCCGACAGCAGCGGAGACAGGTCGGGAAGGTTGTGCTTGTCAACAGGTGTAGGCACCGCAACAATATGAAAGGTACACGATTTTAAATCTTCGGGATTGGCAGTGATCAGGATATCTGTATTATCGAAAGCCTCAGGGGGTAACTCACCGCTTGGATCTAAGTGGTTTTTCATCATCTCAACCCGGTCGGGCTTGATATCAAAACCAACAACTCTAATTTTTTGCGCAAACTCAAGCGCGATGGGTAGCCCAACGTAACCCAGCCCGATCACGGAAAGGTTCGTCTCTTTTTTTAGCAGTTTTTCGTAAATAGTCATATGAAACGTTTGATGTTAGAAATTCGTTTTTTCACCATGAACCCTTTCAATGAGCAGGGGAGAGATTGATAAGGTCAGCACCTGGTTGAGGTGATCAATCCGGATGAGGACCTTTTTTTTATTTGCAACAGATACAAGCTCTCCTGTGATCCCTGTGAGCGGACCCGCATTTACAATCACCTGCACTCCGGGTTTAAAAATGTCGGCCACACAATCTACCTCAACATCAGAACCGGTAATTGCCTTGAGTGTGTTGATTTGACGTTCAGGAATGGCTGCGGGTTTCCCCGAAAACCAAATATAACGAACAGCCCCGGGGGTGTTTAATACCTCGTAATAATCCTTTTCTCCAACCTTAACAAAACAATAGGAGCGGATGATTGGTTCGTCGATCAGTTTCTTGCGGTCACTCCACTGGTGGATTACCTTACGTAAAGGTACATACGCTTCAATACCTTTATCTGTCAACAACTCCATTAATCGCTTTTCCCATCTTGAACGCGTATAAACAGCATACCAATGATCAATTGATTTGTTAACACGGGAATTTATCTTGTCTTCCATTTGCGATGGATTTTTTCCCAATGAAGGGGCTGCTCTTTTTTCTGAAGTGTTAATCGCTCGCGATTTATCCGGCATGAATGATCCTGTTAAATTGCAGTTTTTTCAACTGATTTTGTGTGGCAAAAGTAATCATTATTTTTAGTATTCCTCTACCTTGCAGTCGACTTCAACGGGCAACTCCATTAAGCGATTTGTTATTTGTGTTGTAATGATGTATATTTGCCCCCCCTTGTAGAAAAAAACGATTCATATGAGTTTGAGAGCAAAGACAACAGAATTAAAAAGGCGAATGCATGAAGCCTTTAAGGGTGGCGGGGAACAAGCCCTGGAAAAGCAGAAAGCATCGGGCAAAATGACTGCCCGCGAACGTATCCTCGCGCTGCTCGATCCTAACTCCTTCCATGAATATGATCTTTTTGTTAAGCATGCCGGGCAGGATTTTGACATGGACAAGAAGTATTTACCTGGCGATGGCGTAATCACGGGAACTGGCTCCATCAGCGCCTGGCCGGTTTGTATTTTTGCCCAGGATTTCACAGTTGCCGGTGGTTCTCTCGGACTAATGCATGCCAAAAAGATCACAAAAATCATGGATCATGCCATGAAAATGAAGGTCCCTCTGATCGGGATCAACGATTCAGGCGGTGCGCGTATTCAGGAAGGCGTGAACTCTCTTGCCGGATACGGAGAAATATTTTATCGTAATACACAGGCCTCTGGCGTAATTCCTCAGATTTCGGTTATACTCGGCCCTTGTGCAGGCGGCGCAGTTTACAGTCCGGCCCTGACCGATTTTGTGTTTGTTGTCGATAAAATTTCCAAAATGTTCATTACAGGTCCTGAAGTAATAAAAACAGTACTTGGTGAAGAGATATCCATGGAAGACCTTGGCGGAGCCAGGGTTCATGCAGAGATTACAGGGAATGCACACTTTTTTGCCGAAAGTGAGATGGAATGTTTTGAACAGATCAAACGGCTGGTAAGCTACATTCCCTGGAACAACGAAAAGAAAGCTGAAATTTTTCCAAAGAAAGCCCCAAAGTCACGTCAGTACAAACTCGACCATATTTTTCCTACCAACCCGATGACTCCTTACGATGTACGCGATGTCATCAGGGCCATTGCAGATGACAGCGACTTTTTCGAGGTTCATGAAATGTGGGCAGCAAACATCGTCATTGGTTTTAGTCGGCTCGATGGGCAGTCGGTTGGCTTTGTTGCCAACCAGCCGATGGTACTTGCCGGTGTACTTGATTGCGATTCAAGCGACAAGGCGGCCCGTTTCATCCGTTACTGCGATGCGTTTAATGTACCTCTTGTCACACTGGTCGATTTGCCGGGATACCTGCCAGGTGTTGATCAGGAACATGCAGGGGTTATCCGTCATGGAGCCAAAGTACTTTATGCTTACAGTGAGGCCAGTGTGCCAAAAATAACTGTTATTCTCCGGAAAGCCTATGGCGGGGGCTACATTGCCATGTGTTCAAATCACCTGCGCGCCGACTTCGTTTTTGCCTGGCCAACTGCAGAGATTGCCGTTATGGGACCCGAAGGGGCTGCCAATATAATCTTCCGTAGCGAGATCAAGGCAAGCGATAATCCAGAAGAGACCCGGAAACGACTCATTGAAGAGTATCGCCAGAAATTCGCTAATCCTTACGTGGCTGCAGCCTACGGTTATGTGGATGCTGTAATAGAACCCAATGAAACACGCAATTATCTCATGCATTCACTGACACTTGCACAGGGTAAGCGGGAAATCACACCGAAGAAAAAACATGGAGTTCCTCCGTTCTGATAGCGAAAACGCGAAATAGAGAAATATTTTAAGTTTTGCTTTTTAATCCTTGAGTTTAACTAGATATTATGGACGAAAACATTGAATTCATCGATTTTAAATATGAGGAAATCAGTTACAGGACAACGTTAACAAAGAAATTTGCCAGCCGTACACCTTATACGCCTCCAGACCCACGTAAAATCGTGGCATTTATTCCCGGCACAATCATAAAAGTGCTTGTTAAAGAGGGCCAGAAAGTTCAAAAGGGCGACACCCTGCTTGTTCTCCAGGCCATGAAGATGAATAACCATTTACTGGCATCTGTAAATGGGAAGGTAAAAAAAATCTTTGTTAAGCAGGGCGAGATTGTTCCAAAACACCACATGCTCGTCGAATTGAAATAGCCCCTCCCCCCGTTTTAATTTTTATTTTCAACCCGAGGCAACTTTTTAACGATTTCACTTGTCCTTATAGAGATGAAATTGTTATGAAAAATCCATTTGAATATTAAATTAAAATCATTGTTAAATGAAAGTAAGTTTGGTTGATGTGAAAAGAGTTGCTGACTCATTGCAGGCACAATGTCCTTTCATTACTTTTGCCATGATCGATGGAATAGATGAACAGGGGCAGCATATTTTACCAGGGAATTTGGAACTGTTTGTCATGCTGGAGAATAACACCGGTTTATTTTTAGCGCTGGAGAAGATTCTTCAGGCGATGGCGATGATGGTACCAGGCGTATTGTGTGACGTGACTATATTGAACAGGGTTGATGTTACAACCTGTTTTAAGGCGTCAAATGCACGATGCCTGTTCGTTAGATATGAAAAGGAACAAATGTTTCGACAGTTCGTGCAAAGGGCCTGCCTTGATTACCGGATTTTAAATGCCCGTCGCCGGTTAAACAGTGCAAGGCGCAATGATCAGTTCTGAAATGCGAAATTCCCGCTGTTAAAAACACCCGCCTTCAGGAGGTAATTTCTATGAGAGCATCCTCAATGGATCGCATCACCTCCTCACGTCCTGCATTTGTTTCGGCAGATGTTGGAATGATGCGCGGCAGTTCAGCCCATGCTGTTGACAAAGCCTTCTGATAGGCCGTTACGTTATGGGTTAGTTGTGTTTTGGAAAGCTTATCTGTTTTGGTGAAAAGAATCACAAATCCAACTTCGTTATCTCCCAGCCAATTCATGAATTCTACGTCAATTTTTTGCGGTTCAAGACGGGCGTCAATCAACACAAAAGTCAAAGCCAGATTTTCCCTGTTCTGCAAATATGATTGGATTAATCCCTCAAACTTCGAACGCTGTTCTTTTGATAATTTTGCAAAGCCGTAGCCGGGTAAGTCGACGAGAAACCATTCAGCGCGTTGACTGTCATTTCGAGATCCAGTTGGAACAATGAACGGCTCAGTAATCGGAAAGGCCGGATTATTCGTTGTTACAGATGCAGGATTTTTTTTTATGATGGCTTCCACTTTAAAATGATTTAAAAGCCTTGTTTTTCCTGGAGTTCCTGAAACCTTGGCAAGTCCCTTCCGGCCTGCAAGCATGTTGATCAGCGACGATTTTCCAACATTAGACCGCCCAATGAAGGCAAACTCGGGGATATCATCTTTCGGACAGAGTTTCAGGGATGGGCTGCTGCAAGTAAATTCGATCTTTTCAATTTTCACTTTCGTAGTTATTTATCACGCAACATATATACTTTTTCTTTTACCCAGCCTGCCCATTGTGCGTCGGACCTGGTTTTATCGAACATGGTATAAGGGATCGGATCACCGATAACAATGGTAATGGTTTTATTGAACTGTTTGGCCATTTCATCGACAAGGTACAGCATTTCTATGTTTGCACGAATCCCCAGTTTTTTCCTCCATCGGGCAAGGTTATAAAACCATTCAGAATTACGTCCCACAACGTAAACCGGGATGATATCACGCTGGTATTTTTTTGCTTTCTTAATGAAAGTGTTTTTCCACTCCAGGTCGCGGATCTCCATTTTACCTTTAATTCGCTGTTTCCTCGAAACAAGACCAGCCGGGAAATAAAGGATCATCTTTCCCGAAGCAAATGACTGGTCAATAAGCTGCGCATTTTCTGTATTCCGGCCATGTTTGTTGATAGGGATGAAGAGTGGCCTGAGCCCGGGCACATTCATTAAAAGATCATTGACCGGAAATACTATATCCGGACGAATTTTACCGAGAACATTCATGAGTGCCATCCCATCAAGTCCTCCGAGTGGGTGGTTTGAAGCGACTATTAACCGGCCCGACAATTGATCCCTGATAGTCCGTTTGTCAATGACCTCGATGTTAACCCCAAATTCTTTAAGGATTGCATCAACAAATGGCAATCCTGTTTTATCTCGGTTACGCCAGATATAACCGTTAATCTCTTCCTGATGTGTTATACGTTTAAGATAGGAGAGGATAAATTTCGGGATGAAACGAAGTAGTTTTGGATTTTTTGAGGAGAAAAGAGCCTCAATATCGATCAGTCTTTCCGGGATTTCTATGTTGGTTGATTCAGTCATGTTTAGTGGCGTTTAATCTGATCATCCATCCAGGGAAACAACTATGCATATTCAATTTTAGTTTTTGCGCGGTTGCTGTGATGAATGATATTAATAAACCAGTGCAAATTTAGATTTTATTCGGGAGGAAGTAACATGCCGTTATCGAAATCTAACTTTGTATCTTTGTAAAAAAAATCCATTCCAAGTCTCCTGATTATGGAAAATATTATTGATCCGATAAATAAAAACCTGCTTGAAGCCGAATTAAACGAAAGTACGTTTTTACGCAATACAAACAACGGACACAATAAGATATACGTATTTACTGCGCATGATTCGCCTTATCTCATGCGGGAAGTTGGCAGGCTAAGGGAGATCACCTTCCGTGATGCCGGTGGTGGAACTGGCAAAAGTGTCGACATTGATGAGTTCGATACGATGGAAGTGCCTTTTCACCAGTTAATTGTTTGGGACCCGGTAGAAAAGGAGATTTCCGGTGGATACCGTTTTATTCATGGACGCGACATCCAATGCAACCTTGACGATTGTATACACAGCGCTACTGCTGAACTCTTCGACTTTTCAAAAAAATTTATCCGTGACTACCTGCCTGTAAGCATTGAGTTGGGAAGGTCATTCGTACAGCCTAATTATCAGCCCTTGGTAAATTTCCGCAAGGGGATGTACTCGCTTGATAATCTTTGGGATGGGTTGGGGGCGATGATCATCGAAAATCCGGATGTAAAATATTTCTTTGGAAAGATGACAATGTATCCCGATTATGACAGAACCGCCCGCGATATCGTACTCTATTTTCTTAAAAGGTATTTCCCCGATACCGAAACACTCATGCTTCCAATAGAGTCGGTTGTTTGTACAACCCCCGATGCGGTGATAGCTGAAATATTTTCAGCCCGAACCTATGAGGAAAATTATAAGATCCTGATTCATGAAGTACGCCGACATGGCGAGCATGTTCCGCCACTGGTAAATGCGTACATGAACCTGTCACCCACCATGCGTACATTTGGAACAGCCATCAATCACGGATTTGGTGAAGTGGAAGAAACCGGAATACTGATACATATTGAGGATATATATCCACGGAAAAAGGAGAGACACCTTACAACCTATATTCAGCGTCTTTCCTCGCTTAAAGGTTTACGCTGGCGTAGAAGAAGATAATGCGGCATTGGCCTTCCGCATCAATTTGCTTTTCAGGTTGGAAGCCTTATTCTTATGAATCACGTTTTTCTTGGCCAGCTTATCGATCTGGGCTACAACATTGGGAAGATCCTTGGCAATGACAGCGGATTCTTCAGTTTCACGTAATTTTTTCACTGCGTTACGGACTGTGCGGCCCTGGTAACGGTTTTGGGAACGTTTTGTCTTGGTGGTACGGATGCGTTTTTCTGCGCTTTTGTGATTGGCCATGATCAATATTTATTTTCAAATTGGGGTGCAAAGATACACTCTTTTCGTGAATTTCCAAATAGAATGAAAAAATGCTGGCGGGTATTTTACATTCACTTTGAATGCAAAACACCCGCCAGTATCAGTATTAAAATTGGAAATTAAACAGATTTAGTCTCTTCAGCAACGGTTGAAGCAGCGAGAGCTTTTGCAGTTTTTGGTGCTTTTTTAACGATCTTTTTTGCTGCCGTGACCGCTTTGGCCTTTTTAATAACTTTTTTAGGTGTTGACTTTACAACCGGCTCTTTTTCTGCTTTTACTACGATGCCTTTTGGTTTGGTTGCTTTAGGTTCATTACCTTTTTTAACAGAAGGTTTGACAGTTTTGGCAGGTTTTTCCTGAGTAGATTCAGTTACATCCGCACTGCCTTTTTGAGCATTCTTTGGACGACCACGTTTTTTTCCTGTTTTCCTGGATGATTTTTCCCCGGTGACCTCTTTTTCTTTTTCGATTTTCCCTAATTTATTTAAAATATTTTTAATTTCACCGACATAATTTTCGGCATCTAATAATTCCAGCTCGTAATGATTTTGTAAAAATTCCAGCTCGGATTCACTAAATTTAATTGATTTCATATTGTAAGTTTTAAGTTAAAAAAAGCATGTAAAATTAATTAAATTATTATAAAAAAATATTTATAATAATTTGAATTATTTTTATTGATTGAGCGCTATTATACCAGTGTAGTTAACATATAGGACAGTGACATTCTTCCATGCGCTCCGTAGGTGCGCGATATTGGTAGAACGATGAGGTTCAGGAGTAATTCGCGCCGTAGGTGCGAAATTGTTTCCCGGAGAATCAAATCCAAAATGCATTTCGCACCTACGGCGCGCTGAGCTCGGGGTGGGGGTATACGGGTTACCAGGATTTGGCTCCTACGGAGCCGGAAAGGATTATTGAAAACTGTATACTCAAACAGGAAGGATCTTGCTATATTGAATTCTTCTGGTATAATTGCGCTCATTCAATTTATTTTTACCGGAAATATACAACTGTGATCCCTGCACCCCCTTGTTCCATGGCAGCATCCCTCGCCGATTTTACCTCTTTTTGCGAACGAAGGTAATCGCGTGTTACCTGGCGTAAAACACCATTTCCTTTTCCGTGCAGGATCTGAACTTCCGGAATAGATAATAAGATGGCATCATCAATATAACGCTGTAAAAGCTGGAGCGCTTCATCAACCCGTTTTCCGCGGATATCTAAGGTTAATGAGTAATTTGTGAGCTTTGTGTGAAGGTCATTGAAATAACTTTGAAAACGGTGAGGAGGCGCTGCGCTTCCAACCATGTCATTGCGTATGATGGTTTTTCCCGCATCTCTTTTCTGCGATCCATGTTGGATAATTGGTTGATTTGGGTTTTCAGGATTTGACGTATTAACCATAGCAGAAATTGACATATTCTGAGGTTTTTGTTTTTCTTCTGAAAATTTAATTTTTATTTCTGATAATTCAGCCCGAATTATTTTTGTGCGTGTTTTATCAGCTTGTGATTCCCTGATTTCTTTTATTGTTTTTTCAATAATTTTATTTGAACCATCCAATAATTGACGGGCTTCTTCTCGCGCTTTATCAAGAATTTCTTTTTTCTTTGATTCGAGATCAGCGCTTTGTTTTTCATATTTTTTAATTAATTCGGCAAGAAAATCATCTGCAACTTTTAATTCTGTCGATTTTTGATTTATTTCCTGTTTTTCAACCTCGAGATTTTGTAATTCCCGGTCAAAATCAAGCTGGCTTTTTCCTGTTTTATTCTTTGCATTTTGTAGCACATATTCTGGAAATCCAATTTCATGCGCAATTTCGAGGGCAAATGAACTTCCCGGTTTCCCAACCTTTAGTTGATATAAAGGTTTTAACTTTTTAATGTCAAAAAGCATCGCCCCATTAATAATTCCGGGCTCGCGGGAGGCAAGTAGTTTCAGATTCGAGTAGTGCGTGGTTACGATACCCATAGCCAGTTTGGCATTTAATGCCTCCAATGAGGCCTCGGCAATGGTTCCGCCTAATGAGGGATCGGTACCGGTACCCAGTTCATCAATTAAAAAAAGTGAACGGGCATCCGTGTTTTCAATAAAGAATTTAAGGTTAAGCAGTTTTGAGGTATAGGTACTCAGATCGTTATCTATCGATTGCTCGTCGCCAATGTCGATGAAAATCCTGGTAAATATTGTAAATTCGGAGTCCTCCCTTACCGAAGGAAGTAAACCACACTGAAACATATACTGAACCAGCCCTACGGTCTTCAGGCATACCGATTTTCCGCCCGCATTCGGCCCTGAGATAATGAGGATCCTGTTTTCGGAATTTAAAACAATATTGAGGGGGACAATATTTTTGTTTTGCTTTTGATGAGAAAGGAAAAGCAATGGATGGATGGCCTGATGCCACATGAACCCAGCCGCATTCGGATGAGGATGTATCAGGCTTGTTGCGCCAATGCTGATGGCAAACCGGGCCTTGGCACGGATAAAATCAACTTGTCCAAGAAAATGATAAGCATGAATAAGGGAGTCGATATCCGGTCTTAAAGAGGTTGTAAAAGCGATGAGGATGCGAATGATCTCACGACGTTCGGCATAGTCAAGTTCCCGGATCTCATTATTGGTTTCGAAAATCTCGGCAGGTTCAATGTACACGGTCTGACCTGTTGCCGATTCATCATGCATGAATCCCTGTATTTTTCTCTTATGCGCACTGATCATCGGAATAACAAGCCTGCCATTACGAACGGTGATTTCAGCATCATCAGGGGTCCAGCCACTTTGCCTCGCCAGTTTGTAACTTTGAATTACCTTCCGTTCAACTGCAGCCTGTAATGATATTTTTTGCTTCCTGATCCTGTTCAGCTCAGGAGAAGCTGTATCCCTGATCTCCGATTTTTCGTCAACTATAAGGTTAACCTGCTCTACTAATCCATCCAGAAGTGGAAAAACATTCTCCAGTGAATAACCTGAAGTATTGCTTGACAAATCATAATCGGGATTGTCCGCAGAAGAGCTTAATCCTTTCCCGGCAATCACCTGATAAAGTGTGGGAAATTTCTCCCTTCTTTCCGAAAAAAATACAAGCAAAGATTGAATGGTCAGAACAGATAAACGTAATTGTGAAAGTTGTTCCGTTTCCATGTAAGTGTTTGGAATGCGAACACGCAATAATTCCGGGATCAGGTCGTAATAATCCTGAGATGGAAAATTCTCTTCAAACTGTAAAATTTGCCTCATTTCGGCAGTCTGCGAATGCCATAATATAATTTCCCTGGCATCGGTGGAGAATGCAATTTTAGAAACCCGCGACCGTCCAAGGGAGGAGAGACAATAATTTCCAAGGATCTGACGAATTATGTCAAACCCGAGTTTTTGTTCAAAAGTTGTTGGATAAAGCATACCGGCGCAAAATTAGAAAAATCGGGGAATCATCTGAAATAACCATAATAACACTTGGCATTTTGATTTGAATTGTGTACTTTTGCCGTCTGTTAGCAGATTCACAATCAAGGAACTAAGTTTTTAAAAATCAATATATTATGAACAAATCAAAAAAATTTCTTTCGTGTGATGGAAACCAGGCAGCTGCACATATGGCCTATATGTTTAGCGAGGTTGCCGCAATCTATCCGATTACACCCTCTTCAAACATGGCCGAGAATGTGGATGAATGGTCTGCCCATGGTCGAAAAAACCTCTTTGGGGAGGAGGTAAAAGTTGTGGAAATGCAATCGGAAGCCGGAGCAGCCGGCACACTCCACGGTTCCTTGCAGGCCGGTGCACTCACCTCAACCTTCACTGCATCACAGGGATTGTTGTTGATGATTCCCAATATGTACAAACTCGCCGGAGAATTACTTCCTGCCGTTTTTCACGTAAGCGCGCGTACCGTGGCCGCACATGCTCTCTCCATTTTTGGCGATCATGGTGATGTGTACGCCACCCGCCAAACAGGTTTTGCCATGCTGGCTTCGGGTTCAGTTCAGGAGGTTATGGACCTTGCCGGGATTGCCCATCTTGCAGCAATCAAATCACGAATTCCGTTTCTTCATTTTTTTGATGGGTTTCGTACATCCCATGAAATTCAGAAGATCGAGATGTTCGAGAATGACGACATGATAAAATTGCTCGACATGAAGGCATTACAGGAATTCCGTGACCGGGCGCTCAATCCCGAGCATCCTGTTACCCGCGGAACTGCTCAGAATCCTGACATGTTTTTCCAGGCAAAAGAGGCGGTAAATCGTTTTTATGAGCCTGTTCCCGATATAGTTGACGCTTATATGCAGGAGATCACCAGTATGACCGGGCGTGTGTATCATCCATTTATGTTTTATGGACATCCTGAAGCCGAAAACATTATCGTGGCGATGGGCTCCATCACCGATACAACCAAGGAGGTGATTGATTACCTGATGGCCAAAGGGGAAAAGGTTGGTTTGATCTCCGTGCACCTTTACCGGCCTTTTTCAGCAAAGTATTTCTTCAATGTGCTTCCCAAAAGTGTCAAACGTATCTGCGTGCTCGACCGGACGAAGGAACCAGGGGCCAATGGCGATCCCTTGTACCTTGATATACGTGATATGTTTTACGATACTGAAAGCCGCCCGATGATCATCGCAGGCCGTTACGGACTCAGTTCAAAGGATACGACTCCTTCGCAAATCATAACAGTATATGATAACCTCAAGGCAAAGGAGCCTAAGAATCATTTTACGGTGGGTATAGTTGACGATGTTACTTTCCATTCCCTGCCGCTGATACCTGAAATGGACATTGCACCAAAGGGCACCTATTCTGCAAAGTTTTACGGGATTGGTTCCGATGGTACCGTGGGCGCTAATAAAAACTCGATCAAGATCATTGGCGACAGCACCGATAAATATGCACAGGCCTATTTTGCTTATGACTCGAAAAAGTCGGGCGGGATTACCGTGTCGCATCTCCGTTTCGGCGATAGCCCAATCCGTTCGCCATATCTGGTGATCACTCCCGATTTTGTAGCATGCCATGTTCCTGCCTATCTTGAGAAATATGACATGCTCAAAGGTTTGAAAGACGGCGGAACCTTTCTGCTCAATTCAATATGGGATGCAGAAGAAACCAAAAGGCGTCTGCCCGATCACATGAAGAAATACCTGGCCGATCATAAAATTAATTTCTATATCATCGATGCCACCAAGATAGCCGAGGAGATTGGCCTTGGAAACCGTACCAATTCAATAATGCAAAGCGCTTTTTTCAAGGTTTCAAATGTGATCCCTTACGAAAAAACGGTTGCTGACATGAAGAAAGCAATTTACAAAACCTATGGGCGCAAGGGCGAAGATATCGTAAACATGAATTACGCCGCCATCGATCGCGGTGGTGAATTAACAAAAATTGAAATACCAGCCGAATGGTCAGGAATTGCTATCAAACCAGCCAATGCCGAGGCCAAGGATGCATTTGTCCGCCAGATTTTTGACCCGGTTAGCGCTATGAATGGAGACGACATCCCCGTGAGCGCTTTTATTGGCAGAGAGGATGGAACATTCCCCAATGGTACAACACAACTTGAAAAACGCGGTATCGCCGTGAATGTTCCTGAATGGATCTCTGAGAACTGTATTCAGTGTAACCAGTGTGCCTATGTATGCCCTCACGCTGCTATCCGCCCCTTCCTTCTGAACGAAACTGAAAAGCAAAATGCCCCGGAAGGGATGATTACCCTGAAGGCTGTTGGCAAGGAGCTTGCCGGAATGGAATTCCGGATCCAGGTTTCACCGCTCGATTGCACGGGTTGTGGTAATTGCATCGATGTCTGTCCGGCGAAAACAAAAGCGCTGGTATTCCAGACCTTGGGAAGCCAGATGCCGGAAACCACAAACTGGGACTATAATATTAGTAAGGTTTCTTACAAAACCAATGTGATCGATCGTTTCAAAACCTTTAAAAACAGCCAGTTTGCCCAGCCACTGTTCGAATTTTCAGGAGCTTGTGCCGGTTGTGGTGAAACACCCTATATTAAATTACTTACCCAATTATATGGTGAACGGATGATGATCTCCAATGCCACGGGTTGTTCTTCTATATATGGTGGTACAGCTCCCTTTACGCCATATCGTCCAAATGTAGATGGACAAGGGCCGGCATGGGCCAATTCATTGTTTGAAGACAATGCCGAATATGGATATGGAATGGCGGTTGCCATTACCCAACTCCGTAAACGGATGGCCGACAAAATGCGTGTTGCCATCAAGGAAAATTTCATGAATCCGGCCACGCTCGAAGCCATGAAAGCCTGGATTGATGGCATGTACAATGCCGAAGCATCAAAACAAGCTGCGGTGGCGCTGATACCATTGTTAACAAAGGAAAACAATGAACTCTCCAAAGAACTCCTGAACCTGAGGCAGTACCTTATCAAAAAATCAATCTGGATCATCGGGGGAGATGGTTGGGCTTATGATATCGGTTATGGTGGACTTGATCATGTTATCGCATCCGGAGAAGATGTAAACATCCTTGTGCTCGATACTGAGGTATATTCCAATACCGGCGGACAATCATCCAAATCAACACCAGTGGGGGCAGTTGCCAAATTTGCCGCTTCCGGAAAAAAGGTTCGGAAAAAAGATCTGGGTGCAATGGCCATGACCTACGGTTATGTATATGTTGCACAGGTTTCGATGGGCGCTAACAACAGCCAGTTGTTCCGGGCTGTGAAAGAGGCTGAATCATATAATGGCCCTTCCCTCATCATTGCCTATTCACCGTGTATCAATCACGGATTGAAACTGGGTATGGGCAAAGCCGAGGAGGAGATGGATCGCGCTGTTGCCACTGGTTACTGGCAATTGTATCGCTACAACCCACTGAATGGTAATGAAGGGAAAAACCCCTTCACCCTCGATTCGAAAGAACCGGAATGGAGCGGTTTCCAGGATTTTCTGACCAGTGAAGTGCGTTATTCCTCGCTCAAGAAAATGTTCCCTGACGAAGCCGAAGAATTATTCAAGGCCGCTGAAGAGAATGCAAAATGGAGATATAGCCACTATAAACGGTTGGCCACAATGACATACGAAAAGTAAAATCTGAAACTGGATAGGGGATAAGGGATCTGTTTTACGGATCCCGCTTCCCTGATTACCTGTCTCGTATCTGTTGTTCCGCATCTGATTATTTCAATGAAAGATATATATTTGTAGAAATTTTTGAATTACTAAAAGACATTATTATGGCAAATTTATCAACACGTTATATGGGGCTCAATCTGAAGAACCCCGTCATTGTGGGTGCAAGCAACCTGGTTAAAGATGTGGACAATTGTAAAAAGATGGAGGATGCCGGTGCGGCAGCCATTGTGTATAAAACCCTTTTTGAAGAGCAGATCGAGTTGGAACGACTGCAGCTTAATGAAGAACTTAATCAATACAACGAACGCCATGCGGAAATGATCAGTCTTTTTCCTGATATTGATCATGCCGGGCCGCGCGAACACCTGAGTCATCTGAAAAAAGTCGTAAACGCGGTGAACATTCCGGTTATTGCCAGTTTGAACTGTACCTTCGATGAAACATGGGTGGAATATGCAAGGCAACTCGAGAATACAGGCATTAATGCGCTAGAACTCAATTTTTATTCAGTTCCGGGAGATTTCAAGCGTGAAGGAAAGGCCATCTTAAATGAACAACTTGATGTGGTGAGTGAAGTGAAGAAGAGTGTTAAAATACCAGTAAGTGTAAAACTTAGCCCTTTTTACACCAACACTCTGATGGTAATACAGAATATGTACTATGCCGGAGTTGATGGATTTGTGTTGTTTAACCGCATGTTTCAGCCTGATATCGACCTTGATACTGAAGAGCACCATTTCCCCTACAACCTGAGCCATGAAGAAGATAACCGGTTGCCTTTACGGTATATTGGTCTCCTTTTTGGTGAAATCAGGGGTTCCTTGTGTGCCAACACCGGGATATTTACTGGTAAGGATGTGGCCAAAATGATCCTGGCTGGCGCCGATACAGTGCAGGTTGTTAGCACTGTGTATAAGAACGGGATCGGGCAGATCACTAAAATACTTGATGAACTTGACCACTGGATGGAATCTAAGAAATACGATTCAATAGATGCCTTCCGCGGCAAACTATCCAGGAAAAACCAAAAAGATCCCTTTTCTTACAGGAGGGCGCAGTATATTGACATCCTGATGAAAAGCGAAGAAATTTTCAAGAAATACCCTATGAGATAAATTAAAAATTAAAAATTACGAATTAAAAATTACAACATATAAATTTCCGGACTTAATCGTAATTTTTAATTTTTAATTTTTAATTAATACTGATATTCATCAGCATACGCGCCTGGATGCCTTTCATTTCCCGAATTTCCTTATAATACTGGTAATATCGGTAATCAGCGCCAAGTGCTTCTTTCAAATTAGCTGATGGATCGCTGCCGGTTATCTGATCAATCAATTCCTCAAACCACTCTTTCTGTTCCGGAAGCGAAATGAGCCTGTAATCCTTTGTCTTGGAAAGTTCCGCTGCAAGTTCAATGGCTTTGGTCAGTCCGCCGAAATCATCGATAAGCCCGATTTTTTTTGCGTCACTTCCGCTCCATACACGACCTTGTCCGATACTGTCAACCCTTGCTTTGGTCAGTTTACGTCCCTCGGCAACCTTCCCTGTAAAGACATCATAAATATGGTCCACATCACGCTGGATCAGTAAGGTCTGGTATGGAGACAATGGTTTCATTACAGGGATATAATCTCCATTCTTATTGGTCATAGCCCAATCGAATGTTATTCCAAGTTTCTTATTGAAAAGCCCTTCCATGTTTGGGATTACCCCGAAAACGCCAATCGATCCGGTAATGCAGGTTGGATCGGCCAGGATTTTTGTGGCGGCACATGCAATATAATATCCCCCGCTGGCAGCTACATCTCCGAAAGAAGCCACAACAGGTTTAACTTTCCGGGCAAGATCAACTTCACGCCAGATAACATCACTGGCAAGTGCACTTCCCCCACCCGAATTGATACGAAAGACAATGGCCTTTACCTTTTCGTCTTCACGGGCCTTCCGTATTGCTTTTGAGATGCGCTCAGAACCTATACTTTGATCATCACCCTCACCTCCGGCGATTGACCCGCTGGCATAGATTACAGCAATTTTATTGCTTGCTGTGGATTGTTTTCTGGAATCGGCAACGCTGGTATAATTATCCATTGAAACGTATTGGATTCTCTTTTTTTCATCAATTTTCAGTTGCTTCTTTAGCAAAGAAAGAAGTTCATCCTTATATATCAACTGATCAACAAATTTGTATTTCAGGGCATCTTCAGCTGTGCCTATTTTAAGGCTGTCGGCAATCCTGTTGAGATCATCCTTGCTGATTTTACGGGTTTCAGCAATGCCGTTAAGCATTTTATCCCAGATGCTGCCTATCAATTCGGTTATCTGCCTGCGATTTTCAGGACTCATTTTATCAAGGAACAGCGGCTCTGTGGCTGCTTTGAATTTCCCATGCCGGATGATCTGCATTTTAATATCCAGTTTTTCGAGCATGCCCTTCAGGAAGACCATTTCAGAGGCCAGCCCCTTGAAATCTACTATTCCCTGTGGGTTCAGATAAATTTTATCAGCGACTGTTGCAAGGTAAAATGATTTTTGCGTATAACCTTCGCTATAAGCCCAGATGAATTTACCGGAGGTCTTGAAGCCGATCAGCCCGTCGCGGATTTCATCAAGCGTTGAAATCCCGGCAGGAATATCGCTAAGGTCGAGATAAATCCCGGCAATATTATCATCTTCCTTTGCCTTCTCAAGATTATCGAGCAAATCATTGAGCCCGGTTGTTTTTTCGGGACCGGCATAGCCCATTACGAACTTTGTTTTTGAACTGCGGTCGGCAATCTCTTTATTAAGTTTAATATGGAGCACCGTGTTCTGCGTGATCACCGTTTCCTCCGAAGATGCAGTTGCAACAATAGCTGCAATGATGCCGATACTGATGAAGGTTACAAGAGCAATAAGCAGGAATGTTCCCAGCATGCTGGCAAACATGAATTTAAAAAACTGTTTCATCGGTTATATTTGATTGATTAAAATTGGCTGGTTCGAATCACAAATGTAATAAATTTAGACGCATACCCTCCACCATCGTTACAACAATCAACCATCCTGAATCAGGATTAACATCAGTTTGTGTATAACAATGCAATATAGCTTATGGAAATACGTATGATTTTTGTATCATTGCTTTTTGAATATTCCCAAACCGGATGGTGAAAAAACGGCTATATTTTTTTTATTTTTTTATTTTTTTATGCATATCCGGATATTCTGATGGGAATGAGGAGGTGGTAAAGGACAAATCATCAAAAAAAACAGAGGACATTCTCAGAAAGGCGGATTTGATTATCCGCAAGGCGGAAGTAATGTCCCGGAAAGTTGATAATAAAACTGCGAAAACAGGGACCGGGAACCTGAAATCAGCCAGCAACACTTCAAAGCCTAAAATTACTTCCCGGAGACCTGGCGCTGTTCCCCCGGGATCATCTCGGCACAGAACATCTCCATCATTACGGGTTATGGATTTCGGAGGAAAAGCATCCGAAAAAATAGTCCGGTTCATGCTTGCCCACAATCAGGATCTTGATTCGGGTTATGTGAGCCGGCTTATATTGACATATATCGCAGAATGCCGCCGTGAGGGGGTGAATCACGATGTGGCGGTATGCCAGATGTGTCTTGAAACTGGATTTTTAAGGTTTAACGGATCGGTTAGGAGGTATCAAAATAATTTTTGCGGACTGGGTGCGGTCAACTCATGGTCGGAGGGCGATCGGTTTATGTCGGTTAACGAAGGTGTTCGAGCTCATATTCAGCATCTTAAAGCCTATGCAAGTCATGATCCGGTAAAATCACCGGTTGTTGATAAGCGATTTGAAAATGTAAAGCGTGGTTCCGTGGTCACCATCCATGATCTAACCGGCAAATGGGCTGCCGACATCAATTATGGTGATAAGATTGGTACCTTGCTTAATATCCTTTATTCAAAATAGTGTTGATGAGAGAGGTTTTTGTCTTACTTGGCAGCAACCGTGGAGATCGCCTGGATTATTTGGACCGCGCTCTCCAAATGATTTCCGGACAGGCAGGAATTGTCCTTAAAAAATCCGGTATTTACGAAACTGCACCCTGGGGATTCGAGGACTCAATTTCTTTCCTTAACCAGGTAATTGAACTTGAAACAAACCTTAATCCAAATGAATTGCTGGAGCAATTGCTCGCCATTGAGACAAAACTGGGCCGAATCAGGCCATTCAGCGCTTGCGGTTGCAGTATTCAGCCTTCTTCTGACAGACTGTCTCAAATGAACGCTGACAATCAATACGTTGAATTTCAATATCAGGGTCGAACCATTGACCTTGATATCCTTTTTTATGGAGATAAGCTTGTATTTACTGATGACCTTATGGTTCCGCACCCGAGGTTGCATGAGCGCAGCTTCACCCTCATTCCGCTTAATGAAATTGCTCCCGACATGGTTCATCCATTACTGAAAAAGAAAATTTCATCACTTTTAACGGAATGCCGGGATCAGGCAAAGGTTATTGCTTTTTATCATTAACTTTTTCTGTTGATTTTTGCATCGTGTATAATTATATAGTTATAGAGGGTAATATTGGTGCCGGGAAAACCTCCTTTGCCACCAGGTTTGCGGAAGAGTCTGATGCCCGGCTCATTCTGGAACAATTTGAGGAGAATTCGTTTTTACCCAAATTTTATGAAGATCCGGCCAGATATGCATTTCCGCTTGAACTTTCATTCCTTGCCGACAGATATCAGCAATTAAAGACACAATTTACAGCAACCGATATGTTTAAACCCTTTACGGTTGCTGATTATTTTATATTTAAATCATTGATTTTCGCCAGCAGAAATTTGGAACAACTGGAATTTGGATTATACAGCAAACTTTTCACGATTGTTAGCTCCGTTGTGCCAAAACCAGACCTGATCGTTTACTTATATCTCAACCTTGATAATCTGAAAAAGAACATTCAGAAGCGGGGGCGCCCTTATGAGCAGAATATTCAGTATGAATATTTAGACAAAATCCAGAATGGGTACCTTGATTTTCTTCGGCAGCAATCAGATCTTAGGGTTGTTTTAATAGATACGAACGGAATTGATTTTGTGGAGCGGGATAGTGACTACCAATGGATGAAAGATGCGATTCTCCGGAACTATCCATTGGGAATGCACCGGATTCAAAAACCAGGCTTATTGCCAGGGCTATATTAAGCGTTTACTTCTCAACAGGGCATTAAAAAAGCCGTCCCGATTTACCAGGACGGCTTTTTGTAAAATCAGCAAACAAAATTATTTTACAATATTCAGGAATTCAGGGGTGTTTGCAAAATTATAAAATTCGCGGTCGCCTCTGGCCTGAACTTTCAGATCAGCATTTTGACAGGCTTTCATCAGGTTTTCGTATAACGCTTTGGTGTTACTGCTCCGGGCTCCACAAATAGCGAGCAGATAGAAGGTTTCTGGTGTTTGCGGTGCACACTTCAAGGTTGTTTCAGCAGCAGCAGTATTACCGGATACCAATTGAGCAAGGCCATGGTTGTAATTGCATTTAGCGTTTGACAACATGTTTAATGCTTTAGGATAATCGCCTTTTGGAATTAAAAGAACACCCTGGTTGTAATTGGTGTTTTCTCCCAATGAGGCTGCTTTCTTGAATTGGGCCTCAGCTTTTTTCAAATCTTTCTGTTTTGCTGCAACAACACCGATATTGTTTTCGATCATTCCGTTGTTGGGAGCAACAGCCTGTGCCTTGGAAAGAAGTTCACCTGCGCGGACAAGATTACCCTTCAAAATCTGGGCAACCGCATCGTTGTTTAAACATTTCCAGTTTCCTGGGAATTGCTTTGCAGCGTTCTCAAGGATTGTAATCTTCACATTGTTATCAGTCGTGAGGGTCGAAGCATACAGAAGTTCTTCTGCCTTCAGTTTCTCAGGATTCGAAACACCAAATTGGAGAAGCTCGGCATCGGTAAAACGCGGTTCATAAAGGGTAGCCGTGATTTCGCTGCGACGCAGGGCTGGCAGCAGATCTTTTTCAATTTCAGGATAGATAAGGATCATATTGCGAATTTCCTGTTCTTTTTTATTGGCATCAATGTTAGAGTTGATAACATTCAGAACTTTTGCTTTGTCTTTCATGTTACTAGCCTGAACAGCCTTGAGGAATCCATTCCAATCGGGACCGTGGTGCTGCAGCACCATGTTGACATCTTTACCTGCAGCTTCAACAGCAGCTTTAACCGCCTTTTTATCTTTGTTGTCTTTGTTAGCCTCTTTTACCCAGGTCTGGAATTGATCGATCATCCATTTGTTTCCTGTTGTAGAACGGTTTTCTGATAAACCTGCGTTGAAAGTTTCTTCTCCTTCAGGTGAAGCATAACCATTCATAGCGATATCTTTTATTTTCCATCCCTGTTTTATAAAAGCATCCAGATCAGCCAGTTTGGCTTTAGCTTCATCGGTTTTGTTGATGCCGAATTTCATATCCAGGTCAAACTTGTTCTTTTTGAAAAAGATGGTGCCGGTTTTTGACTGGAATACCTCTTTCTGGTAGCCATGATCGGCAGTCAGTGTCAACTCATCGTGCTGGATCCTGGTTGCGGTGTAAATAATGCCAGGCGCAAGGTCACGAGAAGGTACTTCCACAAATTTGGCCTTCACCTTGATCTCATCTTTCTTAAGAAGAACCTTCTCTTTGGCTTCATATATGATTGGTGTTACAGAAAGCATGGAGGTATTCATCTCCGGTTTGTAAGGAAATACACAAGTATAGGAAAATGTACCACCCTCTTTGTATTTGATCATGGTTCCGGTACCTGTCAGCTTTTCACCATAGAGGTGTGTGCCGCAGGGCATATCATATTGTCCGCCCTGATACGTAAGAACAGGCTGGAAATACATGGCTGCTGTAGGGCAGAAGTACTTCTCAGGTACTGTGCCTTTAACAGTGAATGCAACAGAGTCGCCCTTGTCCGTAAGAACTGCCGGAGTGGTTTCGTATTTAACGAGATCGTAATTCTTAGCCATGTCCTTCAGGTTGCATCCCCCATACCATTTATATGCAATACCAATGGTTGCAGAACTGTACATGTCATTAATAACTTCCATGGCTCCTGCCTGCGTCATGTCGAGTGCGTCAGAAGCCTGCCAGCGCCAAATGAATTCGATTGGGATTGACCAGTGTTTGCTGAGGTTAAGGTCGAATCCAAGTCCGGCAGCTGCTTTAAATGCAGTATTGCGCCCACCAAGACCCGATGTGTTGTTCATATTGAGCGCATTGTCTTTTTTACCTAAATAACCGATCTCTTTTGTAGTTAACAAGTCAGTTTTAGTCCCGGCTGATTGATCAAGACCAAAACCTAAAATTACATAGGAGGTGAAAAAACGTTCGGGTTTATACCCCATGATCCAGTTAACCCAGTTGACTGTCAATTGCAGATCAGTTTCAATAATGCTTGATTTGAATTTTTGGGAAATGAATTGCGGCTGACCATTGCCACCCGCGTAATCCCATGTGTACTTTCCATTAACTTCACCTGCAACCGTACCGTATGCAATACGTGCTCTCAAACCGATCACACGGGTGAATTGCTTGGTCAAATTCAAACCGAAGTTATACCCTATACTGTTTGGATACAGGTTGATCCAATAATTCTTGGCAAGGTCGCCATTAAATTGCTGGATGCCTCCAAAGATACCAATTGACCAGTAATTGTGTGAAGAGGCCTTTTCACATTTTGAAGTTTTGGCCTTTTCAGTTTTTGCAGCCTCTTGCTTGGCGCCTTCCTTCGCCTGAGTTTGAGCAAATGTAATCATGGGCAAAACCAACATAAAAAGAATAATCAATGTTTTTGCCAGGGCTTGATAAATGTTTTTCATAAGTAAGAATTTTAAGTATAATTTTATTTTAGTGCTCTCATTTAGCAAATATAGTGTATAATAAAAAGCTTTCAAAAAAAATTATTGGTTCAAAATAAGCAATTTTAAGCAAATATTTCTTAAAACATTATTTGTCAATTAATTATACAAAATATATATTGTAATCGTTGCAAAATTAAAAAATTCGGGTTAAATTCAACAAAATATTTTTCATCATAAATCAGGCTGAATGAGTCAGTTTTTGTTATTTATCTGATTATTTCGTGTAAACCTGACTATCATGCTGTATTGTTTTCTACGTTAAAATCTTATAAGAGTTGCAATGCCGTAAAAATAAAGTTGATTTTTAGTTGTTCCAATTCGGCAAAACTACAACCTGTGTATTGCAAATATAATTATATTCGCAAACTTAAATTAATAATTTTCGCCTATGAAAGCAAAGATCATGTTTGTTAACTTGTTTCTTGTATTTGCAGGAATTGTCAATCTTTCCTCGTGTACCACAGTTCCTGATCCTACTTTTGGAACATTGACAATCACGGTCTATAATTCAATTACCGATGAGATTATCGCAGGGGAACAAATATTTCTTGCTACAAGTTTGTCGAACCTCAGGCAAGGGATCTACCTTAAAAATGCATGGACCAACGAAAAAGGTGTGGTTTATTTTGGTGAACTCGCTCCGGGGTATTATTTCTTTGATGCCGAAAACTGGGAAGATTATGGGGCAAGCAACATTTATGCAGGAGTAGATTATAGTGTTCACTTATACGTAAACTCACAAGCCAAGTCTGCTAAATAGGCGTTTTCTTTATCTTGCGGTACGCTCGAAATCAGTAATTTTTCCAAAGATATCCCAGATAACAATTCCTACAGCAACAGAAACGTTAATAGAGTGTTTTGTTCCAAATTGTGGGATCTCAATGCTGTTGGTAACAAGTGGTAAAACATCTTCATCAATTCCGTTTACCTCATTGCCGAAAATAACGGCAAGTTTATCTCCTTTAACAGGATGATAATCAGGTAGTTTAATGCTTGCTTCTGTTTGTTCAACAGCCAACACAGTGTATCCTTGGGAATGAAGTTCTTTAACAGCTTCCATTGTAGTTGGATAGTAAGCCCAGTCAACGGATTCGGTTGCGCCCAGTGCGGTTTTATGGATTTCCCTGTGTGGTGGAGTGGCAGTGATCCCGCACAAATAAACTCCTGAAAGCCGGAAAGCATCTGCCGTCCTGAATACACTACCGACATTGTTCTGGCTTCTGATATTGTCCAATACCACCACCAGCGGCAGCTTTTCAGATAATTTGAATTCTTCAACCGATAACCGCCGCAATTCAGGCATGGTGAGTTTTCTCATAGTGATGCTTTTATTTATTTACCAATGGCTAATGACAAATGACAAATGACAAATGACAAATGACAAATGACAAAATTACAACTCACAAGGCTGAGTCTTTCTGTTTTTATCGTTATTTATCAACAAACCTATGCCGGGTGATATCCCATGGCTACCTTTGAAGTTTATTTTTTGCAGATAGCAAGTTTATTTTTTTTCAGGATTATTATCTGTTTTTTAATGTGAAAAACCCATAAGGACAACGTTCATACCAACAGTGAATGTTAATTTATGGGTATTCCATATGACTATTGAAATCAAAATTATTAACACATGAATCGGTATTAATGTCAAATCCAAAGGAATACGCCGAAACTCCTTTAATGAAGCAGTACAATGCGATTAAAGCAAAGTATCCTGATGCATTGTTGCTTTTTCGTGTTGGCGACTTCTATGAAACCTTTGGAGAAGATGCGATAAGGACTTCTAAGATCCTTGGAATTGTTCTCACCAGGCGGGCCAACGGCGCTGCGGCCTACATCGAATTGGCCGGTTTTCCGCATCATTCACTTGATTTATACCTGCCAAAGCTGGTTAAAGCTGGTCTGAGGGTAGCGATCTGCGACCAGCTTGAGGATCCGAAACTGACAAAAACCATTGTCAGGCGGGGTGTTACTGAACTCGTCACGCCAGGGGTCTCCTACCATGATAAAATTCTTGAGCAAAAGGAGAATAACTTCCTTGCCGGGGTTCATTTGGAATCAAAAATATCAGGTATCTCTTTTCTTGACATTTCAACCGGAGAGTTCTACCTGGCACAGGGAAACTTTGAATATATCGATAAACTGATACAGAGTTTCCGTCCAAGCGAAGTGATTATTCAAAAAAACAAAAAGCAGGAGTTCACTGAACTTTTTGGAAGCAAATTCTATATTTCAACCTTTGATGACTGGGTTTTTACCTCCGATTTTTCAAACGACCTCCTCCTAAAGCATTTTGGCACTGTATCGCTGAAGGGTTTCGGTATCGAAAATTTGGAAATGGGAGTAATTGCTGCCGGAGCTGCCTTACATTACCTTGCTGAAACACAACACGATAAGGTGCAGCACATATGTAAACTCAGCCGCATTGAAGAGGACAACTACCTTTGGCTCGATCGCTTTACCATACGAAATCTTGAGTTGTTAAACTCTGTGAATGAGAATGCCAAAACCCTCCTTGATGTGCTTGATCAGACTGTGTCCCCAATGGGATCCCGCCAGCTGCGGAGGTGGATAATCCTTCCGCTGAAAAACATCCAGCCCATTGGAGAACGCCTCGATGCAGTGGAATATTTTACCCTTCATGGTGAAGCCACCGAACAGATCCGGCATTATTTCCAGCAAATAGGAGACCTGGAAAGGCTGATTTCAAAGGTAGCAGTTGCAAGGGTCAATCCACGGGAAATGATCTATCTTAAACGGGCGCTTGATGCTATTGAGTTGGTGAAATTGATGTGTGAATCTTCCGATAATGAAGGACTGAGAAAGATCGGAGACCAGTTGCATATTTGCCAGCTTGTTCGGGATCGCATTGACAAGGAGATAAATCCCGATCCTCCTGCACTGGCAATAAAAGGCAATATCATTCGTGAAGGAATTGATCCTGAACTTGATGAACTCAGGAAAATGGCTTACTCCGGAAAGGATTTCCTGGTGAGCATACAACAGCGTGAAATGGAACGCACCGGAATTTCATCGCTGAAGATCGGTTTTACCAATGTATTCGGCTATTATCTGGAAGTTACCAATTCTCATAAAGAAAAAGTGCCTGCAGATTGGCAGCGGAAGCAAACGCTTGTAAATGCCGAGCGTTATATCACAGAGGAGCTGAAAGTCTATGAGGAAAAGATCCTGCATGCCGAGGAAAAGATGATGGAAATCGAATTGAAGCTTTACAACGACCTGATTCTTTTTATGGCCGATTACATTCAGCCCATTCAGCTCAATGCCTCCCTGATTGCACGGCTTGATGTGCTGGTTTCATTTGCGGTGAGTGCAGTTAAATTTCATTATGTCAGGCCTGAACTGAATAATTCAGTCGTTCTTGATATTAAATCAGGACGTCATCCGGTGATTGAGCGGCAAATGAAGCCGGGCGAGGAGTATATTGCCAATGATGTTTACCTGGATGATCGTTCTCAGCAGATCATAATTTTAACCGGACCAAATATGTCGGGTAAATCTGCGCTGCTCAGGCAAACTGCCTTGATCGTGCTCATGGCGCAGATGGGGAGCTTCGTTCCGGCCGGCAGCGCAATACTCGGATTGACAGACAAGGTTTTCACAAGGGTTGGCGCTTCCGATAACATATCATCAGGAGAATCAACCTTCATGGTCGAAATGAACGAAACAGCCAGCATCCTGAACAATATTTCAAACAGGAGCCTGATCCTGCTTGATGAAATCGGTCGCGGAACCAGTACATATGATGGTATCAGTATCGCCTGGGCGATTGCCGAATTCCTTCATCAGCATCCTTTATTTAAACCGAAGGTTCTTTTTGCCACGCATTACCATGAATTGAATGAAATGGCGGGGCTCATGCCGCGCATTAAAAATTACCATGTGGCTGTTAAAGAGATACAGAACCGGGTCATCTTTTTAAGGAAACTAATGCCGGGGGGCAGCGAACACAGTTTTGGGATCCATGTGGCAAAGATGGCAGGAATGCCTAATACGGTACTCGAACGCGCCGGTGAAATGCTTCGCCAGCTGGAAGAAAGTCACAATGCAGAAGGACTGGGGAAACAGATACGGGACAGGGGACACGGGGCACGGGATAAAGGAAATAGGGATGGACGCGATATTCCTGGCAGGCAATCCGGATCCCGCATCAAGGATCCTTCTGCCGGTATGCAGCTTAGCTTCATTCAACTTGATGATCCGCTTCTTCAGCAGATCAAGGAAGACATCCTGAATATCGAAATTAATATACTGACACCGGTGGAAGCATTAATGAAGTTAAACGAGATAAAAAAATTGCTTGAAAAAAAGTAGGAGAAATTAAAAATTTATCTAAATTTGCAAACTCAAAATTACCATGCGAAAGTAGCTCAGCTGGTAGAGCACGACCTTGCCAAGGTCGGGGTCGCGGGTCCGAATCCCGTCTTTCGCTCAAAAAGAACCCTCGGAATGATGAGGGTTTTTTCATCTGGATCGGACTGGTTGATTTTTTCATCCTTTAATTGAACGAATTAGCAGACAGGATTCAGTGCAGTTTGAAATGATGAACCGGATTTTTTCCGGATTCTGCCCTGGTGGTGGAACTGGTAGACACGCAGGACTTAAAATCCTGTGACCATCGCGGTCGTGCGGGTTCAAGTCCCGCCCGGGGTACTTTTTAAGCTTAAAACCCGCGTCAATCGCGGGTTTTTCATTGTGTGCCGTGCACACATATAACCTTGAAGGTGGAAGTCCTTTATGGAGGTCGGTAGTTACCAACCATTAGCCAAGAGCAAGGGTGTCCGTTGTGAAGCGGAATCTGAAGGAAGCTGGAGGCAAAATCCCGAACCGAGTAACACGAATTGCATCAGGCATACCCAACAGGATGAGATTGCAATACAAATCGAAGTCCAAAAAACTACCCGGATGTTGGGGTGTAAATGCAGCGGTTACATGGGATGAAGGGGTATAAGTTTACCACGGGAGACCTGTTGGACGTGTGGAAACGGAGTAAGAAACACGGCTAACAATTGCCAACAGGAGTCAGCAGCCGCAAGGGTGCTTACAACCATCACGAAATACATCGAAGGGAAATTGTACCTGAAAGTAAATCAAAACAAGACGGTAGTTGCCCACATCAAAGACGTAAAGTTTTTGGGCTATGGATTTTACTTTACTAAGGATGGGTGCAAAATCCGCATTCACCGAAAGAGTGTAGAAAAGATGAAAGCGAAAATCAGGGAACTGACCTGTCGCAGCAACGGTTGGGGAAATGAACGCAGGAAGGAAGCATTGCGCCAATACATCACAGGATGGCTGAATTACTTCCGACTTGCTGATATGAAAAACCTGCTTGAGCGGACAGACGAATGGTTCAGGCGGCGGTTGAGATCGTTGATTTGGAAACAATGGAAACGCATCAGAACCAAACTCCGCAACCTGATTAAACTCGGCATCCCACGGACTAAAGCCTGGGAATTTGCGAATACCAGAAAAGGTTACTGGCGCGTTGCCGATAGCCCAATCCTAAGTAGGAGCATAACCAATGAACGTCTGATAAAGGCGGGCTTCATCTTTTTCTCTGACTACTACAAACAAGTTCGATGTGTAAATTAAGAAACCGCCGTATACCGAACGGTACGTACGGTGGTGTGAGAGGACGGAAAATAAAATAGGAGAATAACCTGTTTTATTTTCCCCTACTCGATTCAGCTAGCCAAATGAGTACCGAAAATTCCCCCAAACTATTTTTCAAATTTCCCCTATTTAATTTCATTTTATCCTATATGTTCATTAATATTGTCGGTTCATTGACAATGAACATTCGGGTTTGATGAACAACAAGGAATATGAAAAAGGAAAAAGAGATACTTGAAGAGGCTGTAAACAGTCTGATTAGGTACACGAAGCTTCAACCTGTCCTGAAGGATGGAAGGTTGCGAAAAAATGCTATTTTGGCCATCGCAGGTGAAAATTTTGCGATTTATATCAAACCGGAGATATCCAAAGGAAACAAGGGTATTGTATTGGCAGACCTGAAGGATGTATCCAGGGAAAACAACCTGCCGATCTTACTATTGACAAGGTACATTCCGGCTGAAATTGCCGGGGAGTACGTTAAAGAAGGCGTGAATTATCTTGATGTTGCCGGTAACTGCAATATCAGGCAAAATGCACTGGCAGTGATGATCGAGGGAAAGAAGATCAGGGGAACCGGCAACACAAATCAGCCAAGAGCCTTTCAGGAAGCCGGGATACGTCTGATCTTTCAGTTTTTGACAGATCCTGAAAAAACACAATTGCCATATCGCGACCTGGCCAAGCAGGCAAATATCTCCCTGGGCTCTGTTGCTGTGATCATGCAGGAACTGACAGACCTGAGCTTCATTCTTAAAACAAAGCAGGCCAAAAAATTAAAGAATACCAAAGAACTTCTTCCCCGGTGGATCATTGCCTATCATGATGTTCTCCGCCCCAGGTTATTTAAAAAGAAAATGCGGTTCGTCAAACCTGACCATTACAACAATTGGAAAGCACTGAACCTTCTGCAACCCGGTGGCGTTGCATACTGGGGAGGTGAGCCGGGAGCCAACCTGCTCACCGGATATCTTAATCCAGGAACCTACACAATCTATACAGATCGTAACTGGCAAACATTTAAGGAGATCGATCTGATCCCGGATGAAAATGGTAATGTAGAGCTGTTGGATATCTTCTGGGATTTCGAAAGTTATCAGGGACTTCCTCCTCTTTTAATATACGCAGACCTAATGAGCAGCGGGAGTGACAGAAATGTGGAAACAGCAAAGATGATCCGCGAAAATGAACTACAGTATATCAAGTGATCGGTTAAAAAATCCTTTATTAAAGGGGCTCCTCAAGGTATTAACAGTATTCTTTCATGAAATTGGTGATGATTTTTACATTATTGGCGCCACTGCACGGGATATAGTCCTCTCTGGTATTCACCATCAGCAACCTGGCAGAGAGACCAACGACCTCGATATTGCCATTGCAATTCCCGATTGGAGCAGGTACCAGGAGATTTCAGATTTGCTTTGTAAAGTAGAAGGATTCCGGAAATCAAAATCTCAGCAGCAAAGATTTTGGTATAAAGATGTCTATATGGTTGATATTGTCCCATTTGGAAATATAGCCAGGGCTGACCATCACATTTATTGGCCACCCGAAGAGATTCAAGCCATGTCGGTAGCAGGTTTTCCTGAAGTGATCAAACGATCAATATTGGTTATGATTGATGATGATCTGGAAATTTACGTGGCCACCTTATCCGGAATCTTCATATTAAAACTGATTGCCTGGCACGACCGATACCTGCAAACAAACCGGGATGCAGAGGATATGGCTTACATACTGATTAATTATCTCGATATTAATGAGGAAAGAGCAGCTATGGACCACTATGATCTGTATGAAGCTGAAGATTTTTCAACCCTGGTTGCCGGCGCATCCCTGATGGGGAGGGATATCAAAGATATCCTCCAGGTGAACCCTGCAATATTGCAGGAAATCCGGGCAATGCTCACAAACGAATTTGAAAAACAGGAGGAAAGCATGTTGATCAATCAAATTCTTGAAACCTATGCGTCACTTAAATACGAAGATATTTACAATAGTTTTCTTTCCATTACAAATGAATTGAGCAAATAGAATTGAAATTATGGCATCATCATCAGAAACCAATGGAGAAATTTATGTTAGCCTCAATTAAATGTTAGCGCTTGAACTATTGCGTGGTAAAGCAATGGAGGTCTCTTGCAAGAGCTCTTCCGGAATATATGATTCGATGTTATGAATGCCTTAAGGTTCCGGATGATTCTGGCAAAATGATTTTGTCCGATTGAAGGTAAAAATGACGTTAGCCATATTTCATGAATTGCTACAGAAATGAGAAGTCATACAAAAAAACAGGGTGCCCTGCAGCTCTTCAGTTTTTAATTTAAGAGAAAATATTAGTGGCTATCCAGCCCATGCAGCATGGAGATCATGTGCATCAGCGATTTTAGGATTTCTGCCATGTATTCATTAACGGCCCTTACACTGCCGGGCAGTGTGAAGATCAGCGATTTTCCCATTACACCTGCCACTGAACGGCTTAAGAGGGATGCTGGTTTTTCAGCGCCATATTTAATCCTGATAAATTCCATAATACCAGGAATTTCCTTATCAAGCAATGGAATCACTACATCCGGGGTGAAATCACGCGGACCAATACCCGTGCCACCGGTGGTAATGATCAGATCAACCAGCTCTTCCTTGGCTTTTAACAGTAGTTCCTGTAGTTTGTACTGATCATCGGGGATAAGTGAATAATGGATAAAATAATTGATATGTTGTGCGACAAAGAAGTCTGTAAGTAATTCCTGGATTCTTGCCCCGGAACGGTCTTCATACTCGCCAGCTGCTGCCCTGTCGCTGAGTGTGATCACAAGAATTCGATACATCTTCGGATGAAATTCCAGTTCCATGCCTGCTCTCAGGATCCCAGGACTGAGTACCCGGCAAAAAATTCCCTCTTTTGGCATTACACAATTACCAACCTCTTTGAAGATGGCGCAACTGCTTCCATGACACTCTTTCCCGATTTGAGTGATTTCAAGCTCGATTTCGCCGGAGGTAAACCGGTCAAGCGGATGGGCAGTCCATAGTTCCATACCTGTCGTGGTAATGTTTTCCGCAAATTCGCCCGGCGCCACCTTCCTGTTCGCCTCGGCCTCAAACTTAATGATACTTTCAGTGCCAAGAAGGCTGACCTGCCGGTTCCAGTTGCCAGCATGGGCATCACAGTTAACTCCCTGATGGCTGAGTTCAATCTGCGCTGCTGGCTTTTTAATGGTGCCCTTTTCTGTAGAAATGTTTACGGAAATGATTTTTACTTGCTGCATTTTACATGGATCAAATAGTAAAGAAATTCGTCAGGTATTTATAGCTGATGAAGTAAAATTAAAAAATTATTGTTCGACACTGTTCAGTCTCCATGATGATTGACTAAAACAGGTTCTATGGTTTTGTTTATGGTTTTGATTTTTGATTTTTGCATTTTGATTTTTGAATTTATCCTGGCAGGTCTGCTTTCGTTTTTTCCTGCAGGCTGATCTCCCCGATTGCCATTGTCTTGTCAACTGCCTTGCACATATCGTATATCGTTAGCAACGCAACAGAAACCGCCATAAGTGCTTCCATCTCAATTCCTGTTTGCCCGAGGCATTTTGCGAGACTCTGAACCTTAATCCCGGTTTGATCCAGCGAGGCTTTAACTTCAAGTTTTGTGATCTGAAGCGGGTGACAAAGCGGAATCAAATCGCTGGTTCGTTTGCCAGCCTGGATTCCGGCTATTTCGGCAATGGTGAGTACATCACCTTTCTTCATTTTGTTTTCCCTGATCAGTTCTAGGGTTTCTTTCCCCATTGTTATATGACCTGATGCGACCGCAGTACGATATTGAACTGGCTTTCTGCCAACGTCTACCATGTTTGCTTTGCCCAGTTCATCAACGTGCGAAAAGAACTGTTTTTTTTGTTCAGACATATGGAAAAATTCAAAGATTAAAGATCAAAACTCAAAACCAAAACTCAAAATTCAAATCCTTTCCATCAGGCGTTCAATGTTTTTACAAATCATCCAATATCTCTTTGTTTTTCAATATTGGAGAATGCTTATGCTCCTTCATTTCTGCATCTCAGGTTCACCTGTCCACTTGTTCGTCGGTTTATTCGAACGCCTGATTTTCATTCAGCATATCCGCCTGCCCGCCTGTCCGCCTGTCCGCCTGTCCGCCTGCCCGCCTGCCCGCCTGTCCACCTGCTCACCTGTCCGCCTGTCCGCCTGCTCACCAATCCGCCTGTTCACTTCTAACCCTGCCCGCCATTCCTCTGGTCCGCTGGTACTTCACCTTCCTGTCAACCCCCGATATTATGAAACTCCCCGGTAACATTCACACTTCCTTTGGCGGGTTTTAAACCGACAGCACGCTCAAGTGCCTCCCTGATGCCAAGTTCACGGGTGCTGAACCGGATATCGCTGAACAGGCAGGGTCTGATCATCCCGTTGGCGGTAAGTCTGAGTCTGTTGCAATTCGGGCAATCGCCTCCATGACCGTTTTCCACAATGGTAAAACACCCGTTAGCCAGGCTCATTTCGTGAATAAAACGGGCTTCAAGTCCATGTTTAAGGCAAAATTCCCTTACTGCTTTTGCATCGGGCTCATCAGATGAACTGCGGACAACACAGTTTATTTTTACAGGGGTAAGACCAGCCTTTTTTGCTGCATCAATGCCCTCCAGAACTTTCTGAACATCGCCGCCACGCGTGATGAACCGGTATTTTTCCGGATCAAGTGTGTCGAGACTGATGTTGATCCTGTGAAGCCCTGCATTGGCCAGATCGAGGGCAAAGTTTGATAAGAGAATCCCGTTGGTGGTAAGGCCAAAGTCCCTGATGCCAACAATGCCAGCTATATTTTCAACCAATGAGATAATCCCTTTTCGTACCAGGGGCTCGCCGCCAGTAATTCTTACCTTGGTAAAACCCTTTGAAACCGCCTCCCTCACCACCGCTACAATCTCTTCAAGACTCAGTATATCTTTATGCTCAAGCAGTTTAACCCCTTCTGCGGGCATACAATAGGTGCAGCGAAGGTTGCACCTGTCGGTGACCGAAACGCGCAGATAATTGATGCTTCGGTTAAAGCGGTCGTACATGTACTTGTTCTCCCTTTTTAATCGCGGTTATACCAATCTCCATAACCAGGATTCCGTTCGCTGCTGTGTATGCATTGATGTGGGCTGATCCATGATATTCTATGGGATAAGCAGCTCCATCATGTATTGCAACAGGGATCATCGCTTTCCGGTCTGATTTCCGCCTCGAAAAATCGACACCTATAGGAAGTGTGAGCATCATGAGTTCCATCGAGGAACCCATCATTTTTCGAAGAAATGGTTTCACCATCGTTTCAAATAATACGAATGATGATACCGGATTTCCTGGCAATCCAAACAGGAATGTATTGCCCCGGCGGGCAAATACCGTTGGTTTACCAGGCTGAATGGCGATACTTTTAAAAAGAATCTCAATGCCGGCCTCCTCCATGATTGCTGGAACAAAATCAAATTCACCCATCGATACCCCGCCTGTGAGCAGAACCACATCGTTGTTGGTCATCGCCAGTTCGATGACATTTCGCAGATGAGGTCCTTCATCTACAGCAATCCCATGATATGACGGTTTGGCAGGCACTGTTTTAACCTGGGCTTCCAGTTGCCATGCATTTGAATTCCTGATTTGGGCAATGCCAGGTGTAATCCAGGGTTCAACGAGCTCATCCCCGGTTGAAATAATTCCTACACGGGGTAATTTTGAAACCAGCGGGTTTATGGCGCCAATACCGGCAAGAACTGCAACATGTGCCGGGGCTATCTGAAGACCTTTGGGCAGTACAAGGTCGCCTGTCACAATATCTTCTCCTTTGATGCAAATATTCTTTGCAGCGCTTCCCCTCATTATTCTTACAAGTTTTTCTCCGATCGGTTGCGTGTCTTCAACCATAACCACACAATCAGCCCCGATGGGAACCATCGCCCCGGTCATAATTTTTGAACATTGTTCTGGTATAAGGCGTTGCTGGGGAGTAATTCCGGCTGGAATAGTTTCAACAACCTGTAAGATCACAGGATATTGTGCGCCAATCGTCGTACCGGGCAAATCTGCAATCTTGCAGGCATAACCATCAACAGCCGATTTATTAAAAGGAGGCATATCCATATCTGAAAAGAGATCTTCGGCAAGAATCCGTCCCAAAGACTCCGACAGACCGACTCTTTCTTTCCCAACCTGTATTGCATTGGAAAGTACTGTTTTCAGAGCATCTTCAAATAAAACCATTTGGTTTATTTATTAAGTTCCTGAATAAACCTCTCAAATCCTTGCTGGATATGGCTGTCAACAGTACTGTGGAAGGTGTCAAAAGCCCTGACCAGGCGTTTCCCTTCTTCTGTCAGGTTTGAATGACCGCCATCACTGCCGCCACGTTGTTTTTCGAGGAGCGGGAATCCAAAGAATTTCTCGATTTTTTTCAAATTCCCCCAGGTTCGGCGATAGGTATAACCCAATTCATCACAGGCCGCCTTCATTGAACCTTTTTCCTCGATCAGTTTGAGCATCTGCCATTTGCCATCACCCATGATCCCGGTTTCCTGGTCGTCCGACATCCATATTTTATAATGGAGACGAATATCTTTTAACCTGTCGCAGAATTTTGTTTCCATTAAAAAGATTTTTTTTCAAAATTAGGAATTTTGGCGATGTTTACGATCAACCAGGTCCATTTGTTTCTGCATCAGGTCACCCAATGTCTTTTGCCCTGATGTTAACTACCATAGATTTACTGAACTCATCAATCTGAAATTTTCATAAAAACGGGAAGTCAGTGCTCGAAAAGATATTATTTATTTAGAATAATTCCAAATAATGTTGTATTTTTGCAGCTGTCAAATTTATACCGATATGCATAAATAAACATATCGAAGAAAAAATTAATTTTGCTGTAGATTTTCAGATCTGGAATTTGGCAGGATTCGCAATGACAAAACCCATAATGCTGACTGGTGAAATAAAGGTTGACAACGGGGAACACGAAAGACAATTTATTAAGAAATAAAAAGTGAAAGATGAATAATGCAATATTTAATCTCGAGCGTCCGCAGAATGAACATACACTGAGTTATGCCCCCGGATGCAAGGAACGTAAGGCTTTAAATGCTGAACTGGACCGGTTGAGTTCTGAAGTTCAGGATATTCCGCTAATCATTGGCGGAAAGGAAATCCGCACAGGCCGGACCGGGAAGGTGGTTATGCCGCATGATCACCAGCATGTATTGGCCAATTATCATATGGCCGGAGAGGCTGAAGTAAAAATGGCCATCGACGCCTCGCTGAAAGCGCATAAGGAATGGGAATCCTTCCCTTGGGTCGATCGCGTTTCTATCACCCTGAAGGCAGCAGAACTGATCGCCAAAAAGTATCGTTACCTTATCAACGGCGCTACCATGCTTGGGCAGGGGAAAAACGTTTACCAGGCTGAAATAGATGCGGCCTGTGAAACCATCGACTTCCTCAATTTCAACGCCTATTTCATTACAGAGATCTATAAAGAGCAGCCCCATTCGCAGCCTGGAATAATCAACCGGATCGAATACCGTCCGCTCGAAGGATTCGTTTTCACTGTCAGCCCTTTCAACTTCACAGCTATTGCTTCCAACCTCAATATGGCCCCGGCGCTGATGGGAAATACGGTCGTCTGGAAACCAGCCACTACATCACTGTTATCGAATTATTTCCTTATGAAGATCTTTCAGGAGGCCGGTCTCCCCGATGGAGTCATCAACTTTGTGCCCGGACCAGGCAGCCTGATCGGCAAAACAGCGCTGAATCACCGGGATATGACAGGAATTCATTTCACCGGATCCAACAACACTTTTAATAGTCTCTGGCAGATGGCTGCCCAAAACATGGCTGGTTACCGTTCCTACCCCCGCATCGTCGGAGAAACGGGTGGTAAGGACTTTATCTTTGTTCATCCATCGTCGGACCCACAGGAGGTGTCAGTTGCAATCGTGCGTGGTGCCTTTGAATACCAGGGACAGAAATGTTCGGCAGCTTCCCGCGCCTATGTGCCCGAGTCGATGTGGCCGGAGGTGAAATCCAAAATTGGCGAAATGATCGGGAAGATCACTGTCGGAGATGTTCGCGAATTCAGCCATTTTATGAATGCAGTCATTGATGAGGCCTCTTTCGACAACATCATGGGTTATATTGAGTTTGCCCGGAAATCGAATGATGCTGAAGTAATCTATGGAGGAACCGGCGATAAATCTATTGGATATTTCGTCCAGCCAACGGTAATCCTTACAACCAATCCACACTTTAAAACTATGGAAGAGGAAATTTTTGGCCCGGTGATGACGATATATGTATATAAGGATCAGGATTTTGAAGAGACCCTTCAGATCTGTGATCAAACCTCTCCCTATGGGCTCACAGGATCAGTGTTTTCAAAAGACCGGGAGGCAATCAACAAGGCCTGCCGGATTTTGCGGTATGCTGCAGGGAATTTCTACTTCAATGATAAACCATCTGGCGCCGTGGTCGGTCAACAGCCATTCGGCGGCGCCCGCGGGTCTGGGACGAACGACAAATCAGGAAGTCACCTGAATTTACTACGCTGGACCAACCCACGAACAATCAAAGAAACCCTGATACCCCCTACAGAATTTACCTATCCGTACATGAAAGTGGATAAATGTCATTAAGAATTAAGAATTACGATTGACGAATTACGAATGATGCGTCACATAAAGCTGTATGGTTATGTCACGCGTCACGCGTCACGTGTCACGTTCTTACAGATTCACCTTCACCCCGATCACGAGTCCTACATTCCCAAACGGGTAGTTTTGTTTGATGTCCTGGTCTGGATCACTATCCGGAATGGTTTTGTTGTAGTCAACCTCTTTCAGATAGTCCCACCGCTTTTCCTTTTCTGTCATGGAAGCGAGTTTGTCGACGCCATTTTCCGTGTATTCAGTGTACTTGCCGTGCGAAGGGGCATAACTGATGCCGTCAACCTGAATCTCAGCAAAAAGCGATATCAGTTTACTCAGCACAAAATCAGTCCCTACAGCTGCCTGGGCGCCGAAGGCAATTCCGCCATAAAGTTTGCTCTTGGAGTCAATAGTAATTGAAGTTGTTGCCTTTTGAGGATAGCTGTTTACATTGTGATTTGACATGACCAAACTATTTAACACACCCAGTTTAAGTCCAAGGCGGGCATATGGCAAGATTTTATCGAGTGGAAGAGAAATAACAAAAGCCGGAACAATGCTCAACATCTGGCCATTATACTTTGTTTCATAGGTGTAATAATCGCTGGTACTTTTTGACTTCATCTTAAACCCATAAAAATAATCAATCCCGAGTTCAAAAGCGAAATGCTTATTCAATTTGTACCCGGCAGCAAGAACGAATGGAAGCCCGGTTCCGATTCCCTGTTTTTTGACAGTGACAATATCGTTGTTCCCCGAATGGTTATAGTCTCCGGTGTAATAAGCTGCTGTGCTAACCGCGATGCCAAGACCTCCGCGGATGTAGATTTTTTGTGCCTGAACATTCACGGCAATCAATAGAACGCCGATGAAAAGAAGTCTGATTGTTTTCATAATTTTTGGTTTTAAATGATTAATGTTGAGATTAATTCAAAATTAACAAAAAATTTACAATACAAATATAAAATGATTTTCGCCCGGTACGACCACAAAAAAACGCCAGAGGATTTCTCATGGCGTTTACTTTGTAATCAAAAATGTAAGCGCAGATCTGAAATTCAGAAAACAGACTGGTGTACAGGGGGGGGGATATTTATTGCAACGGCGTTACCACTTCAAGCAATTCCGGCAAGTCCATTCCCAGTTTTTTCAAATGCTCAATCTTTGGCACCCCGTTTTTAGTCCAGCCCCGGCGCTCGTAAACAGCATCAAGCAGTTGCTCATATCGGTTTTCACGATAGACCCGCAACACCTTCATCTTTTCTTCGGTGGTTTTTCCGGCAGGATCAAAATTTACCTGTTCGAGCAACTGTTTATCATATCGTTCGGCGCGTGATTCATATTCCTCTTTGGTTACCGGACCGCATGCTCGGTAAGGCTGCGCATCATGAATTCGCAAACCCTTGCCCCGGCGGATGTTGAAAATACGTTGAAAATTATAAACCCGTTCCGACATACGGATGATCTCATGTTTGTCAATGTTCGATCCCGTAACTGCATTGAAAATGGTCACATAGTTATCGACATGCTGGGGAACTTTGGCAGGTTCTGCGGTTTGTGCATTGTCTTCGGGCTCAACATCATTCCATGGCAGTTTGCAAAATCCGGCGAGCCCAAACCAGGTGCGGAACATCGGGAAATAATGAAGCGCTTCGGCCTTTTTTTCGAATGTTGGTATCTGGTTGTTCACCATATCCATAAATATTAACCAGGCTTCGTCGTGCTGGGGGCCTTTATTCGTCATGGCGTATCCGCCTTGCTGCGCCAGTGATTCCTTTGAAACGTATTGTGAATATTCCAGTCCCTTGTTTTCCATGCCGATATCCTGCATGAATCCGGCTTCGCCCCAGCCGTTTTTAGCAAACAATTCTTTCATTTTGCGAACGCCCTGCCCGGCAATGAGGCCAAAACCCTCACCACGTGAAACCTGGTGGAGCAACTCCATTGCAGTGTCGGCATTCCCGAAATTGAGTTTTAAGCCTCCGGTACGTTCTATGTTCAGGATCCCATTTTCGTAACATTCCATTACAAACCCGAGAATACTGCCCCAACTTATCGTGCAGATTCCATAGGTGTCGCAATAGAAATTGGCTTCGATGGTAAAGTCGGGATTAAATATTCCGGCAATCGAACCCAGCGATGATGTCGTTTCATACTCAGGTCCGTCAACAATAACCTTATCGCCTTTGTAAGGCCCTGAGCGGAGCTCATAATTGTCGACCCCTTTTGCACAGGCCATGTTGCAACCTACCCAGCATCCATCGGGAACATTTTGGGTGAAAAAGGATTTCCATACATCCCCGCTGATTTTAACTGCATCGGGGTGGCTTCCATACTTGAAATTGTTGACAGGGAGGAGATCATAGTCATTCATGACAAGTGTGAGGTGGGCTGTTCCTTTTGATCGCATTTCACATTGTTTGTCATCGAGTTCACGCATCTCTTTGTTGAAGGTCCTGCCACGTTCCTGGATGGCTTCCATGTTAACAACATTGTTACGGTTCCCGCCGATGGTTTTTACATGAGCCACAATCGCTTTGATTTTTTTATCGCGCAAAACAGTACCAATACCGCCACGTCCGGCTTGTTTCAGTCGGACTTTCTTACGCTTTATATCATAGAAACTGAAGTTCAGCATGCCGATAAGGGAGTGTTCAGCAGCAGTGCCGGCTGATACAACAGAAACATTGTATTTATCCTTTTCATTGCCCGGAATGGCCATCATATCATGAAGCTCTTCGGCCAATACATGGCTGTCGGAAGGAAGGTCTCCGGCTTCGTAAATTTCAATCACTTCCCGTTCTTCTTCGAACAGGATCATGATCTCATCTTCTGATTTTCCCTGAACTTCCAGTGCATCAAAACCGCAGAATTTAAGGAAAGGGCCAAAGAAACCACCCACGTTCGAGTCGACGACTATGTCAGTCTGCGGACTTATAGCGCAACAGATGGCCTTTCCTGAACCTGAATATTGTGTAATCCCACAACAGGGTCCACCGGATATTACGATTTCATTTTCCGGATCATTCCATTTCGTATCGGGTTTAGTTGCATCCCAAAGTAATCTGAGATCAAATCCTTTACCCCCGGTAAATTTTTCCTTCATCTGAGCGCTAACCGGTTTTTCCCTGATCGTGCCATCTCCAACATTGATATATATCGTGCGGTTATTGTACCCTTTATCGATAGGGGCCCAGTTATACTTGTATTGTCCGAGCAACCTGTGCGTTTTTCTGAAATCTTCGAATGTCATAACGATGGGGTATTTGTGAATAAATTATCAAAGCAAAAATATGAAAAAAATGTATGTAATCATCCGAAAATCAAAAAGTTCGATAAGTTTTTTCCTGCATATCGAAAAATAATTAAAAATTAAAAATTACGGGAAGAATGAAAAGAAATCTTCAAGGTTTGAATTTATTCGACATTCGACATTCGACATTTGATGTTCGAAATTCGATATTCGATGTTCGAAATTCGAAATTCAATATTCATTTTACGACCTTCCCAGATCTTCCTCTTCAGGAAAGGACACCTCGTGCCAGGAGTATAGTCCCTGCATCAGTCGGTCGCGCTTATCCTGCGGGCTTAAGCGATCGTAAGCCTCACGTGCTTCACGTGCCTTGCGACGTTTTTCTTCCTCGATGTAATGAATATTTTCGGTATATTTTTCTTCAACGCATTTTTGAAGAAAATCACGGGCAACCGTGGGGAATAATTCGAGTAACAATTCGTCCTTTTCATTATCGGCCAGTTTCATGTCGCCATACTCCTCGAAGGACGTATTCTCCTGCTTTTTATAGTTTTTAGTGTCGTAGGGAGTCTCTTCCCTAACACCGGTAAGCTGTTCCCTGAAATCGGGATCGACAGGGATGGGAGTTCTTCCGTAAATTCCCTTGACCAGGTTTACAAACTGGATTGATTTCGTAGTGAAATAGGGGAGATCCTTGTTCTCGTCGATTACGCAATTGACAGCCTGCACACCAACGATCTGACTTGTTGGTGTTACAAGGGGGGGGCAACCTGATTTGATGCGCACCAGTGGGACCAGTTCAAGTACACGCGGGAGTAAATGATCAAGTTTCATTTGTTTTAATTGTGCATACATATTTGTATACATTCCTCCCGGGATCTCGGCTTTTTTCACAGCCTCATCCGGCTCAGGGAAATTGAAATGTTTTTCGATTGCAAGACAGGCATGAAGCAATTCCTCTTCCCTGTCATGCTTAGCCATGTATATTGCTTTAACAAACAGTTTGTTAATCTCTTTAGGCAGCTTGTCCTTTGTAAAATCAAATTCGGCAGGAAGAATTTTGCAGGTATCAAAATCAGCTAATTCTTCTCTGATGGTCTTCAACTCTTTGTTGATGGATGTAACTGCTTCGGGATTGACGCCGGTGTCTATACCCAGTTTTTCGCAGAAAATGTGAATCAGTTCATAGGCAGGGGCGGCAGGACCACCGGCAAAATTCCAGATATTGGTATCGACTATGTCAACGCCGTTAACTATGGCTGATAATACAGATGCCAAGCCATATCCCGGGGTACAATGCGTGTGAAAATCAATAGGTACGCGTACTTCCGACTTTAGCCGCCTGATTAATTTCCCTGTCTGTGATGGAGAAATGAGTCCGGCCATATCCTTGATTGAAATCATGTCGGCCCCAAGTGCTTCAAGTTGTCGGGCTTTTTCAACGAAATAATCGATGGTGAAAATATCGTGTGGCAATGCTTTGAAATGAATCCAGGAGCGGAATTTTTGCCGGGTTGAAAATTTAGGATCAACGGTGAAGCTGATGGCGCAGTCAGCAAGACCGCCGTTTTGTTTCACATACCTGATCGTTGATTTCATGTTTTCCACGTCGTTCAGTGCATCGAATATTCGCATAATCCCAATGCCTGATTTAACAGCCAGACGGTTAAAACCTTCAATTACCTCTTCGGGATAAGGATTATATCCGAACAGATTCCGGCCCCGCGACAATGCTGTCAGTTTTGTCACATCGCCTACCGATTCCTTGATTTTTTCCAAACGGACCCACGGGTTCTCGGATAAATATCGCATAATAGAGTCTGGCACTGCACCTCCCCATACCTCCATCGCATAAAAATGGGCATCTTTAAAATAGGGTAAAACACGGTCAACCTGTTCCTGGGTCATTCTCGTTGCAAAGAGTGATTGCTGTCCGTCACGCAGGGTAAGATCCCTGATCTTCAGTGTGCTTTTCGACATGTTTTTCGATTGTTTGTTAATTAATTAACAATACGGCAAAAGTAGTAAATTCGCCAATTCAAATTTTGCTATTTTTGTAGTTCAGTAAAAATTATTTTCAGATCAATGAATACTTTCGAGATTGCCGGGCGCCTTGAAAATACGATCGTGGGTATCGCCGGTTGCGGTGGCCTGGGATCCAATTGCGCTGTTGCCCTGGCCAGGGTTGGTGTTGGTACCCTGATCGTCGCCGATTTTGATATTATCAGTGAATCCAACCTGAACCGCCAGTATTATTTTTTCGATCAGATTGGATTTAAAAAGGTATTCATGCTAAAGGAAAACATTGGCAGAATAAATCCCAGGGTAAAAATTATCACGCATGATGTCAGGTTATTACCGATAAACATACCTTCTGTGTTTGCCGGATGCGATGTAATAGTGGAGGCATTTGATATGGCCGATCAGAAAGAGATGTTACTCGAATCGGTGCAAACCAACCTTCCTGGAATTCCAGTCGTTGTAGGCCTTGGAATGGCCGGATGGGGCATGAATAATAACATTCATTACCGTAAAATTGATAATATTCACATATGCGGAGATGAGATTTCCGAAATTCGTCCTGACTTGCCACCCCTGGCTCCAAGGGTTGGAATCGTTGCGAATATGCAAGCCAATACTGTACTTGAATTGTTGTTAAGTAAAGAACAAAAATAAAATTGAACGGATAAATAATCACGAACTCCGAATATATTATCGTACGAAAATTCTAACATAATGCAAATCCTCCTCAATAATAATCAGGAAGAAATTCCCGGCGATTTGATCACAGTTGCCGAATTGCTGAAATTTAAAAATTTTACCTTTAAAATGCTGATAACTAAAATTAACGGTGTACTGGTTCAGAAGAGTTCTTATGAAATTGCAACCATCAGGGATGGCGATATAGTTAATGTTTTACATCTCATCTCAGGTGGATAACTGACTGTCTCCATCATTTTTATCAGAAAAAATAAGGTATCTCAGATTACTTCAGCTACAACGAAATTACTTCCACCCACGAATACCAGGTCATTTTTACCGGCACTTCTTCTTGCTGCTTCATAGGCGGTTTTCACTGTTGCGAAAACCGATCCGTTGAGTCCTGCGCTGGCTGCTTGCTTTTGCAGTAGTGCTGCATCAAGCCCCCTGGGTATATCCGGTTTGCAGTAATAATAGGTGGCATCTTTTGGCAACAAAACCAGTATCGGAGGCAGGTGCTTGTCATTCACCACACCGATTACAAAATGCAGATGGCGATGTGGTGTTGAGGCAATCTGGCTGAGAACTTCTTTCAAACCGCCTTCGTTATGACCGGTATCGCAAATTGTAAGCGGAAGAAGATCAATAATTTGCCAACGACCAGCCAGCTGGGTGTTTTTAACTACATTTTTAATTCCCTCTCGGATGATGTTTGATGTTATTTCATAACCCAGCCGGTTAAGTCTGTCAACAACACATGAAACCGTCAGGATGTTTTTCAGCTGATAAATCCCAGCAAGCGGGCATCTTAGTTTTTTCAGATAAAGTTTATTTTCCCGGTAAATATCAATAATCCGATGGCTGGAATTTACTCCTGTGAGGAAATGGTTGCCAATATGGAATAGTTGATCAGCAAATTGGATTTCTGTTGCACAGGCCAGGGCCTTTCCGCGAAATACCTCCTCTGTGCCGGGCTGTGTCTCGCCAATGATTACCGGTATGCCGGGTTTAATGATGCCGGCCTTTTCCGTTGCTATCTTTTCCAGGGTAGCTCCTAAAAATTGCATATGATCAAAGCTCACATTTGTAATAACAGACAGAATCGGAGATATGATATTGGTTGAATCAAGGCGTCCGCCCAAACCCACCTCCACAACTGCAATTTCGACCATCTGCTCCCTGAAGTGGTCGAATGCCATACCAACGGTGAGTTCAAAAAAGGATGGCTGAATGGATTCAAATTGTTCACGGTGTTTCCTGACAAATGAGGTAACCCTGTTTTTAGGAATCATCTTCCCATTGACCCGGATGCGTTCACGAAAATCCTTTAAATGAGGCGACGTATATAACCCGGTTCTGAAACCTGCTGTTTGAAGGATGGAGGCAAGCATATGTGAAACAGATCCTTTGCCATTAGTCCCGGTTATATGAATGGATAAGAATGAATCCTGCGGATTGTCCAGCATGCTGCAAAGGGCAATGGTATTATCCAGGTTGGCTTTATAAGCTGATGCTCCTACCCGGTGATACATGGGCAGTTGTGCAAACAGGTACTCGATTGTTTGTCGATAGGTCATTTAGAAAACAGGGCAAGTATACCAACCATGATGCCTGTCTGTCCGGCCCAAAAAATAAACATCCACTTGATAATTTCGGACTTTGTCCGCTCTATTTTAACCTCCAGGTTTGAAATGTCTTTTTTCAGATCAGCTTTGGTCGTCAGAAGATCAGCTTTTGTGGAAAGTCCGCTAACCTCTCCTTCAATTTGCTGGATAACTTTTTGTTCAACAAATTCTACCAGTGTTTTTGCTTCAACCTCACCAATCTTTGTTCTGAGGATGTCGAATAAATCTAATGTGGTGACTGTCATATCGTACTTTTTTGCCATATTGATATGCTTTATCGGATTTTCAAAGCAAAGGTAGTATAAAAACAGGGTAGAGTTATCAACAATTCAATAAATTGCTCCGCCAACTGAATCCCTTACAGCGCCTGTAACGCTTCTAAGACAATTTACTTCATTTCGCCACCTTAAAACGCCAAGAAATGCAAAGATCAGCGCCTCTTTAAAATTAATGGTGTTGTCATCAGGAAGCCCAACTTCAGTCCTGATGTGCTGGGCTATCCGTTCAATCAGAAATTTGTTGAACGCTCCTCCTCCGGTTATAAGAATTTTTTCCCCGGGCGCCAGACAGGCAACCCTGGCAACCTGGATGGCAATATGTTCGCAAAAGGTAGCTAGAAGGTCACAGAGCAGGGAATCTGAACCCGGGTGCGTCAGGGCAACCTCTAACAGCGGCTGGATTTCGGCAAGAACCCATTCTTTTCCCAGCGATTTTGGCGCCTGCCTGGCATAATAGGGAAGCCGATTGAGTTTCTCCAGTAACCCGGGAATTACATGCCCCTTCCTGGCCATCTCTCCCCCGTCATCGTAATTAGCACCGGCCTTTTCTGCCAGGCTATTCAATACAATATTGGCAGGACAAATATCAAATGCAATCCGGTTCCCCTCATTCTCAAATGATATGTTGGCGAATCCGCCCAGGTTTAAACAGTATTCATAATCAGAAAAAAGTAACCGGTCACCGATCGGGACCAGGGGGGCGCCCTGGCCGCCAAGTGCAACATCTGCCGAGCGGAAATCGCTGACAACCGGTAGTCCTGTTTCGGCAGCAATAGCCGAACCTTTTCCGATTTGTGTTGTGAAGCGGTTTTGCGGCTGATGAAAAATGGTATGTCCGTGAGAAGCAATGAAATCGGGCCGAAGCTGATGATGTTCAATGAAATCTTTCGTGTATTTTCCTAGCAGATGTCCGTAAGCAGCATCGGTCAAAGCAAAATCTACTGCCGGAGCCGATTCAATGGATGATAATCTTACCTTCCAATCCCGGGAATAAGGATAGGTTTCAGCCTGATGAATCCGGTAGCTCCAAAGGTTATCTTTCTTTTCAAATTCGCAAAAAGCCAGATCTAATCCATCCAGGCTTGTTCCCGACATTAATCCGATTACAAAGTAGGGCATAGCGTTTTATTTAGAGACTGTTTAAATTTCAACATACTATTCATTTTTCTTTATTCATTTTTCACTAGCAATTATTCATTGTACTCTATTCATTGGGTTAACAACTAATGTAAAAAGAAAAACGATGAGTGAAGATTGAATAATGAAAAACTAATAGTTTTCTAGGAGTTACAAATTTCAAAATGAATTTTAAACAGACTTTTAATCTCCAGATTAATAATTTCACAGGATGTCAGTCAATTTCTCCAGACTGATTCCTCTCGATCCCTTGATAAGTATGGTAGAGTTTTCAATCCTATGATGTTCAAGCCACATCCTGGCAAGTTCACAATCCTGGAAACAGGCATTCTCCCGTTTTGTATTCAAGCGGGTAAACACGGGTCCGACAAGATAAACTTGCTGAAATTTCAATTGATCAATGAAATTCAAAATCTGCTGGTGCTCATGATCTGATTCCTCGCCAAGTTCCAACATATCTCCAAGGATAACTGTTTTTTGGGAATAATCAGTTTCTGCAAACATGGAAAGCGCTGCCTCCATGCTGCTGGGATTGGCATTGTAAGCATCCAGGATCAGCATATTCCGGCCTGTATTTATAATTTGTGACCGGTTATTTGCTGGCTGATAAGCCTCAATCGCCATTTTTATCCGGTCGGATGAGATGCCGAAGTGTTGTCCTATACTGACTGCAGCCAGTATATTGTTGGCATTGTACCGGCCATAAAGTTTTGATTCAATCACTACAATTGATCGGTCGGGGAACTGTACCTCCAGCTTAACGAATGGATCTGCGATAAGGTTCAATAATATAACATTACCCGGGGGAGCGCCAAATCTGATCAAATCCCTGTTTGTAATCCTGTTAACGAGTAACTCATCACGGTTGTTTAAAAACATCACGCCACCATGTTCTGACAGAAAATGCGATAATTCCGTTTTGGTGCGGATAACTCCCTCGAAACCACCAAAACCACCAAGGTGAGCTTTGCCAACATTGGTGATCAGACCATAATCAGGCAGTGCAATCCGGCATAAAAAATCTATTTCACCGGGATGATTGGCTCCCATTTCGATGATGGCAATCTCAGTTTCCGGGCTTATCCCGAGTAATGTTAAGGGTACGCCAATGTGGTTGTTCAGGTTGCCCCGGGTGGCAATGGTGCGGAATTTTGTGGTGAGTACATTGTGAATCAGTTCTTTTGTTGTAGTCTTACCGTTTGAACCGGTAATGCCAATGACCGGGATGTTGAACTGCCGACGATGATGCCGGGCCAGTTCCTGCAAGGTTGTGAGGACGTCACTGACAACGAAAAACTTTTCATTGGAAGCATATTCAGGCTCATCAATGACAGCGCATGAAGCCCCCAGTTCCAATGCCTTTTCTGCGTATGCATTGCCGTTAAAGGATTCACCTTTTAAGGCGAAAAATATCGATCCGGGCTGAATTTGGCGGCTGTCTGTTGAGATAACCGGGTGTTCCGAAAAAAGCTGATAAATTTTGTTTAAAACCGGTTCCATATCAGTTAACAAATTATCGGACAAAATAAATAAAAAACCCCGCTTCCTTTACGAAGCGGGGTCTGTTTCTTTTTCAGCTTTGTTATTTCCCTGCAATTGATCCGCCAACACGCGTCATCGCACAACGGAATCCAATGGCATCGGAAGCGTCGCTTTCATCAAGATAACGTCTTGTTCCCGGACTCATGTAAAAGGCCGGATCTTTCCAGCTGCCTCCTTTATAAACGCGGGCATGATCGCTGATCAGTGAACTCATGCCATACTGGTACATAAGGTCGGTAGCGCTTGAATCTTTGGCTTCCTCTTTCCACCTGTTATTGTCAACATTCGAGGCAAAGTCGCCATCAAGGTAGTTGATGTTATCGGCCTGACGGTAGTTTTTACGATTCATGGCTTCAGAAGTGGTGATATCGCGATATTTTATATGGCCGAGGCTGTCTTTCTCTGCCAGGAATCCTTCTGCATCGCGCACCGGAGTTTTAAACACATTGCCACGGAACGGACGAAGGTCAGATACTTCGTAGGAACTCAGCGGACGGTAGACGTCGAGCACCCATTCACTTACATTCCCGGCCATGTTATACAACCCGTAATCATTCGGGAAGTATGAACCGCAGGGAGCAGGAATCTCGGCGCCATCGTTCAGGTTGCCGGCAACTCCCATATAATCACCTTTTCCACGTTTGAAGTTATCCATGAAACTGCCATAATATCTTTTTTCATTGGTGCGCACGGAGTTACCGTTCCAGGGATAATTTTTACGCTCAACAACGCGTTCGCTGAGGGTGTTGCCGATGAGACCAAGGGCAGCGTATTCCCATTCCGCTTCGGTTGGCAACCGGTATTTGGGAAGCATTATTCCATCTTCCATTTTCACTTTTCGTGTTCCGGTTCCATTGGGGTTCAGATCAGGGAGCGGCTTGTCAACCAATCCTTCATACTGCCCGGCCAGGTATGCTTCGGTGTTGAAGTTGTTTTCGTTTTTTTGTGCCGGATCCATTGAGAGAATACCCCGCTTGATAAGCATCATTTCATTGACGCGGTCGGTACGCCATTGGCAGAAATCATTTGCCTGTACCCACGAAACACCAACAACCGGATAATTCCTGTATGCAGGATGACGGAAATAATACTCCAGCAATGGTTCGTTATATGACAACTTATCACGCCAAACAAGCGTATCGGGCAGCGCCTTCCGGTAAACGCCAGGATAGTCAGTGGCATACACGCGACTAAGCCAGTAAAGATATTCAAGATAATCAAGATTGCGCACCTCTGTTTCGTCCATATAAAAACTGGCAACGGATACTCTGCGCGGACTGTTATTCCATTCGAACGAAACATCATCCTGGGTGTTTCCCATCGTAAAAGTGCCGCCTTCAACAAAAACCAAACCTGGCCCTGTTTGCTGGGCAGCAAAGTCCCGGACTTCAAATCCACCGTTTTTAGGATTATTATATTCCCAGCCAGTTGAGCGGGAACCCTCTTTCTTACAGGCTCCGAACAAAAGAATGGTACCAACGAGGGCACTTAACTGAAATAATTTGTTAATTTTCATTCGTTGAAAATTTTTGCAAACCTACGTGAATTACTCAAATATCGCAAATATTTATAATGTCAGCACAGGCTTACGATGAACAATGAAACAGGATTTAATAACATCGTGAATCAATAACTAAAAACTCGGACATTTTATTGCCCTGATGTGTCTTCTTTTTTCTCCACAGGCAAATTGCCATGATGCCGAAACTTCGTGGGCCCCTCCCGAAACATCTTTCAGTTTGCTGAGCGAATAATCGTAACTGTAACTGATCCTCAGGTCTTTCCAATGAAATCCCAGCATCGGGATTACTGCATCTGGATTTTCAAAATTATGCCGGAACCAAACTCCTCCGATAAATGGGTCGATGGTGAGATACAAACCAACATTTAACTGGTGAAATTGAAATTGCTGCTGGTACAGGATATTTGGAGAAAGTGAGAATTCATGTTCATCATCTGAACTTCCACCCCTCAAATTGATATTCGCGCCGGCATGTGCAGTCAATTTCATATAAAGTGGGGAGGGATTTGTAGCAGAAAATCCGATGTATGGCTGGGTCAGGTGGTCCATCGCGATACCACCATAAACAAGATCATCGTAGCTTAAAAAGATCCCGGCTCCAAAATCGGCTACACCGGCTGAAGAGGACAAGGAATTGAAATAGGGGTCATTTGGGTTAAGTAAAGTCAGATTTCCCTTATTCAAATACCTGGAGTTATAGCTGGCTTTTAGAGCGCCACTTGCCTGAATGCGTGATGAAATGTTGAATTTATAGGCATACATTCCGCTAATGGCGAAGGTGTTCATACTGCCGCCTCCGGCCTGGTCAAATACAATATCAACGCCAACCCCGCCATGCAGCGGGCTGAGATACATATCATAGGAAGCATGGTAGGTTGCAAATGCATTTCCGAGTTCAGGCCACTGATTCCGGTAGTTGACAATGGCCCGTGGACATAAGGTCATCCCTGCCATGGCAGGATTAAGGTAAAGCGGATTGGCATAGAACTGAGAAAACTCAGGATCCTGTGCATAAATCCGCCCAATAAAACAGGGAAAGAGAAGCAATAAAATAATAACCAATCGCCTGGCCATTGATGAAAGGTATATCCTGGTTAAATAAAGCTTACAATATTGCAAAAAATATGAATATCATGAACCATCCTGTTACAATAATTAACTAACAGGTAACGTTAAAATTGTAATTAGATTTCAGCTTTAATAATTATTTTTTGCCGGCAGCAACTTTTCTGCTATTGTTGCTGTCTCATATTTATATAATCCGGAAACCAGCACATGTATACTAAAAACAGGTTTTTCTATATCATTACGCTAGTTATCCTGGCCATTACACCGGGTTTGTCAGCGATTGCACAGAAGGTGCATCTGGAAACTCAGCATACGCTTTCGTGGAATCCAATTCAAGTCAATGACAGTCCCGGATGGTCTGCATCGGCGTTTCTGTCATTCACTGGCTCTGTAATGCAGCAGGAATCAGGCATGCTTCCTGTATTTCTTAAATCTTTTCCGCTTACCTCTGACCAGGATTCAGTTGAAAATATTTTCATTGAACAACAGATATACGAGCCCATGGAGGACCCGTCACTTTCTCTGGTACAGGGGCTGGATGAAATTTTAGCCGTCCCGCGCCTTTCTGCTCAGGTGACATTGAAAAAAAAGAAGCCTTCGCTGGAAGTAAGTTTTCTTCCTTTGAGAAGGAACCCTGCGACCGGGATGATCGAACAATTGATTTCCTTCACCCTGGTTGTTGATCTGGTTAAGGGTCATGAGAAATTGCCATTGAAATCAGCAGGCGATTATGTTCCAAATTCAGTTCTGGCTTCGGGGTTATGGTATAAGTTTGCCACAGGGAGCGATGGAATATACCGGATCACCTACGACGATCTGAAAAATGCAGGTGCAGATGTGGGTTCAATTGATCCGCGTAATTTACGGATTTATGGCAATGGTGGAGGAATGTTGCCTGAGGCGAATGCAGTCAAACGTACCGACGATCTGAGAGAAAACACCATTGTGGTTTTTGGTGAAGAAGATGGTGTTTTTAATCAGGGTGATTATCTCATATTTTATGGTCAATCGCCCGACCGATGGATATTTACCAATACAGATTTGCTATTTCACCATCGCAAAAATGTCTATTCTGACCGGACCTGTTATTTCCTGAATTTTGACATCGGACGTGGTAAACGGGTAAACGCTGTTTCATCAATTACCGAGCCGGCCACCTTCTCTGTCAGCCGCTTCAACGATTATTCCTTTTATGAAAAAGATGACAAAAACCTTATCAAATCAGGACGGGAATGGTGGGACGGACAGTTTTTTGATATTACCACGGTTCGAAACTATTCATTCAGTTTTCCAAACATTGACAACAGCAACCCTGTAACGGTTACTGCTTATGTTGCTGCAAGATCGACTGCCGGCAGCAGTTCGTTTATCGTTTTGGCCCAGGGAACAGCCATTATGACGATTAATTTACCCTCTATTTCGGGCAGTTATGACACTGATTATGCCGTTGAAAAGCTGGGTGCGGCATCTTTTATCACCTCAAGCCCGGTAATTGATGTGAGGCTGAATTATAATAAAAGTACTGCCAGTTCTGTGGGCTACCTGAATTACTTAGAGGTAAATGCATTAAGGCGCCTGACTATGAGCGGGTCGCAAATGCCGTTTCGTTCAGCTGCTGGCGTATCTCCGGGAATAATCTCAGAATTTACATTGAATGGCAATGGACAGAATCTTCAAATTTGGGATGTTTCCAATGGAGGGAACATCCTGAATGTAGAAACATCGAAATCGGGAAATGATTACATTTTCCGGCTTCCAACAGATTCATTACGTGAATTCCTTGCCTTTGACGGCACTTCATTTCTTGTGCCTGAATTTATTGGAAAGGTTGAAAATCAGGATCTTCATGGCACTGAAGTAGCTGATTACCTTATCGTAAGCCATCCAGCCTTTCTTGCAGAAGCTGAACGGCTGGCAAATTTTCACCGGCAAAACAGTAATCTTTCTGTCTTCATCACAACACCTGAAATGATTTACAATGAATTTTCGTCGGGGGTACAGGATGTTACCGCTATCCGTGATTATGTCAGACTCATGTACAACAAAGCTCTTCCCGGAAAAGAACCCAGGTACCTGCTGCTCTTTGGCGATGCTTCCTATGATTTCAAGAACCGCATTCAGAACAATACCAACTTTGTTCCGGCTTATGAATCTGTTAAATCATTGTCGCCTGTCGATTCTTTTTTATCAGATGATTATTTCGGAAAACTAGCTCCAAATGAAGGGCAGGGGGCCACCGGAAACCTGGTTATCGGGATCGGACGCTTCCCGGTGTACACAGCTGAACAGGCCAGAGCCTCAGTGGATAAGGTCATTCATTATTGCTCAAATAGCGATACAGTAAAAAATGACTGGCGTAATATGGTGACTTTTGTCTCAGACGACCAGAATGAAGGCGGAAATTTATTTATTGAATATTCAGAGGCGCTTGCCAATCAAATTGAAGGGACATTTAAAAATTATAATATTGATAAAATTTATTCTGATGCCTATTCGATGGTTTCAACACCGGGTGGAGCCCGTTATCCTGATGTAAATGAGGCGATTAATAAACGGGTCGGGAAGGGCTCGCTGCTTATGAATTATATCGGACATGGTGGTGAGCTTGGCTGGGCGCATGAACGAATTCTGGAGGTTCCAGATATAAAAAACTGGCGGAATTTTAATAATATGCCGGTATTTGTTACAGCAACTTGTGAATTCAGTCGCTTTGATGACCCCGAACGTGTTTCAGCCGGCGAATGGGTCTATCTTAATGAAAAGGGAGGCGGAATTGCACTGTTTACAACCACCCGCCTTACCTGGGCATACACAAATCAAAACCTCCTGGTCAATTTTTACAACAACGTTTTTCGAAAATCTTCGGGTTCTTATCTCACCATGGGTGATTTATTGGTTGCAGCCAAAACGGATATGGGGAGCTCTCCCAATATCCATGCCTTTGTTCTATTGGGCGATCCTGCCATGCGGATGGCATACCCGGAAATGAATATCGTTACATCCTCCATTAACGGAAACAACGTTTCAGGTGAGCAGGACACGCTCCAGGCGCTGGCTGAAGTAACCATCACAGGAGAAGTACAGAATGCTTCGGGTCAAACGGCATCCGAATTTTCAGGAACCGTGTATCCTACTGTATTTGATAAATCCTCTGAAATATGGACCAAGGCCAACCAGGGGCCTGGCGCTCCGGTCCAGTTTTTTCTTCGAAAAAATCCAATTTATAAAGGAAAGGTGAATGTAATCAATGGAATATTTTCCTTTTCCTTTATCGTTCCCAAAGATATTGCATATCAATATGGAATTGGTAAAATCAGTTATTATGCGCGAAGTTCAGATACTGATGCAAACGGTTTTGACTATGGGATACAGGTTGGGGGTTATAACAACGAGGCGCCACAGGATGATCAGGGGCCTGAAATGGAGCTATATATCAACAACCGCCAGTTTTTTTCAGGCGGCATTACCGACCAGAATCCTATTCTTTTAGCTTATGTAAGCGATACCTCAGGTGTGAATACAGTGGGAAATGGCATCGGTCACGACATTACCGCCGTACTTGACGACAAGACCACAACCCCAATGATCCTCAACGATTACTATGTGTCTGATCTCAATACGTTTAAAAGCGGGATGATAAGCTACCCGCTGAGTTCTCTGTCCGACGGGCCCCATCATGTTTCAGTAAAGGTATGGGATGTCTATAATAACTCAACTGATGCCAGCATTGAATTTATTGTTGTCTCCTCCGGTGAGTTGGCATTGCAGCACCTGCTGAATTATCCCAATCCCATGCGCAATCAAACAACTTTTTCGTGGGAAACCAACCAGGTGAACCAATCCCAGGAGGTTGAGATCCGCATCTTCACTTTATCGGGCGACCTTGTTAAAACCTTGCGACAAACTATCTATTCGCAAGGATACCGTGCTGCAACCATTGTATGGGATGGAACCCAGGACAATGGCGGGCAAATAAGTTCGGGTATGTATGTTTATCAGTTGCAACTCATATTGTCTGATGGCACATCAAAACGGCAGACTTCAAAGTTGGTGGTTATCCGTTAATTACTAACTTTGCAAATTATGCGCGAAATGATTCGAAAAAGTACGCTGTTTCTTCTGGTATTTCTTGCTCCAATACTGGCTTTGGCAGAATTGCCGCATAAAACCACCTCGGTTCTTGCAGCAGGTAAGTGGTATAAATTAGCCGTTACCGAGACGGGCATTCACATTATAACCCACAGTGATCTGACAGCTATGGGTATCAATACGTCTGCAATTGTCATCGAAAATATAAGGCTTTTTGGTAATGGATCAGGAATGCTTCCTGAAATCAATTCTACACCCCGAGTCGATGATCTTCGTGAAATAGCCATTCAGATTGTGGATGGTGGCGATGGCCATTTTGACCCATCCGATTATATTCTTTTTTATGGTGAAGGCGCCGATAAATGGAATTACGACAAGTTTACCCGGGTTTATACCCACCAACGTAACCTCTATTCAGACACAACCTTCTATTTTATTAATACAGACCAGGAACCGGGCAAACGTGTTCAACCTTTGTCACCGCCTTCGTCACCGCCAACCAATATTTCATCCCGTTTCGACGATTACATTTTACATGAACTTGATCAGCGCTCCCTTATAAGATCGGGGAAGGAATGGTTTGGTGAAGTGTTCGACAATACGAAAAACACACTGGAACTTTCCTTTATGTTCCCGAATATCGACTCATTATCACCATTAAAGATTCGTACGTCAGTTGTTGCAAAATCGACCCGGCCAAGTTATTTCCTCATCTCCCAGGGGGGGGTGAAAATTGACTCCATCAAAGTCGATTTAACCGATCCGGATGACATTTATCGAATGGGAAGGGCCAAACTGAAACTGACTACCATTCAAAATCCAAAACATAATCAAACGCTCACCCTGACATACCGAATGCCGTCTTCAAATTCATTAGGATGGCTTAACTATATGGAATTAGTTTGTTTACGAAATTTGATTTGGGTTAATCCTCAAATGAGGTTCAGGGATGCAAGTACGATTGGCGCCGGGAAAATAACCGAATTCGTAATGCAAAATACAACGCAGAATGTGACCATATGGGATGTTACAAACCCCTCATCGGTAGGTGTTTTGGAAACGGAATGGGCCAATGATATAATGAGATTTAAACGTGTGACCGACAGCTTGCGTGAGTTCATTGCCTTCGATGGATCCCTTTTCCACCCGATCAGGGTTATTGGGGAGCTGCCAAATCAAAACCTGCATGCCCTCGAACCTACAACGCTCGTTATAGTCACCCATCCGATGTTTAGTCCTCAGGCTGAGCAGTTGGCCCTGTTTCATCATGAACATAACGGAATTTCAACACAGGTGGTATCCTCTGCTCTGATTTACAATGAGTTTGCCTGCGGGCAACGAGATCCAACCGGAATCCGCGACTTTATGAAGTTGCTCTACGATAAAGCCTCCCCTGACAGCCGTCCCAAATACCTGCTGCTTTTCGGCGATGGTTCGTATGATCCTAAAGACCGCGTTCCCGGTAACAATAACCTGATACCGACTTTTCAATCGGTTGAATCATTAACTGCCAATTCATCGTACGTAACCGATGATTATTTCGGCATAATGGCCGATGATTCCGGACAGGAATCGAATGGCAATATTGATTTGGGCATTGGCCGGTTTCCGGTATCCAGTACCGGTGAAGCACAAATCATGGTTGATAAAATACTGCGTTATTCATCTGGTAATTATCCAGTGAGGTCTGATTGGCGTAACATTATCACCTTTATCGCCGATGATGAAAATACGAACACCCATCTTAACCAGGCTGAAGAAATGGCTACCATTGTTGCCGCTAAGTACCCGTTGTTTAACGTGAATAAAATTTATTTTGACGCATACAAACTCGTTAAAATTCCTGGTGGAGACCGGTTCCCGGATGCCACAGCAGCGTTTAATAACGCCGTTGACAAAGGCTCACTCATCATCAATTATACAGGGCATGGCGGCGAAAGCGGCTTGAGTTATGAACAGGTACTCACGACGACTGATATTGAGCAATGGGACAATAATGATAAACTTCCGGTATTCGTTACAGCGACTTGTGAGTTCAGCCGGTTCGACAATCCTGAACGGTATACTGCCGGTGAAATGGTTATCCTTCACCCAAACGGGGGAGCAATTGCCCTTTATTCAACAACGCGACTTGCCTATGCCGGGTTAAATATTAAACTTGATACCAGTTTTTTCCATCACCTGATGGACCGTGATGAACAAGGTGAGTTCATGAAAATGGGGGATCTCATCAGAATTTCCAAAAACAACAACGGGAACATACAGGCGCTGCGGAATTTTGTACTGTTGGGCGATCCTGCCCAAACCATTGCCTTTTCCGATAATAATGTAAAAACGACTTTGATCAATGGCCTTCCTGCCGATCAGCCGGTTACAGTTGAAGGGCTTTCGGAGGTCATTGTAAACGGGACCATTGATGATCGAATCGGAAATAAAATCTCAACGTTTAACGGCGTTGTTAACTGCAAGGTGTATGATAAACCGGTAACCAATACCACCCTGGGTAATCGCTACCCCGACTCCTATCCTCAGAATTTCAGGGTGCAAAACAGTCTTCTTTTCAAAGGGGATGTACCGGTAAAAGCCGGAGATTTTCAGTTTTCCTTCATCGTTCCGAAAAGTATTTCCCTGCAGTTTGACCAGGGGAAGTTAAGTTACTATGCCTATAGTGATCAACAGGATGCAGCCGGTTATTCCGATCAGATTGTCATCGGGGGGAGAGACCCGGCAATAAATCCGGCGAATCCGGGACCGGATATTAGACTCTATCTTGATAATCCGGAATTTATCTCAGGAGGAAAAACAGGGAATGAACCCGTTCTGCTTTCCGAGTTGTACGATACCAACGGTATCAATTATATCGGATTGGGCATCGGCCATGAAATTGAAGTAGTTCTGGATAACGACCGGGCTCATTCCATGATTCTGAACGACTATTATACACCACTGTTTGCGTCATACACCCGCGGAAAACTTACCTTTCCGCTATCAGCGCTTGCTCCCGGCTCTCATACCCTGACCCTTAAAGCCTGGGATTTGTTTGACAACTCTTCTGAAAAAACAATTACCTTCTATGTCTCTGATTACCCGCCTCTGACTGTAAAAAATGTCGTGAATGCGCCAAATCCCATGTCTGAATATACCAGTTTCCTTTTTCAACCCCAACAATCTTATGGTGGTTCCATGAATGTTCAGATCAGCATTTATAACCTGAATGGCATCCAGGTGCGCACCATCGAATCCATTTACTCCGAACCACTTGCAGGTTCGGTCATGCCTCCATTATCATGGGATGGAACTGACTCAAACGGGAAAAAGCTCAGCAACGGGATATATCCATACAAAATCATCTTCAAAGGGATGAACGGCGCTTACAGCGAAACCAGCCAAAAACTTGTGATTATCAGATAGATGATATAGCCTGAAACCTCAAATTTTCCTTTGAAACAATAACTGAAAAGTAATAACGTTATTTAGCTACCTTATAATTGTTGATCATTTAATTTATATTTTACCGATGAAGATTAAATTAGTTTTACTGTTTGCTTTTACGCTGATTATTACCAGGTCCTTTGCACAGCTCCCTCCTGAGCCGACAGATGGATCGCGTGTAATCTCAACTGCCGTACCTTTCTTAACAATTTCACCGGATGCCCGTTCAGGGGGTATGGGCGATGTAGGAGTTGCCACCAGCCCCGATGCCTATTCCATGTTCTGGAACCCGGCAAAATATGCATTCAGTGATAAGGCATTTGGGTTTGGAATCGGTTATGTGCCATGGTTACGCGGACTTGTAAACGACATCGGACTGGCCTCTGTTGTAGGATTTGGAAAAATAGGGGATAAGCAGGCCATTGCGGCCTCACTCAGGTTTTTTTCCATGGGATCTGTCATGTTTACCAATGATGTAGGCCAGGAACTTGGTGAAGTTAAACCAAATGAGTGGGCCATCGATGCTACATATGCCCGGAAATTTTCACGGGAATTTTCCGGTGCCATTGCAGCCCGCTTTATCTACTCAAACCTGGTTCCGGTTAATTATTCCAGTTACGATGTGCGTCCCGGAACCTCCGTAGCTGCCGATGTTGCGCTGTATTATCATCACGAAATGGAGATCAGCGGTCTCACCGGCGCAGCTATTGATTTTGGTTTTGACATTTCAAACATTGGTGTTAAAATGTCCTACAGCAGCACCTCGATCATACGTGATTTCATCCCGACAACCCTGCGTCTCGGACCCTCCTTTACCATGGATATCGACGATTATAACCGCGTTACGGTCGCTGTTGATCTTACAAAACTTCTCGTACCTACGCCGCCCGTTTATGCTGTCGACAGTTCAGGAAAAACAATCATCGGGCCTGATGGGAAAAAGGTGATAGAAGCAGGTATGGACCCTGATGTATCGGTGGTGAAGGGAATGCTCCAGTCTTTTTATGATGCCCCCTATGGCTTCAAGGAAGAGATGCAGGAAATCAATATTGCTGCCTCTGCCGAATACTGGTACAATAAACTATTTTCGATCCGCGCAGGATATTTTTATGAATCAAAATATAAGGGCGACCGGCAGTTCTTCACATTGGGCGCAGGCTTGCGTTACAATGTTTTCGGGCTCGATTTCTCATACCTGATTCCCATCCGAAATAACAACCCGTTGCAAAATACCCTGCAGTTTACCCTGTTGTTTAATTTTGACAACGCCAAAAAATCAGCAAAACCTGAGGGTGGGACAAACTAATTCCCCGGTTTGCCTTTCTGAAGCGTCAAAATAATTCCGTTGCAGAAG
>Ga0247842_10000681_pt1 | contig 66707 bp, 61 predicted proteins | sample LaCruzMarch2015__3_FD_192411 | JGI IMG/M metagenome (GOLD analysis project Ga0247842, IMG submission 192411) | Freshwater microbial communities from meromictic Lake La Cruz, Castile-La Mancha, Spain - LaCruzMarch2015_19m | ecosystem: Environmental > Aquatic > Freshwater > Lake | place: Spain... | reverse complement strand
CAGAATAGCAAATCAGAGGGGAAAATGCAATAAAAAAAGCCTGGAAGCCGATATAATTCCAAGCTTTATTTCAGATTTTGTTTTGTGATTTCAGGTTTGAGTGGGAAAAAGGTTGGGAAGTTCACATTACTACGGAATCGACGGAATCAGGGATACTCCAGATCCCCTCCTATGACGGCTACCTCATTGAAGGCAGGCTTGCCATGCCTGAAGGTGGAAAAGCCGATAGGCTGGTCATCTACGTCAATGGATCCGGACCCAATACGTACGACAACACACGTCAGCTCGATGAAACCAAAACATTTACGTATTTTGATCTCTTCCGGGAGGAGTTCACCAAACGGGGGAGCGCCTTCTTCAGTTACAATACAAGAGGAGCCAGGGTTTCTCAAGAGCCACCTGTATTTACTGAAGTTGATGATCTGCTCTATAGGGAATACACACCACAGGCAAGTGTAAAGGATGTGGTTGCCATGGTTGAGTACTTAAAACGGCAGCCAGGGCTCAAGGATGCCAAGATCATCTTGCTGGGTTGGAGTGAAGGCACTTTGATCGCACCCCTTGTTTCGTTGAAAACCCAGGTTGATGGTATGGTTCTCTGCGGCTTTATGTATAATGATATGATGACGATTCTTGATTGGCAGCAGACAGGCGGTTCCAGCATGGTCTTTTATCGCCATCACTTCGATTACGACAAAGACGGTATGGTAACGCCCGAGGAGTTTGCGGAAGACAAAAACGGGATTGCAAAGTACTTCGGAATCACGTACGGATCCATGGACCAGAACAAGGATGGGAAACTTGATGAGGCTGACTTTGCAATTCTGCTTGAGCCTTCGCGGACCGAGCTCTATAAGGCAATCGATGAAGGCAACCGCGAGTATTTGAAGAACAACTACGGGGTGTACCTTACTCCTGAATGGTTCGCGGCCCACAAACTGATGCCCACCAACAAAGAAATCCTTCCCTTCATAGATATTCCGATCCACATCATCCATGGAACCTTTGACCAGAATGCCCCAATCGAAGGTGTGTATGCGATAGAAGCTCTGTTCAAGCAACTCGGCAAAGACAACCTCGCGGTCTCTGTCTATGAAGGATATGACCACGACCTGAACTATATGGATTACATCTTCACCGATAAAATCCCCGAAGGATTGTTACAGGTATTCGATGCAGCCGGGGGGATGTGAGATCGTCAAGTCTGAAGTCCATCGGCTGAAGCAACTATGCCCGATTGGGTGGATTGGGTGGATTGGGTGAATATTCCAGATTGACAGTGATTCCATATGGGCCCATCATGGAGAAAAAATACACCCAAGGAGCGCGCCTGCCATGTCTTGTCAAGCCCGTCCTGCTAAACTGCTGTTCTTCGTGGCGATTGTGGCCGCGTTGGTGCTGGTGCCGGCCAATCTGTGGTCTTTTAAAGCGGGAGCCCACGCCGTCTTAACCAATGAGATTGCCTACGCATTGCCGGAGGGCGACATCTTCCGCCAAGCGATGCTTGAATACCCCAACATAGCCGCATGGGGATCGACTGGGCCCGACATCCCTGCCAATTCGTGGGGCATCATCTATGATGAGGCCCCCTGGTTCGAGTTGTACCATTACGAGAAGGTGGGGAGTTTCGCCGCTGAGTTGCTGCGCCTGGCATTGCGCACGGGTGATCCGCGCACCTATGCGTGGGCGGCCGGGTGGCTCTCCCATGTGGTGGGCGACCTACATTGCCACGGCATCTATGTCAATCCCGATCCAGAAGTCGATGGCGTGTACTTGGATGATCCCGATACCAAGGACAACCATGGTTTGCTTGAGGCTTGGGCCGACAAGCTGCTCTATACCGACCGTAGTAATCCCAAACGGCATTATACCGCTGAAAACATGCAAACCACCTTCCATTCGTTCGACAGCCAGGCTGTGCGCGACTTGATGGTGCAAGCTTCCCGCACGATATTCGGCAAAGCCCCTTCCCACGAGGAATTCATCGACTGGATGGACTTTTTCAAGAAAATCTACCTTACCACCGGGGTGGCCGGAGGAACCAACTGGGTCTACGACAACGAATACTCGGAAGTGTTGGGGAATCTTACCCTTGGAGTGCTTTCCAGTGGACCATATGCCAACATGAGCCGGCGCGAACGGTTGGAACTGGCCTGCGACGAGACAGTTGCGATGACCGCCAGATTGTTGCAGCAAGCCGAGCGCAATGTCTATGATGGGCTGTCCGATGCGTGGAATCTGGATGCCTACCATCGCGATGGGCGTTCGATTGGTACGCTCACCGTCGAGATCCGCACTGCCGACGCGAATCTGGCGGGAACCGACGATGATGTCTACTTCGGCTTGATCCGTGACGATGGCGAGCAATGGTTTTCCCATGTGCTGGATAAGGGCAGCGGTCTGTTGGGATTAGGCACAGCCATCTGCAATGACTTCGAACGGGGTAGCGTTCAAACCTATTACCTGTTCGTCAACCGCCAGGATTTTCCAATCGACCGTATCGCCAAAGTGTTCCTGCAAAAGGATGACGATTTTGTCGGGGGAGGATGGAAGGTCGAGAGCCTGACGGTTACCATCAACGGGGCGACCTATTTCGATGGCCGCATCAATACATGGCTCCAGGATGACCACCTGCGCTGGGAAGGAGAGGTGATGGCCTCCCCTCCACGCCGCATTGCAGTCAACATGGAAGTCGAAGCCGATGCTGCCAACGACCGCTTGAGCGTCAAGGCGACCCACTCGGGAGGACGCGGGCTCTATAGCGGAGCGGCTCTGCTCTACATCCAACACGCCGACAATACGGTGGAGACCCATCAGATCACCCTCGGAACCGACGGTCAATGCACACGCTCGATTGCGCTGCGGCCTGACGATCTAGTGCAGGTGAATGTCTATCGACCGCAGGAGAATGACAGTTCCACCGTGTATGCCGGATCCAGTGTTTTACAGAATCCCACCGTACCGTTCTCAGCGATTGATTTCACTGCCGATGTGTTCAACGATGTGGTGTCAGGAACAATTTCCGGAGGATATTCGGGTCCAATCGAGTTATTGCTCGATGACGACTACGATCATGGGGAGCAGACTGTCCTGCGCGCCAACGCATCCAACGGCACCTTCTCCATTCCAGTCGCGTTGACCGCCTCCGATTTAGTCGGGGTGTGCCTTCGCTATGAGGGGGTGGCCTTCCCCCGCGTGCCCATCTACAAATACCCAGGGCTTGAGGCCCTGACCATCACCTGCTCGCAATCGGCCAACGACACGTTGGCAGGAATGGTGACCAATACCGTTGCCTCCGGCCCAAGCTATCAAGGCGATGTGACCCTATGGGCTCTCGAAGGAAGCGAAGCGGCATCAGTCAGCCGGGCGGTGGCTGCTGCTCCGGGTTCTCCCTATCTGTTTGAATCCAAGGCACAGGTCACAAAGCGGCCGGCTACCCAGAAGACCAGCTCGTTTGCCTTCGAGCATGTGCCGATCGTGCTCGCACTTGGCTATCAAGTGGTCATCGAGCATGAGGGAGCACTTATATCATTCGTATCCGATCCGCTTGGGGATGTGGAGCAACAAGCCAACCAACCTCATAGTGCGGCCTTCGCTTCGCCGCTTTCTGCGAAAGTCGACCAAGTGGTCAACCCGGTCATGCACGCAGGCGTCACAGATGCCCGGTTGGCCAACGCTGTCCAAACGCAACACCAGATGGCCTCATTCGTGCAAACCATGCCGGGCGCGCCCCAAAGCCCTACTTGGAACGGAGTGTGGGAATCCACCGCCGGCAGCCTGCTGTTGGTCCAGAACGGTACAAAAGCACGTGGCACCTACGGGTATGACGACTACCGTCTGGAAGGGACGGTGAATGGTGACAAGCTGGTCGGGACCTTCACTGAAGCTGACGGCAGCCAGGGTGAATTCAGTCTGACCTTGTACGCCATGGGCCGGCGCTTCGATGGCGTGATGCGTTATCTAGGCGATGATACATACACCCAATGGGACGGGGTCTTGGTAGCCCGCTTGGAAGAGATGCAGGTGGTCCCCGCTTCCAATGAGCTCGAGGGGGTGTGGTTCAGTGACCGCGGGGCGATCGTGCTGGACGGTCAAGGCACTTCCTATGGCGGATGCTTCGGTGAATACAGCGGCACCTTGCAGGGAACCTTCAATAAGAATGTCCTGACAGGAACCTGGCAAGAGGAGAACCTGAGCGGGTCTTTCCGCTTCGTGTTCAACGCCGACGGCACCTCGTTCAAGGGAACGGTCCGCAACAATGAGGATGGTTCCGAGGATGAATGGAACGGACTGAGGAAACTGTAAATCAGCGATATACCGCCCCCCCCGGATACCGGTCCTTCTGGCAACAAGTTAAACGTGTGGCTGGCTCCTGACATCCTCCCGCTGATATAGCTAGCGCCATTGTAGGCGAAGGCTGGGGATAGTTGATTGACAAAGGTTTTGATATAATCCAGACGGACTGGACGTATCGTCGTGTTGATTACTTGAAGACAAAAGGTCTTCGATAGGAAGCTGCCATGATTTTTGAAGATGGGGATAGAATCGTTTTTGCCGGTGATTCAATAACGGACATGGGGAGTTCACAACCTATTGGCGAGGGCTTGTTCGATAACCTCGGTCATGGCTATGTGCGTGTGCTTGACAGCCTGCTGGCAGCCGTGTATCCGGAAATCAGATTGAGAATCACCAATGCGGGGACTTCAGGAAATACGAGCCGTGATCTGTTGGCGAGGTTTCAAAGGGATGTGGTTGACTTGAAGCCCGACTGGGTGTCAATCTGTATCGGGATCAACGACGTCTGGAGACAATTCGATACTCCTGCGATGTTTGACAAACAGGTCTTGCCAGAGGAATACGAGCAGAATCTGGAGATGATGGTTTCCCTGGTTGCCAATCAGGTGAAAGGTATTTTCATTCTCTCACCATATTACATCGAACCGAACACAAGCGATGCAATGCGGGCAAGAATGGATGTGTATACAGGCATTGCCCAGAGGGTTGCTGATCGTCATGCCTGTCGTTTTGTTGATTTCCAACAAGCCTTCTCAGATTATTGCAGGATGCGGCATTCGACATTCATCGCCTGGGACAGGGTCCACCCCAATCAGGTAGGTGCTTTGGTAATGGCCAGAACATTTCTCAAAGCGTGCGGCTTTGATTATGGGCATACCGAGCCCGACCGTGAACGTCACAGCAAAGACTGAATGTGGGACACCACTGTGGCACCAGTTCTCGACATGCTCTCTTCGGTCCTTGAGGAGATGTAAGGGCTACAGACAATCCTGTCCAATACGGCAAGGTTATTTACCGCACTCAAAGGTTGCTCGTCGAAGACATCAAGTGCTGCTCCTCCTAGATGTCCATTGAGAACTTGCTCAACCAGAGCCTTCTGATCGATGAGTTTTCCTCTGGCTGTGTTTATCAAGAGCGCCCCCGGTTTCATGGATACCAAACGAGTCTCATCCAATAAGCCTTCGGTGACATGCGTCAATGGAAGATGCAACGACACGATGTCGCTGTGTCCCAGTACATCCTCAAGCGATTGCAGTTTGACTGAATACCTATCGGCAGCTTCCTGGTTGGGAAGCACATCATATGCAACCATTTCGACATCCGAGGTCTGCAATTTAGCTGCAACCGCTTGGGCAATCCGTCCAAATCCAAGAAAGCCAACTGTCTTTCCTGACAACTCCTGGCACATTGGACGATACCACAATCCTTGTTTCGTCGTACGGTCCAGTTCCGCAATATGCTTCAACAACCCATACATCAGCGCAATGGTCTGCTCAGCTACGGCATTGGTGTTACCATCGATTACCCGTCTGATTTCAATCCCGCGAACATGGGCTTCCTGCTGGTCGATGGTGTCGACTCCAGTGCCAAAGCGCACGATCATACGTAGGTTGGGAACCAACTCGAATCGCTTGGCATTCCACTGTTCAATGCCGGCAATAACAACGTCTGCCTGGGACAAAGCTTCCTGGTAACGGGTGAAATCATACGGATAGCCATGTAGATTATCAATGAGTGTCCAACCGTGGGCATTTAATGCAGCAGCTGCAACTGGACATAGTTGTTCGAACTTATCGACACAGGAGACAACTGTTTTCATGGCTGGACCTCAATTGGAAGGATTGAACGGATAGGCATACTGTATGTCGCTAAAAAGGTCGACGCCCAATTCCACCAAGCGTTGCTGCACCATCGCTGCCTTGAGGGACCGTGGTTGCATCCCCGTCTTCACACACAGGGCTGCAGCGATGCCAGCCGCTTGGCCCATGGGCATGCAGATGTTCATCACTCGGTACGAGGCGTGGGCACGATGGGTACCGGAAATCGCCCGCCCCGCAACCAGAAGGTTTTCGATCTTGCGTGGAATAAAACAGTGGTATGGAATATCATAGGCTTTCACTTTGCGGGCGACACCCTCGGCTTGACCTCCTCCTGTCGGATTATGGATATCGATCAGGAAGTTGACCTTATGGACGACGACATCTGCGAAAGTCTTTCCTTGTTCAACATCCTCATCCTGAAGCATATACTCTCCTACTATCCTGCGTGACTCGCGGATGCCAATTGTGGAAGAACTCCCTTGGATGAATGAGTGTTGATACCCTGGGGCGACCTTACGCAGAAAATCATAGATCATCCGTATCTGCAGGCGAAGATCATGTTCGGCCTGTGAGATTTGTCTGACCGACAACATGTCTGTGATATTCGCTTGGGTTGCATTGATCATCCGTTCCGTGGGGCTCGCGCACTGGAAGATCCGTACGGCTGTCACGTTCTTTGGCAAACGCCCGTCTTGGGCGGCTGCATAGCATACTTGAATAAAATCACCTTCAGGGACTGAAACTTGCGGATTCACTCCTTGGCAATAGATGGCATTCGGTTCAACACCACCAAGGATGAACATCAAGGATCCTGGTTGAACCAGCTTGTCAGCCCGGCCATACTCAAACGGGGCTCCTGCCAGATAAGCCACAGTCCCATCACCGGTACAGTCAACAAAGCAATGTCCCTCAATGGTTGCCAAGCCCTGCGGGGTCGCAACGACCAACGCGTTCAGCTCATTGTTCTTCTTGTTAACATCCGCAACGACGGTTTGTAGAAACAGGTCTACTCCAGATTCTGCCAACATGATTGGCAATTCGATCTTGGCTTGTTCGAAATCATGTACGACCCGAGGAACGACATGCAATCGCCTACGTATTTCATCACTCATCGTTCCTGCCGAAGTACCGCCCATGATGGGTCCGACATAACCTGTAGTCAGGTTCCCCCCGACCATGCCGTAGCGTTCGACCAGTGCCGTACGGACTCCTTCGCGACTCGCTGCCAACGCAGCGCATATCCCGGCCGGGCCAGCTCCCGCGACCACCACATCGTATGATCCGACTACAGGCAGTTTGTTTGCTTCCATCGATGGCTCCTCAATCGGATTGCCGGTCAAACCGGCAATCCGCACATAGATAGTTACAGGGTGATCTTTCCATTGGTCTTGATGAAATTCTGATACCAGGCATTCATCTGGTTGACCATGTCATCGCCACCACTCTTTTTCCAGCGTTCCACAAATGCATCGAAGTTAGCTATTGATTCTGTACCCACCAATACACGCACTGTGAAATCATCGACCATCTTGCGTAGCGCTTGCTGGTTGTTGGCCACTGCCTCTATTGTCGGAGCGAATCCGGTTACATCAAGATGACCGACTTGGGCCAGGTTTCGGTTGATGGCCTCGAAGTTGGCGTACTGATAGGGATCCTTTTTAATCCTAGCCAACCACATGTCGGGGTAGCGGTACTCGTCAATGCCCATAAGATACCAGTATGACCAGAAGCGTTCCTCGTTGAAAATCGGCATTATCGGTTCGAAGGAATTACCTTGTTTGGTGAAATGAACGCCTTCCTTGCCCAAAGTGAGGAATTCAAAATTCTCATATTCAAGCATTGTGTCCATGAATCGAATAGCATGTTCAGCATTCGCTGAGCTCTTCGGAACACAAATGAAGTAGTTGATCTTACGCTCGATGCGCACACCTTCTCCATCAGGACCTTTCAATGCGTTCACGTAAGCCAGTTCGACATTCGGAAAATTTCCTTTCAATGCGGTGAAATTTGCCGTTGCATCGTTATAATGGTATGGATCAATCACCGCTTTCCCGCTGACGAACTTTTCATTGCACCCAGCCAGCGTGTTGATTGGCCAGTCAATGTCAATCAAACCCTCCTTATATAGGCCGGACATATAGGCCAGATAATTCTTGAATGAAGGCATCTGCATGTAATGCACCAAAGTCCCGTTTACATCAGTCCACTCATTGTAGATACCGAATGCACCGCCGATGACTGGAACGAAAACATTCAGGAACATCTGTTGGTCCGCCCGTCCAGGACCTGTCATCGGGATCTTGTCCGGATAGGCTTTCTTCAAAGCTCTGAGGACAGCGGTAAATTCATCCAGCGTCGTCGGAACAGCGAGTCCGGCTTGATCAAGGAAATCTTTGCGTATCGCAATCGAGTTCGCGATATTCGGACGCTCGTTGCTTAGGGGAACGGCATAGGTCTTTCCGTTAAATTTAGCGACTCCCCAGGACAACGGTTTGATTACCTGGGATATGGTCTGGCCATAATTGGCGATGTAGACATCCAGATCCTGTAAGGCCCCTTGCTTCACCAAACGATAATACTGGTAAGGCCGTAACTTGAGGATGTCGTACTCAGACCCGGAGGCAACCGTGATGTTCAATTTTTCATCGGCTTTCTCAGCATCTTGCGGTAACATGAAATACTCGACCTTATAACCGGTCACCTCTTCGATCAAAGCTTTTTGCGGATTCTTATTGGGATCGAAGTTTGCATAGAAGCTGAGAACTTTAAGTGTCGGCAACTGTTCCTGAACCTGCTGGACTGGTTGTTCCACCTTACCTTGGGCGAATAACGAGGTGATGGCCAACAGCACCATCAAGAGCGTCAGTAAACGTTTCATACCCATTAGTTTCATGTCGATTCCTCCTTTTTAGAAATCTTGTATCACACGACAGTGCCTGATTGGCAATGTCCTTCACCCTTCTTTCATCATTCCTTCACCGCTCCAACGGTCATGCCCGCCATCAGGTAGCGTTGCACGATCGGATACATCAGCAAGATTGGAATGGTAGCACACACGACGGTCGTAGAGGTAATCCCGTCGATCGATATGTTCACGAGGTTGTGGGAGGTAAACTGCTCGATGATCGTCTCGGGAGATTTGACTGTCTCATAGAGGAACAACTGCAATGGCTTGTTGGCAGGGCTGTCGATGAACAGCATTGGATGGAAATAATCATTCCAGTAGGCTACCGCATAGAACATGGCCACTGTTGCCAACACCGGCTTGGACATCGGCAGGATGATGCCCGTCATGATCTGCAGGTCCCCGGCACCATCGATCCGGGCTGACTCCTCGACACTGATTGGCAGCTGCTCGAAATAGCTTTTCATTACGAACATGTTGAACGGTGAGACCAACAAACAGACAATCAAAGCTCCGACTTTATCGATAAGGCCCAAGGATTTCATCAATAGATACGAAGGCACCATTCCTCCGTAAAATACCATGCTGAATATGTACAGCAGTGTAAAGAACTTCCTTCCTCTGAAATGGGTGCGCGACAAAGGGTATGCGGTCAACACCGTGCAGAACATAGCCAACAGGGTTCCGCTGGAAGTCACCAAGACCGAGACGAGAAACGACTGCATGAAAGTCGAATTGAACAGGATGTAGCGATATGTTTCGAGTTGAAAATCAATCGGAAGTAAAAACACCGTACCGGAGGAGACCGCTCGGGCACCGCTGAAGGATTTTGCGACTACGTTGATGAATGGAAACAACGTGGCGAATGCCAGAAGTCCCAGTACTAAAGTATTCATGATGGTGAACAGTCCTATACGTCTTTTTTCCATACCACCCTCACCAGATTCCCCGACCGACCAGCCGTTTGCTCACCTTGTTGGCGAGAGCGATCATGACGAACGCGATGACTGAATTGAACAATCCCAACGCCGTTCCAAGCGAAAACTCCATTTTACCCAGTCCCATCCGGTAGACATAGGTCTGGATGACGTCGGCGACCTCGTAGACGACCGGATTATACATGACCAAGATCTGTTCATACCCGCCGCTGAGGATGTTCCCCACCCTGATGATCAACATGAGCACGATGCTTGGCATGATCGAAGGTATTGTGATGTAAGCCATTTTCCTGAAGCGTCCCGCTCCATCCATGTCGGCTGCCTCGTACAGTGTTGGATCGATGGTCGTGATGGCAGCCAGGTAGACGATGGAGTTCCACCCCATTTCTTTCCATCCCTCGGTGAAGATCAGGATTCCCCTGAATATCTTGGGATTGGTGAAAAACTGGATGCCTTGCATGCCGAGATGTTTGAACACCGTATTGATTATCCCATAAGAACCCAGGACGGTGTAGAAGATCCCGAATGTGATGACCCATGAGAAGAAGTACGGTATGTACACCGAAGTTTGGATGACATTCTTGAACACCTTATGGTGGACCTCGTTGAGGAACACCGCAAACACAATCGGAAGCGGGAATAGGAAGAGTATCTTGTAGGCATTTATAATGACGGTATTGGAAAAGACCTTGAGAAAATAGGGATCAGAGAATAGCCGTTGGTAATGTTTCAGGCCGACCCATTCACTCAGTACGATCGCTTGAATCGGATTGTCACCCAAGAATATATTGTAATCCTTGAATGCGATGACCAAGCCCAACAAAGGTACGAACTTATACACCACCAGATAGATCAGACCTGGGATGAGCATGGCGTACAACCCATAATGCCCAAGCATGTAGGCGCCCAATCGTTGTGAAGGCACTTGGCTACGGGCGATTCGTGATGTTGCTCGGATCGACATGGGCACGCTCCTTGTTGCTCGACTGATCGTGGTAAGTATAGCGGTGGACGTGGATGGGAAAAACTCGACAGTCCTACTATTTTCGGTTGGTTCCTACAATTCGGTAAGGATGGGCTGTAAGTGTAGCCGAATATGGTCTATATTTTGTGTGGGAGTGTCCCATTCACTGCAGATAGGAGCCGCATCATGGTAGATCTCTATATCGTCGACGATGAGATAGCGGTACGGGAAGGACTGCGCGATTATGTCAATTGGGCGGCGTATGGCATCCGGATAGTCGGGATCGCCCAGGATGGCCTGCAGGCTTTGCAGGAAATCGAACGGTTGTGTCCTGAATTGCTGATCACGGATGTTAAGATGCCTCGCATGAGCGGTATCGAGTTGGCCAACCGCCTGCATGTCGAACAGCCCGACATGGAGATCATATTCATCAGCGGTTATGACGATGCCGAGTTCCTTAAGGAAGCGATCAAGGTCGAAGCTGTCGATTACTTGTTCAAACCGTTTACGCAAAGTGAGCTTGATACGGTTCTGAAAAAGGCGATCGAGAAAATCGACAAGCAGGCAGCCGCCCGGCACATGGTTGCCGAATTGCAGGAACGCCTTCGCCAGAGCCTACCCCAACTCAGGAACCGCTGTATGCAGATGCTGATCGACCAAGAGACCTCCGATATCGTTTTATTACAAGAGCGGCTTAGTTCCCTGAGCATCACCCTTCCCATTGGAAAACTGTATTGCGTATTCATCGCCGACATCGACAACCGCCGCTATGTCTATCGGTCATTGCCAAGCCAAGAACAGCAACTCGTCGATCTAGCGATGTACGAGGCAGCCAACCGGATTGTCAATCAAACTACAGGGTATGTCCTTCCAGCCGATCAAGGAGAACTCGTTGTAATTCTGGGATTGACCGGATTGGAAGGCGAGGAACTCAATGTGGCAGCTACTGACCTCAGGCAGTCGATCGCCCGTTTCATCGACCACCCGTTCACCATCGGAATCGGAAACATCGTTGACAGCCTTGCTCACATCGCCGTTTCTTATCGCGCTGCCCGCGAAGCGGTTGAACATAAACTCTATCTTGGGAAAAACCATGACATCGCTTTCGATTCCATCTTGCTCTCCTCACGAACAGAGAATTCTTTGACGACACTGTTGGATACTGAGAAACTTCGTACCAGTTTGACGGCTGGTGATGAACAGGAAATCATCGCCACCATCCGGCAGATATTCGAGAGGTTGGAAACCGATCAATGCGGTCAAAGGCTTTACCAGATGGTTTCGAACCAGCTGGCACTGGATATCGTCAAACGTTACTGCCAGGTGAATACGGGTGGAACAATTGAACCGCTCCTCCCGGTCCTTGATAAGCTTTCCAGTATGGAAACCAGCAGTGACATCGTGCAATGCCTTCAAGATGCGGTGACCGTCGTTTGCAATGCTACCGATCTCGCCCGTGTGAAGGAACCGACCAGCATGATCGAACGGGTGAAAAGAACCATCGGGGAGCGTTACGGCGAGGATCTGACCATCGCTGACTTGGCGGCAGGGATCTATCTCTCACCTAATTACCTGTGCTTATTGTTTAAACAAGAGGTTGGACAAACCATAAACGATTATATGACTGATGTGCGGATGCACGCTGCCAAGAAACTGCTCGAAGATCCTGCTAATAAAATCTATCACGTATGTTCACAAGTAGGGTTCACCGACACAAGTTATTTCACTAAGCTTTTCAAACGTCATGTCGGGGTGACTCCTTCGCACTATCGAACCCGTATCGGGTTGCCAGAGTGAGATCGAAAGCAGGTGGGTATGGCTGATAATGGATCGATGAAAAGACGACCCGATACCCTGAAAATGGGGCGCAACGCACTGTGGGGAATCTCGATCGTGATTGTGATCGGATTTCTCCTGCTTGGTTTCCACTACCAACGGACGTTTAAGGCGATGGAGGAATTCACCCTCTCCACAATGCTGAAGAATGCCGGACAGACCGGACTGAATATCTCCAACACACTGAACAATGTCGACAATCTATCGATGTTTTTTCTCCGTAACTCCACAGTCCACCACATCCTCACCCGTCCTAGCGAGGATAACTCTTTAGACCAGCAGCTCGATGACTTCAAAACACTGAAAACGCTTGCCGAAGTGGTCTATGAGGGAAGAAGTGTATATGCATTCAGGATTTTTCTCAGTGGGGAAAATATTTACTCCCGTGAAGGAATCAGTTTTTTCGATATCGGCATGATCGATCACACGGGTATGGGTGCGGTCCTCAGGGATAATCCCAACCTGTTGACGCAAAATGGCTGGACGGGATTATATCGTGAGACCTATCTCGATAAACCACCGGCCAATGTGGTCAGTTATATCCGTTGCTTACGCGATGAATCCGATTACAACAAGATCATCGCCATCATCGCATTGGATGTGTTGGGTGAACGCTTCTCTCAAGTATTGGCACCGATTGCCGAGGACGACGCGATCATCCGTTTGGTGAACCGTGATGGACAAATCCTCGCTGCGGTACCATCCGAATCAACAGGAGACATGCTAACACTGTCTGAAACTGATTCAACGGCATTACATGTGGCTGAAAGTGGAGTCTTCCAAGAACAGCGCGACGATGCTGCATGGTATGTTATCCATCACCGGGTGCCAGAATCAGATTGGCAGGTGGTGATTTCAATTCCGACGTTGGCAATCCGTCAAGGGAACTCGCTACATACGATGTTGATCGGCATCATTCTGATCTTCGCTGTAGTCTTCCTGGTGGTTTGCATCATGCTTATTGTTTTCTCACTCGTAACGCGCACCATACTGAAGAATATCCAGGATATTGCCAACCAAGTGGAGGATGGTCATTTCGAATTCATCCCGAGCCAACGCAGCAAAGACCGTTATCTGAATCAGATTGAGAGCTACATCGGGAAAATCACCTCAAGTGTCCGCGAGTTGGAGAAACAGAATTACCTCGGATCCATAAAGGAACGTGATTATCATCTCAAAGCCTTACAAGCACAAATCAATCCCCATTTCCTTTACAACACGCTCGACACAATCAAATGGATGTCGGTAAAGCACAATGCATCAGAGATTGAGGACCTTACGACTTCTTTGGCAAAATACTTTAGGCTTTCGCTTAACAAAGGCCGCGATATTGTCCAGTTGGCTGATGAGATTGAACTTGTGTCGACCTACATGTACATCCAACAAGTCCGTTTCGATCATCCTATTGTGTGGAACTGCAATGTGGATGAGGACGTCTATGTTTGCCTGTTGCCCAAGCTCACCATCCAACCGATTATCGAGAATGCTCTTTTGCATGGCATCCGCAATGGTGAGTCGGGAACTGGATCCATCTCTTTGTTCGCCCATAGAGACGGATCAATCGTAGCAATCCAGATCAAGGACAACGGTGTCGGGATGACCAAGGAAGAACTGGAAACGCTTTTAGTGGATTCTCCTGAACGCAAAGGATATGGCATGCATAATGTCCAAGAGCGGATCCAGTTGATGTATGGCCAAGATTATGGCCTTACCATTGATTCTTCCCCAGGGGAAGGAACCGTGGTGACTGTTCGTATTCCGTTTGAGCGGAGTTGATCATTCTTTCATAGCATCTAAAAAGAATGATGTTCCAAAGCGGGAGTACAGCCATTTTGACACCATATCCGGCCATTGGGACACCTCTTCATTCGCCTCAGGATGTTTTTTTGAAGCAACTTCCAAGGTTGCCAGCGAAAGGCCATGCAATCCTCTGCTGAAAACATGCATGGCAAACGAAACCTCCGCACTTTTAAGAGCTGAAGCATAAAGCAGAGTGTTTTCTATCGGAACGCTCTTGTCTTCCAATGTAGTCCATATGAAAGTCGGAACAGTATCTTTGGTGACACGTTTCTCTAGTGACAGGCTGTCCTTGAGCTCATCGAATCTCTGGCCAAGAAGATTCTGGAATGAACCTAAATGAGCCTTTTCTCCAGAAGTAATAACGGGATAACAAAGCACTTGGGCATTCGGCCTGAAGCATTCGCCATCAAGTCCGACTTCCTGAGACAGCCATTTTTCATGCCAGAATGTCCCCAGGCACCCTGCCAGATGGCCTCCGGCTGAGAAGCCCATAATGGCGATCTTTTGGGGATCAGTATTCATCTGTTCGGCATGCTGTCTCACGAATGCCACCGTTTTAGCCAGCTCACCAAGAGCACATGGAAAATGACCTACTGGATGACAGGTATAGTACAGGACACCACAGTTGAAGCCGTAGGACAGGAATTTCACGGCTACCGCTTCAGCTTCCCTATCGGAGCAGAAGTGATACCCACCACCTGGGCAGATGACAATGAAGGGTCTCTTTCGATTTGGATTGATCTCCTCATAATTGCTCAAAACATAGGTGAAGAAATGCGCATTCCCAATCTCATGCTTCTGATATTCCATGTTCTACTCCACTATCATGTATAGGTGATTGCCTTAAAGACCGAGAAAATGGAAAGTCCAATCAGTCTGGATCATATCAAAATCCTTGTCAATCAACCATCACCAGCCTTCATCTTGATTGACCATCAAGGCAAGGCCAGCATGTCTTGCTAAAAGGTGTGTTGACATTCTTCCCGGAACGGAATGCTCGTTCCTGCAACAGAAACAAATAGCTAATATTGTTCTTGACTCAGGAACAATTGGCGCTTAAGCAGAACGTCAACGCAGAAATCGGCATCCATGTGCGCTCATATTCCGTTGGTCGAGGATTAAGATCCTTCTGGGTCCAAAACCGATCAAACTTCCTTATAAAAAAGGAGATTTGATTGACTTACCATACTCACGAATGCGCTTGTTTGATCAGCATTGGAGTTGGAACAGTTGCCTTTGAGATCACCGCGCCAGAGTCATCCATTATCTCAACAGTGTGAACAAGAAAGCCCGGCGAGTCTAATAGGTACTTTCCTTTAGTATAGATTACCACTTGGGCATCAGAGTTGGAATCGAGTTCTTCTTGGGTGAATTGGAACGAGCCCTTACCATCTGATGCTGAGAGAATTGCTCTGGTCATGGATGGACAACCAGAAATGGGATACAGAAAGAGGTTGACTGGCAGTTCTCAGCCGGTGATGCCCGAATCAAACTCAAAAGATTGTATTAAACGCAAAACAGATGAATGGACTATTTCAATTCTCACTCATTCTGGCCTGAAAACGGTATGGTGATCTTAAAAACATTGCGATAATAAGGCATGGAGGAAAGTTCAATATCCGCATTTCCCATGCCATAGAAATGCTGAATCCGGCTGTATGTGTGGGCAAGGCCGATATGCTGGCCCACCTCTGTCTGGCTTCGCATAATGGCGCTTACCTTTTCAACATCGAATCCCATACCGTTGTCACTTACCTCTATGATGATTCTATCGTCTTCGCGATAAAAAAGAATTTCAATCGATGGGTTGTAGACAACCAACCCATTGGAATCAATGTTGAAACCATGCTTGATGGCATTCTCCACAAGAGGTTGAAGCATTGTCTTCAACACGAGACAGTTCTCCAACCCCAGCTTTCCATCCACAATTAGGTTGATAGGACTCGAAAAACGGCTCTCCATGATTTTCACATACGAACTGATCTGCTTTATTTCATTGCTGATGGGAACCAGGTCACGTCCCTGCGCCAGTGTGACTCTCAGATACCTTGACAGATGCCAGATTGTCATATCGGCACCATTATCGGAATGTGACAGAATACTCTGCCTGATGTACTCCAAGGTATTATATATGAAATGGGGATTAAGTTGTTCAGACAGCAACTTGAGCTCGGTTTTATACTGCTGTTCCTCTTTTTCCCGGATGGAGGCCATCTGTTCGGTAATCCGGATACTCATCTGGTTGATACTTTCGGATAATTCTCCTATTTCATCATCCTCATGGATCCTGATCCGATACCCATAATCACCGTCCTTGATTCTCTCAACACCATACATGACCTTTTTGAGCGGACGAATGATATTCTTCTGTAAAAACCAACGGGCTCCGAGCATCATCATAGCTATGACAAGCAGTGTCCCCAGATAAATTACAGTCATAGCAGAAAGCAAGGAGGCAAAAACCTCTCGCTTGTCTGTGTAGACAACTACATGAATCATCTTGTTCTCAATGGTCCCCACAGTAATTATTGACGCAATATCTTCGTAAATCGGATACATCAGGACGGATTGGATTTTCTTGATGATCTTATCATCATGCTTATCCTTTCCGATTCCTTTCAGCACACGTCCGTCTTTGGTTAAAAGGAACAAGGTATGGGCCTCGCTCTGAAAAACAGTCGGGGTCAAAAAGTCTTCCAGCAGGGCCTCATTGATGAAAACAACTACATATGCATCCGCGGTATTAGGTATTTCTGTAAGACTGGCTAGTATCCCGGATTTGATAGGGAAAACCAGATAGATTACATGATCTTGAGAAACAAATGGAGTCTGACGGTCCACCAGCCAAGTAATACCGGTGATCGACTGCAAATCATCATCCGAGAAAATCTCTTCGGCATCAGGGAGAACCCGTTCCTTGTACAGCGAGTAGCAAATCTTCTTCGCAGGATCATACACCACCGCGGAGACCAGAAACGAATTGTGCTGGGAAAAAGAATTCAATTCATTTTGGAATGCGTAGCGGGTTTGCCCATGTGGTACTTGATCATGGACCATGTCCCATAGTTCAGTTGTGAATTCTTCGGTACCAAAATCATAGATAAACGATCGGTAGAGCATATCAAGATTGATGCGCATGATGCTTTCGCTTTTCCTGTTCAGATTCCTTGCTTCCTCATGAGAAGTCCTCTGCATCTGGTACACATAGCTGACAAGCGTGAAGATCAGTAACATTACCGCCAAGAACACAGCAATGATTACGAACAGGAACCCCAGTGTTTGGTCAATATTCCGAAAGCGTTTCATCTGTCTGCCTTCAATCGGAATGTGGAGGGCGTATCGCCATACATTTTCTTGAAAGCCCTGGAAAATGCATGATAATCGCTATACCCCAGATGGGAGGCAATATCCTCAATACTCATTTTCTTTTCCAACAGAGCCTTACCAGCCCACTCCATCTTTTCCTTCAAAAGGTAGTCACGCAGTGTCTGCCCTGTCTTATTCTTGAAATTGCTGGCAAAATAGGACTCACAGAGATTTGTGTTGCGGGCAACATCCGAAATGTAGATCTTGTTCTGGATATTTTCCCTGATGTAGAGTTTTGCTTTCCGGATGAGTTCATCATCATCCGCATACAGCCCCTTGATCTCCTCGAGAATCAAAGCCGCTTTTTGAAAACCGTACAGGCTATTAATAGAGTGTGCGATGTCTGTAAAATACCCGGTCAGGCAACTTATAAGCCCGTCCAAGGAAGAACAAAGCGGTATTTCCTTGTACAACGATTTTACGGAACCTTCGTAAAGTACGGGACGCAAGGATGAAGCTACATGTTCTGCAAATGAATAGCACAAGGAATACACGTAATTGGGACTGGGCATCCGGACATAAAGCAATGTCTCTATGAACTCTTTCACCCCTTTTTCAATCTTCTCAACGTTTCCTGTCAGAATGATGCTTTCCATATCCAGGCACTGCAATGGATTTCTGTCCGGCGGTGGTACGCTGCAGATGTCCAGAGATGTGAATATGTGTTTTTCACTGCTGTAAAGTCGGTATGTCACTGCGGAAAGTGCCTTGCCGTATGAATAAGGGCATTGATAGAGACCGGGTACCACATCACCTATACCGATCACGGTATCGGGATACCCGTTGTCAGTCAGTACTTCCAGAAGGAGTGAGGCTGCCTCATAAGGCGTTTCCGTACATGTGTTGAATATCCCCACCAGAGACTTTGTATCCCGGAACCATATCTTATGACGGATTTTTTCCAAGAAGGTTTCAAGAAGCGGTATGGTCTTCTCATAGACCGCATTGGACAGTATGGAAGAGAAACTGATGAACATTACATAACAAGCTGTGTCGGTAAGGTTTTCATGTAAGGATGGTAGAAGTTTCACGATCAGCGAAGAATCAATAACTCTCCCCTCGATCAGATCTCTGAAGAATGTGGTGGCGGGACGCTTGACCTGGTCACTGGCACTACGTTCGTTGTTCAGTCTCATGCCCAGGAGCCTGAGTTCTTCTGTAAGTTCTGTATAATCTATCGGCTTAAGAATATATGCTTTTGCCCCATACTTGAGCGCATCCTTGGCGTATGTGAAATCATCAAAACCGGAAATGATGAGTATCTGCGTCCGGGAACCAACCTCGGCGCACTTTTTCAGTACCTCTAGTCCTGACAGTCCCGGCATGCGGATATCCAAGATAGCAAAATCGGGCTTGAGATTCTGGATACTTTCAAAGGCCTGTTGACCATTGCCCACTTTTGCGAGGATTTTTATCCCGTGTTCTTCCCAGATTGGTGAATTAGCAAGACTTGAGAGAATGGTCGGCTCATCATCCGCTAGAATGCAGGAAAAACAACTGTCCATCATTCATACCCCCTCCTGTCTTCGCATCCATCCAGCCTGCCTGCCAGGCAAACGGCGGATACACAGCATACCAAGCAATCACATAACAGAACCAGTCTGTTGGTAATATGCATTCCCGTCAAGAGTAAAACACAATAAGCAGCATCATGGAAATTGATACATGGAGCATGGAAAGTGTACTATCGGAATCTTCAGAACGATGGGAACATATAATTGAGAAGGCATTCATGGCTTTCATAAGGAGGAAAACATGAAAAAATCTATTGGTATCATGCTGATGGTATGTCTGTTGTCGACGCTGCTCTTTGCCAGCGGTACAACTGAACAATCAGCCTCAACAGGGAAAACTACTGTTGTAAAAGTATGGACAGAGGACAGGCATGATCTTGACTATGTTCAAAAGAAAGTTGATGAGTATAATGCAACAAATACCGACAACATCAAAATTGAACTGACAGTTGTAACAGAAAACTACAAGAACATGCTCCAACTTTCGTTCCAAAGCGGAGACGCTCCGGATGTAGTGGGTGCGAACTCATTACCGCTGAACCTGTTTGCCGACACGGGAATTCTCAATCCACTCGATTCCTATATCGCACAGAGCCCTGAATTCATAAAAGTCAACGATCCGGACTCTCTCAAGTATGAAGGTCGCAACGTTTCCAAAGGCAATACCTACTGGATTCCCTCCGGGATGCGCTCCGGCGTTCGGGTCATCTACAATAAGGATTTATTGGAATCCGCCGGTTATACGGAAGTTCCAAGAATACTTTCTGATTACATCGATATGGCAAAAACCATCACAGCCCAGGGGAAAGGAAAATATTACGGTATTGGATTTACCTCATCCTCCTCATTCGAGAGACTTCTCGAGATGGCAGCGCAATGTTCCGGTATTTTCTACTATGACTATGTAAACGGTGCATTTGATTTCTCTGGTTACCGGCCGATTCTTGAACAGGGGAAACGATTCATTGATGAGAAAATCGCGTATCCAGACCAGCAGCAGGTTGATATGATGAGAGCTCAGTTTGCGGTAGGATCGTTCGCGCTCTGGTCTAATGCCTCCCAGGAAGCAGGAGTATTCACTTCTCAGATTCCAGTAAAAGATTTTGAATGGGCAACCGCCGAAGTCCCTACGCTCACCGGTGAAGTATCCGGTGCTCTGCAGATTACTCCGGCAAAGGGTTGGGGTATTGTCTCAAATTCAAAGATCAAGGATGCGGCATGGAAAGTTATCTGCTTTTTCCAAGGAGAAGATTTCCTCAAGGGCTATCTTGAAAACGGGTATTGCCTGCCGATTACTGCCTATATGGACGGCTTGATTGACAAGTCAAAGATTGGTCGTCTTGCCGATTTCTCTCTGCTGGATTATGAATCCGTCTATCCACAACCTCCGGTGGTTAACATTTCCGGAGACGACTACAGAACCACTCTTTGGAACTGTGTAATGGGTTTCAAGACAATCGATGAGACCATTGCGGATTTGAACAAACGCTACAACGAGGCTTTGGATCGTGATGTCAAAACCGGTACGGTGAAACGTCTGGTCATCAAGGATTACAATCCCAAGAGACCAAACAGCGGTACGTTCGAATATCTCACCAAATGATTATTGCATGCCCACCAAGGAGTCCTTCCCTTGCGGGCATGCTCCAGAATCCCTAGGAGTTTCCAGGGATTCTCTTTTACATCTATCAGGAGATTCCTATGATATATACCAATGTACAGGGAAGAACCAGACATGACAGAATGGGAAGGATAAATACGATTCAAGCCGCACTCATGCTTGGTCCAGCTGTCCTGTTGCTAATCATCTGCTCAATCTACCCTTTCTTCTGGATGTTTAGATACATTCTCTATGATTATAATGGGTTTACCGCACATTTCACAGGAATTCAGAACATCATACGAATGATTCATGACACCAGTTTCTTGGAAAGTATTGGACACACCTTTGAGTATGCAGCATACAAGATTATGTGTATCATCCCTGCAGCGTTACTCATAGCCGTACTTCTGCATTCAGGTATCGCTGGTACTTCGATATTCCGATTGGTCTATTTTCTGCCAACGGTTATCAGCTCATCCATCTCCGGCATGATTTTCAGCTTCATTTTCGCCACAAGCAACGGCATCCTCAATGGGATCATCTCACGTCAGATACCTTGGCTCACCAGTCCAGACCATGTGATGATGGCAGTCACTGTTCTTGCAGTATGGGGCGGATTTGGAAACTATATGCTCTATTTCATTACCGGTATGAACGGAATCTCAGCCGATGTGTATGAAGCAGCTAAGATCGACGGCGCCAATACAACCCAGACATTCTTCAGAATCACGCTTCCCATGCTCAGCCCCGTGCTTAAAGTTGTCCTGATGCTGGCCATTACCAGTGCTTTCAAGGACTATGAAGCAATCATGGTCCTCTCCGGAGGCGGTCCCGGCAACAGATCGATGGTAATGTTCCTCTATATTTACCACCTCATTTTTGGTTCAGCATACAATGTCACTCAACCACAGATTGGATACGGGGCATTGCTGTCTTGTGTTTCCGCAATCATTGTCGGCTGTGTAACACTCTTATATCTCAAAATCTCCAAAAAACTTGATAGTGTTGTATAAGGAGGAAAGTATGGATAAACGCCATGAGGTTCTCTCCTCAATGGACAAAGCAAGACAGGCTGCCATCATTGTTCTTTTAAGCATTCTTGCCGTGTTGGTAATCTTCCCAGTAGTCTACATCACGTTAGGTTCTTTCAAGTCGCGTACGGAACTTCTTGTCGGTGGTGCGAAAATCCTTCCCTCGGTCTTTCACTTTGAAAACTATGTCAATGCTTGGCAACAGGCAAATTTTGCTGTGTATACGGGAAACAGTGTACTTATTGCCTGTGGAGTAATGGTATTGTCTTTATTATTTTCCACCATGGCCGGCTATGTATTCTCAAGAACCAATTTTGTCGGAAAGAATCTGATTTATGGAACTTTTATCATGTTCATGTTCATCAATGTAGGTTCAATTTCAATCAGGCCGCTGTTTGAGCTTGCAACCAGGACCCATATGAATAAAAGCCTGATTTCGGTAATCCTGTTCTCAGCGGGAATGGGACAGGCAACATATATTTTCCTTGCCAGGGGGTATGTCAACACGGTCCCAAAAGAGCTTGATGAAGCTGCAAAAATTGACGGATGTTCCTTCTTTGGCACATTCTGGCGCATTATTGTTCCGATACTCCAGCCGTTGATTGCGACCATCGCCCTGCTCTCATTCCGACAAGGCTGGAACGAATACATCCTCCCCTTGGTGTTCACGATGACCAATGATAAAATGCGTCCTCTGACAGTCGGTGTGAACATGCTCAAGAATTCCGGAGACGGAGCAGCATCCTGGGAAATCATGTTTGCTGGTGCAACAATTGCGGTTATCCCGATGATCATTGTTTATATCTTATTCAGCAAATACTTTATGAATGGATCCACTGCTGGCGCAGTCAAAGGTTGAGGGCGTTTTCTTCTCCACTAGGATGACTTTATTCTTGATAACCAATACATAAGGATGATACATATGAATGGATTTTCTGTTGACGGTTTCATTTTGGATTATCTTGTCACGCAGGTGACAAAAACTCCGTATACTTCCCCTCTGAGAGAGCAGGATCAGCTGCAACTTGAAGCTCTCATGAGGAGAGATATCGTCACAAAAAAACAGCAGACGCTTCCTGAGAACTACCTGAAAACACAGGACTGGACTTTGCGATACTCCTTTGCCAATATCTATCTCGATTGCTCATGCACGTGTTCAACACCTCAACGCATATCGTTTCATGCTGCAACATCAATTTTCGCTGAAAAAGAGAAAACTGTGGAGCTGTCCGTTTGGACCCATATGTCGTTAGGCCTGTATCATGATGGAAATCTTGTTCTCACGGTTTCTCCGCCACGTTACAAACCTATCAGACGGGAAAAGGTGGAGATTTCTCTTCATGAAGGACAAAATACCTTTGTCATCCAAGCCGAAAACCTGGGTGTTCGGGATACCTACAATCTGTTCGGCATACAAGTCCTGCCTGATAGAGCTGGACTTTCGATCAGGTTCCCTATCCCGTCCTTTGAAGAAACATATAGACAGGCCATTACATTCCTGGACACCATGCGATGTCAGGACAACCGCTTGTTTTTCTCTTTTCCCGCTCCAGAGGGCACATGTGTAAGCTACCCTGATGAAAGTCCGGAATACCATCCAGACTACCAATCACCCTGTATCGATATTTCGCAACAGTCAGATCTTGAAATCGGAAAGAAACATCCTCAGGTTGATATTGTATGTTGTGGGCTGAAGCGCAGTGTACAGATAGTAGATACCATATCTCCACTACACTTGGATATTCCTGATAAAAAAGAACGCTGTGCCTATACACTTGGGAGAATAGCACGCATCAAGACACTCAACAGGGGTGACCATGGGTTCTCAATCTTCAATATTCTTGCCCGCAAGGCATTGAACATTGAAGCTTTTGAGGACAGAAAGCTGTTGCTTGAGGACTTGAACCTGATCGATAAACGGGTGGACTGCTCGGACTTCATCCTCAGTGGACTCATCAGATACATGCATAATTACTCCTTGGATGATGAGGTTATGGAAAAAGCAAAAAAGGTTTTTCTCTCATACCGGTATTGGATGGATATGGAGGGACAGGACGGAATGTGCTTCTGGAGTGAAAATCACAGTCTCATGTTCTATTTTTGTGCATATGACATTGGAAGAATGTACCCCGATGACTATTTTGAAAGGGCCGCGCAAACAGGCAGACAACTCAGTGAAAGCGCGGCCGTAAAACTATCCGATTGGCTTGATGATGTGTATGATTCACTTTTTGAAGAGTTCCTCAGCGCCGTGTATATGTGTGTCACATTTGCTGCGCTTCTCAATGTCTATGACTATGCACAGGAAGAACTAAGCAGGAAAGCAGAAGCTATCCTCGATATCATGGTTGCCCAGCTAGGGCTTCAGGTTTTTGATGGTGCAGTCATCGCTCCTATGGGACGTATATACCGGGACTGCCTGTTTCCTTTCCGGGGCGCTGCAAATTCGATCCTGGCTCTCGAGGTGAATGGCATCTGTTATGATTATGCCGAAGGTTGGACGAGCTTTTATGCTACTTCCAGATACCGATTCAAAACAGGCTTGCAAAAACTCATCCAAGATGATTGTGACACGTCGTATACAAATGGCAACGCCCGGGTCTTTGTAAAAAAAACCGTCGATTACATGTTGACCTCGGTGGCATCACCCCGACGCGATAGTTTTGAACGTTTTGAGAATACCATCCTCTCAGGCCATGCCGACCCGCAGAAACACAGCTATACGAAATCCATGAACGAACGTTACCATGGGACAAGCTGCTTCCAAAGCGGATGCTATGGATATCAACAGCATATGTGGTACGCTGCGCTTTCTTCAGAAGCTGTACTTTTCATGAACCACCCAGGCACATCCTGTGAACAATCGAGTCTCCGTCCAGGCTACTGGCATGGCAATGGTATTTTCCCTGCCCTCAGGCAGGAAGGAAGCCTCCTGGGAGGGATTTTCTGTATTGCAGATTATCATCCCATCCATTTTATCCATGCATATCTCCCGCAAAAAAGGTACGACGAAGTGAAATTTGACGGTTCGTGGATTTTTTGTCGCAAGAGAGACGGGTATCTTGCCTTCTGGTGTCCTGTCGCAAGGAGCTATCATGATGACAGGCTCTTTGCCTGTGAGATCCGTTACAGGGCTGACCAAGTACCTTTTATGGTGATCGTGGGATGTAGGCAAGAACATGCAGGTTTTCCACAATTCCTTTCATGGGCAAAGGAGCACGAACCTGAATTTTCTTTCCCCGATTTATTTGTCGGAGGGAAAGCCTTCTTAACTTACCATCAATATTCCGATACCAGCCAAATAATTGATTGAGGTGTTGCAATGATACAAATACAAGATATTCCGACATATCCGGACAACGGCATTATCTACAAAGGGGATTACCTTGAGGACATTCCCTATGACCGATACATCTACAGGATGCCTATTCCAAAGGAAAATATGTATGACATCCGGCAGTTCGGTGCAATACCCGATAACGGCTGTCTTTGCACCGAGGCTTTTCGTGCCGCTGCGCGGGCGGCGGCCGAGACTCGGGGAACGGTGCTGGTTACAGAAGGGACATACATCGTTGGAAGCATAGAGCTTTACTCCAATACAACGCTCTTCATTGCGTATGGTTCCACGCTCAAAGCTTCAATGGATCTCAGCCAATTCAAGGATGCCTTGCTATCAGTAAAGGATGTCCACGGCGTCACTATCACCGGAGGAGGGAAAATACATGGCAGCGGTGAGTATTTTGTCAATCTCCCCCGTAAAGAACCAAGACTCACCCCGCTGGGGTATACAAAGCTTCCTCCACGGCTTCTCGATCCACTTGGCTATCCGGAAGATACAATTCGCTTTGCTTACAGAGAACGTATCCGATATGCCGATGACAGATGGAAAACTGCAGCTCCTACCATCAAACGCCCAATGTACACTGTTTGGGTCCGTGGTTCACAGCATATCAAAATTGAGAATATCGTCATTGAGGATTCTTTCAGCTGGACGCTCGATATTGATTTCTCACAGTACATCACGGTCAAGGATATTGTGATTGATAACAATCGACACGTGGCAAATACCGATGGTATTGATGTGATGAGTAGCAGCTATGTCACGGTGTCCCATGTGTTTGTTTCAACAGCCGATGATGGGTTGTGCGTGAAGGCACCGCTAGTACAAGGCCATGATGGCTTGAATGTGGAAAGTGTCTCATTGACTATGGGACCATCCAAACACATTACATTCATGGATTGTACGGTATGTTCTGTGATGAACGCCTTCAAAATTGGAACTGAGACGTATTATGACATTGAGGACATCCGGGTTAAAGACTGTACATTCATCATGCCGGACATGTATCCCGGTGGAGTAAGCGGAATATCAATAGAGTCCGCGGATGGAGCTGCCGTCAAGAATATCCGTATACAGGACATACGGATGTACAACATCATCTGTCCGGTTTTTGTCTGCCTGAACAAACGCAACAAGTTCGGATTTTTAAATGAAGAAGATGCGGTACAAAAACAAAACGGTGGGACAATTGAACATATCGAGTTGGAGCATATCAAGGTGGAAAACATGGAAATTCCCTGTCTTATCACCGGGTGGCGCGACGAAAGCCATACAGGGAGAATCAGGGGTATTGAAATCAAAGATTTTTCCGCGACATATCTCGATAATACTGAAATACTCGATATTCAGTATCCCCTGTATGAGAACTTCATAGATTACCCAGAAAGCAATGCATTTGGAGATCTGCCTGCGTACGGGTTCTTCTTTCGGCATACCAATGGGATTTCTCTCGAGCATATCGGCATAACGCCTCGTTCAACGAATACAAGGGAAAAAATCATCTTTGAGGACTGTAATCGGTAAATGAGCATCTGTCATACATACAAGGTGATTTCATCTCGATAGCTGATCCCTCCGGATCTGGCTGCATTATTCCTCATTGAGAGCGGCAATCTCTTTCTTCGTCTGCCTAATCACCGCTTCTGGAGTATTAACGAACGGGGATCGGAGCACTTCCTCCATCGTAGGAAGCTCTTTGGTCCATGGAACATGCTTCGAGAATTCAGGGAAATGCTTGAAAATGATCTTCCTCATTTTCGGATCTCCTACAACATCCAACGGAGCATGGTCGAGTGAGCATTTCTTCTCTTAGTCCTGTTCTAGCCGATAGCTCATACGATAGGTCCCTACGTGGACTGTTGCCGTTACCCTGCCATCAACTACATGCAAATCGATGTCAAGAGACTCCGACAACGTCGACACAAGCGGCAAGACGACAGTCGCCTGGGGCATCGAAAGGCACAGTAAAAGAAAGAGAGAAAGAATGCCCTGAACGTCTCCATTTGATGCTGTATGAGCCGTACGAAGTCATGAATGAACCTTCGCAATGTTTCAATCCTGCAAATGGATGCGAGTGGATTGGGACCATATTGGGGGCTACCGTTTTTTTTCTGACTTTTATACCCGCAAAGATAAATTGAACTGGTTCAACGGTGAGTTTCCCCCCCTCTCTACAGCAGATCAAGGAGATGGTAATCGATCGCTGTGATATTCCTACGGGATTTGATGTGAACACGTATGAGGTCTTCCAAGGCACCCCTACCCGGATTCTTGACGATGGCGATACAATTGACATCGGAGGACGTGTTATTAAAGTTCTGCACACCCCGGGGCACTCTCCCGAATAATAAGACTGCCTGATATAAAGCTTTTTACATGCTTGTAATCTTCTGTATTCTCGATGCATTTGATGATCATATCGACGGCTTGATTGCCAATGACATGACGCGGGATAGCAACTGTCGTCAACGAAGGCGTACTGATGGCTGCAAAAGGGATATTATCAAATCCGACAACCTGACAATCCTGTGGAATCCGAAATCCAGAATCCTGTAACGCCTTAATTACGCCCAAAGCTATTATGTCATTGTCTGCAAATGAAAAAGGAGCTATTGTTTTTGGTGGCTCCCGTTTAATTGAGTCGTATGCACCAACCAATGTGGGGTCAACCTCAACCGTCTCGACTGTTAGCCTCATTTCTTTAGCAATTTTCTCTACAACCTCACATCGTTCTTGAAAATTTGCAGTCCACAAAGAGCTCTTGAAATATGTTACTTTTCCACCGGAACAAAGGGAAAAGGCATTTCGCACGCTCTCCTCATTATTTATACCTACGGTGCAACATTCCATTCCCAGCATATTATTATCTAGCACAATGTACGGGATGGGAATTTGATTCAGCACTGGGTACTGTTCGTATTGCAACTCAGTACCCAGAACAATCATCCCGCCAATGTGTGAGAAATCAATCTTGCAAAGTCCCTGCTCTAGTGACTGGTCGCAAGTTTGAGTTACCAGTCCATATCCATGAAGCTGTAAGCTCCTTTCAATCGATTCGAATATGGAAGCAATGAATCCTTGGTTCTCCTCAACGAGCTTCCCATGAAGACGGTACTTAAGGAACATGATCATTTTTTTAGATTCAGTGCGATATCCATGTTCCTCAAGCAATTTCAATATGATTTCACGTTTTTCAGATCCGACTCCGATACGATTGTTCAAGACCAATGACACTGTTGATGGTGAGACCTTCGCGATCCGGGCGATTTCCTTTAAAAAGATTTGTTGTTTCATATAAGCTCTTTCCGTGAGGGGAACGATTCATAGACTCCAATTCTCCTCCCACAATACATCGCTGCCTGATGCGCTTTGGCGGCACTATTAAAAATCGATTCTCCTTTTACCATTTGGGCAACGAATACGCCAAGAAAGAAATCGGACATACCGGACGGGTCGATAATCGTTTGATCGGGGGTGGCATCAACCATATCCACTCCATATTTAGTAGATACGAGAACCCCCAATTGATCTAGCTGGAATATGACTGCTTTCTTTACATGGGGTAAAAGATATGCTGTTGCTACTCTTGCACCTTTCAGATTGTGTACGGGGAAGCCACAAAGCATACTGGCTGTATTAAGCGAAAGAATTAGGTAATCGGGTTTTATGGTAAAAATAGATTTTGGAATTGCAGCTGTTGAAAAATTGATGGCGCTCAAAATTCCGTAATGCTCAGCCAATTCCAATAATTTCATTGAAGATTGAACGGTTGCCACCCCAATGTGAGCTCCAATGAATTGGAACAATTCTATCTGTTCTTTCTTGGATTCAATATATTCGCTATCCATCTTGAAGTTGGCTCCAAGGAAGTCAAGGTACATGTTCGTTTCGCCGGGGCGAACGATGATTGTTGACAATCCTGTTTTTTCGTCAGGAAGAATCTCAACCAAGGAATGATCGACCTGTTCTAAAACCAGAGTATCGAGAATATCCCTGCCGAAAGCATCGTTTCCAATTTTACCTATCACCGCTGACGGTACTCCGCATCGCGAACAGCCGAAACTTTGCGTACAACCGTATCCACCGGCATGAGTCGATACACGCCTTCCCATGATCTTATTGCCAATTATCTCCGATCCTGTTTCGAGAACCATGTCAACATTCAGCACACCCAAGAACAATGCCTGTGCATCCATCGTCAGGTCTCCCGTATTATGATTTCAGGTATCACCAGGTCAGGAAGATTATTCTGAGATTTACCGCCTTCTATCCTTGTTATCAATTCCGAAGCAACGGATACCCCCAGATCGTAGCCTGAGGGCCCAACCGAAGTAAGTTGCGGTTCCAGGTTCTGTGCAAGCATCGTATTACCGAAACTGATCAGACGGATCGGTTCTTTCTTTTCCCTCAAATACTCAACCACACCCATCGCTTGGAAATCGTTTGTAGTCACGAAAGCTGGAATCTTCCCCAGATCAGCTTGTTGAAGGCATACGCGTTTTGCATCTCTGGGTGTGATCCCCGACAATATCCAATGAAGCCGGAACGGGGCTTGCGTTATGAGTGCCTCATCCATATAAAACTCGCCATGTAGAATCGGTGAGAAAAACCAAACATCTGTAGGCTGATATTTAGATTGGAGATAATCAAACGCAAGTTTGGAAATTGACTTGACATCATACGGTATGAATGTGATCCTGCCTATGGATTCTCTTCGTACCGAGTTAATAAGCATGCTGGGAAACGTTGTGTCGCACAGTTGGATCAACTCATTGTCGATCCCACCAAGATGGAAAAGAATGCTCCCAGCTATCCGCAAACTTCGGATCATTTTCAGGCTTTGTTTCTCAATCTCGTCATTCTCCGTGGTGTCGTTGAAGAGCACACTGTAACCATTAATCGAGGTCACATCATCTATGCCTTGAAGCATCTCGGTATAAAACAAATTGTTGATGCCCGGCAGTGTTACGGAGATGATCTTCAAATACTCTTGCCGTAAGCTTCTGGCTACCTCGTTGGAGTAATACCCCAACTCTTGTATTGCCTCCAGGACCCGCTTCTTCGATTCAGCAGCAACGTTATCGCCACCATTTATGACGCGCGAAGCTGTAGCAATGCTTACCCCTGCCCGCTTCGCCACATCCTTGAGTGTAACCAAAGATGATAGCCCTCCATACGGCATTCATACTACATCTTATTTTTAGTGAAATGCAATATCATGTAAATTAATAATTTCATGAAAACGTTTCACATATTTTATGTAAACACCTCATTGGCGAAAGGAATTGATGGGATTGCCCCGTATCGGGAAATCGCAATAGAAGCGGCTTTGCACGCATACGCAAGCGATTCAGAGACAGTATGGTTTCTTATGATCCTAGCTGCTAAATAATACCCTGTGAATACATCACCCGCGCCAGTGGTATCGGTTACCGGAACGATAAATGCGGGAACATGGAATCTCTTGGTACCACATCCAAAATATGCACCATTGCTTCCAGCAGTAACTACGAATTCAATGTTTGGCCATCTTTGTGCCAACGCATCCAGCATCGCTTCACAATCATATACCCCAACCTTCGCCATTTGGGCAGCCTCGATCTCGTTAACCATCACCACATCCACGCAATCCATCGCCACCTGATCCATAAATTGATTATAAGGTGAAGGATTCAGACATACTTTCAATCCTTTGGAGTGGGCCAATGCAATAAGCGCCGGCACATTGGAAATTTCATTCTGGCACACGACCCAATCACCTTCCTGACAACAGTCAAATACCACCTTCATTTCATCAATCGAGTTTTCCTGATTGCTACCTGGGAAAAGCACAATACAATTTTGCCCTAGGGTATCGAGTTGTATCAATGCTTCTCCAGAAAATCCGGCGGTTTCCCGTATGAAATCAGTATTGACACTGAAAGTTTTCAGTAGGTTTTTCATCCATACACCATTCTCACCAATTTTCCCGGCCATGTGTACATTCGCTCCAGCCCTTGAAAGCGCTACTGCTTGGTTTGCCCCCTTCCCCCCTGCCGATATATCAATTGAATAGCTGGATTGCGTTTCACCAGGACCCGTGATGTGATCGACCCTGAAGGTCTTGTCAATATTTAGCGATCCATAGACAACAATCTTCATGTACGTTTACCTATTCACCCAGTTTGTTGGGTTTTTCCCCGCAAGAACGTCAACCACGGCTTGAGCGGTACAGAGACTCACTGCGGTATAGGTTTCATAAGTCTCTGCCCCGGTGTGAGGAGTACAGATGATCCTATTGGTATTCAGAAGCTTACTTGTATGCGGTAATGGTTCCTTTTCGAAAACATCTAGGGCAGCACACCCCAGATGCCCGCTCTCAATCGCTTCAAACAAGGCTTGCGTGTCTACCAGTGCGCCACGTGCCGTATTGATAAAGTAAGAACCTGGTTTCATCCTGCTGAACCGCTCTTTATTCATATAATGGTACGTTTGTGCATTATTGGGGATATGAATGCTTACGATATCGCTTTCCATAAGCAATTGGTTTTCATCAACAAATTCAGCATTGAGTTCCCGCGCACGTTCGAAATCAGGAAACAAATCATAAGTGATGATGCGGACATCGAATCCTGCCAGTTTTTTAGCGACTCTTTTAGCGATATCCCCAAAACCGATCAGGCCGATTGTTTTTCCTTTTATATCATGACCGACTGAACGGGTCCATATTCCCTGATCCAATTCGTTTTTTTGGAAAACCAAATTACGTAGCATCAAGAACATGAAACCCACCGCCAATTCAGCCACTGCATTTGCATTCTGTCCCAATGCATTGGTTACTTTGATATTGCGCAGCTTGGCGGCCTGTAGGTCGATGTTATCAATACCAACCCCAAAGCGGGAAATGACTTTCAATCTTGGAGCGAGCTGAAAAATGCGTTCGTCCCATCTATCCATGCCAATGATCGCCGCATCGATGTCAGTCACTAATGGCGCAAGCTGTTCGAAGGAATAATATGGCATGTCACTCATATTCAACAATACTTCATGCCCGGCATCCTCAAGCATTCGTTTCGCTGTTGCACATAGACTGGCATAATGTGAGGCTGTGATCAGCACTTTTCCCATTTTATTATGGTCTCCTTTATGGCACGAGCCAAGTCGTGCATCTCCGTTTCGGTCTTATGGATGGGAATAGGTTCGTTCACTGGGAAAACATCGCCCCAGTCCTTTTCCCCTTCGTATTTTGGGCACAGATGTATATGCATATGGGATGCCTTGTCACCAAGGATGAGCATGTTGATCTTTTGTGGTCTGCACACCTCAGTCAATGCATCGATCGAGACGTATATATCCTCCATCATCCTCAAGAACTCATCCTTTGTCAGCTGGGTGATCTTCTGGACATGTTCGCGATAAGCGAAAATGCATCGTCCCCGATGGGTCTGGTCGCGATGGAGATAAAGGGAACCCGTTTTCATGGTGCACACATGCACCATGGCCGCATCGAGAGGAGCATCTTTTAAACACCACATGCATTCCATTTCCATCCACCCTTGTCTATCGTTTACCAGATTTCAATTTAGTAAAGAATCGCTTAAGAACTGGGAAGAACAGTGGGTAGAAGAGTGATACAATTCCAATCAACAATAGTACGCATGAGATAGGCCGCTGGAAGAAGACCAATGCATTTCCATCCGACAACGCCATTGCTCTTCGATAATTATTTTCCACAATTCCACCTAGGATCAATCCGAGTATAATCGGTGGGATCGAAAACTCCATCTTCAATATGAAGAATCCCAAGATTCCACAGACAATCATGAGATAGACGTCGCTCATATTGTGGTTAATCGCGAAGGTTCCGATGAAGCAGAATACGAATACAATTGGGGTGAGGATATTATTAGGCACATGTACGATTTTCGAGAAGAGTTTGATCCCGCTGTAACCTATAATCGCCATGAAGATGTTGGCAAAGAACAATCCGATGATAATGATATAGACTTTCTGCGTCTGTTCAGTGAATAGCAGGGGTCCGGGTGTAATGCCTTGCATCATGAGAGCGCCCAACATGATTGCTGTACATGCATCTCCAGGTATTCCCATGGTCAACAGAGGTATCAAAGCTCCTCCACTGATAGCATTGTTGGCAGCCTCGGGTCCTGCAATTCCTTCTGCTGCTCCGTCACCGAATTGTTCCGGATGCTTCGACCATCGTTTCGCCTCGTTGTACCCTACCCAGGCAGCAATATCCCCTCCTGTCCCAGGAATGGCTCCAATGATGGTACCTATAACGCTTGACCTGAGAAATGTCGGCATTAGTAATTTCCAATCTTCTTTAGAAATAAATACCCGTTCAATGACTGTCTTTTCCCTTTCTTGTTTACGTGCAAGAAAGGTCTCTTCAACAGTGATCAAGCCTTGGGAGAATGCGAACAAACCAATCAACACCGGTATAAAAGAGATACCGCCCGTTAAATACACAGTATCGAATGTGAAACGGAAATCACCGGTAAAGCTGTCCATACCAACAGTTGCTAATAATAATCCAACAATTGCTCCCAAAATTCCTTTCAGAATGCTTTTACTTGACACACTGGTGACTATAGAGAGACCAAAAATCGCCAGTGCGAAGTATTCTGGCGCACTGAATTTCAAAGCAAACTTTGCCAGAATAGGAGCAGTGATGAGCAACATGACTGCAGAAAACAAACCGCCAAAGGTGGAAGCCGTAATGCTGATGGACAAGGCCCGCCCGGGTTGCTTGTGTTTTCGTGCCATGGGGTATCCATCCAGACATGTGGCTGCTGAATTGGCTGTTCCTGGAGTGTTAATCAATGTGGCTGTTACCGAGCCACCATAGATGGCTCCACAGAAGATGCCGAGCATCATCATGATCCCGTTCGATCCCGACAGTGAAAGGGTGAACGGCAACATAATCGACATCCCCATAACAGACGAAAGTCCGGGCATAATCCCAACCCAGGTCCCTACGAGAGCCCCAACGAAGGTCGAAATCAAGCTTATCGGTTGAATCACTTCAAGCAAGGCTGGTAGAAAGGCATTCATATGACATCCTTTTAAAAAATGAATTGATCAATAGAACAGAGTTCCTTTGGGGATGATGAGTCCCAGAGCGACTGCAAATATCACATAGATGCTCGTTGTTATGCTCAAGCTGGTGATTGTCAGCTTCAAAGGGCTACGCACTCCCATGACCCACATGACAAGAACTACAAAAATAAGAGAAGACAGAATGAACCCGACGTAATTGAGTCCCATTCCGAAGAGCACTATCACCCCAAAAAGCTTCACTACCTGTTGTAATCCTTTCGATTTGAAATCCAACAAGTGAGCGGCGACTTCCTTCTTTGAGAATAAGGTTGTTAGCAATAATAGCGATGAGACTACAATTAGCAAGACTCCGAGCATCCGGGGCCAAAAACCAGGTCCTGGAGTCTCGTTGATATAATCATCAAATCGATTTGAATACTGGATCACATAGATCCCTATAGCTATAAAAAGCATAGCTGCGAAAACATTGTACTTTTTCACGGTTCCCACCTGAATGAAATCGATGGTTGGGATTTGCTCTCCCAACCATCTGTGAATCATGATTACTTTACCACAATGCCCTTAGTCAGCTTCGAATACAGATCCAACTGATGGGCTAAGAAAGCTTTCGTTTCCTCACCATTCATGTTGATGGTCTGCATACCCATGGTCTTCAGAGTCTTCTGGAAAGCAGGCGAATCAATAGCAGGCTGGATTATTTTTCTTAAGTATTCGATCTTGGCCATGTCGACATCGGCTTTGGCTGAGATGATGCAAAAACCCGGCATGAAAAAATCAATTTCGGGATACGATTCCTTCATCGTCGGCACATTCGGATATGTGGACAGTCTTTCTTCCGACATCGAGGCTACATAAATCAGATTGCCCGCTTGAACCTGGGAAGCGGCGTTAACGGTCTGAGCGATCGTGGCGTTGATGTGACCTCCAACGATTGCGGTCACGCAATCGGCACTTCCACCATACGATACAGTCTTGAAATCAACACCAAAAAACTGTTCAATCGCGAGGACAGCCAGTGAAGGAGCCGCACCCATTCCAGTTTCTCCCATGATGATCTCACCAGGATGGGCTTTTGCATAATCGATGAATTCCTTGAATGTCTTGTACGGAGCCTTTGCACTCACAATCAACACGAAAGGATCAATGAGTGCGCATGCGATGGGTTCAAAATCCTTCACCGAGATCTTTGTCCTTCCCAGGCAATAATTGATTACCAAGTCGGTATTGAGGACTCCCAGGGTGTAGCCGTCTGAAGGAGACGTGACCACTTGGTTCAATCCGATCAGTCCAGCACCACCAGTGACATTCGATACGGCAAAACTGATGCCTGAAGGAAGTGATCCCTTCGCCGCGTCCAGAACCCCCCGAACCGAAAGATCGGTACCGCCACCCGCAGAATACTGCACGATTACATTGATATTCTGGTTGGGGTACTCAGATGTACCTGCGGCGAACACAATTGGAAAGATGACCAACAAAACCATGAGAATCATCAAACACTTCTTTTTCATATCCTTCTCCTTTTCCCCGCCCATTGGGGAATGATAGCAAAAATTTTGTCAGAGGCACGTTCTTAAAAATCCAGCGCTTTTTCTCATACCGATCGATGCATCCGGGATGTCGAGTGGATGCCAACGCCGCTCATATTCAAGCGATAGCCAACCGTTATACCCATGATCTTTCAGTTCCCGGATAATGGATCGCCAATCCAGGATTCCTTCCCCCACAATCCTCGAGGTAACATTGCGCTCCTTTTCGGTTGGATGGGATACGGAAGATGACTTGAAGCCAGCTTGATTTGTTGTGAAAACCAAATCTTTTACATGAACATATTTGATCTTTCGACCTTGCAGTTTGATTGCCTCGTGGAAATCCTCATTATAGGTAAATGCGAGATTGGCTTGATCGTATAAAATCCCCACCGAGGGATGATCAATCAGATCGACTACACCGATACTCTGACGGGCAGATACCGCCATCGTATTGAAATGGTTCTCAATAACCAATGTGACTCCAACTTTACCTGCGACATCCCCAAGGTACCGCATGCTCTCGACTAGGGCTTGCAGCTTTTCCCCATCCCCATCACTCTCTTCTCCGAGGAAATTCCCTCCATATATCCGGACATATCCCGCTCCAAGGATTTCCGAGAACCTGATCGATCTTTCTATTCCCTGGATTTCCGCTTCCCGGACTGATGCGTCCAGACTATTGAAACGTGATTGGTAAGGTGTGAGACATGAAACCATCAACCCGGTGGAATCAATCATATTCTTAACATCCAGAATCTCTCTCTCCGAAGCATTCTCACCAATACCACACCCATATCCGTTCTGGACTATGATTTCAGCACCATCCAATCCAATCTGACTGAATAATCCTAAAGCAGATTCAAGAGAATATTCAGGCGTTCCCATCGTGTGGCCGGCGATTTTCATGCATCCTCTCCCAGACCAGGCAATCCAGCCGATCGCAAAATCCTATCCATCAATGCATGCGTTTTAAATGAGTCTTGAGCATTCGTGAGCGGTGTCGTCCCGTTATCCAGGCAATCGAAAAAATGCTCGACTTCTGCCCTAAATCCCATTTTATCCGCAACTTGCGCCCAACCCATGGCAAGCGGCGTCATGCTTGTGGTATTGCTTGTTTCGTGATTTACAATCGTCACGGTATCGGGGCAATCAACGATGACGCTTCGATTATGGCCATGCATATGCAATGTCTCGGTCCATTGTCCACTCGCGCGGTCAGCCGCCAACAACCCCACCGTACCATTTTCAAAGCGAAGCTGAGCCGTAGTCAAAGTCTCGTAGTAAGGATCCTTGAATCTAGAGAAAGCCTCCACGTGAATGCATTCCCCGCAGAAGTAACGGAGCAGGTCGACCATGTGGATGGCATTTTCCAGCGTTGCCCGGTACTCAGATGCAGGGCGGTGTTTTTGTGCGATAATGACATCGGGAGCAAATTCACTATAAGCCTCTTTCGCCTTTCGGTACACTGGCGCATACCTCCGGTTGAAACCAATCATCAACGTTTTCCTTGTTCGGTCAGAAAGCTCAACCATCTCGCTCATTTCCCGCATACTACAACCCATCGGTTTTTCACAAAACACATCGACTCCAGCATTCAATAGAGCGACGACATGTTCGAAATGGTTTTCCTTCGGAGAGAGGACGAATGCACAGTCGAGTCCTAAATCGATCAACTGGTCCAATGATTCGACAGCTTTTCCAATGCCATAACGGTCGCGGGCAATCCGGGCACTATCAATATGTTTCGCAACCACACCGGTCAATTCCACCTTCTCCATCGCTGAGAGTATCGGTAGATGCGCATTTTCTGCAATCGAACCACAACCCACCAGACCAACCCGATATTTCTTCATGACTATCTATCTCCAAAAGGTCCTCATCAAGACTTTGCGAGAAATCCGCCATCAACCGCGATGGTGAATCCGTTCACGTAAGCAGATGCAGCGGAAGCCAAATATACAGCTGCCCCTGCCAGATCCTCAGGGATTCCCCAGCGCTTCATGGGGATTCTGGTGTTCGTCTCCGCCATGCGGCTAGGTTCTGAACGCATTGGTGCAGTCATGTCAGTGACCATATAACCAGGAGCGATACAGTTCACGCGAATGCCATATTGGGACCACTCGTTGCACATATGCATGGTGATCATACGGACCGCTGCTTTGGATGCAGTGTACGGAATCACTTTGATGCCACCCTGGAATGACGTCATCGAACCGATGTTGATAATGCTCCCACCGCCTCCTTGTGCCACAAACTGTCTAGCAACAGCTTGACACATGAAGAATAGACCGGTCAGATTCACATCAAGAACATCCTGCCAGTCTTTTCTGGACACATCCAAAGCCATGGACCTTCTTGTGATTCCGGCAGCATTCACCAGAATATCCACATGCCCAAACTCTGCAAGAGTCTGCCGTACAACAAGCTCAGGTACTTCAGTAACGCCGACATCAGCGCGTACGGTTAAATATTTCCTCCCGAGCTTCTCGATGATGCTTCTTGTCTCGGTGTCGTCGCTTCGACCAACTCCAATAATATCGGCTCCTGCTTCAGCCAACCCGACAGCGATTCCTTGGCCCAGTCCTCTTGTGGCACCTGTGACTATCGCCGTTTTACCCTCAAGCTTGAATTTTTCCAACACACTCATTCCATTCACCTGATTCCTAAGGATGTAAAAATGTTTACATTAAATGTAAACGATACCATCTAACTAAAAACATCCTAAGTTCGTTTTCATGAGTTGTCAACAATTTTATAAAGAATTGTCCCATATTTTCTAAAATTTCTTTGGCTAAAAGGGAAATTGCTTGACATTTACTAAATTTGTATCAATTAATTTAGTAGTCTGTTTCCGTGGTCAGTAAAATACAGTTACCCATAAGGAGCATCATTATGCAAAAAAAAATTGAAGGAATTGTGCCTGTCATGTTGACCCCATTCACTGAAGATAATCGGATCGACTACGAAAGCCTTGCCAAGCTTGTCGAGTGGTATCTCGATCATGGTGCAAGCGCTCTATTTGCCGTGTGCCAATCAAGCGAGATGCAATTCCTCACAATAGATGAACGGTCGGAGTTGGCGAGGTTTGTGGTAAGACAAGTAAAAGGCAGGGTACCTGTTGTTGCTTCAGGACACATCAGCGATGATCCTTACAGCCAATTGGCCGAGCTGAAAATAGCGTGCGAATCAGGCGTTGATGGGATTGTGCTGGTTTCGAACCATCTTGATCCAAAGAACAAAGGGCAAGAAGTATTCCTGGGCAATTTGAATTGGCTGCTCGACAAACTTCCCTCCGACATGCCGATGGGGATATATGAGTGTCCTGCTCCTTACCGGCGGCTAGTGAGTGATGATGAGCTGGGGTACCTGGCCAATACCGGACGGTTCTTGTTCATGAAAGATGTGTCGTGTGATTTAGCAACAATAAAAAAACGGGTCGGGATCATTAAGGACACGAACATGGTAATCTTGAACGCGAATGCTGCAATCGCTTGGGACGCCATGAAGGCAGGATCGAAGGGATTTAATGGGGTATGTACCAATTTTCACCCTGATCTCTATAGCTGGTTGTACCATTATGGCGCACACTATCCAGCACTAGCCCAAGAGCTGGCAAATTTTCTAGTGTTGGCGGCTTGCACTGAAGCATACGGATATCCAGTTCTCGCAAAGCTCTACCATAAGCATATAGGTAATTTCAAAACCATTAGATCCCGCTCATATTCACCAGAAATGTTTGAGAAAGTCTGGGCTAACGAAGTCATTTTGGAAAATTTAATCAAAGGAACCGAATTTTACCGAGACAAGATCCGTGCCCTCTTAACTATGAAAGAATGATCAAGAAAGAAATGGAAGAAACCGCATTCACCCTTTTTAAAAAAGGTGAATGTGGACTTTCTTCCGGGAAGAATATCCACATCCGCCTATGAACATTGATCCTATGTTATTTCCGGAGAATAGCGGATCCTGTCGGTAACATATTCAAAAGTGTAGTATTCTATTGCCACCTCAACACCTTGAATCACCGCAGTCTTCAAGTCTGTAACCTGAAGCAAAGGAAAATTCTCTGGAGTACCAAGAAGCTTGGAGGTCTGAGCGTCTGAAATAACCGCTTTCAGTTCCCTATTTGAACATTTGAGCTCGAGATGATAGGTATCCTTAAGGACAGAGACGATTGATTTCTCAGAAAAATCAAATTTTTCAATTCCAGGTAGATACTTTGCATTGAAGTAAGAACGTCCGTATATCACCGGTCTCCCATCTGCATAGTAGACCCTGGAATAAAAGAAAACAGTATCAGTCATGACAATACCAAATTTCCCGCAAATATCAGTCGGTGCACCAATTAGTTCTGTAGAAATAATCGTTTTGGAGGGCACCATGTTCTGTGCGGTAATTAGAGCAGTACAGCTATTAATGCCATCAAGGTTCTGTTTTTGAGATATGCGCTCCTTAACAAAAGAGCCAAGACCTTGGATCCTATAGATAAAACCCTCGTGGTAGAGTTCTTCCATGGCTCTCCTGACGGTAAGGCGACTGCAATTGTAAGCTTTGCCGAGATCGGACTCCGTCTCTATCTTGTTACCTACCGCAAGTTCACCAGATTTTATCCTATTTATGAGACTCATTTTTATGTATGCATACTTAGGCACCTTGTCTACTAAATAAGATATCTGATCAGCAGATAAAACACTCATCCAACTTCTCCTAAAACAGCAACTAGTCGACTATCAGGCTAAACCCTCTGTCTAGACAGGTATCATGGAAAATACCGAATATTCCTATGCTACCTAAGTATTGATCCATACACTTCACACGGAGTCTGGTATTCCAATCCCTGGCAAAGTCTCTCTTGGTTGAAGAACTCCACAAATTTTTTAGCCCGGTCGAGAGTTCAATTATCTATATATGCCTATCTGGATCCCATAGCTTTGCAACAATAAGACGAATTCTTTGCTGGAGCCCGACACACTCCTTCTTCAGTTGCTTCACCACTTTTGGAAAGCCATCGGAGAGTAATTTATTGCCTCAGCTCGGAACCAAGTCTGTCGAGATTACATACTATGTAGCAGTCTAATCGACTGTGTTCCGCTCTTTCAAAACCGCAAGCACAGCCTCTTTTTAAAAGAATCCATGAAAGTCTTCCTGTTCCTTCCCATGTTGTCTGCTCCTTCTCCTAAGGTAGCAAACATTCATTAATTCTCAATCTCCTGTTTAAAACCTTGATTCAGTATATCATACAATTATGACCTGCCCAATGTCAAAACATAATCATCTTATCGACCAAACAACTTTACAGCTTTCTGCATCCTCTCAACAATTCTCACATTAAATGGACACTGCGCCTCACATATACCGCAGCCAATGCATTCATCGGCCTTGTGTTCAAGGGCATTGTAGTGCTCCCTGAGACTTGGACTTAGCCTGTCATCCAACAATGCCATATCCAAGTATTTGCTGAGTTGAGCAATGTCAATATGAGCACTGCAAGGAAGACAATGATTGCAGTACATGCACCTTCCTTCCATAGAGAACTTCGGGGTCTCAGAAAATATGAAGGAATAATCCTTCTCCTTATCACTCAAGGTCTCATAACGGACGCAGTCCTCAACCTGCTGGACTGTCTGCATACCAATAAGGACACTGCAGACACCTGGCCTGGAAAGCGCATAGCTTATGCACTGAGGAACTGTCATTGCCTTTCCAAAAGGGGAAGTCTTGGCATGTAGGAGTGCGCCAGCGGCCAAAGTCTTCATGACTGTTATTCCAATGCCATTATTTTCGCAGTATCTATAAAACTCTTCTCTGACGGCATTGATCCCCTCAAGATGCTCGATACCATTGAAGAAAGCATTATCTAAAGACTTCGGGCGGGAAGCGTTCTCATTCATGACATCATATGCAGGGTTTATGCTGAAGAGTATTGTATCAATCAAACCAGTCTTTGCAGCCTTCAAGGCTTGCACTGGATTATGAGTACTGATTCCGAGAGCATGAATGACGCCCTTTTCCTTGAGTTTTAGTGCATACTCAAGAATCGGACCGTTGAAAACGGTATCATAGTCTCCAGGGTTATCAAGCATATGGATGGTTCCAATATCGATGTAATCGGATTGCATCCTTTTAAGAATATCATCAAAAAAAAACTTCACCGTATCAAAGTCCAAGGTCCTTCCATATTGGTTATCCTGCCAGATTGATCTGAAATGGCCCTGTACATACATCTTGTCACGTCGACCCTTCAGTGCCACCCCCAAATTAGATCGCACTTCAGGATTTGACATGAAACAATCCAATATGTTTATACCGTTATCAAGTGCAGCATCAATGACACTGGTTACCAGGTTTTGGCTTTTACCTTCAAGGTACTCACCTCCAAGACCAATCTCAGAAACTTTAAAACCTGTTTTTCCCAAATCCCTGTATATCATATGCAAACTCCAAAAATCAAATTGCCTTGATTATAACAAGAGCCTGTTCACGGTCAATAGGCTCACTCATTTTCCTTTCCTTCCTAATGCTTGTTCCAACAATGACTATATCAGCATACTCAAGCTGTTGCCGGATGTTGTCCTTTGTGATTCCACTACCAACAGCTACAGGTATATCCACAGCTTTCTTTGCCTTGGAAAGATCTGATATTGAAGTCTCACAGCCAGAAGCACATCCCGTGACAATTATTGCTTCTGCACCTTGTCTCTCAGCCCAGGCTGCGGACTCTGAAATGGATACATCCTTATGCACCATGTGATAATGCTTTACCTGAATGTCAGCTAGAACCTTTATATTTTCTGCCCCGATTTGCTTTCTATAGTTGATTAGTTGGGCACTACAAGGATTGATGATGCCGTTATAGTTAAGAACAGTATCGACAAAGATAGGGCTTCTGATGAAATCACAATCACACACCAGAGCTATGGAAAGGGATTCCTCATAATTGATGCAACCACAGGAAATTCCAACTGAAATCTTTACGGCTTGCTTTACCGCACACACAACCATGCTTATTGCAGAGAATTGGACCTTTGTCATATGCGGAGCTAGACACAAATCCTCGTTCTCCACTATGAGAGCATCATAACCGCACTCCTCAAGGCATTTTGCATCTGAAACCGCACGGGAAATCACATCTCCAATTCTATTGGTTGACTTATAAGTCCCAGGAAGAGGAAGACAATGCACCATTCCGATTACTAACTTATGTTTATCCGAAAAATTCAAATTCATTCTGGTTTCCTCTCTTATTTCTCTCAAACCTATCAAGTAATTGTTTTTCGCATGGAAGATTGGTGATTCCACCTTCCTCCTGAAGGATGAAGGATGCGAAAGTACTGCCCAGTAGAGCGCAATCCTTGATAATCCTTCCCTTTGCAATCCCGTACATGAAACCGGAGACAAAACCGTCTCCAGCTCCGACGGTATCCACTATTTCAGTTTCAGGCTCAACCGCCTTCACATCAATCTCTTCAATTGAGCGGTCATCTGTCCTAGAATAGACCACACAGCCCTGCTTACCGACAGTCTTGATGATATGCCTAAGTTTCCCGTTCTGAAAAAGCCCGAGAATATCTGAAAGACCATACTCCTGAACAATGAACTCAACCTCAGTTTCATTAGCAAAAATGAAAGAGGAATTCATCAATGCCTTGTACAGAAGATCATGAGGAAAAGCATGCTTGTCTTTTCTCATTGATAGTACAAGCGGTTTTCTGCTCCTGATAATGGCATCAATGGCACTCTCAGTGTTCTTCGGGAGAGGCGCTGTTAGAATGACAAAGTCAGAATCATCGAAAAAATACGGTTGCATGACCTGCTTTGGGAAGTAATCACTCTCCACAAGCCTATGCTGGTACTCTGTAATGAGTGTCATGTGGTTCTTGTGGGAATCCTGAATCATCAAGGTGGTCCCACAAGACCCCTTTGGAGGGTCACATATTCCATCAAGAGGCATACAGTACCTGTTTGCCACATCATAGAGAAAATCATGTTGCCTAGCATCAGCATACGTGAGAACCGGATACACCTTAAACGAAAGAGCACTTAGGCCAACACAGATGTTAAGTCCCATGCCCCCATTGCTGTAGTTTGCAACACAACCTTCGTTGACAGGAGTGGACATACCGCATACCGGCATTTTGTCCACCTTTAGAACCGAGACTGTTGCCGCTGTTCCAACCACAGTGAAATTGTATATTCCCATCAGAAAATTCCTTCCTCAAGTCTTCTATATACCTCATCCGAATCAATAGCCTTGGCGAAGTACTTGGTCATCTCAGCCAGATGAAAATCATTGATCTCAATGGTGTTTGTACCAAGCATGTCAGAAATCATGAAAGTCTTGAATCTGTAACTTGAAGCATCTGTTGCCGTTGCGCGGCAGCAAACATTGGTTTTCACTCCACAGACAAGCACATTCTCGATACCTCTATCTCTTAGGACCTTGTCCAAATCGGTCTGGAAAAAAGCACTGGGAACATTTTTTCTAAAAAGGATATCCTCAGGATGAACGATTAGCCTATCATCCAGCTTCGACCCCTCAGAGCCTTCAACAAGGGCAGCCTTCTTACCATCTTTGAACATCCTGGTAAGTTCAGGATTGACTTCCTCTGAATCTGCAGGATGTGCTGTATAGACAATCACAATGAGGGCACCCAAATCCCTCATCCTGTCGAGTTTTGGAACAAATGTCTCCATCATGACACCGGTTGTCTCGGGGTAGTAGAACTTCCCCTCCGGCAAGGTGAAATCCTTTTGCATATCAATTACAAGAACAGCTGTCTTTGGCATGTATTCCTCCTAGTTCGCACCCTTGAAGAAACGCAGGTGGTTGCGCTTGGCAACGGGCATCTCAACAATAAGAAGCACGATGATGATAGAAGCATATGGCAGAATTCCGAGCAAAGAGGAGATTGCCACCGGTACAAAGTTGTTTATGATTGTCTGAAGTGCACGGACGAAGCCAAAAATAAGAGCATAGATGCATGCTTTCCCAGGTTCCTTTCTTCCGCAGTTGATGGCACTTAAGCAAATGAAGCCTCTATTGGCTGACATTCCAATTGTGTACATGCCAAGCTGTTCAACTGAGAGGTTGATTCCTGCGAGTGCACAGGTAAGAGCGGATATCATCAGACAATAAAACTTGATTCTATCGGTATTGATTCCTACAGACTTTGCCGCATTGGGATTTTCACCCGTGACCCTTACTGCGATTCCGAACTTTGTCTTGTACATGACAATGATCAAACCCCAGACAATCAGTATTGTTAGATACGTTATGAAGGTCTGTTTATTGAATACTTCATTGAGAAGCGGAATCTTTCTAAGAATCGGGATATCAATCATCATTTTCAGTGGGTCGATGATTTTTGTGGCGATGAGGTTGCTTCTCGAGCCATACATGATCTGCAACAGGCTCGCAGGAACACATACTGCAAAAAGGTTTATACCTGTACCCACAACACTGAGGTTTCCGTTGAGTTTGACTGTAAAGATATAGAAAATACAGTTTATGGCAACTGCGAACAAGATTGCATCGATTACACCAACCCAGATATTTCCTGTCCTGAAAGCAAACAGGATTCCAGCGAACGCAGCCAGCTCCGTACATCCTTCCATTGAAATATTGAAAACGCCTGCCCTGGCGACAAAGACTCCTCCAACGGTAATGAGCAAGTAAGGGACAGAGTTTTCAACTGTCATGTTAAGCAGACTGAGTATGAAACTTAGAGTCATGCCTTAGCCTCCTTCTCTTCCTTGTCTCCTTTCTTTGTAACGAGCTTCCTGAAAAACTCTTTTATGGAATCTCCATGGGTGCTTACAAGTTTGATTGCCATGAACAGAACCAAAGCACTTTTAATTACATTGATCAGGTCAAGAGGGACGCCAAGTCCTGTCTGGGCCGCCAATGCACCATAACGCAAGGCACCGAATACTATGGAATAGATCATAATTCCAATCGGATTGCTTCCGGCGAGAATACACGCGAAGAAGCCATCCCAACCAATTCCAGGGTTTGCGGAAAAGGTATTCACAAAGTTATAATTGGCACCAAGAATCTCTGTGGTTCCAGCTATTCCGGCAATTGCACCACCTATGATGAAAATTATGATAATCTTTTTAGCTACATGCATTCCAACGGCATCCGAGAACTCCAGCTGTTTTCCAATGCAGCTTACTTCATAACCGAACTTTGTCTTTTTCAGGACAAAGAACAGAATCGCCCAGATTACCACAGCAATGAACAAGGCAGTTGTGCTTCTGTATCTACTTGATATCTTGGCAAGCCTTGCAGTCTCAAGAATAAATTCTGTGTGAGCATAGGCATCACCAGTCCCAAAATAGCTCTGTGTCAAAAAGCCAGTCACTGTTGTGGCAATGCTGTTAAGCATGACTGTGGTTACAACTTCGTTTATCCTCAGCTTGGCTTTAAGGATTCCAGGAATCAAAGCGTACAAGGCCCCCACAACTGCTCCTATCAGCAAGCAAATAGTGACATGGAGGAAAGAGGGAAGCCCCTTGATCATATAGCCGGCCAATGCGGAGACAAAGGCTCCAGCAAAAACCTGACCTTCGATTCCCATATTCCAAATACCGGCTTTGATTGAGAAAGCGGTCGCTATACCTGTCATGATTATCGGCGTGGCGTAGCCAAGAGTGTTCAATATTCCACCATAGGACATGAAAGCCTTTTTAAGGATAAAGCTGTAAAGCTTGATTGGGCTACATTTACAGATGAGAGAGAAAATGCTTCCAACTATGAAAGCAAAAAACAAAGGAATAATTGTATCCCAAACTGCATTGCATTTTTTTCTGTGCAATTCAATCAATTCAATGCTTTTCGGTACAACCGGTGTCTTTCCATGCTTTTTCATAGACTTGCAAGCTCCTCTTTTGTCATTTTCTTGACGCCAGACATGTACAACCCAAGCTCATTAAAGGAAACATCCCCGGATTTGAATTTTCCCACAATCTCACCGTGATACATTACAAGCACTCTATCGGACAGACCCGTGACCTCTGACAAATCAGAAGAAATGATGAAGACGGCTGCCCCTGAATCTCTCATCCTGAAAATCTCGTTATGAATGAATTCAATAGCTCCAATATCGACGCCTCTGGTTGGTTGGCTTACAAGAAGAACCTTTGGCTTTCTGCTAAATTCACGGGCAATGATCACCTTCTGTGCATTGCCTCCAGAAAGTGAACCGACTGCAGGATCCCCATGGGATAGCCTCACATCATATTCCTTTGATATGTTCTTGAAATTCGCCTTGATTGCCTTGGTCATCATGATCTCGTTTTTACAATAAGGCTGCTGGTCATGATATCCGGCAATCATATTGGATGAGACAGGGAGGTCCCGACAAAGCCCTTGTCTATATCTATCCTCAGGGACGATGCCCACACCCTGCTTTCTAAGCTCATCAGGCCAAAGGCCGGTTATGTCCTTGCCGTCAAGCTCAATACTACCAGAAGCAATATCCATCAGACCGGTAAGGGCCAGCATGAGCTCTGTCTGACCATTGCCTTCAACTCCTGCCACACCAATTATATCATTCTCGTGAATTCTGATATTGATGTCTTTAAGTATGGCCCTTCCTTCGGAATCCACTGCGTTCAGATCCTTCACATTGTAGGCGATCCTGTCGCCACAGGGCTTTCCGCTTTTCTTGACCCGCAGCAGAACAGGTCTTCCGACCATCATCTCCGCCAAATCCTCATCTGTGGTGTCATCTGTATTGGGGACGGTTCCAATGACCTTCCCTGTTCTCACCACAGTGATATTATCCGCACACATCTTCACCTCATTGAGCTTATGGGTGATGATGATAATTGTCTTTCCTGAAGCCTTGAGGATTTTGAACCTCTCAATGAGATCATCCACCTCACTTGGGATAAGAACCGCCGTAGGCTCATCCAAAATAAGGAGATCGACCTCTCTATAGAGCATCTTGAGTATCTCTACCCTTTGTTTAGCGCCAATTGAAATGTCAACGACTTTATCATTTATATTCAGATTAAAGTTAAACCTGTCAACTAGAGCCTGAACCTCTTCCCTTTCCTTCTTTTCATCAATAAGAAAACTGTTGAAAACCTTTTTTCCTATTTTTGTTTTTCTTAGAGTCTCTGCGCCAAGAACTATGTTCTCATAGATGGTAAGCGATGGAGAAAGCTTGAAATGCTGATGTACCATACCAATGCCGAGATTGATTGCATCTCTCGGTGAATTGATGTGTATTTTATTTCCTCTAAACAGAATATCTCCGCTTGTAGGCTGAAGGATACCATACATCATATTCATGAGAGTAGACTTCCCAGCCCCATTTTCTCCGATGACTGCACGGATCTCACCCTCCTGGATATTCAGGTTGATGTTGTCATTCGCCGTGAAATCGCCAAATTTTTTTGTAAGGTTTCTTACCTCAATGATTGATTCACTCATCTATTACCAAAACCTTCATTAAAACTTCCTGCCTTGCAGTGGCAAGACAGGAAGCCTATTACTAAGGAATAGATTATTACTTTGTCAGATTTGCCAAGGTAACAAACTTACCGGATGTCTTGATCCAGTCATCCAAGCGCTGTCTATTAGCATTTATGCTTGCCATTCTGGCATCGAATACCTCGATGGTTCCGTTGGCAATCCACACACGGCACTGTGCGATGAGGCTCTTGAGCTCCTCAAACTTTCCCTGGTTGGTGACATACTTTGCAATCACGCTCATGTCAGTGATGTCAACACCGCCATTTGAAAGATTGAATACGTCTGGCTCTGTCTGTTCAATTGTACCCGCCAGATATTCCCCAACATAGTACTTTACCAGAGAAGTGTTGTCTCTGACTGCAGATGTCACAATGAAACCCTGCTCGACCTTGTCCTGGTTAGAGTCAACTCCAATACCATAGGCGTTGTTAAGTCTGCAAGCTCCAAGACCACCAAGACCTGCTGTTCCGCAGCATGTCCACAGGACATCACACTTCATGTTCTTGATCATGTTCTGTGCAATATTCTGGGCGTTTGCAGTATCAGAGAAGCCGACTGTGTAGTCAATGTAGACGTTTGCATCTGGATTCACAAACTCAACACCCTGTTTGAAACCATCCCCATACTGGTAAAAACCAACGGACTCTGCACCGAATAGAATGCCTATGTTGCATCCAGCGTTCTCTCCAACACCAGCGATAATTCCGTTTCCGTCGGTTGCGATGAAGGCGGCCACCACCCCAGCGAGAAATGAGTGCTCGTTGAGAGAGACGTATGATTCGATGACGTTCTTTGGAGTTGTTTTGAATCCATCAACTGGGTTGATCTTCAACTGACGGCCGACAACGATGAAGTAGATTTCTGGATAGTCAACAGCAACCTTGTACATGTTTGCGGAAACACCGGCTTCGAGGTTGATGATAAGACCATAACCTGACTCACAAAGCTCACGGATGAGAGTCTCCCCCTGTGTGGTGTCAATAGGCTCAACATAGTTGATCTCAAGGCCATACTGTTCTTTGCATTCAACAAGTCCAGCATAGGCAGTATCGTTGAATCCGAGGTCTCCAAGACCACCTTTCTGAAGAATCATTGCGACCTTCTTGACTGGACCAACTGATGCGACAGCAGTTTTTGACTCGTCTGATCCCTGAGCAAAAACGCTGAAAGAAACCATGACAATGAGTGCTAATACCAATAGCTTCTTCATTTGTATCCTCCTGTTTTTTTTAATCAGCAAAGCTGATAAATTGCTTTTGTATATATCCAGACCATCTGGCTGGATACATGTAATGAATCAGAAAGCTATCCTGTAAATCTCAAGTGCGGACTTCTCATCAAGAACCCTGAAGGCTTTTGCAAAGTAATCCTTGCCAAAAACACTTGCCTCATGGGCCATTTTCGGAAGTATGCTCTCTTCAATTCCAAGGTCTCTGAGCCTGAGGGGAAGCCCCAGTTCAGCAAAATATTCTTTTGTTTTGGTGATGGCGAGCCTTCCGGCTTCCATTTTGTCCATGTTGGAAGGATCAATACCAAAGGCAGCCTTCAGATAACCGAGATACCTGTATGCATTGTCTTCGGTAAGCATCCAGGTCAGCCATGCAGGGATGATAACCGCAAGACCTTCACCATGGGTCACATCGTAGAATGCAGACAACTCATGTTCCAGCTTGTGCATTGACCAGCCAACAGGGTTTCCCTTTACAACAAGGCCGTTGATTGCCCAGCAACAAGCCCACATGATATTGGACCTTGCCTCATAGTTGGTCGGGTCGTTGTAGACAACCTTTCCATAGTGGAAAAGAGTGTCAAAAAGTGCCTCTCCGAACTTTGCCTGAAGATAGGCTGTCGGGACGTTTGAGAAATATGACTCCATGACGTGGCTGATAGCATCGGCGACACCAGCGGCAGTCTGCTTCTTGGGCATTGTGAAGGTAAACTCAGGATTGAGGAAGGATGCCTTGGGTCTCATATTAGGATTCGAGTACCCAGCCTTCTCATTGATATCCATTCTGGAAATGACTGAACTTGTAGACATTTCCGAACCTGCAGCGGCAAGAGTCGGAACCGAAAGGATTGGGAGAACTTTTCCTACAGGAACCTTTTTACTGATGATGTCCCAAGGGTCACCAAAGTAGTTAACAGTTGCGGCAATAGACTTTGCACAGTCAATGGCACTTGCCCCACCGATAGGAAGGAGAATATCACAATGCTCTTTTCTGCATATTCCATTGCCTTCAAGAACAGATTCATATTTGGGATTTGGAGCAACACCACCCATTTCCGCATATGGTATATTCGCTTCCTTCAGGCGACTGACAACTGCATCATATGCACCGTTGCGCTTGATTGAACCACCACCATAGACGATAAGCGGTTTTGTTCCCCACTGGTGGATAGTCTCTACCAGATACTGGAAACAACTTGGACCAAAATTAATGCGAGTTGGAACATAATACCAAAAGTCATCCATTTCATCTCTCCTCATGAATTCGCTATACTCAACCCTGTGCGGCCTGTTTATACTCTTTGATGAGCTCAACAAGTTTCTCCGGATCGTCATACATCTTTATGATTGAACTTCCTACGAAGAACCCATTCCCACCGGCAACTTTTAATCTTGATGCATCGGTTGGACTCTTGACCCCTGCACCGCAATAGATGGGTTCAGAGACTTTTCTCTCCCTTAAATACTTGATGCAGGTCTCAATCTCCTCAAAGCCCGGCTTGATATATTGGCCAGGACTCGGGAAAGCCTGCATATATGTGAAGCCATCGGTTTCAATGCATCTCTGGATGTCTGCCTCATCCATCTTGTAGTTGACGGATCTTGCGAGTTTCACTCCGTTTGCCCTAAGGGTCTTTATCGCATTCTCATCATGCAGATCACCTGAAATCACGTTCACAATATGATGGTCTTTGCAGAACTTCCCCAACTTCTCAGCTCCGATTGCTATGATGACTTCATGGTAAAGAACAAAAAAGAACTCTGTCTTGGGATATTTTCCTGTCATTCTAGCAATTCCATCCAAATAGAGGTCGTAGTTGTCTGTCTGTTCCAAGGCAACCCGGTAAAGGTCCTGTAAAAAAGCACTGTCCCGATACGGGTCCTTGGGAGGAATGCTAACCTCAATGGCATCACATCCGCCCTGAATGTAATAGCCTGCGGCTTCAATGCTTTTCTCAATTGTCGGGTATCCAAAAGAAAGATAACAGATGGTCTTAATACTCATGATCAATCACTCCTATAGCCTCATGCATTGGCCGCATGTTCCAAATCATCCAGCAAGGCAAGCATGGCCTTGTCATCATCCCAGAGGTCCATCAGACAGCTGCCCACATAAGCCCCGGAGGCACCCGCCTCCTTCGCTTCCAGTAGTCCTGTACCGTTTTTTATTCCAGCTGTCGCATAGATTGGGGCTGTGGCTCCACACTTTCGGATAAACGCCATACGGTTCTTCCAGGAAACCATGTTATCCCTAGGCACCTGGTTTGTCCTGACGTTCCTAAGCATAATAGCCCTGCCCGTCTGAATCGCAAAATCTATGTCCTCCTGAGGCAGATTGAAATCTATATACGTAAGCGTATCGATCCCTGCCCCGTTCATATCCATCCTCGCCCTTTCAATGACACCGGTCCCCGCGATTCTGACGGTCTTTATATGGTTCTTCTGGCAGAACTGAATATATCGGGTAGTTCCAATGGTCAGAACAACGTCTTCATATGAGACCATCTGCATCTCGAAATCTGGGTGTTTCTGCCTGAAATTGGTAAGAGCTTCCAAGAAAACCTCATAGTTGCCGTACTTTTTGTAGGCATAGGCCATCTTTTCCTGAATGAAGGGGCTTTCTCTGTACGGATTCCGTGAAGGAAGGTCGAATTGAAGAGCCTTGACGCCATAGTCCAGATACTCCTCTGCCTTTGAAAGGGAATATTCAATACTTGGTGAACCAAGGCTGATATAGTGAATAAGGTGGAATGAAGCCATTCTGTCCTCCGTTGAATGAAACAACATGTTGTATAGATGTCATTACAACCTTAACTGTCGTTCATGATATATCGCTTCTTTTAAGAGTGCAAGACATTTTTTCAGAATGTGAGTTTTGGGTGAGCTTTGCGGGTTGTAGTTCACAGACAAGCCAATGAGAAATACCAATGGGGCTACCGATACGCTTGTTCTCCCCATCGAAGGAAACCAGCACAACAGTAATCATCAATAGCAATATCCGTTTACTGAAATAGCTTGGCAAAGTGATGGGGATTATTAATTAATTAATTACATTATATATTTTTATTGTATGCTTCTATCCTCATATCAATAATCTTGAAAATTCCATTGAAAATTAACCTATGTTATGGATTGGCCGTTCCTTATCACTGTACGATGTGATCAGTATGTGCGTGGGCAGATTGCACTTTTATGAGTGTAGAATTTAACAAGGGAGGTTCGTATGGAAACAGTATCGAGCGGTTCTCAAAAGTTGTCTATCATTTCCAGGTTGAAAAAGACCGGACCAGGATTGATAATCGCCGCAGCGACAATAGGACCGGGTAGTGTTACGTTGGCGTGTGTTGCAGGATCCAAATACTCAATGCAATTATTATGGGTATTGGTTGTTGGAATATTCGTTAGATGGATATATCAAAGGATGATGTATCGGACAGCAATCGTGACTGGAAAGCCACTCATGGAAAGTATCTATGAATACAACAAATGGTTGAGTGCGATTACTGGTGTTGCTGCTTTCCTGGGTGGGTTCGGTTTTATGATTGGGAATGCTACAGGAACCGCAATGGGGCTTCAGTTATTTTTTCCTGGGCTCTCATTACCAGTAGCGATTGTAATCGGGTGCGCTATGGGTATTGCCCTGCTATGGGCTAAGGATGTCTATAAGGCGCTTCAAAATGTTATGACAGGCATTGTGGTGATAATGATTGTGAGTTTCCTATTGTCATTATTGCTTTCAGGATTTCCTTCACTTTCAGATACTGGTAAAGGCTTGTTGCCACATTTCCCTGATAGCGCTTCAGCTGTGACTGCTATCGGTATTTTCAGTACTACGGTTGTATTCAATGCTGTTGTTTTCGGCACCTATCTTGGCAAGCAAAAGAAATGGACAGTAGATGATTTAAAAAATGGAGTCGTCAAGATCGATGTGACTCTCTCGATTATTTCAATCGCTGTTATTTCCATTTTAATGATGGCTACCGCAGCGGCAGTTTTACATCCTCAAGGAGTTGTGGTAAATAGCGGTATGGCAATGGCAAAAGCCCTGGTACCAGTGGCAGGACCTTTCGCTAAGTATATTTTTGGTCTTGGTTTCTTTGGCGCCGCCATCTCGTCGCTCATTGTGACTTCAATGACTGGTATTGCACTCTTTACTGGAGGCATTGGTAAGCCGCCTAAAATTGAGAGTTTCAATTTCAGGATGGCTGCAAGTATTGTAATTGTAGTCTCAGGCATTTTTGGTATTGTTTTTGGAAAGAGTCCCGTACAACTGGTTACTCTCGGGAATGTGGCAAGTTTTGTCTCGCTACCGATTTTAGGAGTTGCAGCCATCGTGACTGCAAACAGCAAGAATCTTGGAGAATTCAAGAATACCAGGTCTCAAAACATCGTTGCTTGGATCAGTTATGCCTCGATCCTGGTATTGGCATTGAATTCGATTTATAACGCTTTCGCGTAAATTCTGTAAGATGGAAATTAAGGAGAGAAACATGGCAAAGATTGGAGTTTTAGCTGCACCAGTCACTCCCTTCAATCTGAAGGATAACTCTATCGATGAAGTCGCTTTGGAGCGGCTTTTCAGGGAAATCCTTCATTCAGAAGCAATTGATGGGATCGTTCCTAATGCTCATGCAGCAGAAGGTGCGGTCCTGACAATGGAAGAACGGCGATTGTGCCTTTCGGTGATAAAAGAATTGAATGTAAACAAGAAGCAAGTGATAGCTTGTGTGATTGCTGAAAGCACAAAGGATGCTATAAAACAAGCACAGGATGCAAAAGAATTTGGATGTGATGCCGTCATGGTCGCTCCACCACCGATTTATGCATGGTCTCCCGATGAGTCGCCTGAAATTGCAATTGATTTTCATAAACGGATTACTGAGGAATCAGGAATGCCGATGTATTTATTCGTCTATCCTGAAGGCAATCCCTATTGTTATTCACCAGCCACCATCAAAGCCATATTAACCGCTGTCCCAAACTTCAAAGCTGTTAAATTGACCTATAAAAATATCGTAGGGTACCAAAACGCTTATCAAGTGATAAAGTCAGTGAATCCTGAAATCGGTGTATTACCAACCTCACCTGCAATGGTTTTCCCACTCAGCTGTTTGAAAATGGTTGATGGAGTGTTGGCTGGAGGTGCAAATTTTGTCGCAGAGGATTTCAGTCAAATTATCCGTCTATGCGCCCAAAACGATTATGATGGAGCAAGAATCATACACGAGCGGGTCTTTCCGTTAGCTCAAGCGTTATTAGCTAAACCCTATGCTTATCTTCATAGTCGTTATAAATACGTCGCATATATTGTGGGAGCTATTCCCAACCCTAGCGTTCGGGCACCCCAATTGGATATTTCTGCTGAAGATAAAGCTCGGTTACGTGCGGCAGCAATACATGCTGGTTTGAAAATTGTACATTGAAAGCAAGGAAACAATATTATTCGCCTTTTTATGGAAGGGTTGAGTTTGTTGTAATGGTGATCCTTATCAGTCATAATGAATTCTGCAATAATGAAATCAAGACCGGCAATTTCTAAGACTTGTTCATTAAAGTTGAGGATTTATGACTGATTCATCTAAAAAACCAATAGGCTACAAACGACAGGAAGGCATGGATCATGAGCTTTATGATGTACTGATGAGAATGGAGATCGGGAGACTTGAGTTAAAACAACGGGATTTAAAGGATTTACAGGTTGGACCTGATGCTTCGTTGTGGCTAGTGCAATCTGGATGGTTGATTGGTCTTAGGCAGAATATTGAAGGCGATATGAAAGGTACAGGTTTGCATGGCCCAGGAGATTTGATAGGTTTGGTAGGACTTTCAGGGATTACGAAAGCTATTCCCTTTTATGCACTCAGTGATTGCATAGTCTCTCGTATACCTACTTTGGAATTCACAAGAATGATTGCCAAAGATGCTAAGGCTGGAGCTTTTATGGTTAGCTATCTTAGTGAACGATATTCAAAACTGTTGGATGAATTGGAACGAAGCACGCTATTGCCACTTGGAGAACGAATCGAAGCATTTATCTCGCAGATGGAATCGTTGCAGGGGAAGGCGCTGAGTGTTCCCCAAACTGTAATCGCATTCGCTGTTGGTGCTCATCCCGTAAGTATAAGTCGCTTAATGAATCATAAGCATCATGAATCGAGCGATACAATTTAAGGCTGCCCACTTTGGGTAGAAGATCAGAAGGAGTTAACATTTTGGACATTAAAGTAACCGTCATGGGAATAACAAGGTTGATATACGGCTGCATCAGCCTTTTCGGAGGATTTTTGATTTTTTATTTCAAGGACCTGCAGCATGCGATGAAGATAAACTCATTCATGGGTAGTTTGGGTCCGGTTGTCTTCTTGGGCTTAAGTATAATAGGTGTCGCAGGTCTAGCAAATCAGATAGCACCTTGGAAACTGATTCTTATCATAGCGGGGGTAGCTTTGATAATGGTAGGAACCCGGTAGAGCACATAGTTGTTTATCCTACCGCATCACTGATGAATCAAGTTTCCGGAGACTGTATAATTTGGCAGTTTTTTACGAGATAGCCACCTCTCCAAAATAATAGAATTATTGTTGTTGGAGAGGCAGTGGTTCTTTCCAAGAAAACCATCGGTATCATGGAAGCTTCTGAAAAAGCAGTAATTTTAAGTGATTCTTTGGAACTTTCCCAGATACAACTTCCACGTACGCAAGCCATAACTTGACATCACCTCTTCAGATAATACATAATTGTCATAAGAGGTTCCAGATGCCTTCCAAGTATGAGAAAATCATCACCACTATCGAAAAGAAAATCAAAAGCGGCATCTGGCCTACTGGCATGCTCATGCCCACTGAAAGCGAACTGTGCACACTCTTTGAGGTCAGCCGGATCACTGTGCGACGCGCTCTGGCGGAATTGGAAAAGTTGAGTCTTGTGGAACGGATCCAAGGCAAAGGCTCGTTCGTCGGCAAAATGCGTTTCCATTCCACTGATTGCCAAGGCTTCCGGGATAGCATGGCGCAGCAGGGTATCACGGTGAGGTCCACCATCATCACCCGTGAGCTTATCACCCCTACCGCCGATCTTTGCTTAAAACTGGGCATGGAACCTGGTCCGTTTCCCGAATCGGAACACGAGATGGATCCCGTTTCCCAGAATCAGCAGGTATGGCATTTCTGCCGTTTGCGATATGTAGACAATACTCCTGTGGCGATCATGCACAGCTATATCCCCAAGGCCATCGGGGACCAATTCGTAAACTACGACCTCAACAGCGCGTCCTTTTACCGTTTGATCACCGAGATCACCGGCAAGGCTGTCATCGACACGAAAGGCGCCGTGACTGCCACCATTCCCACACCGGCCGAGTGCGAACTTTTACAAGTAGCACCAGGCACCGCGCATATATGGTATCGAAGCGTGGGATATCTGGAAGACGGTCAGCCTATTGAGGTGAGTTCCAGTATTTTCAACGCAGAGCTATATGAGTTCTCTGTGAGATATGAACACCTGCAGAGCTGTCATGGCCGCGACCTACGCTGAGCCTGTCATATCGCCAATACAAGCAGGACCAGACAGTACTCCAGGGGTCCTAATCAACCACCGACCAGGGGGCCGCAGTACGTTCCGCCGACTCCAGGGCATCCAGTATCCCCTTAGGTGAGTCCGCCACCAACAGCCGCGCAAATTGCTCCGCTTTCAGGAAACCAGAATCCACCATGAACTTCAGTTGAGCCAGAAAGGAATCGTAGAAACCCGCGGTATTCAACAGCGCCACGGGTTTGCCGCAGAAACCGATGGTATTCCAGGTGAAGATCTCAGCAATCTCCTCCAGTGTACCGATACCTCCAGGAATAGCCAGGAAAGCATCCGAACGCCGATACATCAGATCCTTTCGCTCGTGCATGGTATCCACCAGAATGTATTCATCCGCAGGATGGGCGACCGCCTCCTTGTGAAACCGCTTGGGTGAAATGCCAATCACCGACAGCCCGGCGGCGTGCACCTGGGTAGCCAGCAACCCCATCAGACCGCGATTGCCTCCCCCATACACCAACCCGATGCGCCGACTGTCCATCTCCTTTGCCAACGCCTCAACTGCTTCGGCATAGCAAGGTAGATTCCCCACGCTGGAGCCACAGAACACACATAGACGTTCAATTCGCATCGTTGGTCTCCTTTGCGCACGCAAACCAGATGGGATTGGATAGAATCCGCATGGTACGATGGTCGCGGTGGGCCATCCCCCAAAAACGGGATTTCTCCACATCCTCATGGAACTCGATCCGCACATACGCCGTGCCAGTCCGGGTATGCGGGATATCCTCACAAACCAGAGGAAACACACACATGTCGTCCTTCCCTTCCCGCAGATAGCGTATATCGTGGATAAAGCCATTTAGGATGACAAACAAGTTACCACTGCTATGGTCACTCAACCCTACCTGGAGCTCACAACTCCCATTGGATCCCACATCCACCGTGTCACCCATGCCATACACCCTTCCCTCAGCAGTCGCGGACAGTTGGAGCCTTGCGTTTCCATACGAGACATACGCTCTACCCGCCTTCAAACCCGCAAGCAGCGCAGGCTGGGAAAGGTCGGTCGCCTGCACCCACGTACGGATCTGCCCGAGCCTCCAGACCCCACTATCGGAAGGATGGTGGCTATCGCTGCTACCCACCCCGGTGATATGGTAGCCCTGGCACAGCAGATTGTCCCACATCGTAGGGTACAGCAAGGTGGTGGAGTTGTCGGGAAGGCACCAGATTTCGAATAAATCGGCCTTTTCCAAGGGGAATTGTGGATAACGCCAGGCCACCATTCCACTTTGGGCGTGATTGATACAGAACAACCCACCCTGGGCGTGTACCTCATCGGCGATAGTCTCCATTGATGGTCGTTGCACAAGGCCAAGGAAATCCGCCAACTCCTGATTGTCGTCCACCAGCGGATTGATCCAGCGGGAGATGCCATGGATATTGGCATGGCCGTAGTCCCCGCTCACCTCCATGCTCTGCAGGAACAGCGGCCTACCGCTATGCTCCAGGCTCTGCAGCTTCAACCAGTGCGAAGCCGTGAAATGATCGGTCACCGCCACAAAGTCCAACTGTTGCTCGCGCGCCACCCGCAACACCTCTTCCACCCCTGTGCGTCCCGTGCTTTCACCGGAATGCACATGCAACTCACCACCATACCACATCCCTGCGGCTGCGGTTGTCGATGGTGGCTCGCGGTAGGCCCAGAACGGTTGGGTCCGCAAACCATCGCTTTCAGCACTCCGGCGTTGTAAGGCTACCACATCCTGGGAGTTGGAAAGATCGGCAACGGTGGCGGTCACTCGGATATGCATTACGATATCCTCGAAAAAACGACGTTTGTACAGCACCAGTTTCCACAAGCCACTGGGCAGCTCACCGGGAATCCCTCCGGAACCAGCCGAATCCACAGCCACATAGTAGCTGCGGTTGCTCGCCCCCATAGTCCCTTCTGAAGCCTTCATGATGCGGATGTCCCCGATTGGATCAAACAGGCAGACAGGAATCTGCGCTTCGTTGCAGGTATGTTGCTCAAGGGCGATGGTAAGGCGAACGCACGCTGGCTCTAGCGTGAATCCCAATCGGGCAAAACGGACAGACTGCTCTTCGCCGGCTTTGCCTTCAAGGAGCGTCAAGCTGCGGTCTACAATTGATTGGGTCTTCATCGGGTTTCCTTTTTCGGGGGACACAAGACGGACTGGGGCCACCAATCCGTCCACGTTCAGTATTCGCTGTCCACACGTCTCACACTAGTAGATGAACTCACCGTTGGTCTTGGCCTCGTTGAACTCATTCTGGAACATTCTGGTGTATTCATCAAGCACGGTTTTAGGATCTTCTCCCTTGAGGATGATGCGGCTGATCATATCGTTGACACGGTTGAATACGTCGCGGATATTCTTGGTGATACTGGGAGCTGGCTTGCCATAGGCCAGCTGGGCAACCATCCTGGCAGCGGAGGGATTCTTAGCCATGTATTCCTTGACAGCGGGAAGATCTGTCGCGGCTTTGCGGGTGGGCAGGTTGCCGGTACCCATGAAGAACTCAGCTACAATCTCAGGGCTTGACATGTAGGTGAGGAATTTACCGGCAGCCCAGATCTCATCCTTGGAGGCCTTGCTGGTGATGGCGAAGTTTCCGCCACCAATGGTCACCGCGTTTCCGCCCTTGCCTGCGGGAACGAACTCAAACGACCAGTTTTTACCCTTCAGCAAGTTTTGGGCCGTGGGAAAGAACGAAGTGGTCTGGAACACGGTAGCCACTTTCCCTTCCAGGAATGCACCGTTCTGCTCCTCAAAGCCACCGACAAGTACCGGCTGCATCAGCAGTAAGCCGTTTTTGTACATGCTTTGGAAATAGGAGAACATCTCCACCAGTTCAGGACTGTTGAGCGCGACCGTGCCCTCGGGAGTACTGATGGAGGCGCCCCAGGTGTAAGCGATGGCATCAAACAGAAACTGATGGAAGAACGCGTAGCCGTAGTAGTAATCCTTGCCTAGCGCCTTCATCTTCTCGCTCGCAGTCTTGAATTCTGCCCAAGTGGTGGCGGGTTTATCGAGCCCGGCCAGTTTGAGGACATCGTTGTTGACAAAGAAACCCTGGGTGGAACGATTGTACGGGATACCATACAACTTCCCCTTGAATTGGAGATCGGCCAGCATGGAGGGATAGTAGTCCTGGAGGACCGCTTTGGGCAACACATCATCGACCGGCTGCAGCAGGTCAAGCTGGGCATACCAAGCCACATCCAGATAGTCGACGATGAGCACCGCCGGCATGGTGCCGGAATTGGCGGCTGCGGCAACCTTCTGGCGCAGGATACTGTAACCACCCTGGTGGATGACCTTGACGATTACCTCGGTCTGTGCAGTGTTGTAGGTAGCCACCTGGGCATCGAACAGTTTTGCCTTGGAACCGCTGAGAGAACTCCAGACCTCAATGGTCACAGGACCGGTTGGCTGGACCTGAGCAGGGGCTTCGGTCTGCCCAGCTGCGGATATCGCGGCAAGGGTGGCGAAAAGCAGAACCGCCAATAGCACATGTTTCTTGAATCTCATCTTTCTTTCTCCTTTGTGGGAAATCCATATCAGAACCCTCATACGAGGGATAGCCTTGCTTGTATCAACCTTTCACTCCACCTTTCAGATAGTCCTGGGTGAAATATCTCTGCATCGAAAGATAGATGATGATCATCGGCGCTAGTACCACCAGAGTCGCCGCCATCAACAGATGCCACTGCGTACCGCCATCGCTTACTTCCTTCATCATCACGATACCTACCGGCAAAGTACGCCGATTGACACTGCTGGTCATGATAAGCACCCAGAAATAATCGTTCCAGCGCCATTTGAAAGCCATAATCGCATAGGCGATGAGCGAAGGTTTAGCCAGATGCGTCATGATCATAAACGCGATACGCACATGTCCGGCTCCCTCGATCTTGGCGGCCTCGACATAGTCCTTGGGAATGGACTGGAAATGCTGCTTCACCAGGAAAATCCCGTATGCATCCGCCGCAAAGGGGATGATGAGCGCTTTGAAGGTATCCAACCAGCCAAGCCGGGCGATGATGGAATACAACGGGATGATCGCCACCTGCGTAGGCATCATCAACACTGCCAGAACCAGGAGGAAGATAACGTTTTTGCCAGGGAAATGCAGATAGGTAAACGCGTAGGCGGCCAGTATGGCTGTAATCAATTGCAGGAAAGTGGCCGCTACCGCCGTGACGACGCTATTGACCGCGTAAATGCCGAATGGTTCCACCAGCATGGCTTTGGCATAATTGGAGAAAGAGGGCGGGAACGGTATATGGAAGGGACGGGAGAGCACTGCGGCAGAATCGGGCTGCAAACTGGTGATGACCATCCACAAAAAAGGCGTGACCACTACGATAGTGATGAGTATGAGGAACAGCGTTCCGACGACTTTCATCAAACTAGACATAATCCTTCCCCCTCTGCTGCGAGACCTTGCGCTGGACAATGGTGAACATCAGGAGAAGCAGGAACAGAATGACCGAAAGCGCGGCTGCCGACCCTGCGCGGAAACGGGCGAAAGCGGTTTGATAAATATACAGATTGATCACATTGGTGCTGTTATAGGGCCCTCCCCCCGTCATCACCGCCACGATATCGAACACCTGCATGGCCTGGATAAAGGTGGTCAGTAGCAGAAAGTAGGTGGTGGGAGCCAGTAGCGGAATCGTGATACGGGTGACCTGCTGCACCGTGGAGGCACCGTCGATGCGTGCGGCTTCGTAGATTTCCTCCGAAATGCTGGAAAGGCCGCTGGTGTAGATGAGCATGATGTAACCGATGCTCCTCCATACTGAAAGCGATATGATGATCCACTTGGCGTAACCCGGGGTGAGCAACCAGCGGGGACTTTCCCAGCCTATCAAGTTGAACAACTGCCCGGAGAGACCAAAATCGGGGTCAAAAATCCACATCCACAAAATGGCGACCGCCGAGGCTGTGGTGATGTTGGGGATAAAGAATAAAGTACGCAGGATGTTCGCTCCCTTGCTTTTCCTGTGCGACAGCGCCATAGCCATCAGGAAACCCAGACCTAACGAGATGATTGTGGACCAGAAGGTGTAGAAGAAGGTGTTGCCCAGTACCTGCCAGAACATGTCGGAGGTGAAGATGTTGATATAGTTCTGCAATCCGATGAATTTACTGGTAGATGAGAACAGGTTCCAATTTGTGAAGCTGATGCGGATATTATCCAGCAGGGGCACGTATTTGAACACAATGAAAATGCTGAACATCGGCAGAAGGAACAGAAAGGCGGTGATTACTTCCTGGCGGTTGTATTTCTTTTTCAGTTGGCCTTTACGCATGGGATCCACTCTCCTCCACCAGCACTTTCTCCAATACTGCCCGAGTGCAAGCGTAGGTGGCATCCACGCCGTTGAGCTCCAAATTGGTGTCCAGCCGTTGCTCCGACAATGGATTGTCCGAGACGTAGTGCACTATCCCAACTGTCATTTCCTTGCTGGAGATGGTGATAGTTTCCCGTTCTGGGTACCGCTTCGGCCGGGTGAGTTCGTAGATGGCGGCGAGGTATGGCCCGGCTTCCATCTCCAAGTCGGTAAACCCATTTAACAACAGGTCATTGAGCATCTGTTTGTTCTGCAGCATGGTGCCCAGCACGGTCACCGCCCGCTGGTTATCGTAGATGCCATGCACGCTGGTCTCGAGAAAAGGGACGATATCGCTGGCTTGGATGGCATTTTCAAAATAGTACTGGTTGTGGGTGTGCTGGTCAGCAATATAAGAGGGGATAAGTACATCGCCTCGGTCGGCGAACAAGGAGGCGGCCTTGCCAATCACATACACACCAAGGATCTTGGTCACATGCTCCGCTATCTTATTCAGAATGAAGTACGCGGTCCGGCCCAAGGGATAATCGATATTCAGTACCATCGCTGAGGAATCGGCTAGCATTTGGTTTATATGGGGATTCCGGGAACGCTTGGCCAGCTGGCATAGATCGATCACTTGGGTGGGGACATCGAGCGTCTTGCTACTGGATATGCGTGAGATTCCCATCTGTTGCTCCCAGGTGACGCGGCGTTGGCTGACATCAGAGACCTTGTTCCCAGCCTGTTCGTACTTCATCAATAGGAAGTAGAGTAGATTCTGCTTGCGTTCACCACTCAGGGTCTCATACCTAAGGGCATAATCGGCTAGATCAGGCTGGGTGTGGGCGTACTGGAGGATCTCCCGGTCATGGTCTTCGGCAAATCCGCTGATCAGGTTGATCAGGCTATGCGTATTGGACGAGATGAAGTACACCGGACGGGTCTCGATATCGGGGCAAAACGTCTTGATATGCTGCCACCACGTCTCGGTCTCCTTGCGGTAGCGGCAGTATGAGGCTTCGTAGTTCTGCACATGCAGGTTACACGCCCGGGATTGCATCGTTTTCAGTATTATGGGAAACCGGTCGCCAAACAGCTTCTCCAGTTTCTCCAGATCGGGTAAGTCGATATGCAAGACGTCGGCCAGTGTTTTGCGTTCATGTTGGTCCAAGCACGCGGGCAAGGTGATGGATTGTAGATGGCGGTGGCACTTGTTCCACTCAATTTGCAGAGCCAGCAGCGATGGAATGACATCGTCAAGATCGGACTTGCTGGCGATAAAGGCGATCAGGGTCTGTTTGGTATCGTACAGATATCGGCGCCGACGCGCTTTGGCATATACCTCGATGCAGGACTTAAGCGCTACCCCGCTCTCCTGGAGAAAAGTCTCAGACTGGCCGAACAGCACCCGATCGATCTGGAATACACATTCAGGCAGACGCGAGCATACATAGTTAAGAGCGCCCACGTCCATACGGTCCTCTGAAAGATAGGGATGGATGATGCACTGGAATCCACGGTAAGCGCTTTCCAGACGTTGCAGCGGTACAAGTCCGCTGCTACACAAGGTCATGTAGGTAAGCTGCACAAACCGGTTGATACCGGGGTTGTTCTCCATGAAAAACGCTTCATCCATGCCCCTCTCCTCGTACCAGGACCTAGCGACCCCGTCTTAGTTCCATACGCAGATGCATCAACAAGAGACCAAGCATACTGCGACCACTGCCATCGACACCACAGCCCCAGTAGTAATCCTGCGTGGAATTCTCCATCAGCTCAGTGTTTCCAGTAGAGATCAAAAGCTCCATCAGCTCTGGGTTCTGGGTAAACTTCGCTTGGATTGCGTTACGCATGGCCACCACTCTATGGATATTCCAATCGGGACGGATATGGCATTCAGAGCTATTGCCCAATCGTTTGGATTCATCAGGCGTAGCAGCCAGCCGGATAATCTCCCGATAGGTTGGGTCGAGGGTTTTCTGCGCTTGATAATAGTGTTCGGTAGAAGTCCAATTGTGTCCATCAAGCATGAAATCGCAGACAAAATAATTGGACAACCATCCATATTCTTCAAATTCGTGATAGAACTTGATGATTTCCATAACAGTTCCTCGCTTCCCTTTATATAACAAATTTGTTATACACAACCTAGCATGTGGCTGTATGGCTGTCAAGATTAAAATAGGAGAATGCTGGAATAAATAGAACAATATTGTTCTATTAACTGGCGGTATCCGGGAAGCTTCAGAAAAAGCAATAATTTTTTGTGATTCCCTGGAAAATTTTCCAAACGAGCAAGTTGTTCCGGGAAGAATTCCCAATTTACATAGTCATTCGTTCATCTTTTTGTGAAAATAATTCCAGTTGGCAGTTTTGAAACCGATGACATCATCAAACACATTTCTCTCTTCTTGATACATCCAAGCGTGTTATCACAGGAAAGACAGATATTTCCCTGGTAGAGAGCGATGCTTCCCGTAATGGTTCATCCGCCGATGGATTGGTTCCGTCCGTTTTGTTTCGCGGTATAGAGATTCAGGTCTGTTTTCCGAAGGATGTCTCTTTTGGATTCCTTACCGCCACACACCGTATAGCCACTTGAAAAGCAGATCTCGATGTCTGGGACATTCAATATTCTGGCCCAATCGTAGGTTGCTACGGCATCATAGAGCCTATGTATGAGTTTGTGGGCTTCCTCGGCCGATACATCTTTCAGGATAAAAAGGAATTCATCCCCTCCCCATCTACCGACTGTATCGTGTTCACCGATCATTCCGGTAAAGATTTTCGCAAGGTGGATAAGCACTAGATCTCCTGTTTCATGCCCGTAGGTATCGTTGATAAGCTTGAAATTGTCTATATCCACCATGTTCACCACGCACCGGCAAGGTTCTTCCGGTTGATCCAATACCGATTCCAGATACCTATCAATGGCACTCCGGTTGAGAATTCCGGTAAGCCCATCATGCTCAGCAAGAATCTTGAGCTCACCCATCATCTTATCCTTATCCTGACCCTCTTTCGCCAGGTCGTGGAGCAATTTGTTGTTTATCAGCATAAGAGAGCAAAAGTTTACCCCAATCAGGAGACCCAGTGTGAGAAACTGACTCATCCGTAACAACGGAGAATCAAAGGTTTTGAGTATTTCTCCCTTGCATAATGAGATGATGTCTGAAGTAATTCTAAGGCAGTAGAAAAGCGCCAGGATACTGTATATGACAAAGAGAAAAATGATTGGCCGGTGATACCATGGATTCTGATTACGGTTCTTCCACAGTATTGTCAGGTATCTGGTGGAGATGAACAGTACAGCGATTCCATACACTATGGAACGTACATAGGCATTGGTGGCAAAATTGACGCTCCAAGCGATGATCATACCCGCAATCACCATAAAGATATAATAGAATTTCTTGTTTATAGCAGTATGTGTGAAAGCTGCCAGCCCGAAATAGAAGAAAATGGCACCGCTGCTGGTTGAAAGATATCCTAGGATTGTAGCAAGCTGATTGTTCTGGATGATGTTGGATATTGCGATACTCCTACCTACAACTTGCAGCACAAGATTGGTGGTCCAATAACCCAATCCAGCGACATGGTTGCGGTTGCCTAACCAGAGGGTGAAAAAGAAGATTGCGAACATTCCATAGAAGAACAAACTAAAGAAGGCAATGGTGGATTGATCGTATGGAAACGCCATAGGTAAATCACCTCTTGGAGCACATATTTAACCAAGATGATATGCGATTCCCTATAACAAGTAAAGGAGGGATTTCTTCCGGGAAGGATGTCCACATTGGCGAGGGAGTTGTTCCGGCAAGAAAAAAAAGCGTCCACCTGGACGCTTTTCCCATGCTATGTGAAAGCCCGTTCTCACTGGGCGGTGATGGTGAAGGTCAATGTGTCGCTGTAGGATCCGGCGGCGTAGGTGCCCGCGGCGGCGGAGATGACCATGGTCTTGGCCAGGGCGTAGGTGCCGGTGGTGTCGACCAGGTTGACTGCGACGCTGTCAGAGACGGAAGTCTGGGTGCCGCTGCCGTAGTCGAGTGTCATGGCGTAGGGGATGACCCAGGTGTTGTGGGTGGCATAGGTGGA